>APMI01000250.1_pt1 | contig 90776 bp, 79 predicted proteins | sample 667938 | NCBI WGS metagenome assembly APMI01 (sample SAMN01084076, study PRJNA167559) | wastewater metagenome | biome: Wastewater | place: Denmark: Ejby Moelle, Odense | collected 2011-11-28 | reverse complement strand
CGCCATCCGTACCTATCTGACTAACCCACTTTACATATTACCCTCAACTGCGTAACTCCTACGATGTTAAAAATCACTGATTTTTAATTAAAAAAAGCGAAAACCCGGAATCCTGCTCTGAGGTTCCGGGCTTTCGCTTTTATGGGCGGCTTAACCAAATGCCGATCCGCACTTACTTGCGTTTATCATCGGCTACCGGTTTCTCGACCAGGAAGGTCAGCCGCATGATCACCTTATACTGGCTGATCTTGCCATCCTTCAACTCAATGCTTTGGTCCTTGATCCAAGCGCCCTCGATCCCGCTTAGGGTTTCAGCGGCCCGCTCGATACCTTGCTTGATGGCATCATCGAAACTCTTATTGCTTACGGCGATGACTTCAACAACTTTTGCGATAGACATTATCAGTTCCTTTATTTAAGGGTTATTTCAGTAAGGGGCAAAACTCAGGCTCGCTTAAACAAGCCGATCAAGAACAAGAGCACTACGGCACCGATGGTTGCCGAGATGATCGAACCTACCAGGCCAAAGGTATTGATACCTAACAGTCCCAGCAGGAAGCCGCCGATGATCGCGCCAACAATACCGACGATGATGTTGCCGATCAGACCAAAGCCGCCACCCTTGATGAGTTGTCCGGCTAGCCACCCAGCGATGGCACCAATCGCGAGAAAAATGATGAGACTCATAAGATCCATGGTGAAAATCCTCTCGTATTTTTAAGACGTTGCGCTTGGAGCCTGACTGAGCACGCTGCCCACCGCCTGGGTGGACAGCGCGACCGAGCCAGTATCAATCCTTAGCGGCCATCCCCATCGGCGTCGCCCGGCAGGGCACGTTCGATATGGTGCCAGGCATCGCGCGCGGCGGATTTGGCCTGTTCCCAGGTCAGGCGCGACTTGCCCTTGATGCGTTCCCACTCGACCGCCAGTTCGCGCTCGGTATCATCGAAAGCGCCTTGATAGCGACCGCGTGCGACATAACCCAGTTGATAAGCAGCGGCATAGTCATCGTCATAGGTGTATCCACGCACATAACCCGGACGGCTGGCATAGGCATCACGCCAATACAGATCCTCCGCAGCAGGGTTGACCACCTGGGCAGCACCATGACCCGCCGCACCACCAACCGCTGCGCCAATCGCCGCACCCACCGCCATGCCGACCGGCCCACCGACCGCGCCTAGCGCCGCACCGGTAGCAGCCCCGGTCCCGGCTCCAACGCCAGTCGCCAGGTTGTGATCGGCGCGCTCATCGCCCGCTTTGGGATTGACCACTTCGCCGGTCCCTTTACCAGCCAGACCGCCAGCCGCTGCGCCAATCGCCGCACCCACCGCCATGCCGACCGGCCCACCGACCGCGCCAATCGCTGCGCCTGTGGCCGCACCCGCACCGGCACCAACGCCCGTGGCCAAATTATGATCGCTATGGTCATCGGTTACTTTCGGGTTGACGACTTCGCCCGCACCCTTGCCGGCCATACCGCCGGTCGCCGCACCAATCGCCGCGCCTACGGCTGTACCCACTGGACCTGCAACCGAGCCAATCGCCGCACCAGCTAATGCGCCGCCCGTCGCACCGACCCCAGTCGCCACGGGATGGCCGTCGGTGACATCATCCACCGTATCCCCAAGGCGATCCCATGCATCACGGGCGGCAGCCTTGGCCTGTTCCCAGGTTAAGCGGGATTTACCCTTAATGCGCTCCCACTCGGCGGCCAGCTCACGCTCGCTGGCATCGAACGCACCTTGATAGCGGCTGCGTCCTTCGTAACCCAGCCGGTAGGCCGGGGCATAGTCGTCGTCGTAGCTATAACCGGTCAGGTAGCCAGGACGGGTCGCGTAAGCGCCGCGCCAGTAGGTGTATTCATCATCAAGGGTTGGGTTGACCGATTCGGCGGCTTCTTTACCCGCCAGACCGCCCACCACGGCACCCACGACCGCACCCACCAGGGTACCGACAGGGCCGGCCACGGAACCAACCGTTGCGCCGGCTACCGCACCGCCCGCAGCACCGACACCAGTACCAATCGGATGAGCACCGGCTTCGCCGCTGATCGGGTCTTCGTTACGAGGATTGTTGTCGATCATGATCAATCTCCTAAGCAGTGATTAAAAAAGTGTTTGAACTCTGAACCTCGTTTCACACCGTCTCACCGTGTTGCAGTGTGGCGTTGACCGTGTTGATGGGGTGAATACTAGAGGCCGCCACGCCCGTAACCCAGTGTCGAAAGCCACGTCGTAGTCACGATCTGCGTCAATGACGAAAGTCACGCAAAGTCGTTTTCCAGAGTGCGGGCTTGAGCGCAAAATCGGCGGCGACACCCCGCTAAATCGCTTGTTCTGCAAGGGTCGGTTATGATCTGTGCCCTGTGGTTTTGCACGGTACCACTCAGCCACGCGCGGTCGGAGGGAGCGTTCGGGATGTTTTATGTTGGTTTATCAAGGTGGCTCGCCGCTTTCCTACTCTGCTGGGCCGCTGATTTATTCGATCCGGCCGGGGCGATGGAATCCATCACCGTCTACGCCGCCGCCAGCACCACCAACGCAGTGCAAGATCTCGCGGCGCAGTACGAACAAGAAAACGGGGTGAAGGTCGTCACTTCGTTCGCCGGTTCGTCAGCCTTGGCGAAACAAATTGAGCAAGGCGCACCGGTAGACGTGTTCCTGTCTGCCGATTTGAAATGGATGGATTATCTTGCTGGCAAGGGCAAGATCGTTCAGGCCAGCCGCCGTAATCTGCTCGGCAATCGATTGGTCCTGGTCGCGCCCAAGGGCAAGGCGTTTCCGGTCAAATTAGAAAAAGGCTTCGACCTGCCGGGCGCGTTTCAGGGTCGCTGGTGCTCCTGCGGGCCGGAGGTGCCGATTGGCCAATACAGTCAACAAGCCTTGACCACGCTGGCTTGGTGGGAAGCGCTGGCAGCGCGCCTAGCGGCGGCCCCGGATGTGCGGTCGGCGTTGGCATTCGTGGAACGGGGTGAATGCGCGGTCGGCATCGTCTACGAAACCGATGCCAGTGTCTCTGGCAAGGTCGAGGTGCTCGGCGTATTTCCGGCCGATAGCCATTCACCGGTACTCTATCCGGTGGCGCTGGTGCAAGACGCCAAACCGGCAGCGCAACACTTTCTGGACTTTCTGCGTAGTCCGGCAGCCGTCCAGAGCTTCCGCCGGTACAGCTTCACCGTGCTTGATTCACCTTAAGAGCCTAATGAAATTTAACTGCATGAATTAAATTGAAAAACGATAAAAAATTCCTCAAAAACCCCCTCTCCCTCTGGGAGAGGGGTGTTTTCGCATAGGCTCTAAACCGTGTGGGCCTGGCTGCCACCGACACCGGACGAACTGACCGCGCTTTACTTATCGGTCAAGATCGGCTTGTGGTGTACCGCGCTGATTGCTATCCCTGGGCTGGTCACCGGCTGGTTGCTGGCGCGCTGGCAGTTTCCTGGTAAGGCGCTGGTCGATGGCCTGGTGCATCTGCCGCTGGTGTTGCCGCCCGTGGTGCCCGGCTATCTGCTGCTGCTGTTGCTGGGACGACAAGGCCCCATCGGCCGCTGGCTGTTTGAAAGCTGGGGCGTCAGCCTGGCCTTTAGCTGGCAGGGCGCGGTCGTGGCATCGGCGTTGATGGCCTTTCCGCTGATGGTGCGCGCGGTGCGGCTGGCGGTGCGGCTGGTTGAACCCCGCCTGGAAGAAGCGGCGCGTACCTTGGGGGCGGGGCCGCTGCGGGTGTGGCTGACCGTCACCGTACCGCTGTCGTTGCCAGGGATTTTGACTGGCTTATTGCTGGCCTTCGCCCGCAGCCTCGGCGAATTCGGTGCGACAGTGACTTTCGTCGGCAATGTCGCCGGTGAAACCCGTACCCTGCCCTTAGCGATCTACACCTACACCCAGATTCCCGGCGGGGATCGCTCGGCGTTGCGGTTGGTAGTCCTTTCCATCCTGCTGGCGCTGGCGGCGTTATGGGCCAGTGAGTGGGCCGCGCGGCGGACTGAACGCCTGCTGGGAACCCCAAAAGCCTGATGCTCGCGCTGGATCTGGAACTTCGCCAAGGCGGGTTTAGCCTACACGGTCAACTACGCCTGGATCAGCCGGTAAGCGGCCTGTTCGGCCCGTCGGGTTGCGGCAAAAGCACCTTGCTGCGCGCCATCGCCGGTCTGATCCGCCCCCAACGCGGCTTCATCCAGCTTGACGGCGTAGCGCTCTTGGACACAGCGCAGGGCATTGATTTACCACCGCATCGCCGCCGGGTCGGTCTGGTGTTCCAAGACAGCCAACTGTTTCCACATCTGTCGGTTGAAAGCAATTTACTCTATGGCTTCAGGCTGTTGCCGACGGCGGCCCGCCGGTTTACGTTGGCGCAGATTGTGGATTTATTGGACATCGGCCCGCTATTGCCGCGACGGCCACGCCATCTGTCGGGTGGTGAACGGCAGCGGGTCGCCCTGGGGCGTACCTTGCTGGCTTCGCCTCGCCTGCTGTTATTGGACGAACCGCTGTCGGCGCTGGACGAAGGCCGCAAGCAGCAAATTCTGCCGTTCCTGCGTCGGGTGCGCGATGAGTTGCGCTTGCCGATGCTTTACGTCAGCCACGCTATTAACGAAATTCTGTCGCTGACGCCGTATGTCGCGGTGATGGAGCAAGGCCGCATCCTGGGCCAGGGCCTGTTCGCCGAAGTGATCCGCCAGGATCATATCCTCGGTCTGGCGCGTTCGCTGGGGCTGGAAAATGTCTTAAGGGTCACCGTTGAGCGGCACGAACCGGACATCGGCTCGACCACGGTACGCTATGATCACCACCAACTCCATCTACCGCTGTCGGCCCTGCCGCCGGGCAGCGAAACCTGGATCGCATTGCGCGCCGCCGATGTGGCGTTGGCGGTGCAGCCGATCAGCGGGATTACCATTCAGAATCAGGTGGCGGGCCGTATTCTCGGTTTGCGACGGATCGCCGACCGGATGGTGGTGGAAATCGATATTGGCGTGCCGATTCTGGCTGAAGTGACCGTCAAGGCCATTCGAGATTTGGGATTGAAGGAAGGCGATGCGGTGTATTGCCTGTTTAAGGCGCGGGCCTGGCAGTATTTGGCGACCGCTGTATAACTGACAGATCAACCACGCCGCTTACTGGCGTGCATCGCCAGTTCGATGCGGCTGCGGGCATGTAACTTATCCATGATTCGGCTGACATAATTCTTGACCGTCCCCTCCGCCAGAAAAATTTCAGCGGCGATCTGCTTGTTACTTTTGCCTTCAGCCAACAGGTCGAGAATACGTTCTTCTTTATCCGTTAGCGCATCCAGCTCTGCGACCGCCGTAGCGGATTTGGCCGACGCGGCGGTGCTCGGAGCGGTGTGCTGAGGCGGCGGCCTGTTCACGGTTGACTCAATTCCAATACTTTCCGCAACGCTGGTGGTTGACTGAGGCGGCTGTCCGGCAAAGGCGCGAAATTGATCCATGACTTTACGAGCGATGGCCGGTGACAGGCGCGATTCACCGCGCCGCACCGCCCGTAAGGTCTCCAGTACCTCGGCCTCGGACGCATCCTTTAGCAGATACGCTTGCGCCCCGGCACAGATGGCCTCGAATACTAATTCATCATAGTCGTAGGTGGTCAACACCACCACCTTAGTTGCGGGCAATTTCGCGGTGATCTCGCGGGTGGCGACGATACCGCTGGCACGCGGCATCTGCAAGTCCATGACGACGACATCAGGCTTTTTTTCCAAGGCGTACTCAATGGCTTCCAGGCCATCCGCCGCCTGACCGACCACCTCGATATCGGGTTCAGCAGCCAGCATCATCGCCAAACCCCGCCGAATGAGCGGCTGGTCATCAACAATGAGCAGCCGTAATACTTCAGAGGCGGTACCAGTGGCGGTCATTCATTAGACTCGTGTGGCAGCGCTATAGTGGGCTGTGGCGAGTGCGGGGTTGTTTTCGGCATTTTCAAGTACGTATGCAGTTCACCGACCAGACGAGAAGGTAGCCGACCCGTGAGGAATTGCAACATAGCCTTGACTGCTAATGCGGCTTGGGCGGGGGGTAGCTTAGCGGCACGCGCCACCGCCTGGTTAAGTTCATTGATCATATTTGCACCCGTTGTCATCAAAGTGCCCGCTTTTCAAAATCACAGTAAAGCGCTCACAGTAGCTAGAATAATTTGATGGTTAATTTGACGTTTTTCGTTTCGCCGCGAAAGTGACGAAAGTCACCTTATCAGTCATCTTCACTATTGTTTAGACGACCCCATGTACTTACCAACACGCTGCTGGCCAGACGTTAGCCTATGATGAAACTGCTTCAGTCATTCAACCCGCGACAGCGTTTAGCCGCCGCCATCGGCTGGGTGGTGTTTTTTATCATCCTGGCGGCGGCGACGGTAGGGGCAAATTTGGCTTCCAAAGAAGCCGCCGAGCGAGCGCGGGCTGACGCCGAACGCTTGCTGGCGCAATTTGCCACCCAGATTCGCCATGCTATCGACTCCGCCTTGGCCACCCGCCTGTCAATATTACAGTCAACCGCTGCCCAGATTAGTGTTGATCAGGCTATGGGCGATACGGGCTTGCGTCATGATCTGCATCTCACCGCACTGCAAACACAATTTCCCGAATTTGCCTGGCTTGGTATTGCGGATAAGGACGGTCGTCTGCTAGCGACGACCGGCTCCATGGGCCAGGGCAAGTCAGTTGCTGACTCTGCCTGGTTTCAAAAAGGCCGCCAAGCGCCCTTTTTTGGTCATGCCGAACAGTTTCCCTTATTTGCTGAGTCACCCGATGCAGCGGTAGCCCATGCTCAGGGCTTTTTCATGGCGGCGCCTATCGTGCAGCTTTCTGGTGAGTTCATCGGCGTGCTGGGTGCCGCGTTACCCTGGCAGTGGCTGGCAGGCGAGGAGAATCATTTACTGCGCCAGACCCAATCACGCCGCTCCCTGGAATTATTGCTCGCCAAGGCCGATGGCAAAGCATTATTAGCACCACCCGCCTGGCTGGGTCGCTCGCTGGGGAGCGATGCCGATCTGAGCGAAGCGGGTCAGTATGTAATTGGCCGCAACCTGTTACGGCCGGAGCAGCAACCGGGGCCGGGTTGGATCGTGATCCTGCGTGAATCCGCCGATACCGCTTTGGCGCGCGCTAAACTGGCTCAGCACACGGTGTTTCAAGTGGTTTTCCTGGCCGGTCTGATCTGCGCCATTGCCGTCGTGTTTATCACCCAGGATTTGTTAAAGCGCCTGGTCGCTCTGGATAAACAAGCGCAAGCCGTGCGCCAGGGTGCTTTGGAAAACATCTCGATTCCGGTCGGCACCGATGAAATCAGCCGTATCGGGGCGACCTTCGCTGACCTGGTAGGCCACCTTCAGCAGGAGAAACGCGGGCTGGCCACCTTGAACGCGGAGTTGGATGCGCGCGTCGCTCAGCGCACCGCCCGGATTGAGCGGCTGGCTGATGAAAGCCGCCACGCGGCCATCACCCGCGAACGGCTGCGGCTAGCCCGCGAATTGCACGATACCTTGAGCCATTCCCTGATGGCGCTGCTGACCCAGATTCGCCTGATCCGCAAGCTGTGGGATCGACTCGATCCCACCGAACTGCGCGCGGAACTGGCCCAGGCTGAAGAAGTCGCTGCCAGCGGCCTGGCCGAGGCGCGGGCCGCGATTACCCAGATGCGCCACAACAGTGTGCGTGACGATGGGCTGGGTGCGGCATTGCGCCAACTGCTGGCGCGGTTCCAGGAGCGTTCCGGGGTTGCAGCGACGCTAACTGCTGACATTCAAGCCGGTGGTTTGGCCGATGAGCGCGCCGAGACGGTGTTCCGCATCGCTGAGGAAGCCCTCAAAAACGTGGAGCGTCACGCCAGCGCCAACACCGTACAGATCAACCTGCAATGGCTTGAATCCCCCAGCGCCGCCTGGTCGAACTGGGACCCGGACAACTGTGATCGAATGCGTGTTGAAATCAGCGACGATGGCGTCGGCTTCGATCCCATCGCGCCCTGCCCAGGGCATTACGGGTTACGGGGCATTGCAGAACAGGCCGAGCTGATCGAGGCCAGCTTCGAGTTACACAGTCAGCCCGGCGCGGGTACTCGCATCATCCTGGAATTTGATGCATAGGAATTTGCTGCCTAAGCAAACGATGTCCAAATAATTGGTGTCTAACCAAATGATGCCGCTTTCGTGCCATTCGGCAGCCCAAAACCGTGACAGGTGGCACTCGGGCAGAGAACAAAGCCTGCTTATAGTACTAGGGATGAATCTATCCAAAGAGAGTTTCGTAATGGACTTACCACTTCGCCCAAAGCAAATCTTTGTTTTAGTCTTCGCTACCATCCTGGCCGTGCTCTCCTATTGGATTCCGGCACCGAAAGATGTTGATGTTTCACCAAGCTTCAGCACGCCTAGCTTAAATCAGAAAGCCCACGTTTAAGCGCGCCGCTGCACTTAACCGCCCTCGTCGAAACCGGGATAACAGGTCATCCCGCCATCAACAAACAACGTGGTGCCGGTGATATAGTCGGCCATGTCGGACGCCAGAAACACCGCTGCCTGCGCGATGTCTTCTGGCTCGCCGATCCGGTTGTAGGGAACCAAATCCATCAATTTGGCGTAGGCTTCCGGCGTCTCCCAGGCCGGGCGATTAATCGGCGTGCGAATCGCACCCGGTGCGATGCTGTTGACCCGAATCCGCAGCGGGGCCAGTTCCTGCGCCATACTCTGCATCAGCATATTGATGGCGCCCTTGGAGGCCGCATAGTTGGCATGACCGGCCCACGGGATGATCTGATGCACCGAACTCATGCAGATAATTTTACCGGCCGCTACCGAAATATCCTCACGAACCCCCCGCCGCTTGAATTCCTTGACCGCTTCGCGGGCGCACAGGAACTGGCCGGTTAGATTGACAGCCATCACGGTATTCCATTGCTCCAGCGTCATGGCATCGATAGGCGCATCGCGCTGCAAGCCAGCGTTGGCGACCAGAATATCGATGGTGCCGAAGGCGTCGAGCATGGCTTTGAACATGGCCTGCACCTCCGCTTCCTTCGAGACATCCGCTTTAAACGCCAGCGCCTTAACCCCGAAACTTTCGATCTGGCTGACGATTTCGCGGGCGGTTTCCTCATTGGAGACGTAGTTGACCACCACATCGGCCCCAGCGCGACCCAAGCCGATAGCGACCGCCTTGCCGATGCCGGAACTCGCGCCAGTCACTAAGGCTTTCTGGCCCGCCAGAATCTGCGGGCAGGCATAACTCGGCAAGGTGGTGTTGTGAGGGGTAGGCATCGGCGAATCTCCGGTAGACTGCAAGGGATGGGATCTGATTAGGTGGTGATTCGACAACCAACGGTGGCTTATTTCGGAACGGTGGCTTATTTCGGCCGGTGGACTTCATTGATCAGATTAATGACCAGAGCAGTCCAGCCGGTTTGATGAGATGCACCCGCGCCACGGCCGTTATCACCATGAAAATACTCATAAAACAGCAAATGATCTCTAAAATGGGAATCGTCTTTCAACAGTGCATGATCGCCGAACATCGGCCGACGGCCCTCGGCATCACGCAGGAATAAGCGAGTCAGCCGATGGCATAGCTCATCCGCCACTTCCCCCAAGCTCATCTGGATACCGGAGCCGGTCGGACATTCTACTTTGACGCTTTCACCATAATAGCGATGAAAGCGACGCAGACTTTGAATCAGCAAATAATTGACCGGCATCCAGATCGGGCCGCGCCAGTTGGAGTTGCCGCCGAACAGTTCACTATCGGACTCCGCCGGTAGATAATGCACCTGGTAGCCTGCGCCTTGGCATTCAAAGCGATAAGGCTGCGCCAGGTAAGACCGCGACAGCGCGCGAATCCCATAAGGGGATAGAAATTCATTTTCATCCAGCATCCGTTTTAACAGGGCGGTCATCCGCACCACCCGCACCAGCGAGAGCATGTGCCGCTGTTCGTCGCCTTTCTGCTCCCAACGGGAGACCAGTTTCGCCAGATCCGGCCGGTAATTGAGGAACCATTCCAACCGGCTGGTAAAGCCGTGCAGTCCGGCCAGGATATCTTCAGTAACCACTTCAACCGCGAACAGTGGAATCAGACCCACCATTGAACGCAGCCGCAGCGGCATCTTCTCACCACCCGGCAGCCGCAGCACATCGTAAAAGAACTGGTCTTCCTCATCCCACAACCCGATGCCTTCATCGCCCAAATTGTTAAGCGCCGCTGCAATATTAAGAAAATGTTCAAAAAACTTGGTGGCGATGTCTTCGTAAACGTGATTGTGTGCGGCCAGTTCCAGGGCAATCCGGGTCATATTCAGGCAGTACATCGCCATCCAGGCGGTGGCATCGGCCTGGTCGATATAGCCGCCGGTGGGCAACGGTTTGGAACGGTCGAAGACGCCGATGTTGTCGAGGCCGAGAAATCCGCCCTGGAAGATATTGTGCCCTTCCATGTCCTTGCGATTGACCCACCAGGTGAAATTGAGCAGCAGCTTATGGAACACCCGTTCCAGAAAGGCCAGGTCGCTGACGCCGCCATTTTGTTCGCAGTCAGCCTGATAGACCTTCCAGGCCGCCCAGGCGTGGACCGGCGGGTTCACGTCGCTGAAATTCCATTCGTAGGCGGGTAGCTCCCCGTTCGGGTCCATGTACCATTCCCGGCACAGCATCACCAGTTGATCCTTGGCCGACTGTGGGTCAATGGTCGCCAGCGCGATGCAGTGAAAAGCCAGATCCCAGGCCGCAAACCAGGGATATTCCCACTTGTCCGGCATCGACAGGATGTCGGCATTATTCAGATGCCGCCAGTCGCTGTTGCGGCCCTGACGGCGGGCGACGGGCGGTGGTGGCTGACCCTGGTCGCCATCCAGCCATTGCGGGATGTCGTAGTAATAGAATTGCTTGCTCCACAACAGACCCGCCCAGGCTTGCCGTTGAATCAAGCGGGCGTCGGCGTCGGCGATGCCGGTTTGCAACTCTGCATAGAAGGCATCGGCTTCCTGCCGTCGGGTTTTGATTAACTCATCGAAGTCGGCGAAAAAATCGCCCTGGTCTCGACGATGCCGTAGCCGTACCCGCACCGACTGCTGGCCACCGGCGGCAAGCTCAAGGACATATAAACCGGCCGCCTTGGTGCCGGTGCGTTCCGGGTTGACCGCCTGGTGCTGGTTGTGAACCACGTAATCGTGGAATGCGTCCTTGAAGTAACCGGCGGGGGCCTCGTTTTGACCGAAGACTCGGCGGACATGGGTTTCGTTGTCGCAGAATAATAATTGCTGCGAACCGTCAAAATCGGCGGCCCATTGGCCGAGCACGGCGTGATCGATCAAGACCCGGTGATCACCGTCTGCGCGCAAGCTCGGTTTGACCACACCCGCGAACCAGTTCCAGGTATTGCGAAACCAGAGCTGCGGCAACAGATGCAAGCGCGCCGCCGCCGGGCCGCGATTGTAGGCGGTGACCCGCAGCAGGATGTCATCGACCGCCGCCTTGGCGTATTCGATCTCGATATCGAAATAGCGGTTTTCGGCGAAAATCCCGGTATCGAGTAGTTCAAATTCCTGCTCCAGCTTGCCACGTTGCCGGTTTTGCTCCACCAATGCCTGGTACGGATAGGCCGCTTGCGGATATTTATAGAGCATCCGCGCATAGGAATAGGTCGGGGTGGCGTCGAGGTAGTAATACAGTTCTTTCACATCCTCGCCGTGATTCCCCTGGCCGTTGGTCAGGCCAAACAGCCGTTCCTTGAGAATCGGGTCCTGGCCATTCCACAGCGCCACGGCCAAACAAAGCGTTTGCTGGTCATCGCAAAACCCACCGATACCGTCCTCACCCCAACGGTACACTCGGCTGCGGGCGTGATCGTGCGGGAAGTAACTCCAGGCATTGCCATCTGCGCTGTAGTCTTCCCGCACCGTGCCCCATTGCCGCTCACTGACATAAGTTCCCCAGCGCTGCCAGTGTGGTTGGCTCATGCGTTGGCGTTCTATTCCGGGGGGTGGGTTTGGCGGCATATCATAAACCCTAACAAAGTCATTTAGTTAATATCTATTGTAACGAAAAAAATAAAGCCTCAGAAATAAAAAAACCGGCTTGTCATTGGACAGGCCGGTTTGTTACAGCGAGATCGGTCAGTTAGCTCTTACGGGTCGCTTTCTTGCGGAACTTGGCCAACCCAACCAGACCCGTGCCGAGCAGCGCAAGCGAAGCCGGCTCTGGAACCGGTGAATTGATTTGCTCATACAGCACATCATTCGCGCAGCTTGGAGCCCAGGCCAAAGTCAATTGGCTGCCATAGCCGGCGGCCAGATTCAAACTATCAAATTTAATCGTTTGATTTCCAACAGTTCCAAAGCCAGGATTAGTTACCGTAGCAGTTGTTCCCAACAAGGTTCCTAACCCGCTGCCTGTGTTATAAGCAACTGGATGATTTTCCCGAAAGCCGCCAGAAGCGGACGACATCGTATAAGCCCCATCATTCACCCCCTTTTGGGACGAGAAGGTATTAGCACCGAAGCTGTAGATGTTCCCGCCGCTCGTAACCACATAGTCCCAGTAAGAGTCAGACCCAACATTAATAAACAGATCTCCGGCCGTCAGGCTGGGAAATGAATTTACATTGTCGTACTTAATTTTAACGCTTTTCAAAAAACCATTCATAAAATCCGCAGTGCCCCCAAAGATCTCTGGGGTTCCTATCAGATCAACACCATCATCGGCAGTACCATTTTGCCAACTAGGCCAATACTTTTGGGTATCACTGAAAGTAACGGGGACTGCGAAACTGACTGAGGTCGTTGCGGCGAGGAGGACGGCTCCCAAGATCGGCATCATTTTTTTCATGACATTGTTCCCATGAGTGTTATTGCTATGTTTGTTTATCATTGACTTGATATTGATTTATTATCATAAATCATGCCATTTTAATTAAAGTTAATTAATTCAATATGTTAATATTTGATGGACATGAACCTTTTCAAAGAAACTGTTAAATTTTTCGACACTCTCAAATAGGGAAATTAGCAATCTGACATGACTGAACGCCTCTATTAAGTTACAATTTAGCCTCTTATAATCAATCTCTTAAACCAAAAAACTTTCTATGATTCCAAATTTTTATATTTTATATCAATAAGTTGCTAAAAAAAGGCGTTCAAAAAATAATGGGTAATGGGCGGTAAATCTGCTTTGATGAGGCAGCCGAACCAGTGTAAAAAAACCTGACACTCATAGGACCGCTTAGCAACTCTCTCCAGAATTAGCTTGGTCGAACTTATCTGGAATTGCGCGTTGCTAAGCTTTTCAAAACACTTACCACGTCACTGCGCAAGAGCGGAAAGCTTCTTTAAGGAACCGGCGCGCTCCTGATCCTGCCACAGCCGCGCCCGTAACTCAGCAGTAGCCTCACCACCAGATTCACCCCAGCGATCCAGATACACCAGTTCCGTCAGTGGCAATCGCTCCCGCCAACCGGCGGTTTCCAAATCAGGGCGGTCGTTGAAGTGGCTGACATAGCCCAGGCACAGATAAGCGACTGGGATGATTCGCAGCGGCAGTTGCAAAATCTCCCGTAGCGCCGACGTGTGGAAGATACTCACCCAGCCGACCCCAATTCCTTCAGCACGGGCGGCCAGCCACAGGTTCTGCACCGCACACACCGTACTGTACAAATCCATCGCCTTGTTATGCGTGCGACCCAACACCACCGGCCCAGCCCGATCTCGGTCGCAGGTCACGCACACATTCAGCGGTGCTTCCAAAATCCCCTGTAAACGCAATTGCCGGTAGCGTTCTTGTTGATCCGGCTCAAAGAGTAGCGCCGCTTCGGCGTTGGCGTGTAGAAAGGCATCGTGTACTTGTTGCTTGACGGCCAAATCGCGCACCAGCAGAAAACTCCACGGCTGCATAAAGCCGACCGATGGGGCAAAGTGGGCAGCGGTCAGCAAGCGTGACAGCACATCATCCGGGATAGGCTCAGGCAGAAACTGACCGCGCACATCGCGGCGTGAGAAGATGGTTTGATAGACGGCGGCGCGGATGGCCGTTTCGTCCTGGGCATCGGAAAAGATGCCAAGTGCTTCGATCTTCATGGTGTCCCCTGAATGAAGGATCGCCGACGGCCTGGCCTTGCCGCTGGATATAAACCGTTCAGGCCGGTCTTCTGACTTGGGTTCGATCCGCTCCGACGCCTTCCCAACCGAAGTCAGTGGCGTGTTGCCGGAGCAGTCCCCCTTACAGCGCTGGGCGCGTCGCGGAATTACACCGCGTTCCCGATTCTTCCCGGTGGGACACCTGAATGGCAGTGATGGACTCCGGCGAACCGGAGTCGGTGACTGTATAGCGTTAAATCAGAGACAAATACAAGATGTAGATTCAGGAGGATGGCGATTCGCCAATCCACGGATTGAAGATTTCAACGCCAGTCGGTGCGAAACAGCGGCCCACGCAAGCGCGGAGGGTCGAACTCGATTTCTGGCTCGGCGGGCATTGCCAGCAGATCAACTACACTGGCCTCAGCACCCGCCAAACGACGAGAGTCATCAATGCTCAACAACACATGTCCTGGACGACCGCGATCTGTGATGAAGACTGGCCCCGCCTGAGCAGCCTTCTTCGCTCGCGTTACATCCTGGTTGAATTCTCGCTCTGACAGATTCACAGCCTCTGTTAGCGCCATCATAAATTCACCAACACTGGTCTGCCGTAACACTTTAGCGGTGCAGTACGTCACTCTGTCATCACTGATTTGATCCAAACACGTCACCGCCAACCGAGGTTTAAGGAATAAGCCCGGCAACTGTTCCGCTTCCGCCAAATCGCCAGCGATGGCTTCTCGCAATACATCCAAATCCAGCCAGCCAAACCGTAACGCACCTTGCCAGTCGTTCGGCACGTTGGTGGCATCGACGATACCAGGATAAGGTTTTTCTGGCAGTTCATGCGGTAGTGGCCCCGCGCCGTGCCGGGTCACATAGGGCCGCGTGACGTAAGTGACTTCAAGCTGGTTTAACTCCAGTTCTTGCGCCAGTGTCAGCACATTGCGAAGCCCTGTGTTGGAACGAGTGACATGCGGGAAAAAGCCACGATCCTGATCGAGTAACAGCCCTTGCGCACCCTCGAATAGCAACGACCGCCCTGCTGTCGCCGTCCGGCTATCCGCTATCGTCGTCAATCGCAAGAAACGACCTGCGTCTTCAATAAAGCGCTCCAGAATGGCATTCGATAACAGTAGATCGGTATTCCGTCGGAAAGCATCGGCAAAGCCCAGCCGAGCCAGCCGAGCAGGCACATACTCCCGTCGAATCACCTCCAGCTTGTCCGCCAAAGCCGACTGATCCACTAAATCCGCCACAGTCACGGCATAGTCTGGCCTCAGATTTCGTTCGATGGTTTCGCCAAAACCCAAGCCACAACTGCCGTGGCGGCCTGTGTCCCGCTCCCGCTCAATGATCTGGTTCATCATCATGTCGTAAGGCGTCGTCACCGGGCTTTGCGGATCGACAGACACGCTCGGCTCCACACCCTTTCCGGCTAAGCTCTCGATTTCCTTCAGGAATAGAATCGGATTGGAGACGAAAAACCGTGAAAGGAACGTCGCCGCACCAACGAACGCGCCGCTGCCGACATGGCTGAAGACGTGGCGCACGCCCTCCGGCGTCACCACGGTATGCCCCGCCTGCGCTCCGCCGTTGAAACGGATGACCAGGCCGTCACGGCCAACCTGTGCTGCGTAATAATCGATCAGGCGGCCCTTGCCTTCATCGCCGAACTGCGCCCCGATGACGACTTGAGCGGCCTTTTGTAAACCCATGACGCGACTCCTGAGCGCTGCTCCCGCCCGGACACGAGCGAGAGCAACGGCTTACGGTGAGGACTCAAAACCGTACCACCCCGGCGGGCGCGCTCCGGCTCGCCACCAGTCCACCCACGGCCCGCTGCACCACCAAACCCGTCGATTGGCTCCAACTCTTGACGACTTTATCGCGGTCGTGGCCTTCGTTGACCTCAATGGCCGATACGATCACTTCCGCCAGCTTGGTGTGATCAGACAAACCGATCACGCGCTGCCCCAGCAGATCGGTCCAACGGTCGCGGACCTCGCGCGGCTGACTGCGGGCGTGCGCACCCTCTTCCACGATGATGTGGAAAACGTGGTACATCCGGCTCACCATCGTCAGCAACTCGCGTGAACTCAAATCGCGTTGCGGCGGATCGCCAAGAAAGCGGGTAATCGCGGCTCCTGGTAAATCCGCAGGCGGTTCCTCATCCCCCACCGTGAACAGATAACCCTTCTTGCCGCGCTTCTCAAAGCAATCGATAGCGGTGTGCATGGCAGCGAAATACCACGGCAAGGTGTAAGACTCGCAGGAATTGCCGCCGCCGCCCTTTTCCAGCCAGAGTTTCTCCAGTTGTCGGGCGATTCGGATATCGGCCTCGAACTGGGTCACCTGCAACGGCGCACGGTCGCACAGCACATCACCGATGCCCATGCACAGGATATGCGGGTCAGAAACCGGCTTGCGGGCCAGGATTTCCTCGACCATCGTGCCAAGGCCCTTGCGCGCCAACGCATCGGCAATCATCCCCATCGAACCGGTGACATCCAGCCCGACGATGATGGCGGTTGCTGCCGGATTCAGCTCAGAATCGCGGGATTCCCGGACGGTAACGCCCAATGGATTCAGTTCTTGCTCGATCCCGCGCGCCGCAAACACGGCATCGGTACTTTTACCCGTCGTCGAAGCGGCATAAGCACTCCAATCAGTGGGATTCCAACGTGCGCTACCCATGGTTTTTCTCCTAGTTGATCAATCAATAAACGTCCGCAAGGGACACCTGCTACTCGACAAACCGGCGTTTGCCGAAGCTGTCTTTCAGCACCTGATTGGCCCAGGTCTGATACTCATCAACCGCGCTGCGCTGCGCCGGTCGCCGTAACCAATCCAGCATCGGCGGCGGCACCGCTTTTGCACGGCTTAGCCGCATTCCGCTGATATCGCCCAGCAATTCCCGTCCCACGGCCCGAATCAATTCCAGATCGGTGCGGCTATCGCCCCGTCGATTAGTCATCACCTCAAACGGTGCGTAGTTGATGGTCATCGCTGGCGCGGCTCGCATCGCTTCCCCCTGCCGCACTGCGTACCACCAGCCGCCCAGCAGGGCACCGCTGTGTTGGGCGGGCGAAATGAACCAGTTGTCGGCGGAGATGGCGTTGTGCGCCAGTTGCGCGTAATCCAGATAGCAGGCGACATTCAGCAGGGAACTGATGATCCAGGCGACATGCCGGGCGTCGATTTGCCCACCGAGATGCTCCAGCAGATCGCGCAGCAAGACCTGATCTGCGCCTTTTTTCAGCACCACGACCCGGCCTTCGGCCGTTGCAAACTGGCTGACCACTTCCGGCAGATAGCGGTTGATCTCCGCCGCCATTCGGGGATCGGCACAGGGCAAGCGGCCGATGACCGCCAGCGCGTTGTCGAACAGATCGGCGTAGTCGTTCTCGATGACATAGGCCACGACCTCCTTAGCGATAAACTGCCGACCCAGCTCGAAGGCGCGCTCCTTGCGGTAACGAATTTTGTAAGTCGCCCCATCGGTCGCTTTAATCATCAACAAGCCTGGCGTTTGCCAGATGCCGCCGCGCAATTTTTGCAGCGCGGCTTCGTAGAGCCGGCTGACATGCTGGAATACCTCGGTGGTGCCGGTATCCGGGCAGCGATCCGGGTGCCAACGCGCCGCCAGTGCCCGGAATTGCTGCTTCATCGTTGCTTCATCTGCGCTAAACAGCCGTTCCGGCTCCGTAGCGCCAATGGCCAGCAGGGCTTCAGCCGTCAATACGATCTTGTCATTCATCACGACCACCTCCATGGCGGAAAAGACTAACATACTTAAATGTAATTTGCAAATAACAATTAAAAAATATTTTATTGAACTTTGATTAACAAAGGGATATATAGTGATTATTGTTATTTTTTAATAACATTTAATAACAAAAGGCGACCATGGAAACTGACCCAAAACCCCTGGTGATGGTCGATGCTGCGCTGTTCACCATCCGCAACCAACAGCTTTGTTTGATTTTGAGCCGACGAAAGGAACCACCGTTTGAAGGCGCATTCGCTCTATCAGGTGGCTTTGTTCATGTTCAGGAGGATAGCGATACCGAAATGGCGGCCCGCCGGGTGATTCGTCACAAGATCGGCTTTGATGCGCCCTATCTGGAACAGTTGTTTACCTTCTCCGGGGCAGCGCGTGATCCGCGTGGCTGGTCGGTCAGCATCGCCTATTACGCGCTGATCCCCTGGGCCTTGGTGGAGGGAAATTCATCAATTAGCACTTTTCCAGTCGAAGAGGTGCCCGCTCTGCCGTTCGATCATGGCCAAATTGTCGCCAAAGCGGTGGAGCGGCTGCGTGGCAAAGCCACCTATTCCTCACTGCCGATTTTTTTGTTACCAGCCGAATTCACCATGAACGACTTACACCAGATCTATGAGCAAACCATCGGGACACGGCTGGACAAAGCTTCGTTTCGACACAAGATTCTGGAACAGGACATTATCGAGCCGATCACCGGTCATTTTCGCGTCGGCGCCCATCGTCCCGCCCAGTTCTACCGGCTTTCCAGCAAGGCCCTTACGCCCTTCGAGCGAAAAATCTGATAGAGTTTCCGCCTCCAGCTAGGCCGGGTTGAACAATTAAAATCGCTCTCACAAGCGTTATCAGGGGGTTGGATGGGTATTTTGGCAAGTGCTTGTAAGACGCGGATCAGTGGTCCGGTTCCGACTAAACCACTGACGCCCGCGTCGGCGCATATCATTTCAATGCAGCGGATGCTTGGCCGGGTTGGCCAAGACATCCCACGCGCGGAGTTGGCGTGAAACGGCGGCTTTGTGGCTGCGCCTTGGGCGCGCTGATGGCCGGCATCGCGCCCGCTCATGCCGAACGCGGCTATGCGACCGATGCCTGTACGGTGCCGGTGCAAAGCGGCCCGGCGCCGGGATACAAAATCGTCCGCATGATCGGCAGCGGCACAGCGCTGGAGATTCTTGAGCCTAACACCAAAGGCTATACCAAGGTCAGAACGCCTGAAGGAACCGCCGGCTGGATTATGAGCGAATACTTGATGGAACAGCCCAGCGCTCGCAATCGGGTCAGCCAACTGGAAACGCGCATCACCACCCTGGAGAATGAAAACCGTACCTTGCGCGGCGAAACCGAAACGTTGCACACCTTCCGCGACACCGCAAACCGCTGCGGCGAAGAGCTGGCAACGGTCAAGCGCACAGCCGCACAAACCCTGGAGATCGACGAGGAAAATCGCCGCCTGCAACAAGAGATCGAAGCCTCTCACACGCGGCAGCAGCAGTTGGAAACCGAAAACAGCACTTTGCGCGATCAATCGCGCCGCAACTGGTTTCTCGCCGGGGCCGGCGCCATGTTCGGCGGGCTACTGCTGGGCCTGATCATCCCGCGTCTTTCCTTTGGGCGCCGGCGCCGGTGGGATCAGTTTTAACAGAGCCAACACAGCGATCCCATTGCCCCACAACGCTTAGGCTGCACCATGCACCCTTCTGGCTGTGCCGAATGCAGGCAGCGGCGAACCGTGCTCCGGGGAAAGGCTCTAACCGGTAATTTATCGCCGATTGGCCGCTTTATCTGAAGCGATGGCTTGGCCACGCACATCGGAGGGAATAGAAGACATGATGGCTTCACCACTTGCACTCGCTGCTTCGGACGCCAGGACCGAACCCTGGCACAAAAATCTGCGCCACGAACTTGGGGCCGAACTGATCGGCCCGCGCCCCACCTGGTGGTGGACCGGCCAGCCGCCTCAAGATTGCCCCGGCCGGCAACCGGACGGCACGTTAACCTCCCTACCCCTACCCGATCTGGCCAGCCACAGCCGCCAACAGGTCTTGGATTACTTCGATAATACCTGGACACTGACTGAGATCCTGCTCGCCGGCTTGTGCGGTGAGGAAGCTTTCTTCCGCCCGCCCTATCATCACTTGCGCCACCCGATGATTTTCTACTACGGGCATCCGCCGGTGCTATACATCAACAAGCTGCGGATCGCCGGCTTGATCGAAAAGCCGCTGAACCCCTATTTCGAGCAATTGTTTGAGACCGGCGTCGATGAAATGCGCTGGGATGACATGTCCAAGAACGAGATGCTGTGGCCCAGTATCCAGGAGGTTCACGCTTACCGCCAACAGGTGTATCGCACGGTGCGAGGCGTGATCGAAACGCATCCCGACCTGGCATCCGGTCATGCGCCGATCACTCCGCAACATCCGCTCTGGGCGCTGTTCATGGGTTTTGAACACGAGCGGATTCATCTGGAAACGTCCTCAGTCCTGATCCGCGAGCTGCCGCTACCCTTCATCCAGCGACCCGCCGCCTGGCCAAAGCTGCATCCCAGTGCCGACCGAGTGGCCGAATTTCCACCCTGCCATGGTTACGACTACCCCGCTAACGCGCTCATCACCGTGCCAGGCCAGTCGGTGGCCATGGGCAAGCCGGCCGACTGGCCCTCTTATGGCTGGGACAATGAATACGGTAGGCGGGAAACCGCGCTCCAGCCGTTTCAGGCCAGCCGCTATCCGATCAGCAACGGCGAGTTTCATATCTTCGTTACCGAAGGCGGCTATCGGGAACAGCGCTACTGGTCAGCCACCGGTTGGGAATGGCGTTCGTTCCGCAACCTGAAATGGCCGACCTTTTGGATGTTGGATGGACCGGCTGGCTTGCACCGCTACCGGTTGAGAACCTTGTTTGAGATCATCGACATGTCCTGGAGCTGGCCGGTCGAGGTCAACTATCACGAAGCCAAGGCGTACTGCGCCTGGCGAACCGAGCGGGACGGCGTGCCTTATCGGTTGCCCAGCGAGGCGGAACACCAGGCATTGCGCAGTCCCCAGCAGTGTGCGGCGGCTACCATCAGCACGCTCATTGATCCGGTCATGCGCGCCGATGGCGCCACCCTGGCCAGCCAATGGGGCTGGAATTGCAATCTGGCCCACGGCTCCTCCAGCCCAGTGGATGCCGGTCAACCGGCTGCAACCGGTTTTCACGATGTCTTCGGCAACGTTTGGCAATGGCACGAAGACCACTTCAACCCGCTGCCCGGTGCCAAGGCACACCCGTATTACGATGATTTCAGCACGCCCTGTTATGACGGCCAGCACCAGATGATCTTGGGTGGCTCCTGGGCCTCTACTGGCGATGAGGCTGGCCTGTGGGCGCGCTTCCACTTCCGCCCCCACTTTTTTCAGCACGCCGGTTTTCGGCTGGTGCAAAGCGACACGGACGGCGGTGCCGTGCGCCTGGATCAGGCCGGTACGGCAGGTCAGGTGTACGAAGACCCGCAGATACTCAATGAATATCTGTTGCTGCATTACGGCGCAGCGGCGGATCAGATGCCTTACGCTTTCGGCCCGTGCGACGCGGTGGATTTTCCGGTGCGCTGCGCCCTCTGGTTGCTGGATGCCGCACGCGAATATGGCGTGACAACGGGTCGAGCGCTGGATGTTGGCTGTGCGGTGGGACGCGCCAGTTTCGAGCTGGCGCGCGAGTATCGCGACGTGCTGGGCGTCGATCTGAGCCGGGCGTTCATCGACGCTGCCGAGACGTTGCGGCGTGAAGGCGAATTGCGCTATCTCCGCAAGGATGAAGGTGAGCTTGGCGTGATACTGAACGCAATGGTCGATCCAGCCATCGACCGGAACCGGGTGAGTTTCCGCCAAGCCGATGCTGGCTCACTACCGGCGGAGTTGGTGGGGTTTGATGCCGTGCTGCTGGCCAATCTGCTGTGCCGACTGCCTAGCCCCAAGTCGCTGCTGGGACGGCTAGGTGGCCCACGGGGTCTGGTCAAACCCGGTGGGTTGCTGGCGGTGTTCTCGCCCTATAGCTGGCTTCCCCAATTCACCCCGCCGGAAGCCTGGCTGGGTGGCTATGAGCGAGATGGGCAGCCGATCAACAGCGCGGTGGCGCTCTCGGCCTTGCTGGCCGCTGAGGGTTTCGAGCTGTTGCGTGAAACCGATGTTCCTTTGGTTATTCGGGAACACGCCCGCAAATACCAATACATCGTCACTCATGCCGGATTATGGCGACGGCGCTGATCGCTCAGCCACCCCTGCTCACACCCTTGCCTGGTGGTCCGCCATCAGGCGGTGCCACACGCATCCCCTCTTCAATACGGTCACTGGGATGCAGGATGACGGCCGATCCCTCGCGCAGCCCGCCGGTGACTTCGGCCTCGAAGCTGTTGATATGACCGATTTCGACCGGTTGCAGCGAGACAGCACCGCCAGGGTCGATGGCATACACCGACCAGCGGTCGCGCTTGCGGAACATGGCGCCAATCGGCAGTTTGAGCACGTTTGGCGCCTCCCAAATCTGGATCGACACATCGACCCGATAGCCGTGGCCGATCTGCCGCCACGCCGCCGCCGGGTCCGTGAATTCAAGGATCACATTCACTCGTTGCTCTTCGATACCCAGAGCGGAGATTTTGGTAAAGCCAAACGGCTCCACCCGCTGTACGACACCGCGCAAACCCTGATCACCGCCCCAGCCTGTGAAGGTGGCGGGCGCACCGACGGCGACCTTAGCCGCATCATCCGAGCGCATTTCAACCAGCACCTCCAGGCGGCTCGGATCGCCCACATCGAACAGCGGTTCGTTAGGGGCCACCGTCGCTTCACTTTCCTTGAGCTTGCGTAACAGGACGCCACTCACCGGTGCCAAAACGGGGGTGGTCGGCGGCTCAGCGGCAGAGGCGTTGCCTGCGCCGGCTTTCTGCCCGGCTGTGGTTGGTGCAATCAGCGCCGCCTTGGCGACCGCCAGGTCTGCGGTTTTGGCATTCAGGTTATTCTTGGCAACGGCCAATGCCGCACGCTTGGTACGCGCTTCCATCTGTGCCAATTCCAGCGCACGCCCCGTGACGACACCTTTGCTGATCAACTCTTGATGGCGTTTCAGTTCCGCCTCGGCGAAAGCCACTTCAGCTTCAACCCGCTGTAGATCGGCAGCGGCGAGATCACGCTGTGCCTCAGCCGAGCTGACCCGCGCTCGCATTTCGGTTTCCTCGCGCAGATCTTGAAACCGCACTTGTGGGGCTTCGATGCGGGTTAACACCGTTTTACCGGCGACCACCGGATCGCCGACAGCCAGTTCGACCCGCCGCATCCGGCCCGCAACGGTGGCCGAAACCGTGTAGAGGTCCTTGATGCGCGTTCTGCCCTCCTCGGACACACTGACTTGCATCGACCCACGAGTGATTTTGTGAGTATCAACCGTCGGCGGACGCGGTGCCAGCACCGGCAACAACGCCAGCACGACGACAGCGACGAAAACAGCGCCGATCAGGATGCGGCTTACCGGAACTTGCATAGCGAATCTACTCTCCGCATCAGCGCGGTAAAAATCTTAAAACGGTTCATTATCAATAGATTAAAATAAGTTAACGCAAAAAAACCATCCGCGTGGGCAAATGCAGACCTCTAAAACCGGCTTAGCATACGCCAGACCCGCTTTCTGAGATAACCCCTGCTATGCGCACTAGGTGCCATCGGCGAAGCGTTCCGCGATGGCCTTAAATTCATCCTGGATAGCCAGGAAGGCGTCGGTTATGTCTGGGTCGAAGTGGCTTCCCCGGTTGGCTTTGATGAATTCCGCAGCGTCATCATGGGAGAAAGGCTCTTTGTAAATCCGCCGATTGACGATGGCATCGTAGATGTCGGCGATAGCCATCAGACGAGCCGAGATCGGAATGGCCTCGCCCGCAAGTTTTTGCGGATAACCAGTGCCGTCCCATTTTTCGTGGTGGGAATAGGCGATTTCTTTGGCAAATCGTAAAAAATCCACCTTGAAACCCAGTTTTTTCTCGGCATTTTCGATGGCGTCCCTACCCAGAGTGGTATGGGCTTTCATGATTTTATATTCGGTGGCCACAAAACGCCCCGGTTTCAGGAGAATGCCGTCAGGAATGCCAACCTTGCCGATGTCGTGCAGTGGCGCCGAGCGAAACAGCATAGCGATGGTGTAGTCAGAAATAAACGACTGAAAGCGGGGATGGCAGCGCAAATGCTCGGCCAGGGCCTTGATGTAATATTGGGTGCGGCGGATATGGTTGCCGGTTTCGTTATCGCGGGTTTCGGCCAGGGACGCCAGGCCGAACAGCATGACCTCCTGGATGGCGCGCACCTCTTGAGTGCGCTTATCAACGATTTGTTCGAGGTAGACGTTCTTGTCCCGCAGGAAATCCGCCGCCGCCTTGATCTGGAGTTGCGCCTTGACTCGCGCCATCACAATGGGGGGGCTGATCGGCTTGGTAATGTAATCAACGGCGCCCAGTCCCAGCCCTTTTTCTTCGTCCTCAATATCGGTCTTGGCGGTGAGGAAGATGATCGGGATATCCCGAGTTCGCTGGTCGTTTTTTAAGCGGGTGCAAATTTCGTAGCCGTCGATGCCGGGCATCATGATGTCCAGCAGGATCAGATCGAGCAGGTCAACGCTGGCCAGGATATCCAGCGCTTTTTGCCCTCCGTTGGCGATTTTTACCCGGTACAGGCCCTTAAGGACGGTTCCGAGCAGCGACAGACAGTCCAGGGCGTCATCCACCACCAGAACCATCGGGCGTTCACCGGCTAGCGATTCAATCGTCATTCTCATCCCCCCGCAATGATGGCGCCTCTAGCGCTGGTCGCCGGGGCGATATTAAGTTTTGGATTTCAGAATGGCCAGCGCGGCATCAAAATCGAAGCCCTCCACCTTATCCTGTAGCGCGTCATATTGCTCCTGAAGCAGGGCCTGTAATACATCCCGGTTGGCGGCAAGGAAATCCGTTGCGGAAGCGTCGCCATCTTTGAGCAAGGCTTCCAGCCTGGAGCGGATGGCGCCTTGACGAATCCGGTCCACAACGGGTTCGTTAACCGTATCAGCCGGTTTTTCGTCGGTGAACGACGTATCGCTGGGCAGCGCGGCGGTAATCGAGGCGACGATCCTGCCAAGATCGGCGGAAAATTCACCCAGGGTTCGCATGACCGTGCTGCGTTCTTTCCCACCACGCAGGGCTTGCTCCAGGGTTTCGGCGCTCCGCTGCACGCCCGTAGCCCCGATGTTGCCGGCCAAGCCCTTGACGGTATGGGCAATCAATTCGGCTTCCTTGAGATTGCCCATGCCGATAGCGCTGCGGATTTTGAGCGGCGCATCTGCCTGGCCGAGGATAAACCGACGCAGCAATGACCAGTAGACCTCCTTTTTGCCGAGCACCCGTCGCAGACCCTGGTTCATGTCCAGTCCCTTAATGGGGTCGCCCTGGGCCAATGGCGTGTCGGCTGAGGGTTCTTCCATACTGACCTCGAAGTGAGGCGGCAACCAGCGCCGCAGAACCTGAATCAACTGTTCTGGATCAATGGGCTTGGCGATGAAATCGTCCATTCCCGCCTCCAGGCAGGCATCCTGCTCCTGCTGCATGGCATTGGCCGTCATGGCAACGATGGGGATGGACTCCAGGGCGGGGTTCTTGCGGATTTGCCGGGTCGCTTCGAGGCCATCCATGACCGGCATCTGCATGTCCATGAACACCAACATATAATCGGTCTGGCCGATTTTCTCCAGGGCGATCTTGCCATTTTCGGCAATATCGATTTGCAGGCCAGCTTCCCGCAATAACCCCAGCACCACCTCCTGATTGTCTTCGTTATCCTCCACCAAGAGGATGCGCTCACCGGAAAAAGCATGGCCGGCATCGTCATGCACGGTCATGACGCCATGGGCGGCAACCTCGTTGCCACCATAGCGCAAGGTATGGTTCATCACCTCCATAGTGGCATCGAACAGCGACGAGGGGGTGATGGGCTTGGTCATCACCTCCCTGATGCCCAGTTGCGAAGCGTGCTCCCGCACCTCCTCCCGGTCGTAGGCGGTCAGCATGATCATACCCGGCGGCAGGGTAAGAGTCAGGTCATTGATGCGCATGGCGGTCTGGAGACCGTCCATCTCGGGCATCCGCCAGTCGAGATAGACCAGGGCATAGGGCTTGCCCACCCCATCGGCTGTGCGCAGTTCCCTCAATGCCTCTGGGCCGGAACTGACCGCAGTCACCTTAAGGGAAAGGGTGTTCAAGACATCGGTCAGCACTAGGCGGGCGCTTTCGTTGTCGTCCACCACCATCACCCGCAGCCCGCGCAGGTCGGGATGCAAGGCGCGTGCGTTACCATCGCTGCCGACCACCACGGTGCGCGCGGTAAACCAGAACAAGCTGCCGCGCCGGTATTCGCTTTCGACGCCGACGGCGCCGCCCATCAGCTCGGCGAGGCGCTTACTGATCGCCAGGCCAAGACCGGTGCCGCCGTATTTGTGCGTGGTGGACATGTCGGCCTGCTGGAAACTCTGGAAAAGCAAGGCCTTTTGCGCATCGGTCATACCGATGCCGGTATCGCGCACCTCGAAACGCAGCACGATGTCCTGACCCTCCAACGCCTGCACCGAAACGGCAATGAAAATCTCGCCCACTTCGGTGAATTTGATGGCATTGCTCCCGTAGTTGAGGAGAATCTGGCCGATGCGCAGCGGATCACCGATGAGAAAACGCGGTACGTCCTCCTCAATGTTGAAGATGAGTTCCAGCCCCTTGGCATTGGCTTTCTCGCTCAGGATATTGGCGATGTTGTGGAACACCTTCTCCAGATCGAATTCGGTCTTTTCGATGGCGAACTTGCCGGCTTCGATCTTCGAGTAATCCAGGATGTCGTTGATGATGCCCAGCAGATGCTGGCCGGCGTCCTTGATCTTGGTCAGGTAATTGCGTTGCTGAATGGAGAGGTCGGTGCGCAACGCCAGGTGGGACATGCCGATAACCGCATTCATCGGCGTGCGGATTTCGTGGCTCATGTTGGCCAGGAAATCGGATTTTGTCTTGGCGGCCGATTCGGCGGCCTCCTTGGCCTCTTGCAGGGCGAGGCTGGTGGCCTCCAGGTTGGCCGCCTGCTTGACAGTCGCCTCCAGCAATTCCTTGGTATGGACGTTACGGAAGAGAATACCGATATGGGGCGCGATCACCTGCGGCAGTTCGTTGAGCAACTCCCTCCGCTGTTCGGATAAATCGCCCACCAGGCCCAGTTCGATGAACAGGCTCGGTACCTGATCCATGATGATCGGCACGATGACGATGGTGTGGGGCGCGCTGGCGCCGATGCCCGACTGAATGCGCGGGTAATTGGCCGGAATCTGGTCGAGGATCACCAGTTTCCTGGTGCGCAAAGCCTCACCGACCAAACCTTCGCCAGCGGCAAAAGCGATTTCTCCGGCGTCGTTTTCTATCGTGCCATAGCCGGCCACCCCCTTGATCTGGCTGCTCTTGTCATCTTTCAGATAGACCAGGGCGTTGCCTGCCATCATCATCGGACACAGGGTTTCCAGCAGGGTGCGGGCGAATTTTTCCACCGAATCGGCCTGATGCACCTGCTCGGTGATTTCGGTCAGGCTGGCCTTGATCCATTGCTGCTTTTCGATGCTCACCTTGGCCACCCGGAAGGATTCCAGGGCCTCTCCCAGGTTGCTTAGCTCGCCTAAAGCATCCTTCAGGCGGAAGCGCACGCTGGTATCGCCATCCGTCAGACTTTGCGTATTTTCGGTCAGGCTTTTAAGGGGTTTGGCGATTTTGCGCTCGAAGAACAGCACCATGGCCAGAATGACGGTGACGAAAAACAGGAAGATGGCACCGATAGCGATGGTCTTGTAAAGCACCGCCGACACGGCCAGGGCTTCCTGCTCCTTGAGCAGACGGGCTTTGATCTCGGCCCGGGTTTGCACCAGAGGGGTAATGATGGTCGCCTTGCGGCGTCTGTATTCGTCGCCGAAGGCAATGTGGATCGCCTGTTGGGTGTCCCCGCTGCCGGCGGCAGCAAAGGCTTCGTTTTCAAGGACAATCAGCGCATCGGAGTTGGCTTTGCTAGTTTCAATCTGATCCAGTTCGGTCGGCAGGAGGCCAATTTCCCGCAGGGTGATGAGGGCTTTATCCCGTGCCTGGGTAACCGACAGTTCCACCTGAAAATCATTTTTGTAACGCTCATCGCTGGTGGCGGCATAGCCCCGAATCGCGGTGGTCAGCACATCGCTGCCGTAGACCAAGTTGTCGATGGCCTAGCCGGCCATCAGCAGCTTGGTCGTCGTTTGTTCCTGCTGGGCTATCAGGCGGTAGGAGTAGAGCAGCGACCCAATGCCGATCAAGGCCAGGACGCATAAGAAAACTGTGATAATCCGGCTTGATTCCTGATGCGCATGACCCCTCCTCAGGCGGACTCGACTACTGGGAGATTTATGATGCAGCTATCGCCAAATGAATGCAGCAATCTGGCGGACTGGCGGGCTTGACCCAGCGATGGAGGTGAGTCGCAGTCGGTGTAGTTCCCGCATTGCTGCAATTTTATACGGTAGCAGAGAGTGTTTACACTACAGAAGGATGAAAATTTCATACCATATTTGGTATTAAAGAATAAACCACCAAAACTTTCCGTAGCCTGTAATAAAGTATTTTTATTTTTTAAATCAATTGATTGGATAGATTTTAGCGCTCTAATATACAGACACTCTCGGAGAACCCGCTTGGCAATGGGAATGGCCATGGCAATAATTGAATGATTCACCACTGCGTATTGCAAGCCTATCTAAAGAGGTATCCATCATGGCCGGTAGCATAGGAACAGGACCGCTTGGCACCGTAGCTAACACCCAGCCGCCAAGTACCGGAACACTGGCGAAATCAGCCCAGCAACCCGCGGGCGTCACCGGCGGCAGAACCTATTACAGCGAGTCGTCAGATCCCTACTACCGGTCCAGAGGCGAAGCCGCCGCCAGTCGTGAACGGACGCGATTCGGCCAGCGGCGCGCGGCGGCCCGCGAGCAGGGCCAGAGTTATCTGGAAGCGGATATTCATTATCTCCTAACCCGTCGCAAGGAAACTCTCCATAAATGGTTTACCCTCTTGAAATGGCTCCGGGAGGGCTTGCTTAAAAGCGGTGATCCGGCCCGGAAAGCCTTGCTTTACGGTATCCGCGTCGAAGCAAGCGGGGCACAAGTGCAAACCCATCGCGCCGATACGGAAGACAGCCATAGCGCCCATCTAATGCATTGCAATCTGCGCTTTACTTATCGGGACAAGCGCTGCGAGGCTTATGATCTTCTGCAAGGTCAGCGAGCCAGCACTCAAGACTATCAGGCGTTCGTCAAAAACATCTTTGCCGATACGGCAAATGTCTTTTCGCTTATCAATGAAATAGACAGCTATCTGGAATCACAGGGTGCCAAGAGCGAGCTGGCGGCGATTTCCGCGCAAATTCTGCAACAAGGCTTAGAGCCGACTGTCGCCCTCAATCAATATCTGGAAAGCTATCAAGCGTTGATCCGCCGCTGCAAAGACGAGGATTATCCTGAAGTGATTCGGCGCTACGAAGCGGGCGATAATTCACTAGAAGCCCGACTTGCCAAGCACCAAAGTGTGAGCGGCGATATGAAAAAGCACCGGAAACGCTCCCTGTTCGATCTCTATCTCAACTATTTCAGCCAGGCATCGAGCGAGACGAGTATCTCCGATTACGCCTACCGCTCGCGTCACCAAGAGTGGGGCACAGCGCCCAATCGCCTACTTTGAGCGGTTAGCCCGCGAACCCTCACCGACTTCAGCCGTAGTACGGATCCAAGCTCCGATACTGGGGCAACAGGCTAAATTGGCCCGGTGCCACGAGTGCGATCCGATCCGAAATTAACCGCAGAATGTAATTGTGATCGTGTGCGCGGACGGCCATTTCTGGCGAGTAATAGACCGCGAACGGTTCACCGCGCCGCTTGAAGCGACGGATTTCTGGCGATGTAGATTCCAACATGGTATGGCCCTCGAAAGATCATCTCTTTAAGAAAATTAATGCATATATAGCGCCATAACCTAAACGTGAGCTGAAAAAGCTTCAGAGAGATGGCTTTCGAGAGGGTGTTGACCTGCGAAACCACTAGGTAGAAACCTGGTTTAGCGAGAATCGCCGCGACGGCTATGGGCGATGGCGCGACGATGTTGCAGGAAAATATAGCGTTCCAGCGCTTCCTGAAGGGATTCACTCGGCTCTTGGAATCGAGTGCGGGTTTCCCAGCCACCGGCAAACGCCACCGTTTCGGTGACGCGGGCATGGAGAACCAGTGGGCGGGGATAATTCAGGTTGCAATACAGATCCAGCCGCAGCGCGCAGTCGGTAGCGAGTGGCTCGGTATCGCGCCAGATCAGGCCGGTGGTGGTCAGCGTCAGCGCACGTTCCGGCGGTATCGCCTGCTGGCGCGCATACAACTGGCCAACCAGTTCCAGCAGAACCCCGACCTTGAAATCCAACCGTTTCAATTCATTGGCACTCGCCAGCGCAACGGGATCATCGCCGGAATCACCGGCATGAATCTCCAAGGCGAACAGCGTGCGCAGGTTAGCGAGGTTGCTACGCTCCAAGGTTTGCAACTCGATTGCATCAGGTAAATTCGCCAATTGATGCCAAGCCAGCGGTAAGCGGCCGGCGAATACCAGGCCAGATGAGGATGAATCGGCAGGGGTGGCGGTCATGATGTGGATACCTCAAATCTTGATTGGAATCACGATCATCTGGATTTCGCGCAGGTGCAGTCGGCGTTGCATGGCCAGCGGCGTATGATTGTGTAGCCACGAGATTAACCAACTCTCGTTCTCGAAGATCAGCTTGCTGCTTAAGCAAACCGCGTTCGGGTAATCGGCGACGACACCAGTCACCAGCTTCTCCAACTCGGTCTCCACATCAGTCCCATAGGCCGCCCGCGAGATGGCTGCCAATCCCTGGCTGTGGCAATAGTTGACGTAATAGCGCAAGGAGTTTTCGATTTGATATTGCAAAGAGCGCAACGCCCCCTTGCCGCCATAGCTCTCCGCGTCCACCTCGCCAACGCTCAAAAAGATGAAATTCTTGAAATGACCGGCGAAGACCTCATTGAGCCACTTCAGAGCGTACATACCCAGACCCCGATTTTTACCGATCAGAAAAATGGCAGTCGGCTGATCGGGCACCAACGGCGGTTCGGGTAATTCTTCGCCCCAATTGGGCCGAGGTGCGTACAGGGCGTCGATCTTTCGCAACTGCTGGCGGACATACTCGTAATGGTGCTTGACCAGAGCGAAGCTCGTGATCAGTAGGCCGGTAATCAGTAGTGTCAGCCAACCGCCTTCGGTGAATTTTTCCACGACGGTCACGACCAAGATACCGCCGGTCACTGCAAAACCGAGCAAAGACAGCATCAGGCGTGGTTTCCAACGGGCTTCATCGTAGCGACTGGTCCACCAGTGTTTGCACAGACCCAACAGAGACAGCGAAAAGGTAATAAACACATTAATGCTGTACAGCACCACCAGCACCGACACATCGCCGTCGGTCCACAGCAAGATGCCGAGAGCACCCAATCCCATCAACAGAATGCCGTTTTGGGTCACCAACCGGCCGGATAGGTTGCGAAACTGTCGCGGCACCCAGGAATCGACCGCCATGTTTGCCAGCACAGTCGGTCCACCAAGAAAGCCGGTGTTAGCGGCGACAAACAGCAAACCGCCTTCCAGCAATAACACCACCGCGAGCAACCCGTGACTCACTACCGGATTAAATTGCCAACTGTTGATAATGGCACCGAACGTGACCGCGTTCAGGGTTTGATGAGCGACAAATTGCGCATTCCACAGCAAGTACAGAAGAATGATGCCACCGGCGGTGAAACTCAGTGAACCGGCCATATACAGCATGGTGTACTTGCCGTTGCGAACACGCGGCTCACTCAACATATTGACATTATTAGAAACCGCTTCCAGCCCGGTGTAAGTACCACCACCCAATGAATAAGCCCGCAGAAACAAGGCCGCCGCAAACGCCCAGCCCATTTGCTCGCTGAGTTGCCGAGTTTCGTTGATGGTGTCCGGGATTAAAGCCGGCAACCCTTCGGCGTGTGCGACGATGCCGTAGATAATCAGGAAGGCATGGGTAAAGAAGAAGCCGAGAAAAATCGGCAACAACACCTTGATCGATTCCTTCATGCCCCGCAGGTTGAGCACGATGAGTACGATGATCAAACCAATCTCGGCAACCAGCTTGTAGGCTTGGGCACCGGGTGGTAACAAGCTGAACAGGGCATCCACGCCACTGGCAATTGAGATAGCGATGGTCAGCACATAATCCACCAGCAGCGCCGAACCCGATAGCAGACCGGCGCGCGGCCCCAGCAACTGTGTGGCGACTTTGTAACCGCCGCCGCCGGAGGGAAACAGTTCAATGACCTGGTTGTAGGCCAGGGCGATAATGAACACCGTCAGAAATGTAGCGACGGCCAGGTAAAGGCCAAAATGGGTATAGTGACCCAGCGCCAGGAACGCTTCTTCAGGGCCGTAGCAAGAGGAAGACAGCCCGTCGGCACCCAGCCCGATCCACGCCAGAAAAGCAACCAAGGCCAAATTGTGCCGGATTTCCGGGTTCAGCGGATCATAAGGCTTACCAAGGAGCACTTCCCTGAATTTATCGAAGGACGGCATAGGCATTTCTCATTGTTGGTCTGCTGCCGTCGCCAAATATACTCCAAAAGTCCTCGTTCCTGGGACCATGCTGGCCGCTTACGCTGAGGTTGGCCAATCGGGGGGAAACCGGGCGGGTGCTGGGGAGATCGTTCAAACCATCGAAGTCACTGATGGGAAACGCACTGTGACTGCCAAACCTGAACCGTCTGCGGGTGAGTCCAGGTCGATGCGCGCGCCATAACGATCCGCGATGCGCTTGACAATGGCCAGCCCAAGCCCGCTACCCGGCACGGTAGCCTCGGCACTGCGATAGAAGCGGTCGAATACCCGCTCGCGCTCCTGCGGCGGGATGCCGGGCCCGGTATCGTGGACAATCAGCCAAGCCTCCGTTGCGGCCGGTTGCACCGCCACATCGACCCGGCCACCGGCAGGGGTATAGCGCAGCGCGTTATCGATCAAATGATCGAGCAGGGTGCGCAATTCAGCAGGATCGGCGACGACATGAGCCGATGCACCGGGCAGCAAGCCCAAATCAAGTGCTCTGGCCTCGGCAATGGCGGCCTGGGCCATCACAGCAGCGGTAGCAAGTCCCCGTAAATCGATCATTTCGCGCCGAGCAGGAGGTTGAGCCTCCAGCCGAGCCATGACCAGCAGTTGTTCAATCAGGTGGGTAGCACGCTCCAGGCCCGCATTCAAATCTCGCAGTGCGCCGGCCCGCTCCACGGCATCGGTAGCCCGCCCGGCCAGCTCGGCTTGCAGACGAACGGCAGTCAGCGGGGTGCGCAGCTCGTGGGCGGCATCGGCGATGAACTGGCGCTGATGATCAAGCGTTTGGGCCAGTTGCGCCAACAGGTCATTCAGGGCGTGAACCAGGGGGGCGATTTCCACCGGTAACCGAGTAGCGCCGACCGGTTCCAGCGCACCGGAATGGCGGTTCTGGATTTCATGAGCGACCCGCTGTAAAGGTCGCAAGCCGGCGCCTACCCCAAACCAGACCACCAAGCCCATACCCGGTAACAACAGCAGAAACGGCGCCAAGTTATGGAGAGCGATATCGGCGCTCATGCGTAGCCTCACGGCAACCGGCTGCGCGATTTGCACGATCCGGTCTCCGGCATGGAGCGCGAACAGCCGCCAGGGTTCATCGCGCCAGACCAAATCGGTAAATCCGCCCTGGGCTACAAAAGGCAATTGCCGTTGACGATCCGACACATAGAGTAGATTTCGGCTTCGATCCCAGATTTGAACCAGTAGATCACCGCCGCTGTCGGTTTCGGCTCCTATCGCCAAAGCCAGCAGATTTTGGTTACGCAATGCCAGCGCGGTCTGTTGGAACTGGTAGTCGAAGAGGGTATTGGTTTCTAGACGGGCCTGCCGGTACATGGCATAGCCGGCGATGACAAGTACCAGGGTCAACCCGGTCAGCAGCCACGTCAGCAGCCGCTGGCGAATGGAATTCACGGGGCGTCCGCCCGTGTGCTGTCGCGCCGTCTGACCGGTAATAACAGGCGGTTGCAGCTACTGGGTGTGATTGGGCGAGCGCAAACGACGAATCGCAGCCAACCACTCACGCGCCAAGCGTTGCCGCTCCTGACGAGGACGCGCCTGATCGGTCGCGATGAAATACGCGCGCATGGCTTCAAGGGCGACTCGGGTTTTTTCCTGAGAACCGTCACTGGCAGGGCTATGAATCATGGTGGCTTCCTCGGTGGCAATGCATAGAAATAAAAGAAAAATGAACCAAACTGCTGAGGGCCACCGATAAACCACCGCTGACGCGGCTGGCTCTATCAGTTCTCTCGATTAGAGGACTCGGAGGAGTGTGCGAGGAAATCACGGATAAATCGCCGCACTTCCCGTGATGCGGTCGTATCGGCCGCCTGGCACGCCTCAATGAAGGCATCGCGCAGCCCTACTTCGATCCTCACCACCAGCTTCACGTCCTCTTCCTCGTCAGACTTTTGTTTTTTTTTCTTACCCATCAGCGAGTTCAAATTAACGTATATACGCTGATCATACCTTGTATATATTTTTTGTCAACAAGCCAAAAAAAAGCCGCGCCCTATGCAGGACGCGGCAAGAGTGGGCCTACCACAACTAATACCTAATAATTGATCTTTGACCTCATTAATATAGTTACAATATAGCATTTAAAAAATAATATTTCAATCTCATACACAATAAACGATAAAAATATTATTCCAGTGTAATTAAAATGAGTGAATTAGCAATCCATAGTTCACTTAAACGGCTAAAAAGGTGGACCATCGGGAAATCAACTATCCAACGAATTCAAGCCCAACCGTTCCAAAATACCCTCGCACTCCTCCAAATTGGCAAAACCGATTTCGATGCGGCCCCGACCACGGACCGGGTCATACCGCAGCTTCACCGCCGCCGCCAGACGTTCCTGCAAGCGTTCTTCTAGCTGAACGAGATTAGGGTCACGCGCAGGAATAGCGTTAATCGGTGAATCAGCAACCAGTAATGCCCGGCGTCGTTCCAGCTCACGCACACTCCAACCGGCCCGCACGGCCTGCTCCGCAAGCTGTACTTGCGCGACAAGCGGCAGACTGAGCAGGGTTTTACCGTGACCGGCATCCAATTGCCCCTCTTCGATGAGGCTTTGCACTTGAGGCGCCAGATCAAGCAATCGCAACGCTTTACTGATGGTGGGTTGCGATAAACCAACCAGTTCCGCCAATCGCTCTTGGGTCAGACCGAACTCTTCGTGTAACCGTCGCAACGCCCGCCCCTCTTCAATGGGATTCAACTCACGACGCAAAAGATTCTCTACCAGCGCAATCGCGGCAGCAGTGCGGTCATCCGCCTCACGAATCACGGCGGCCACCCGTTGCAAGCCAGCGCGTTGGGCCGCACGCCACCGCATGTGTCCGGCTAAAATCTCATAGCGACCATCAGGCAACGGGCGGACGACGAGCGGCTCAATCACCCCGAAGCGGCGAATACTTTGCTCCAAGTCGGCCAGATAGGCTTCGTCAATCCGCTGGCGCGGCTGATACCGACCGGCAACCAGCCGATCTAATTCCAATAGCTGCACGGTGCCGTCATCGCCGTTCAACAGGCTGCCATCAAACCCGTGACCTCCGGTGCCGATCCAATCACCCAGACTCTTCAACGGCTTGTGGCGACTCATGAGCTAGCCCCCACCCGATGGCTCTCACCCGCTTCGATCCCGCTGAGAACCTCTTGCTGCCAGATCTGGCGGGCCGCCAATAAAATTTCGCTGTTGACGCCATCCAACATCATGATCGCCCGGTTATAGGTATCGCGGGAGCCGCGCGGTTGGTCGATTTCATAGATGCTGAGCTGGTCGCTGGCCGATTTCTGCAATTCCTTGGTCAGGCCCATGCGATTGCTGAGCAGCAACTCGCCGTAAGCGCCATTGATGACGGCAATGTTATTGAGCGTTTCGGTGCTGCCATCCACTTTGGTCAGCAGGATGCAGAGCCGCTGCACATTGATCTCCCGCTCGTACAGCGCACAAATCTGCTCCAGGATGCGGAAGTACTGCACGCTGGAGGAGATATCGTACATGTGGGGCACGATGGGCATGACGATCAAGTTGGCGGCCGCGATGGCATTCAGCGACAGCATGCCCAAAGAAGGCGGGGTATCCACTACGATCAGATCGTAACGATCTTCGAGCGTCTTTAGCGCCCGATGCAGCCGCACCGGCGGTGGCCCCAAGGTTTCGTTCTGGCGCTCCTCCGGCTGCGATAGCCGCCAATCGGTGTATTGCAGCGCCAACCGCGCTGGAATCAGATCCAGGCTTTCCCAATGCGTCCGCTTGATGGCTTGGGCGATCAGCGAAGGGGCCTCGGCCAACGCGGGAAACAGGTCATCACCATCGCTAAGATCAAGATCGGGAATAAACCCGAAGGCACCGGTCGCCGTCGCCTGGGGATCGGCGTCAACCAGCAACACCCGATAGCCCTCCCGCGCCAGATATTGGGCGAAATGCAAGGACATGGTGGTTTTCGCCACCCCACCCTTCAGATTGGAAAACACGACCCGTACACAACTCGCCCCGGCCGGTCGGCTGGGCCGTTTGCCGATGGCGGCGCGCAGGCGGTTCACCTCGTTGTAGTTGTAGATCCGGCGTTGGATCGAACCCGCATCGACGAGCCGGGGTTGCGGCAAGTCACCGCGCGTTTCCAGATTGCGGATATGGTTGGCGGTACAGCCGGCCAACTGAGCCGCCCGCTCAATACCGAATTCGGGCAGCGTTTTAACGGTGTGGCGCGCTTCCAACGCATCAAGCAAGCGCCGTTGCATTTGCCCGCCGCGTTCCGCCGCGTTGCGGCAGAGCGTCCGAAAATTAAATCGCATCGCTTGCATGAGAGGCTCCACATAAAATCAATCCATTGTTGATTTTATCGCATTTGAACCCAATTTTCGCATTAAAGCGAATGCGTGAATCACAGCGGCCAATGACCAGCTAACGCGGATTTTTAGGCCACACTCCAGAAAATAGGCCGCCAAAGAATTGACGGATCGGCGGTCTCGTCGCTGATTTTTAGCAGCGTGAGTGCATTTGCCATGGCAGCCGTCGAGGCAACGGCAAGCTTGTCACCACAAAGGGAGAAAATAGCCGCTGTTCAAGAACAGTAGAGGAGGAGAGAAAACGACGGAAAAAATAGTGGCCGGCGCGCTGGGCGCACTTATGCCTTGGCAATGGGCTGGGTGCTACCGCTAAACACCTTGCGGGTCTCTTGATCGTAGAGAAAATCCAGCGAATCGCGGCCGCGCAAAATAGCCAACGTCCGCTCGACATGATGACGGCTGGCAGCGATGACGGTGCCGTTCACCTCATTTTGCTGATGCACCTGCTCAGTGGCTTGCGTCAATGCCGCCCAGAGCTTGCCGGCTTCGGCCCGCTCCGGCACCGGCAACGTCTCCAGATAAGCGGCCAATCCCTGGGCGTCAGCGCTGAAGCCGAGCGCCTGTAAATCATGCAGCCGATGAGCGATCAGTCCGCGCAGGTCATCCAGGCAAACGTGTTTTTCAGCGACCGCGTGCTCCAAACCAGCCACATCACGCGATTTCAGCGCATCGTATTCGGCCGTCAACAGCCGCTTCAACCGCTCAACCGCCTGCAACTCGTCCCGTAGCAGCGCCGCCAGGTTCATGGGTCAGCCTTAGGGAAACAGGGCGGATTCGAAATCGGACATCTTGCGGGCGATCCGTTCAGAATCAACCTGATAGGTGCCATTGTTGATAGCCTCACGCAAGGCGGCGACTTTGGCATGATCAATCGGCGGCGTCTGCGACTCGGTTTCCAGTTGGCGCAAGCTCACGGAGCCGGGCGTCAACTGGACTTGATCGACCTCGCCTACTGGCTTGCCACGCAGAGTCGCTACGTTTGACGAAACCGCTCGTTCCACACCACTGCCGCGAACGGGCGGCGAATAGATGCTGTTAATTGGGTTGATGGCCATGGTGCTAAATCCATCCGGTTCGGTAAAAGGTCGGTTTTTTGGGGGCACAACACGCTTATCGGCCGTCTTCGCAGCAACTTTAATGGAATTTCCGCTACCTTCCAACCTCAACCCGTCGCTGGGCCGTCACAGTCCCTTCGACCACGCGCTTGGAGCCTTCGTTGCGCACCCGCACTCGTTGGCCTAATTCTGCATCGCTTAAGGCCGTGCCACTGGAACTGACTTCCATACCACCTTGCCGGACCACGAGTGTCACTGTTTCTCCCTGCCGAACGAGCGGTACGGTTTTGACGGCGTGCGGTGAAATAACGGCGCCCGCTACGAAAGCGCTGCGTAATCGCTTGCCGAGCAGATGATCCGGCACGGTTTCATAGCTGCCTGCCAACGTGGTCAGATCGCGCCGCTCAATCCTGAAATCCGCCCTTCCCAAAATGGTGCCCGACGCTAAAAAGCGGCTGGCGACCAACACGTCGCTAAAAATCCGCACGCTAGCCCTTTGATAGACCGTCCACGACGGGCGACCAGGGCAACGCACGCCGACCGAGAGATTGCCCGTCGTCGGCGCACCGCTAGGCAAAAAAACTTCTAGGGGTACGGTGCATTTCGGCAGCCGCAAGCGGGGATCAAGGTCAGTTAGTTGGATTTCTGGCGATTCTTTCCCCGCGCGCGGCTGCGCCAATAAAAACTGTTGGGCCGCTTGGCGGATACCTTCCAGCGGTTGAATCGCTTCCTCAGCAGCCCACGCCAGTGCCGGAATCCCGCAACAGACCAGCAGCAGGCGATATAACCAATGACCGGCTTTTACCCGATGACCTGGTTTTCGGCACATGATTTGCTTCTTAGTAGATAGTATCACAAATGAGTCGTTTTTTTGGCGGCAGAACCGCTAACTCTCAGCGGGCCAGGCTAACTCCAGGAGTCGTGAATGACCATCGGTTTCGATCAGGCGCTCAGTGTCCACGCCCAAGCGTTAACACTACGCTCCCGGCGTGCCGAAATTTTGGCGGCCAACATCGCCAATGCCGATACCCCAAACTACCGAGCGCGGGATATCGATTTCAGCGCAGCACTGGCCAGTTTACAAGGCCAGGGTGGGGCATTGAAAACCACTCACGCCGCGCATCTGCCGGCTGCTGGCGAGGCGAGAGACAACCTGCTCTATCGGACACCGGATCAGATGGCCCTTGATGGCAACACGGTGGAAGAAGAACAGGAAAAAAGCGCTTTTTCCGACAACGCCTTACGTTATCAGGCCACTTTGCAACTGCTGAGCAATCGCGTCCAGGGCCTGCTGACCGCGATTCGGGGAGAGTAACCATGTCGCTGTTCAACGTGTTCGACATTTCGGGATCGGCACTGCGGGCACAGACCATCCGCCTGAACACCACAGCTGGCAACATGGCCAACACCGATAGCATCAGCAGCAGCACGGGCAGCACCTACCGAGCACGTCAGCCGGTATTCGCCTCTCAGCTTGACGCCGCCGGTGAGGCGATGGGCGGCGTTGAAGTCCTTGGTATCGTCGAAAGCCAAGCTCCGCTGCGGCGGGAGTATCGGCCGGAACACCCGCTGGCGGACCAGGATGGTTACGTCAATCTGCCAAACGTCAATCCGGTCGAGGAAATGGCCGACATGATCTCCGCGTCCCGCTCGTATCAGAGCAACGTGGAAGTGTTCAACACCTCCAAGCAGATGCTGATGCGCACGTTGAGCTTGGGCGACTAACCGCAATCGGAGACCCCCTCCATGACCACCATTTCAACCACCGGAACCAGCGCCACAGCCACTAGCACCGGCGCGACGGCGAAAACATCGGGAAAAAAAGCCAACGACCAGCTCAATCAGGCTGATTTTCTCCGCCTGCTAACCACGCAGATGCAAAACCAGGACCCAACCAATCCGCTCGACGGCCAACAGTTCATGGCGCAAATGGCTCAGTTCAGCACCTTGAACGCCATCATTGAGATGAAAACGTCCATCGATTCGCTGGTGAAAACGCTAGGCACCAGCACAACCACCAGCACAACCACAGCCACCACGGCGAAAGCTGCAACAAGCAAAGCGAGCGCTACCCAAGCCGACCGGGCGACCGACATCATCAACGGCGCTGGTTCGCGGTAACCAAGAGTCCTTCGCCCCTGTCGCACTATTCCCGCAAGGAGATTACCCCATGTCATTTCGTACCGCCCTCACCGGGTTGAATGCCGCCAGCTCGGATCTCGGCGTGATCAGCAACAACATCGCCAATAACAATACGACTGGCTTCAAAGCGTCGCGCGCCGAGTTCGGCGATATTTATTCGCTCAGCGATCTGGGCACCTCGACTCGCCGCAGCATTGGCACCGGCGTGCGGCTCAACGCGGTCAGCCAGCAATTCAAGCAGGGCAATCTGGAAACCACCAGCAATCCGCTGGACATGGCTATCGACGGTGAAGGCTTCTTTGCGGTGAAAGATACCGATGGTTCAATGGTTTACACCCGCGCCGGTGCGTATGGCCTCGACAAGAACGGCTATGTGGTCAATAGCCTTGGGCAGAAATTGCAAGGCTATCAGACCAACCCCACGACCGGCTTAATCGACATCGGTACTGAAGGCGATCTGCGCACCCAAACCGCCAACATCGACCCCAAGCAATCCACCACCGGGGAATACGGCATCAATCTCGACTCAAGCAGCGTGGCCCTCGATCCGGCTAATTTCGATTTTCAGGATTCCCGTACCTACAGCTTTGCCTCGGCGATGACCGTATTCGACAGCCTGGGCAATGATCATAGCCTCACCGCCTACTTCGTCCGCGACAGCACGACCACGCCGCCTGCGGTTCCGGGCGGCACGGCCTCTTGGCAGATTTTTTTCAGCATGGACGGCCTGGGATTGAACGGTAATGCACTACCGCCGGCTGGAACAGCAACCCCGTCCGGCACGCTGTGTTTTGACGCCTTCGGCGCGTTGACTGGCACCCTGGATGCTACGGGAACCCCTACCGGCAATAGCTCGCTCACCCTGGCCAGCATCGTTCCTACCAACGGTCCCGATCCGATTACTGGTAACGGCACACCCAACGGTTCGGAAAACCCACTCAACAGCGCCGGAACCCCGGCGGGACTCACCCTGAAATTCGACACGGCGACCCAGTACGGCAGCGCTTCCAGCACCAATTCGGTCACCCAGGACGGCTATACCACCGGCCGGGTTGTGGGGGTGGATATCGGCGAAGACGGCAGTCTGTTCGGCCGTTACAGCAACGGCCAAGCAAAGGTGCTGGGCCAAGTGATCTTGGCGAATTTCCGCAACACGCAGGGTCTTAGCCCCATCGGCGACTCCAGTTGGGTGGAAACCGCCGCATCGGGCCAACCGGTCAAAGGTCCACCGGGCACCGCGAGTCTGGGCCTGGTCCGCGCCGGTGCCCTGGAGTTATCCAACGTCGAGTTGTCCGAGCAACTGGTCAAAATGATCAACGCCCAGCGTAATTTCCAGGCCAACGCCCAGGTGATCAGCACATCCGACCAGATGACGCAGACCCTGTTGCAGATGCGCTAATCGCATCTTCGCTTAAGCGGCTCATCACCATCAATCGTCAACCATCCCTGGAAATTCCAGCAAAGGAATCAATACCATGTCTATGAATATTGGCCTAACCGGCCTCAAAGCGGCGACTACCCATATCGATGTCGTTTCACAAAACATCGCCAATTCCAGTACCACCGGCTTCAAAAGCGGTCGTGCCGAATTTGGCGACATCGTGGATGCCAACGCGGGCAAGAAAACCGCCGGTTCCGGCGTGCGGACCCAAGCGATCAACCAGCAATTCAAGCAAGGCAGCACGACCATCACCGACAATGCCCTGGATCTGGCGATCAACGGCAATGGGTTCTTTGCCGTCAAAGACAGCTCCGGGGTTTCCTACACGCGCGCAGGCAGTTTTCATGTTGATAAAGACGGCAACATCGTCAACAACCTGGGCCAAAACTTGCTTGGTAAAGACGGGCAAACCCCCTTGAAGTTCGGTGGAACCGGTGGTTGGCACGATATTAGCGTGGATGGCAATGGCAACATCACTGCCAAGGACAGCACCGGCGCCGACACCCCAGCGCTGCAAGTTGGGCTGACTGACTTCCCCAACGCCAATGGTCTGAAGCGGGTGGGCGATACCCAATGGATCGCAACGCCCGAAGCCGGCACAGCCGTCAGCGATGCGCCGGGCAGCAAGGGTCTGGGTTTGGTATCCAGCGGTGAGTTGGAGGCTTCCAATGTTGATATCAGCGCGGAGCTGGTGGATTTGATCGTCGCCCAGCGTGACTTCAACGCCAACTCGAAGACGATCACCGCCAATAAGGAAATGGTGCAGACCGTCATTAATATGTAACCACAGGTCATTGAATTATGGACCGCATGTTGTATGTCGCAATGAGTGGCGCCCGGCAAACCCTGCAAGCCCAGGCCGTCGTTAGCCATAATCTGGCCAATGCCAACACCGCTGGCTTCCGGCAGGATTTAGCCGATTTTCGCAGTATGCCGGTCTTCAGCGAGCAGGGTTTGCCAAGCCGGGTGTACACCATGGCCGAACGGCCAGGCTCAGACCTGCGGTTGGGCCGGGTGATGACCACCGGCCGCGATCTGGACATTACCCTACAGGGCGCCGGTTGGCTGGCAGTGCAAGGCCCCGACGGCCAGGAAGCCTACACCCGCTCTGGCGACTTGCAGGTCGGGCCGAGCGGTCAGCTCACGACCGCTGACGGCCGCCCAGTGCTGGGTAATAGCGGCCCCATTTCGATCCCACCGGCGGCCAAAATCACCATCGGCGGCGACGGCACGATTTCCGTCCAGCCGCTCGGCGGCAATGGCGCCAGCACGGTCACGGTCGATCGACTCAAGCTGGTCAATCCCGCCGACAACGCGCTTTATAAAGACACCACCGGCCTGATGCGCGCCAATGATGGCCAACCCTTTCCGGCCGACGCGGCGGTGCGTGTCCAAAGTGGCGCCCTGGAAAGCAGTAACGTCAACCCTGCCGAAGCACTGGTCGGCATGATCGAGTCGGCCCGCCGCTTTGAGTTGCAGGTCAAAATGATGAAGGTGGCCGAAGACAACTCCAGCGCCACCAACCAACTGCTGCGCTTGGAATAGGAGCATCCCCATGACATCCGCCTTATGGATCGCTAAAACGGGCCTCGACGCCCAACAAACCCGCATGTCGGTCATTTCCAACAACCTTTCCAACGCCAGCACCACCGGTTTCAAGCAAAGCCGTGCCCAATTTGAGGACTTGCTGTACCAGAATGTGCGCCAAACCGGCGGCCAATCCTCGCAAAACACCCAGTTGCCTTCGGGCCTGACGCTGGGCACCGGCGTGCGGATCGTGTCCACCGCCAAAATTTTTACTCAGGGTAACCTGGTTCAGACCGGCAACAACCTGGATATGGCGGTTAACGGACGCGGCTTCTTTCAGGTGCAACTGCCAGACGGTACCGCCGCTTATACCCGTGACGGCTCTTTTCAAATCAATGCCGAAGGCCAAATCGTCACCGCCAACGGTTATCTGCTGCAACCGGAAATCACCCTGCCTACGAACGCGCAGACCGTCACCATCGGCAGTGACGGCACGGTGAGCGCACAAATCGCCAATCAACCGACCGCCAGTCAGGTCGGCACCCTCCAGTTGACCGATTTCGTCAACCCCGCCGGTTTGCAAGCGGTCGGCGGCAACCTGTTCCTGGAATCGGCCGCCAGCGGTTCGCCGCAAACCGGCACGGCCGGCACCAACGGCATGGGTCAGTTGGTGCAGGGTTCGCTGGAAACCTCCAATGTCAATGTGGTGGAAGAGCTGGTGGATATGATCGAAACCCAGCGCACCTACGAGATGAATTCCAAGGCGATCTCCAGCACCGACCAGATGTTGCAGTACGTCAACAACAACTTGTAGGCCATGATGTGATGAACAGACCATCCGCCGCGCTGATCCTGATGACCTTGCTGTCCGGTTGCAGCGGACTGGCGCCGCATTACGAATTCAAGCCGGTCACTCCAACGGTCATGCCGCTGGCCAATCCGGTCGATCCCGCCTCGCGGCAACCCGGCACGATCTACCAGGCCGGTGCCGATATGCGGCTGTTTGAAGATCGTACCGCGCGGCGCGTCGGCGATATGGTGGTCATCCGCCTGGTTGAAAAAACCGCTGCTACTAAATCGGCGACCACCAGCGCGGAAAAGAAAAGCGAAATCGACATCCAGAACCCAACGCTGTTCGGCGTACCGCTCGGCATCGGCAGCGCCACGCTGGAGAATAGCGCCAATGGCGAGCGCAAGCTCGGCGGCAAGGGCGCCAGCGACCAAAGCAACAGCCTTAGCGGCGACATCGCGGCGGTGGTCACCGGCGTTTATCCGAATGGTAATCTGGCCATTCGCGGTGAAAAAATGTTGACGCTCAACCAGGGTGAGGAAGTCGTGCAAATTTCTGGGGTGATTCGGCCGGAAGACATTGGTGGCGATAACTCGATTCTGTCCAGCCGAGTTGCTGACGCCAAAATCACCTACGCCGGCAATGGCGCTTTGGCTGATGCCAACACCATCGGCTGGCTGGGCCGGTTCTTCCTAAGCCCGTTATGGCCGCTGTAACGGTCAGGGCGTGTTCAATCTATTGCTAAGGGGATAGGCTATGCTTCGCCGCTTCTCGCTGTTTTTGCTGCTTGCGCTGGTAGCCCAAGGCGTTTGGGGCGAGCGCATCAAGGATCTGGCCACCATTTCCGGCGTGCGTACCAATCAGTTGATCGGTTACGGCCTGGTGGTCGGGTTGACGGGGACCGGTGATCAGACCACCCAAACCCCGTTCACCGTCAAAAGCCTGAAAAGCATGTTATCCAACCTGGGGGTGACCGTACCGCCTGAGGTAAATCTGCAACTGAAAAATGTCGCCGCTGTTTCCGTGCAGGCCGAGTTGCCGCCCTTTGCCAAACCGGGACAGACCATCGATGTCACCGTCTCGTCCATCGGCAACGCCAAAAGCTTGCGCGGCGGTAGCTTATTGCTGTTGCCGCTCAAAGGCGCTGATGGGGCAGTCTACGCCATGGCTCAAGGCAATGTGGTGGTCGGTGGTTTGGGCGCCGAAGCGGGCGGATCGAAAGTGACGGTCAACATTCCCAGCGCCGGACGTATCCCCAACGGCGCAACCGTCGAACGCCAAGTCACCGATGCCTTCGGTAAAGACGGGCCTATCGTTCTAAATTTACGGCAGGCCGATTTCACGACCGCCGAACGGATGGTCGAAGCGATCAATAAAACCTTGGGCGGTGACATCGCCCAGGCGCTTGATGCCACGTCCATTCAGGTAAATGGCCCCGCTGACCGCCATCAGCGGGTTAGCTTGATTGCGGTGCTGGAAAATATTGAGCTAGTCCCCGCGCAAACCGCTGCCAAGGTGATTGTCAACGCCCGCACCGGCACGGTGGTGATCGGTCAAAACGTGAAAGTTGGGCCGGCAGCGGTTTCGCACGGGGGTTTAACGGTCACGATTGCGTCTAATCCCACCGTCAGCCAGCCAGCGCCGCTCTCCAACGGTCAAACGGTCGTAGTCCCGAACGCCAGTATCGCGGTGAATGAAGAAAAGAAACCGATGTTCTTGTTCGATCCGGGCATCGCGTTGAATGATATCGTGCGAGCCGTCAATCAGGTGGGTGCCGCACCCAGCGATCTCGTTGCCATCCTGGAAGCGCTCAAAGCAGCCGGCGCCCTCAAAGCCGAACTCATTGTGATCTGACCATGGCTACCATCAACTGGAAAATCCTGTCGCTGTTAACCGCCCTCTTGCTGGCAGCGCTCGGCCTGCAAGCGGGTGCCATCAAAATCATGCTCAACCTGGCCCACACGCCCCAGGTCTCCATGCCGGTCGTACCGCCATCGACGCCCATGCGTCGCTCCGTTGCGCCCGTCGAGGCACAGGCCGCCGCCGATCCGGTGCCAGCGGTGCACGAAACCAAAACGGCAGTCGTCGTGGCTGATCCACCGCATTTGGCAGACCTGAGCGCAAAACCCAGCGTCAGCGCCAGCGCCAACGACCCAAACCCTGAAACCCGCTCCATCGCACCCGTACCGACGGCGGTAGCGCCCTCTGCTGAGGCGGCCCTGGTCGCCACAACACCCAAACCGGCGCCGACTCATCCTCAAGACAGCCATGCCTCTGCCTCGGCTGCTACGCCAACCCGAACCGCCATCACGCCGAGCGCACCCACCGAATCAACCAAGCTCTCTGCCGTTCCATCCCCTGAGGCCGGACTCAGCGCGCCCGCGCCTGTTGCTGCTGAAGCAACCGGCAGCGACACCCTCCAACAACCGGAGTGGCTTACAAAGCGCGATCCGAAGCATTACACCGTGCAGCTTTACAGCGGTAAGGATATGGGAACGCTGAAAGAAATCGCCGCTACCGTCGGCACCGGTGAACCGCAAGCCTACTATTCAACCGGCAGCCGCTCAGGCGCTTGGCATTCGCTGGTGGCGGGAGATTATCCCGATGCCGTCACCGCCCAGGCTGCCGCTGCCAAATTCACTGCCCAATCGCCCGCGCTCAAGCCCTGGATTCGCCGCTTTGAGGAGATTCAGGCCAAGCTGCGCTAAGGAGATCGACCGTGCTAACCGCGACCGATTCAGCCTTCGTCTATACCGACTTGCAGGGACTGGCCGGCTTGCGCCGCGAGGCTCGGCAACAGTCACCCGAAGCGCTGCGCGAGGCAGCCAAGCAGTTCGAAGCGGTTTTCATTCAGATGATGCTGAAAAGTATGCGCGCCGCCAGCTCCAATGAAGGTGGCGCCATGGAGAGCGATCAGACCCGGTTTTATCGTGATTTGCATGATCAGCAACTCGCCCTGGCTTTAGCCCAGAAAGGCAAGCTCGGCATCGCCGATCAGATCGTGCGCTCCCTGGGCGGTGAAGCGGCTTCACCGGAACCACCGGTTTCGCCGCTGATCATCGGCGATCCATTGGCGACATTACGCCAAGTCCAGCGCATCCGCTCCAGTGTGGCGATGCCAACGCAAACCGTCGGCCTCAAGGTCGATCCTCCCGACAATGGCCGCCATTCTGCGCCAACCAGCGACGCGCCCTTCGAACCATCCTCACCCGCTGCCTTTGTGCGCCGCATGTGGCCACACGCTCAGGAAGCGGCTCGCCGACTGGGGGTGATTCCCGAAGTATTGATCGCTCAAGCGGCTCATGAAACCGCGTGGGGCCGGTCGGTGCCCCGTTTCGCCGACGGCCGCACCAGTCACAACCTGTTTGGCATCAAGGCCAGCCGAGGCTGGGACGGTGAGCGGGTCGTCAATTCGACCCTGGAATTTATCGGTGGGGTGCCGATCCGCCAGCGTGACGGTTTCCGCGCTTACCCTTCCTATGCCGACAGCTTCAACGACTATGTGCGTTTTTTGCAGGTCAATCCGCGCTACACCCAGGCGTTGAGCCTGGTTCAGGACGGATCGGCCTATTTGCGGGCGTTGCAGCGGGCCGGTTATGCCACTGATCCCAACTACGCCAAGAAAATCCTCGGCCTGATGAATGGGCCGGCGTTCGATACTGCGCTTGAAACCCTAAAGTCCGCGCAAATCCAGCCGATATCCGAGAAAAGGGGCTAACCGTCCGGTGACCAGGTTGCGCCCATGACGCAAGGCCGCACCGGCGGCTGGAGGGACTGATTTATGGTAGACATTCTGCGTACTGGCCTTTCAGGACTTGTTGCTTCGCAACGCGCCCTGGCTACGACCAGCCACAATATTGCCAACGTTAACACGCCCGGCTACTCGCGCCAGCGCGCGGAGTTAACCACCAATCGGGCTGAGTTTGCTGGCGGCAACGGTCGCTCGCTGTACATCGGCACCGGCGTCAATGTGCAATCGATTACGCGGGTGTATGACGACTTCCTGACGCAGCAAGTGCGCAATCACGGCACAAATGTCGGCCAGTCGGAAACCATGAGCACCTGGATCAGCCAGTTGGACGGCGTGGTTGGTGACAGTGACACCGGCTTGGCACCGGCGCTCGAACAATTTTTCGGCGCGGTCCACGATGCCGCCAACAACCCGGCATCGCTACCGGCCCGCCAGGCGCTGCTCGGTCAAGCCAACAACCTGGCAGCTCGTTTTCAGGAAATGGATGGCCAGATGGACACCCTGCGCGCGGGCGTTAATGACAGCGTGCGCACCACCGTCACCGAGATCAACGCACTGGCCGGCACTATCGCCAAGATCAATGGCCAGATCGCGTTGACCCAAGGTCAAGGCGACGCTTCGGCGGATTTGTTGGATCAGCGCAATCAACTGGTGGCCGACCTAGCCCAGCGCGTGCCGGTCAGCACCGTAGCCCAGGATGATGGCACGTTGAGCGTGTTCGTCGGCAAAGGCCAATCCTTGGTGTTAGGAACCGAAGCTCGCACCCTGGAAACCGCCCCGGCAACTGATCCCCGTCAATTGGAAATCCGTTTTCAAGGCAGTCGCGCCGATGTCAACGATTTTTTGAACGGCGGCCGGATCGGTGGCCTACTCGAATTCCAGAATAAGGTACTGGACCCTGCTCAGAATCGGCTGGGATTGATGGCGGTCGGTTTGGCGGAAACGTTCAACGCGCAGCACGGACAAGGCATCGACCTCACTGGCGCCCCTGGTGGGGATTTCTTCACGCCTGCGACAGCCAAGGCCATGCCCGCTCCCGATAATGCAGGCAGCGGCGTGGCGGCGGTGAGCCTCACGCCGGGCGGTACCAGCGCCTTACAGCCGTCCGATTACGAAGTCAGTTACACCGGCACCGGTTACAGCGTGCGGCGGCTCAGCGACGACACCGAAGTCAGCACCGGAGCAGGCCCCACCTTCAGTGGTGTCGATGGTCTCGATATCACCATCTCCGGCAGCCCCGTCGCCGGCGACCGGTTTTTGGTGCAATTGACCGGAAATGCGGCTGGGAATGTCCAGGTCAACATCAGCGACCCACGCCAGTTCGCCGCTGCCGACGCGGCCGGCGGTGTCGGCAATAACGCCAACGCCCTCAAGCTCGCGGGTCTACAAACCGATAAGACGCTGCTGAATGGCTCCAGCAACCTCCAAGACCTGCAAGGGCAGATGGTCGCTGACATAGGGATCGCCGGTAGCACCACCAACCGCGCACTGGACGCGCAAACCGCCCTCCTCGATCAGGCTACCCAGGCCCGTGACAGCTTCTCCGGCGTCAACCTGGACGAGGAAGCCGCCAACCTGATGCGTTACCAACAAAGCTACGCGGCGGCGGCTAAAGTCGTGCAAATCGGCGACTCGATCATTCAAACCTTGATGGATGCGGTCAGGAGATAAACCATGCTGCGCGTCGCCACTTCGCAACTCTACCGGCAAGCCGGCAACGCCATCGGCGACCGGCAAACGGCGGTCTCTAAGCTCCAGCAGCAATTGACGACCGGCAAGCGCCTGCTCGAACCTGCCGACGATCCGGTGGGTAGCGCCCGCTTGATGACGTTGAACGGTGAGATGGGCCGCTACGATCAATACCAGCGCAACATCGATTCGGCTACCGGCCGACTGAATACCGAAGAAAGCGCGCTGGGCGATGCCGGGGATGTTTTACAGCGGGCACGAGTCTTGACGATTCAGGCCAACAACGACACGCTCAATGCCGAAAATCGGGGCCATATCGCCGCCGAAATTCGCCAGCTTCATGCCCAACTGGTCAGCTTGGGCAATGCCCAGGACGGTAGCGGCGAGTATTTGTTTGGTGGCTTTCAGAGCCAGACCGCGCCGTTTGCGCCCGATAGCGCCAATCCCCAGCAAATCGCCTATCGTGGTGATGGTGGCCAGCGGCTCGCGCAAACCGGCCCTACGTCAACTCTTGCGGTCGGCGATCCGGGAAATGAAGTTTTTCAAGTGGATAGCGCCGACCCCACGAAGGGGCTGTTCGCTACGCTGGATCGGTTGGCGACGACCCTGGAGACCGCGCCAGCGACCTTACACGCCGATCTGGGAACGGCATTGCAGGAGATCGACAGCGGGCTGGATAATCTCAACGGCATTCAGGCCAAGGTAGGAGTCCGTCTGCAAGCGCTGGAAAATCAAGGTTATACCAACAGCGACTTTAGCCTGCACTTGCAGCAGACGATCAGTGAGGTGGGCGATCTGGACTACGCCGAGGCGATTACCCAGTTGAGTCGGGAAACCCTCGGCTTACAAGTCGCCCAGCAATCCTTTATGCGCGTTCAGAACCTATCGTTGTTCAATTATATGAACTAACGACCTCCACCGGATTGGCCACCTGGCGGGGCCGCAAACCAGCAGCAGCGATGGTCGCATGGGCATGATCGAGGCTGACGACGAAACGCTCCTTCGAATAAATCGCGTATTTATCACGAAAATCCTTGGGCGTGAAGTTGATGGTGAGCACATTGGCCCCGGCGTTCAACCCCATCAGTTGCCCACCCTTCTTGATCTTTTCCAGAGCGCTCACCGCCGGAATCAGTGCGTGCGGGAACAGCAAGCGACAGATGGCGATAGAGTTCAGGGTCAATTGCAAATCGCCGACCCCCAAATGCTCCAGCGGTGTGTTTTCGTTGGGGATAAATGGCGAGGAACTGACAAAATCCGGCTGTAGCTCTTGCGCCAACAGGATATCGTCCACCAGGGTATCAAGCGTTTGGCCGGGCAAGCCGATGATGTTGCCAGTGCCCAATTTCATTCCGACATCCTGAATCCAGCGCGCGCACTCCAGACGTTTAGCGAGGGGAGTGCCGACGATGTTTTGATACAGTACCGGGTCTGAGGTCTCAAATTTCAGAATATAGGAATCGGCGCCGGCTTCCACGTAACGGGCATAGGTGGCACGGCTTTTCTCGCCGAGATTGAGCAAGACATTGACGTCCGCCTGACGGATGCGGCGAATAGCTTCGAGCACCATGGCATCGGATTTAGGGTCTTGGCCCGACTGGAGAAAGACGGTGGTGATCCCCTCGGCGACGATTTCCGCCGTAATCGCCAGGATGGTATCGACATCCATGCGGTAGCGGATCATTTCCTTGTTCTGCGGCCGGATAGCGCAGTAGTCACAGGTTTTTTGACAGTAGTTGGACAGTTCAATGACCCCCCGCAGCTTCACTGCGTCCATGCCGGCCGCTTGGCGAGCGGCGCGGGCGGCCTGGAATAGGGCTTGCTGTTCTTCCCCTTCGCAAGTCAGCAGACGCGAGATATCCGCTCGTTCCGTCGGTTGGAACAGGACCGGCCTGGCTTCGCAATAGGCGTTCATAAAAGCTCCCGATAATTCTAAATCAATGCCATGGTTGGTTCTCGTTCATTCTCGAAGACTTTGAACCACTTAGTTATCGTGCGGCGCCATCTTGCGCCCGGTACATTGCGGCGGAACCAGCGGTTCCAGGGTCAGTTCACGCCCTTGCATATCCTGAAGCCGGCGCTGTTGCGAGGTCGATAACAGGGCAACGACGCGAGAGCGGCCCTGGGCGCGCAGCCCTTCGAGCCGATCACGGTTAGCATACAGCGCGGTACACGGTTCCTCGCCGACCGTGGGCGGGCGAAACGCCGCCCGCATCTCCATAGCGACTTGGCGGCAAGTGGTGGCCATTGACGTCACTTGTGTCTCACTCAAATCAAGTTCCTGACTGAAGCGCGGGTCATTGACCGCCAGACACGGACCCTCGATTTGCAGCATGATCTGTTGCAGCCTTTGCAACTGTTGCCGATCCAAAATTTTGGCGATGGCCCCACGACTCGTCCAAATCTGCCGTTGCATTTCGCTTTTGGCCGCCGCGTCGGTGGCGTGAGCTAACTCCTGGAGCTGGTTGCGAAACAGTTGCCCGCTATGCCCCAAGCGGCGGATTTGATCCTCACTCAAATCAAGATCAGCCTGCACTTGTCGGCTATTTTCCAGCAGCATAAAGGGGTCAGCGCCCGGCATCATGCCGCCTGGCGTCTCACCAATCGCAGCACCCGGCGGCACCAGCTCGTTCTTCGGCAATTGACCATGCTCCGGCGGGGCCGGTTGCCCATAAACCAGCATCGACAAGCCAGCCCACATCAGCAAGGCTGCGATGGCGGCGCGAGAAAAGGGAATCAACATTCAGCAGTTTCCTTCAAGCGAGCATTGCGATGCCAAGCTAAGGTGTGGCGTCATTGGCCGGATGCAACGGCCCGGAATCGTAATGATCCGCCGGATACGGCATATAGGTCGGATGCTGGAATTGCTGCGCCACCTCATCGGCAAAGAAAGCACCCAGTTTAGTCAGTACCAGCCGCTCGTCATCCTCGACTACCAGCCCCGCATCCTGAAGTTTATTGATCTTGTTACGGAAATAACCGTTCATCGGTTTGCCCGTAGCCTGCAAGAAATCACTCTTGCGCGCCGAGCGGTTCTTGAGCGGCAAGACTATCGCCCAGCGCATCTGTTCTTCAGGGGTACGGATGATGCCCCGATTAATCGGCAGATGTCCCGATTCGATCAGGCTGTAGTATTCCTCGAAGGATTGGGTATTCAGCCCGAACCGGTCGCGGAGACTACTGAAGGCGGTCAGCCCGAAACCGATCTGATCGAGCAGCCGGCAGCATTGATTGTGGGCATACCGTGAGTGGTGCTTGTATTCCTTGGTGAATACTCGGCGCAGGTTTTCGGTATAGCCATACTCGGCCAGAATATCGATGGCGACCTGTTTCATGATCAGCGTCGATTCGATGGTCGGCAACAGGTCGGGCCGCTTCTTAATGAGCTGTTTAACCGGCCCTTGATAGTCGCCATAGGCGTCGATCTTGAGGCGATAGAGCTGAATCTCCTCGGTGCCAAGCTGGCAAGCGCGGTCGATCATATCAGCCCAACCTTCGATGGTTTGGCCGGGGAAGCCGAAGATGAACTCGATATTGACCGTCATCCCGGCGTTGTGGGTTTCCTCAATGGATTCGATGGCTTGCGCGGCGTTGTGATGGCGATTCATCAGGTGGAGGATATCGTCTTCCAGCGACTGGATGCCGATGGTCAGCCGATCCACCCCATAGCCGCGCAGCAGTTGCAGCCGCTCGCGCCCTTCCTCGCCGATCAGCGTGTTGGGGTCTACATCGAAGGTGTATTGGCGGCAGGTTGACATGTCGATGCGATCCGCCATCATGTCTAAAAACCGCTTTTGCTGCGCCAATGTCAGATAGGTTGGAGTTCCACCACCCACCAGCACCGAGCGAGCGACAAAACGCTCAACACCCAGCTTGGCGCGGTAGATATCCATTTCTTTTTCCATGGTGTCGAGATAATGGTCTTTCTCATCGACCTGCTTGGTACCCAATTTCAGGGGATAGTGGCAAAACACGCACCGCTGCCGACAAAAGGGAATATGGGCATAAATATCCAGCCGACCGTCGGGAGGCAGGGTATAACTGGCCAGCAGCTCGTCATCGGTGATCGGCTGATACATGGTAATGGGCGGATAGTGTACGGACGGGAAAAAGTCACCTTCCCGGCACACGACCCCTAACTGGCGCAGACGTTCGAGATCCTCGACCCGCGCCCGCGCCCGCGCTATCAGTTCTTGCTTTACTGCGGTTGAAAGCATCAGATGTCACCTCTTCAACGCCATTGAAATGCAACGGACAAAAAACCTACTGATATAGTCTGGATTATAATTATTTGGTTCCCAAAAGACGAACGCAAACTTTATTCCCAAGTTTTTTGACCACATACGAACCGCGAAGCATATCGACTTTTCTGGAAAAGCCACAGATGCAATCGGTTAGGACTCGATTCAGATTGAGCCGTTCCGGGCCAATTTGCCCTGATCAGTGGACTGCTTGATGGTGGGATTGTCGCCGCCCATGTCTGAATCCGACATGAATCAGCGCGGCTTAGACAGCGGCAGAGTTGTCGCAGGATTATACATGGACGATTGACGGCGGGCGGGGCAAGCGGCGCGCCCAATCGGCGAGGGCGGCGATATGATCCGGTGTGGTGCGGCAACAACCGCCGATCAATCGGGCGCCGCGCGCGTACCACTCCTGGGCAGCAGCCAAAAACTCGCTACTGCTGGCTGTGCCTTTCCAGGAGCGAGTATCGACGCAATACACTTCGCCGGAGTTGGGATAGACAATGATGGGTTTCGCTGTCGCGGATCGGGCGGCCTGGATTAACCCTGCAACGTACTGGGGCGCGGTACAATTGACCCCTAAAGCGACGATCTGCGGTTGATCATCCAGCCACGCTGCGCACTCCGCCAACAACTCTCCGTGGCAGATATGGCTGGCATCACGAGCGCTGAAAGTGATCCAGGCGCTTGCGCTGGGAAATTCGGCCAGCAATCGCGTGAGCGCGCGCGCTTCGATAAAACAAGGCAGCGTTTCGCAAGCCAATATCTCAGCGCCAGCCTCCAGTAAAAGCGCCATGCGTTCCCGGTGAAACTCCATGAGCTGCTCTTCACTGAGATCATAGTCCCCGCGATATTCCGAGCCATCGGCCAAAAAGGCGCCGTAAGGCCCAACCGATGCGGCCACCAGCGGGCGAGCACGACCCATGCGATGGCTCGGTTCCTGCCAGAATTCATCGCGCGCTTCCAGGGCCAGCCGCACCGAGCGACGTATGAGTTCTTGGCTTTCCTCGCGCCCCAGGCCCCGTTGCCTGAAACCTTGCATCGTCGCCTGATAGCTGGCGGTAATGGCGATATCGGCCCCAGCGTGGAAATAATCCAGATGCACTTGCCGGATTAGTTCGGGTGCTTCGTGCAGGACTTTGGCGGACCAGAGGGAGTCGCGCAGATCACAACCTCGGCGCTCCAGTTCCGTGGCCATGGCGCCATCAAGGATGACGACCGGGCATTGTTGGAGCAAGCCGCTGATGGGATTCATGGCGCCGATTCTTGTTTGGCCCGCTGTGCTGCCGAATCCTTTATAAAGCGGTTGATATCCGCCTCAAACGCCTTCATATCCTGGGGTCGATTCGGCACCTTTGGTGGTTCGGCACTATGCTCGGAGGCTCCTGATACCTTTGGAGCAGGCGGGCCGTGACCCAGCCACCGAACCAGGGTTAAGCCAATGATGGCCAATACAACCAGCAGTAATAACAAACGCACGGCGAATCCCCCTTGAGCGGGCTAACCATTTTCTTAAAGTGTAGCTTCGCCAAGAGGTTAAGTCATTGCGATGGCAGGCATGAGCCGCTGATCTGAGGCGGGTTAATTTCTGATCTTTACACTCAGGTTTGTAGATTGTAAAAAATCCTGACACTGTAAAATCGGTAGCAATTTTAGCTCGTAAATTTTATATGTATCTAATATTTAAATATTTATTATAGGTTGATAGTCATGTAAAGCTTCTTGCCATAGCCTTTTTGGCTACTAATTTGGGCGCACCACTGTCAGCTTTTTTTACAATTCCCAGCGCACGATTAGCCTTCATGATAGCTACGATTAAATTCTGAGGCTCGCCTAAAGGTGGAGGCACTATATGAAGTGTATTAAATAATTTCATATTCTATATATTGATAAAGTACTCTTTATTTAGATTATGGCATAAAATTTGCCATATCCAACTCGGAACTTATAAATACTGACTGAGGTACTACCCAATGAATACGAAAGTAAAGCGTTCTGGTTTGGCCGCTGTAACTCTTGCATTAGGGCTTGGCATCTGCGGTTTTGCAAATACCGCTTCGGCGACATCTATTGACTTCGCAGGAGACTATACCTTCCTTGGCTCATTAGACGCTACCAGCCCTCTTCCTTCATTGAATTCTGCAGGTTTCAACAATCCTGTTGTCCCTTTAGGACCTTTGAGCGATTGGTGGGTATTCTATCTTGACCCTACCGCTGCAGCCGGCCTCAACGTTAATTTCATACCCACGGATAATATTTCAAACTTTTCACTTAATCTCTATACGGTTAATTCTTCCAGTTGTGGTACGATTGGGTCGCTCTGCACTGGTGTTTCAGTTGGTTCCCTTGTAACACCAGGTAACACATCTCCAAATTTCAACAGCAATATTCCATTTGGCACCCTCACGGCGGGGCAGTACGCTTTTGAGGTAAGCGGTACTGTTTCGAATGTAACTTATGCCACTAATTTATACTCGGGGCAAATTTCTACTACTCCAGTCCCCGAACCGACCACCCTGGCGCTGCTCGGTATGGGCCTGCTCGGCCTGGGCGCCAAGCGCCGCCAGAAAAAGGCTGCCGAAGCCGCTTAAGTACCGTGTTGGTGTAGCGGTAAGCTCTAAAAAACGACGCCTTCGGGCGTCGTTTCCGTTTCTCCAAAAACTCAAATAAATTCAACGCCTTTTAATTATTTTCTTTCCTAAAAATACCGCTGAAATTATCAGCATGCTCCTCAACTCGTCTACAATTTAAGGTCAACTGATCACCTTGTATTTGGAGGCGAGGTAGTGAACGGTGATAACCCTTCTTCGAGACCACGTTTGGTTTTCGATATCCCCTTTCGAGTTGTCGGTTATGTCAGCACGCCTGCTGAGGAAGTCGGCGTCTTGCTCTGGTCTGGAATCGACCCCTACCGTTATTTCAATCAAAGCGACCGATCAGGGGCCGAATCGTTCGAACATTTGCTAACACTGGATTATGAAGGCGCCGTAGTAGGCTGGCAGTCTGCGCAACTCGATGGCTCGGAGCGTCGCTGGCTGGAGGTCTCCCCAGATCTCATCAAACAACTCAACGAGCGCATCCGCGCTGGCGAACCGCTACGATACCGGCAAACGTAATCCTTCCCCTGGTGGAACTGATTCACTGTTCCATCTGCCAGTGCAGACAGGCCGCCACCGTTAAGAGGTCATTATCAGCATGTTGCCGCAGACTGTTCCCGAATCCAACTATCTAATGCGGATGGCCGACGGGACCATCAAGCAGGTTAATCCCTTCACCGGCACTGAGGTGTGGACCGTTCCCGGCCGTGGCAATCGTCCGCTTGGCGTCATGCCTCTCAGTCCTCGCCCTATCGACCCGAATCGAGCCGAGGCTCATTGCGCTTTCTGCTCCCGCCAATATCTGGAGACGCCACCTGAGAAAGCCCGCCTGATCAAGGCCGATGACAAATACATCACCCTGCGTCACCTGCTAGCCGACGAACTGTTTGACACAGTGGCCGAATTTCGCCGCCTGCCAAACCTGTTCGAAATCGTCTCCTTCGATTACTGGCGCAAAAACTTCGGGTATAACCTGCCGGATGCCATTGAGCAGCACAAACACAAGTATCTATCGGGTGAAGCCGGGCGACAGCACGTCCTGAGAATGTCCGAACAGCGGCTAAAAGCGGCCGGCTTTGACGAATCGGCCTGGGAGCGGATGTCAACCGGGGAACGGCTACAGTTCGCCGATGCGTTCTTTGGCGGCGGTCATGAACTGATCGTGGCTCGGCGGCATTATATCGATGGCGCCACCCACGACCACCAACTGGCCTCCTCAGGAACCATGACGCTGGAGGAACACTATCAATACCTGCGCTTCACCATTGATGCCATGCGGGAAATTTACCTCGACAACCGCTACGTCCGCTATGTGGCCGTCTTCCAAAACTGGCTAAAACCGGCTGGTGCCTCCTTCGATCATCTCCATAAGCAACTCGTCGCCATCGACGAACGCGGCACCCAAAACGAAATGGAGATTGAGCGAGTCAGGGCCAACCCCAACCTGTACAACGAAGCGGCCGTCAACTTTGCCGCTTATCGTAACTTGGTGGTGGCCGAAAACGACCACGCGGTCGCCTATGCGGGTTTTGGCCACCTGTTTCCGACCCTGGAAATTTTCTCCAAGAGCGCGCGCAGCCAGCCATGGAACCATTCCCCCGACGAATTGCGCAACATGTCCGATTTGGTTCATGCGTGCCATGCCGCCACCGGCACCGATATTCCGTGCAACGAGGAGTGGTACTACAAACCACCGGATGTCGATGTCCCGATGCCGTGGCGAGTGCTCATCAAGTGGCGGGTATCGACTCCTGCCGGCTTTGAGGGCGGCACCAAAATCTACGTGAACACCATCGACCCGGAAACCTTGCACAAGCGCGTCACGCAGCGCCTGTTCCAGCTACGCGATCAGGGCCTGATTGCACCGATGAAGATCAATCGCGAATGCCCCTGTGTGCCGAATTGTCTGCGCTACAATCCAGCAGTCCGGCAACGGCAATCCGATCATCCCGAATTTCCGCCACTGTCCGCCGGTATATGATCGACGCTCGCAGATCTATTCACGGGCCGGATGTCCTCTGGCCCATCAAAAAATTCAATCGTTATCAGGAGTGACCGATGACTACCCGACCCACCGCGCTCTTCTTCTTAATGATTGGCGGATTTTTGCTGAGCGCTTGTAATGGCGACAGCAATGACGATGTGAGTGGCGCCACGCCGGGAACCGTGGCCGACAGTCGCTGGCTGACCGCCGGCCACGATCTGCACAATACCCGCTTCCAAAACGAAGAGCGCACCATCGGCCCTAACAACGCGCCAGCCCTGACCGTGCGCTGGCAATTTGCCACCGGCGGCGATGTTTCAGCCACGCCGGCAGTGGATGAACAAGCCACTTATTTCCCTGATTGGGCTGGAAATCTCTTCGCCGTTGACCGTCATACCGGGAAGCAGCTCTGGTCCCGCCGGGTAGCCGACTACACCGGCATCGCCGGTGATCTGGCGCGGGCGACCCCGGCTGTAGGCGGCGACAAGTTGATCTTCGGCAACCAAAGCGCGCGCCGGCAGCCATCAACAGCCTGGGTGATGGCGGTCGATAAGCGAACCGGGGACTTGCTGTGGAAAACCCAAGTCGATGCCCACCCGGCGGCCATCATCACCCAAGCTGCTATCGTGGCCAACGGGGTGGTTTACGTGGGTGTGTCTTCCTGGGAAGAAGCCTATGCGGTGTTGGTGCCTAATTATCAATGCTGCACCTTTCGCGGCAGCATGGTGGCTCTGGACGAACACACCGGCCAAATTCTCTGGAAGTGGCATACGGTCCCCGAAGGCTACAGCGGGGGCGCCATCTGGGGTAGCACCGCCGTGCTGGATGCAGCGCGCCGTAGCTTGTACGTGACGACCGGCAACAACTACACCGTACCGGAGGCCGTCCGGCAGTGTGTCGCCGGTGCGCAGGGCAGCCCCCAAGCGCAGCGAGCTTGTATCGCACCCGACAACCACTTCGATTCCGTGGTCGCTCTCGATCCCAGCACCGGTGCCGTCAAATGGGCCAACACGGTGTTGCCGTTCGACGCCTGGAACGCCGGTTGTATTCCCGAATTGGGCAACGACAGCAACTGCCCACAACCGGCCGGGCCTGATTATGACTTTGGGCAAGGGCCGGCCCTCTTTACCGTGCGCATTCCTGAAACCGGCCGGCTACGCCAACTCCTTGGCGCTGGCCAGAAAAGCGGCCAGTATTGGGCTTTCGATCCAGACACCGGCGCGGTCGTCTGGATGACTCAGGTAGGACCCGGTGGCCAGGGCGGAGGGTTGCAGTGGGGTTCAGCAGTCGATGGTCAACGCATCTACACCGCCGTTGCCAACACCGAAAACAAATCGTGGACTCTGATCCAGAATGGCAAATCCACGACCACCACCATCAATTCAGGGCTTTGGAGTGCCCTGGATGCCGCGACCGGGATTATCCTCTGGCAAGTGGCCGATTCCGGCATCGGGCGTGACGGTCAACCCGCACCGACCATGGCACCGGTCACCGTAGCCAACAACGTGGTCTACGCCTGTTCACTGGATCAAGCTGGCTCCATGTATGCCTTCCATGCCACGACCGGTGCCGTCCTTTGGAAATACGCCAGCGGCAATGTCTGTCTCGGCGGGGCTGCCGTCTCGGATGGCACGATTTACTGGGGTTCCGGTTACGGCAACTTCACCGGCCAAGCGACACCGGGCAATAAATTCTTTGCGTTCCATGTGCCAAGCCCCTAGCGACGACCGCCGGGACAATACCGAATTAAACCCATGACCTGGGTTTGTGTCGGTATCGGCAGCAATATTGACCCTGAACGAAATATCTGCGCCGCCTTGGCGGCGCTGAATCGGCACTTCGGCCCGTTGCTCGTATCCACCGTCTATGCCAATCCACCGGTTGGCTTTGTCGGTGACGATTTCCTCAACCTGGTGGTTCGGTTCGACACCGACCTGCCACCTCCCCGGCTGGCCGCCGAACTGCGCGAGATCGAAAAGTGCCAGCAACCCTCCGGTAAAGAGGTGCGATTTGCGCCGCGCGCATTAGATCTGGATTTGTTACTTTACGCCGATGCTGTGTTAATCGCTGATGGCGTGCGGGTTCCTCGTCGTGACATTACCCGCTACGCCTTCGTGCTGCGGCCCCTGGCGGAAGTGGCCGGCGACTGTTTGCATCCGCTGCTCGGTGTCACATTCGCCGAACTGTGGGAGCGATTCGATCAGTCGCATGAAAGATTGCAGCCGGTCGTGCTGCCCTGCGCCCACTAATTGGCCTTGCTGGGTGTCCAACCAGTATGTGATACCCTTCCCGACCGCTTAGCCGCCGGCGATCAGCCAGCGACCGTTTTCAACCTACCCAGCCGGTCATCGCGGCTCGTTGGGCAGTCTATTTTTGGTTAATGCACTCATGCAAGCTTTCAACGTCGAACGTGTACTTGATGTCCATCACTGGAACGAGACGCTTTTCAGCTTTAAAACCACGCGAGATGCGACGCTACGCTTTCGCAATGGTCATTTCGTGATGATCGGACTGGAGGTGGAGGGCCGCCCGTTGCTGCGAGCTTATAGCATCGCCAGCGCCAACTACGAGGAACATCTCGAATTTTTCAGCATCAAGGTGCGTAACGGGCCGCTGACCTCGCGGTTACAACATCTCAAGGAAGGCGATACGATTCTGGTTGGCCGCAAACCGGTCGGCACCTTGGTTATTGACGATTTGCTTCCCGGCCAGCGGCTTTACTTGTTCGGTTCGGGTACAGGCTTGGCACCCTTTCTGAGCATCATCAAAGACCCGGATACTTACCAGGGCTTTGAAAAGGTCGTGCTGGTCCATGGTGTCCGCCATATCAGCGAACTGGCCTACGCGGACTTTATTAAAGAAGAACTGCCGAAAAATGAGTTTTTAGGGGAGCTGATCCGAGAGAAGCTGATCTATTACCCCACCGTGACCCGAGAGCCTTTTCACAACCGGGGGCGGCTGACTCACCTGATCGAAAGCGGCAAGATTTTCGAAGATCTTGGTCTGCCACCGCTCGACCCGGCCCAGGATCGGGCGATGATCTGCGGCAGCCCCGGTCTCTTGAAAGACACTTGTACCCTTTTGAATGAACGGGGTTTCAGCATCTCGCCGCACATCGGTGAACCCGGCCATTACGTGATCGAGCGGGCATTTGTGGAAAAATAATGACAGCCGACGCAGTGACCGGCCGCCTCATGAGGGGAAGCCGGCCACCGCGATGCTTACGAATAAAGCGGGGTGATTCCTAGCTGTTGATGTAAGCCATTGACCGTTTGCGGGTCCAGGCCAAGGGCCTGTGCCAACCGCTGCATGTATTGAACTTCGGCGTTGGTGTCGAGATTGATCGCCATCAGCGACATCATATAGACGTTGCTGGCCATCCCCTGCTGGACCTGCTCCAGAAAATCCATATTCAGCGGCCGAGCGATTTCATCTTTGACAAACGCTGCCTCCTGTGGACCAAGATCAGCCAGTTTGCTAACGATGTTCTGTTGCTCTTGCGCATCGATTTGGCCATCCGCCTTGGCGGCGTTCAGCATCGCTTTGATGAGGGTGATGGCCTGTTGGTTTAAGTGGGCCACCGCTTCAGCGGGCGCCGCTTCCGCCCCGGGCGGCAGGATTGAAGCGTCGGTCAACGCAGAAGATTGACCCGCGCTACCTTTACCCAACATGCTAAACCCGCTCATCGCCAAACCAGCGAGCACTGACCAAGGAATACCACCGCCTTGGGATCGACCGCCACCGGCGAGATGCCCCAACACCGACCCCAAACCGCCTAGCCCACCCGATTGGCCACCACCGAGCAGACTGCCCAGCACCGATCCCAAACCGCCACCGGCACCTGGCGGTGGCGGGCGTTGGCCACCGAGCAGGCCGCCGAGAAGATCACCTAAGCCACCACCGCCAGGGGGCTGTTGCTGTGGGCCGCCACCGAGCAGACCACCGAGCAGACCACCTAAGCCGCCACCGCCCGGCTGCTGGGCGCCGCCCCTCGTCAACCCATTGAGTACTTGCCCGAAAACTTGTCCGCCGATCCCGGAGGACATGGCGTTATTTCCCAGCAAACTACCTAAAATCTTTAATGCATCCATTCCATTACCCTCATTCAGTTGGTGGGTCGATGACGCTAACCGTATTAGCGGTCACCCGGCAAAACGTTCATCGCGTGAACAGTGCGGAGTGACAACCTGTCACCCCGCAGAAACCGCTCCCGTGAAAACTCAGCTTCCGCTGAGAGGAATCCGAATCTTCTGACCGACATAAATCTTGTCGGGGTCCTGGATCACTTCGCGATTGGCTTCAAAAATTTGGTTATACGCCGAGGCATTGCCCAGGAAATGCTTGGCAATCGAGGACAGCGTGTCACCCGACTTGATGGTGTAATACTCGACCTTACCCGTCTGAGGCGGGGCCTTTATCCCATCGGCGGATACATTCTGAACCCCTTGAACATTACCCGCCATCAAGACCGCTTTTTCCATGGCTTCCGGAGTGATGGCATCACCAGAAAGCTGAACCTGGCCGTCTTTGAATTTCACATCCAGATTCTTGACACCGGGATTGGCCGCTTCAATTTCCGCCTTGATTTTCGCGGCTGGGTCCTGCTCGTCCGCGCCGAACAACTTTTTACCCTGGTTGACGATAAAGTCGAAAAGTCCCATTGCAATCTCCTGTGATTTCTCGGTTTCAATCCACGCCCTTGACCGGGCGAAACAGCATGGCAGAGGTCACTCCTCCCCCACGCACACTTATCCCCCTGATGGGGGAGGTTTCAAGCCAGAGTTTCTGCTCGATGAAACGTCGTCGAGCCGCTCAGAAAACCAATGCCTGCCTGATCGTGGCTTTTCAGGCATTGGGTAAAGGGGGCGGCATGGCGGCAAACAGGGCGTTCAATTCCCTGACCTCGCCGGCTGGTGTCCAACTCGCCATGCCCTGGGTCCACACCAAGGTGGTGCGGGTTAATTGGCCGCTTTGTGCCTGCTGTTGCAGATCCTCCATGCCAAACGGCCCAGCTTGCTGGTTATTCACCGCGACAAAATAGCGGTTAACGGTCGGCAAAGGCGGTGGGGCCGGTGCCGATTGGGTCGGCCGCGCCAGCGCGTCGTTTAAGCGCTGCGCCATCGCCAACCCCAGCCCCATGCTCATAGCCTCGGAACCACCACCGGGATTAGCGGCTGCATCGCGCAAGGCTTCCGCTGCCTGAAACTGCGTGTACTGATCGAGATTACCGACGATACCCATGCTGCTGCGCTTGTCCAAAGCCGCTTCGACTTCTTTGGGCAAGGAGATGTTCTCGACCAACAAATTGGTCAATTCCAACCCGACTGCCCCGAATTCTGGAGCGATCCGTTGTAACAAGAATTGACCGAGTTGGTCGTAATTGCCCGCCAAATCCAGCGCCGGGATCTTGGATTGCCCCAAGATGTTGGTAAAGCGCGATACCACCATGTTGCGCAATTGGTTGGTGATCTCGTCCGTCGTGAAATTGCCGTCAGTACCGACGATCTCACGCAAGAAAAGCGATGCGTCTTTAATGCGGATCGCGTAGCTACCAAACGCCCGCAGCCGGATTGGGCCGAATTCGGCATCGCGCAGCATCACCGGATTCTGCGTCCCCCACTTGAGATCGGTAAAGCGACGAGTGCTGAAAAAATACACCTCGGCCTTGAACGGACTCTCGAAACCGTGGGGCCAAGCTTGCAAGGTGGACAACAGCGGCATGTTGTTGGTTTTCAGCTCGTACATGCCGGGCTGAAAGGTATCGGCGAGCTGGCCTTCATTGATGAACACCGCCACCTGCCCTTCCCGTACCGTCAGCTTGGCCCCGTATTTGATTTCGTTGCCGTAGCGCTCGAAACGGTACACCAAGGTATCGTTTGACGGATCGGTCCACTGAATGACATCGACGAACTCACCAAGCAACTTGTCCCACAAGGCCATGGCTAGCGACCTCCGGCAGGCGGTTGGGTACGGGCGTGGGCAGCGGATAGCGCTTGGCGCAATTCGCCTTCCAGGGTTTCGAGTTGTGCAGTCGCTTCTTTGCGATGGCGGCGGCCCTCATCGGCGATTCGCAGGCTGTCTTCAATGGTGGCAATGAGGGTTTCGTTGGCTTGTTTCACCGTTTCGATGTCGAACACGCCGCGTTCGATTTCGGCACGGGTTTGGGCGTTGGCCTGGCGGAGATTTTCGGCGTTGGATTTCAACAGATCGTTGGTTAAATCGGTGGCGGCCTTGACGGTCTTGGCCGCTTCGCCGGAGCGATAGATAGTGATGGCTTGGGCCAGTTGCTGCCGCCACAGCGGCACGGTATTGACCAGGGTGGAATTGATCTTGTTGATCAATCCCTTGTCGTTTTCCTGCACCAGGCGGATGCTGGGCAAGCTTTGCATGGTGACTTGGCGGGTCAGTTTGAGATCGTAAACTCGCCGTTCCAGATCATCACGGCTGGCGCGCAAATCGCGCAAAGATTGCGCTTTCACCATATCCTCGCCGGCGGCAACCTCCTTTTCCAGGGTCGGCAGCACTTCAGTATCGACCTGTTGCAGCTTGGCGTCACCGGCCGCGATATACAATTCCAACGTGTGGAAATAATCCAGATTGGCGTCATACAACCGATCCAGCATGGCAACATCGGTCAATAGCTGGGTCTTATGGCGCTCCAGCGAATCGCTGATGGTGTCGATTTGATTGCGTACCGTTTCATATTGCTGGACGATTTTGACCAGCGGCTTGGCCTTATTGAACAGCCTGGTGAAAAAACCGGGCTTCTTGTTAGGGTCCAGTTCGTCCAGATCGAAACCGCGCAGCACCGCCACCATTTCATTCAGTGACGCACCCGCCGGGCCGGTGTCCTTGTTGCGCACCCCTTCCAGCATCTTGTCGGAAATGGTGGTGAGCTGTTCTTGGGCTTTGCTGCCAAAGAAGATGATGGAATTGCTATCGTGCAGATCCAACTCCTTCATGAGCGCATCGACTTGCTGGCGGTCTTGCGCCGGCGCTGGAGCACGCTTGGCTAAATCCTGTTGGACTTGCGGCACGGCAGCGGCAAAAACGTCCGGTAGTGCGGGCAGTGCAGGAGGCGTGGCGGTGGCCGTTGGGGTGACCGTGGATTCGGGAGTCGTGCTCATAGCGTTTAGTTCCTTAATCTTTCAAGCGATAATTAAGCGGCAAAAGCCAAGGATAGCTGCGATTGCGGGCGCGCATCGGCCAGGTCATGCCGGGACTGAGATCCCCAAAGCCATCGCCTCATCAGATCACGCCTTCCCGTTTCAGTTGCGTGCTCAGCACTTCAATTTGTACATCGAGATCGGTAACGTCGGTTTCCAGCAATTTTTGTTGCTGCTCGGTGAAGACTTCCTCAATCGTGGTTAGCACCCGGCGGAAATTGTCCTCCAATTCCGGCGCCGTCACCCGCCCGTGGGTTTTGGCATACCCCTCAGTGACTTGCTTGGCGCCATCTAAATAAACATTAAGAAATTTGCGCGCACGCCGCAAATCCCGTGGATCTTCTTCCAGCATCGCGAGGATTTGGCGGGCTTGGGCCACGATGCGCCGTAGCCGGCTATTGAATTCAGCATTACGAATATCACGGGTGGCCCGCTCGATGGCGGCAATGGAATCTTCAGCTTGGGTTAGTGCTTCGATCACCCGGTCGGTGGTATCCACGCCATCACGGTCGGTGAAACGCTTGGCGCCGCGCGGATCGAAGCCATAACTTAAATAGCAGCCCAACAGCGCCAGTCCCCCGAAAACCACTGCTATCGGTAGCGAGTATTGGGCACTGCTCCAAGCGGTTAACGCGGTGGCCAGCGCGATCACTCCGCTGCCCAGTGTTTTCAGCGGCCAGGGGGCTTTGGCGACTTGGCGGCGGGTGTAATCGGCCTCGGTGCGCAGCCCGCGTCGCAGCAAGAGCGCGCCCCATAGAAACAAGCCATAACACACCGCGTTATCGAACAGGTTGCTTAAATTGCCGCGCCCCAGAGCGCCTATCGCCGCAAACAACACCGGCAATGGCAACACAAACAGCATCAGGCCCTTGGTGGTCGGGAAGCGTGCCGGTGCACCTTGATAACGTTCGGCCATGAGGCTAAATCTCCGTTTGATCAGCAAAACCAAAGCGACCAGCACCAGCAATCCGAGGCTGGTCATCAGGAACAGGCGGCCCATATCCACCTCTCCCGGCTACTGGGTCAGTATTGAGGAAATCGCCGGTAAACTCGAAGAGCAAGACACCAACATGGCTTGACAGGCCGCGATACCCACAGTGGCAAAGAGCAGCAACAAACCGATGAACTTGCGCAGGAAATCAGGCATGGCAGCCGCCTCGTTGGATGGTCCGTAATAAGGGTTACTATAACAGCATGAGCGCATTAGACACATTCCAGACCAGATATTCGTCAACAGCCGCAAACGATTTGTGCATTGGCTTCGCCTCATGGGAAAGCGGTTCGGCACGCCGCGCTCAGCGACGGTAGGCAAGAATCACCTTGGGCCACGCAGCGGAAAATCAAGTGTCCCGGATCACTATTGCACACTCACAGCTCTGACTCGCCACTGTTACGAGCCAACAGGCAAGCGACAGTGCCAGGAAGGCTCAGTCGTTGAACTCGGTCTCGATCACCACAACCCGCGGCATCACCTTGCAAAACAGCTCATAGGTGATGGTATTGGCGTGACGCGCAATCTCCTCGGCCGGTAAATCACACCCCCACAAGACCACCGGATCGCCGACATTCGCTTCAGGTAAATCCGTCAAATCGACGGTGATCATATCCATCGAAACCCGACCCACTAGAGGAACACGCCGCCCATTGATCAAGACCGGCGTACCGGATGGCGCATGGCGCGGATAGCCGTCGCCATAGCCAATGGCAACCACGCCGATACGGCTATCCCTTGGACACCGCCAACTGCCGCCGTAGCCTATCGGCTCGCCCGCCGCATACCGTTGTACAGCTATTAAGCGACTCGCCAGGGTCATAACCGGCCGCAGCCTCTCGTCCGCGCCGACGCCATGGTTAAAAGGCGTGCAGCCATAGAGCATGATGCCAGGGCGCACCCAATCAAAATGGGTCTCCGGCCATCCCAAAATACCGCCGGAATTAGCCATGGAACGCTCAGCAGTTATTCCTTGAGTAGCAGCCTGAAAAACTGCCAGTTGTTGACGGGTATACGGATCTTCCCGGTCATCCGCCTTGGCCAGATGGCTCATCAACCGTGGGTTGGGGCCTGCATTCGGACACGCGGCAAGGCGCCCCAGCACAGCGGGAACCTGTTCCGGTGGAAAGCCCAACCGATGCATCCCGCTATCGATCTTGAGCCAAAGATCAAGCGGCCGGCCCGGCTTGGCCAGTTCGAGCATCCGCACTTGAGAATCATGATGCAAAGCAACTTGCAGGCCGTGCTGGCGGCATAAGTCTATTTCTTCGGGTTGCAGAAACCCTTCCAGTACCACCACCGGCTTGGCAATACCAGCCTCTCGCAAGGCCAATGCTTCATCGCAACGTGCGACAGCGAAGGCATCAGCGGTAGACAGCGCCCGTGCGGCCCGCAACAGACCGTGCCCATAGGCATTCGCCTTAAGGGCGGTCGCAACGCGACAATGGGGCGCGGCGGCACGAACACGGGCCAGATTATGACGCAGGGCCGCCAAATCGATGGTGGCGGTGGTAGCAGGTTGCATTGCTCATCTCCAGTTCTTGCGATAGCGCGCGGGCGCTGATCTTGGCGATCATAGTGTACTGGAGATCAAGGTAGTGAAGACGCGCCGTGGCGTCCTCCCCCTTTGTCGAAAACCTCGGCCCTAGCGGAAAACCAGGGTCGGCTCAGGCGGGAACAGGTAACGGTTTGGCATCTAGGCGGCCACTGAAACACCGGCCGAGCCGTTGCGTTTCGCCGTCGAGCCACGCTCGATCAGTTCACCGCGCAACACGACCCGGCGCACGGCTTGATCCGGTTTGGCGATTCGCTGGAGCAGTAATTCGATAGCCGCCCGCCCAATCTCGTAAAGCGGCTGGGAAATCACGGTAATACCGGGTTCGACCAAACGAGTCCAGGGTAGATCGTCGAAACCGGCCAGGGCCACCGCATCGGGAAAGCGTAATTTTGACTCGCGCAACGCTTCGGTCAGCCCAAGCAGGATCAAGCCGCTGCTGGCTACCAACGCATCCGGCAGCGGTCGTCGCCGCAGTCGCTCGTAGGCAGCCGCCCGACCATGCTCAGCGGTCGCGGTTGAGCGCACGGGTTCTGCGTGCGCTTCCAGCCCGTGTGCCGCCATCGCCGCCACATAACCTTCGCGCCGTTGCCGACCGGTCGCACTGGTCGTGCCATAAAAAAAGATATTCCGGCGATAGCCGTTGTCGATCAAATGCGTCGTCAATCGATAGCCCGCATCGACATTATCCAAGATCACCGCATCAGCAGCGGTATCGCGGTCACAACGATCCACCAACACCATTGGAAACGGATAATCTCGGGCGCGGAAACCGGCCAGTGTCGTTAACGTGGGCGATAGAATCACGCCACTGACGTTCTCGTCCCGCATCAGATCAAGATACAAATTCTCTTTCTCTACATCTTCGTCGGTGTTACACAAGATCACCCGCAGGTGGTGTTGGTAAGACACATCTTCGACGGCCCGACTCACTTCAGTAAAAAAGGGATTACGAATATCCGAAACGATCAAGCCAATCGTGTCAGTTTGCCGGGAACGCAAGCGGCGCGCTGCCAGATCCGGCCGATAAGACAGATCGTGAACCGCTCCTAAAACTCGCTGGCGAATCGATTCACTCACCTTGCTATGGCCGGCCAATACCCGAGAGACCGAAGCGACTGAAACACCTGCCTGCTTTGCAACGTCCTTGATCCGCGCCATCGATACCCCTCCTCCGAGGATTGAGAAAACGATTAACTAAAGTAAACGATTACATTTTTATTCTTGCATATTCTCCAGCTATTTGTACATGGGCATAACCTGGGGTTCAGCCAACCCATACTTTTCAAGAAAGGTTAGAATTTATAATAAAATATTGATTAGAAAATAAATTTTAAATGTAAAAACAACAAGAACACGCTATAAAAAAATTTATAGGCACAGCATTGATAAAAAATATGTAAACGATTACAATTTTCGATGTAAATCATTCTGAAAACTATCTGTTTTTAATAAAGAAAACGATTACTAAATCTTTCTGAAATAACCACTTAAAACACGCTCTATACTCAGAGAGTTAACAACCACGAGGACTCGATAAAGATGAAAAAAACAGCACTCACACTCGCCTTGGCAACCGTTCTGGGGGCACCGCTCGCCGCTCAGGCCGATACGATTCTGTATGGGGAGGCTAGACCGTCCTTGACGTATACCGATGTTAAGAACGGCCCTGATACCTGGGATGTCACCGACGATGGCTCAAAACTGGGGATCAAGGGTTTTGAGGATCTCGGCGGCGGGCTGAAAGCGATCTATATGTGGGAATTTAATGTCGATATGACCGACGGAGGGAATTTCTCCGGCACCGCCCAGAAGTTTGCTGGTCTGAGCGGCGGTTTCGGTACGCTTACCCTGGGCACTCAAGACACACCTTACTGGAAAGTCTTGAACGTGATCGATGTTTGGAACAGCGGCAAGGTGCTCAATGGGTCTGCCTATCTAGGCGGCACCATCACCAAGGAAACCAGCCCGCACGGGGCTTTGAGCACTGTGGATAACAACCTCGATTATCAAACGCCAGTTTTCGGCGGCTTCAGCGCTGAAGCCATGGTATCGGCCAGCGGCGGCGATACGGTGACCAACGACATCGATATATGGAGCGTCAACCTCAAATATAATCAGGGGCCAATCTTTGCCGGGCTGACGTACATCAAGCTCAATGGCGACAACAACGCCTCTCTAGGCAGCGGCCGGACCATCGATCTCGATTTGGATAATTGGGGGTTGGGATTGGGCTACAAAACCAACCAATTCCTCGTCGGCTTCATTTATGAACAAGGCACCTTTAACGATGTCAACATCGCTCGGCAGATCCGGGTGAACGGCGTACCTCTGGCTGGCGGTGACGATGCCAAAAGCTGGTATCTGACCGGCCAATACAGCTTCGGCAATAACACATTGCGAGCTGCCTACGGCCAGACCGATACGGGTATCGACCGGGAAGACACCATCGATAACTGGCGGTTGGGCTACCAATATAATCTCAGCAAGCGCACTTGGCTCTGGGCCGAATATATCGGCCGCGACGCCAACACCCTGGTCTATGGTGATCAAAATATCATTACCACCGGTCTGCGGCACCTGTTCTGACAGGCTGCCTCGTTCGGGTGAAACGGCGGAAGCCCTGGCTAGAAACGGCTTCCGCCTCCTTGCGCCGCCCTGTCTGCGTTACCACATGTAAAAGCGCGTGATCTGAGATGAACCCGCAAGATTCAAGTAGTCATCCAATCACCTGTCAGTACCGTGACGGAACGGTGTCATCATTCTCTCAGGGTACTCAGGATACTTCGCAGTCCATATCCGGCACGCGTGTTTGTTGTGGTTTGATCGGGCGGCGTGCAGCTTTTGCTAAGAACCCTGCCAGAACGCCTGACCGTGATCCGGCAAGGTTTGATACGCCGCGCGAAGCCGAAAAGTTACCCGCTTCGCTGCCACTCACCGCGTGCCCCCGCTGTCAACGCCAGGTGACCGCCCATAGATTCGTTACCGACGATGGTGTCCTGGTAATGACCTATCACTGCGACCAGCATGGCGATGTCGTGCCCTCTGCATTCAGCCTGAAAAGGCTTATTTCGGAGATCATCCCCGACTCGTTTGCCTCTTGAGGACTCCAGCATGGCCGAAGCGATCTGTCTGGGTGAATTGCTGATTGATTTCGTCCCCACCGTCACCGGCACCGGCCTGACCGATGCGCCAGCCTTCGTCAAAGCGCCCGGCGGCGCACCCGGTAACGTAGCGGTCGGTCTGGCCCGGCTGGGGATTCCGAGCGCGTTCATGGGCAAGGTCGGCGCCGACGCTTTCGGCCATTTTCTGGCCGCTACTCTGGCCGAAAGCGGGGTCGATGTCAGTCCGCTGGTGTTCTCCAGCGAAGCGCGCACCGCCCTGGCATTCGTTTCCTTACGCGCTGATGGTGAACGGGAATTCATGTTCTATCGCCATCCCAGCGCCGACATGCTGTTTACCCCGCAAGAAGTCAATGTCGGGGCGATTCAGCAGGCCAAGTTGCTACATTTCGGTTCGATCAGCCTCATCAGCGAACCCTCGCGCAGCGCCACTTTGCACGCTGTAGATACCGCCCGCGCCGCCGGTTGCCTGATCTCTTACGATCCTAATCTGCGCCTGCCGCTGTGGCCGGATGCTGACGCTGCGCGGGAAGGGATGTTGCTCGGCTTGAAGAAGGCTCACATCGTTAAGATCAGCGATGATGAAACCGCCTTTCTGACCGGCACCGACGATCTGGAGCAAGCCTGTAAAACGCTCTGGCACGATGAACTCAAGCTGATGGTCGCCACACGCGGGCGTGACGGCTGTGTCTACTTCACCCCCTCTTTTACCGGCGCTGCCAAGACCTTCACCGTGGAGGCCGTTGATGCGACCGGTGCTGGCGACGGGTTCGTGGCCGGTCTCCTGCAAGGCGTGCTGGCTGATCCGACCGCCTTCACTGATAAAACGAAGCTGGGCGAGCTATGCCGTTTTGCCAATGCCGTCGGCGCGCTGGCTACCACCATCCGTGGCGCGATTCCCGCCCTGCCCGACCGCAAGAAGGTATTGGAATTCTTGCGCGATCAATGATCTAACCTTGAAATCAGGCAAAATACAGAGGAGAACTGATACTCAAAGTCATCTGAGCAACGACGAGCCACATTCGTTCGGCAACGATGCCGGTCATACCTTGGCAGCCTGCCAAACCAGCACATCGCAGCATTACTTGATCCGTTTTTGGAGAACCCGATGAGCCGAAAAACCCTTAAAGTCCTGTTCGCCGCCTCCGCCGTCGCCTTGGCCCTGGGCAACACCGCCTTGGCCGGCGACAAGGTAAAAATCGGTTTCCTGTTGAAAACCATGCAGGAAGAGCGCTACCAGCATGATAAAGCCGACTTCATCGCCAAGGCTGAAGCGATGGGCGCCGAAGTGGTGTTCGATTCAGCCAACAACGATGAGCAGGCGCAACTCTCCAAATTTGAAAACATGCTGTCGAAAGGCTGCAAAGTTATTGTGATGCAGCCCGTCAACACCGGCACCGCCGGCAAGATGGTTAAGACCGCCAACGAAGAGAAAGTCAAAGTGGTGGGTTATGACTCGATGCTGGTCAATGGCCCGCTCGATCTGATGGTCATGCAGGATAGTTGGGCGGTTGGCAAGCTCCAGGGTGAAGCGATGCTGGAATGGTTCAAAAAGCATCGGGAGGGCAAAATCGAAGGCAATGTTGCCCTGATCATGGGTCAACCGGGCGATTCCAACGCTACGGCGATGAGCAGCGGCGCTTTGGATCTCATCAAGAAAAACCCCGGCCTGAAGCTGGTGGTGGAACAATCCCACGAAGGCTGGTCCACCGACAAGGCGATGGCGACCACCGAAAACGCCCTGACCAAATATAAAAACAAGGTCGATGCCTTTATCTGCAATAACAGCGGTATGGCCCGTGGCGTGATCGCCGCCCTCGACGCCCAAGGGCTGGCCAGCACCGATAAAGTGTTCGTCGCCGGTTCCGATGCCGATCTGACCAATATTCAATATGTGGCGCAGGGCAAGCAGACCGTCGAAATCTGGAAGAAGGTCAAGCCGCTGGCGGAAACCGCTGCCGAAGCAGCCGTTAAGCTGGCCCAGAATCCCGACAAAAAACCCGCCGATGTCGTCAAGATCGATAAAACCATCAACAACGGCGCGGTCGAAGTGCCGACCATCGTCACCGAAATCGTTCCCGTCACCAAGGACAATCTGGATTCGACCATCATCGCCGGTGGGCTGTACACCAAAGAGCAGGTCTACGGCAAGAAATAACGCCTGATCCGCTCTCGATCAAGCCTGTTCACGCGGGATGATCTCCCCCGTTGCAGCCCACCTTCCACCGGACGATGAAGGTGGGCTTTTTTTAACTCGAACAAAACAGGACGGTGAACTCAATGGGCGAAGTCGTATTGGAAATGAAGAATATCGTCAAAGACTTTCCTGGTGTGCGCGCCCTGAATGATGTCAATTTCGAGGCCCGGTCGGGGGAGTTGCTGGCGCTGATGGGCGAAAACGGGGCCGGTAAATCGACCTTGATGAAGGTGCTCAGCGGCGTGTGGCCCTACCCGACCTACGAAGGCGATATTTATCTGCGGGGCGAGTTGAAGCGGTTCTACAACACCAAGGAGGCCGAAGCCGCCGGTATCGCCATCATCTACCAGGAACTAAACCTGATTCCCGAATTGACGGTGGCGGAAAATATCTTTTTGGACCGCCAAATGACCAATGCCTTTGGCGCGATTCAATGGAGCAAGCTGTTCGCGGAAACGCAACGCTTGCTGGATGAGTTGAATATCAGCGACTTCAAGCCGACCGATAAGGTCCGGGATTTGACGGTCGGCAAACAGCAAATGGTGGAAATCGCCAAGGCGCTTTCGAAAAAAGCCGACATCCTGGTGTTCGACGAACCCACCTCCGCGCTCACCGACAAGGAAGTGGCGGCGCTGTTTGAAATCATCCGTAAACTCAAGCGGCAAGGCGTCTGCATGTCCTACATCTCGCACAAGATGGAGGAACTCCAGCAAATCGCGGATCGCGTGGTGGTGCTGCGCGATGGCAAAACCATCGGCCCGGTGACGCCGATACCGGAGATCACCCTGGATCAATTGATCAGTCGGATGGTCGGGCGCGATGTCAAGGACATGTTCCCGAAAGGTCAATTCCAGCGCGGCGAAAAGGTGCTAGAGGTCAAGAACTTCGAGATCGACAATCCCGATCTGCCAGGCCAGAAGAAAGTCAAAAACGCCTCGTTCTGCGCCTACAAAGGCGAAATCCTCGGCATTTCCGGCTTGATGGGATCGGGGCGCACCGAGCTGGTTTCGGGCATTTTCGGGGCACCGCCCGGCGCGGCGCGTGGTGAAATCTACTTGGATAACAAACTGGTGCGCTTTCGCTCGCCCCACGCCGCCATCGAACACGGTATTGGTCTGGTCACCGAAGACCGGAAGCGGATTGGGCTGATTCTGGGGCAAAGCATCCTCCAGAACATGACCATCAGCTCGCTGGAAACCGTCACCAATATGCTGGGCATTATCAACGAATCCAAGGAGCGGAGTCTGGCGCAGGATTACGTCAAGCGGCTGGCGATCAAAACACCCGGACTGGATGTCAAGATCGACACCTTAAGCGGCGGCAACCAGCAAAAGGTCATTCTGGCCAAATGGTTGAACATCAAGCCCAAGGTTTTAATTCTCGATGAACCCACGCGCGGCATCGACGTGGGGGCCAAGGTCGAGATTTACAATCTGTTGAATAAGCTGGTTGAGGAAGGGGTGACGGTCATCATCATTTCCTCGGAACTCCCGGAAGTCATGGGCATCAGCGACCGCATCCTGGTGATGTGCGAAGGCGAGATCGTCGTCGAATTGACCCGCGAGCAAGCGACCAAAGAACTGATCATGGCTTACGCCACCGGCAGCCAGAAATAAAGGGGATCACACACATGGCAAACACCGCACCCACCACCGAACAACCGACAACGGGCTTTTTGCAAAGCGAAGGGATGCGCGCCTTCCTGAAATTCTTAAAAGATAACGGCACCCTGGTCGCACTGATCGCCTTGATGCTTATTTTCAGCTTCTGGGATGAAGCCTTCTTCACGCCCCGCAATCTCACCAACCTGGCTCGGCAAACCACCATCGTCGGCATCATCGCGGTCGGCATGACGCTGGTCATCATCATTAACGGCATCGATCTCTCGGTCGGCTCAATCGTCGGTTTGGCGGCGATTACCGTGACTTTGTTGATGCAATCGGGCGTCAACGTCTGGGCCGCCATCCTCATCACCTTGCTGCTGACGGGCGTGTTAATCGGGCTGTGGAATGCGCTGTGGATCGCTCATTACAACATTCCACCCTTCATCATCACGCTGGGCATGATGACGATTGCGCGCGGCATTGCGCTCACGCTTTCTGACGGCGGTTCGGTGCCGGTGACCAATCCGGTGTTCGGTGAGATCGGCGGCGGCTTTTTCTCGGTGACGGTCTCCACCATCGTGGTGCTGCTGATTCTGGGCTATCTGCTGTTCTCGCAATACCAGGATTTAAGGCAAAAACGTCAATATGGCATCACCGTCAAAAACCAGGAACTGATTACCGGGGCGGTCGTGACCGTGCTGGCCGGCCTGATCATTTTGTATGCCTTCTCCTATCGCGGGCTGCCGTATCCGGTGGCGATTTTTGCGGTCATCGCCTTTATTGGCAGCTTCACGCTTCAGCACACCAAATTCGGTCGGCGGATTTATGCGATGGGCGGCAATGAGGAGGCCGCGCGCTTATCCGGCATCAGCATCAAGAGCATGAAGATTGCGATTTACTGCATCATCACCACACTATCAGCGCTGGCGGGCATTATGCTGGCGTCGCGGCTGAATGGCGCATCGCCAAATCTCGGCAATATGTTTGAATTGGATGCGATTTCGGCGGTGATCATCGGCGGCACCAGTTTCTCCGGTGGCGTCGGCACTATCATCGGCACTGTCATCGGCGCGTTCATCATCAGCGTGCTGAATAATGGTATGAGTTTGCTGGAAGTGCCGACTTTTTATCAGTTGATCATTAAGGGCGGCATCATCATTCTGGCGGTCTGGTTTGACGTGTTGAGCAAGAAAAAACGCGGGTAAACAGCGGTTGCGGGGAGCAGGTCGCGTTGACTTGCTCCAACGCCAAGGGCTTCGTCAATTTTACCCGGAGGACTTTATGAACACGTTGAAACTGCTATTTCAGAGGATAAGCGGATTTTCTTCCCTCAACCGGCTCATCGGACTGATTGGGCTGCTGGCGGTGGCGCTGATGTTCCAACCCGCCGCGCACGCCAAGGAGTCGGGGCTCAAGATCGGCTTCCTGCTCAAAACCATGCAGGAGGAACGCTACCAAACCGACAAGGCCGAGTTCCTCGCGCGCGCCGAGGCGCTGGGTGCGCAAGTCCTGTTCGATTCCAGCGGCAACAGCGAACTGATCCAGTTGCGGCAGTTCGAGCAAATGCTGGATGAAGGCGCTCAGGTGATCGTGCTGCAACCAGTCAACACCGGACTGGCCGGCGCGCTGGTGCGGCTGGCGAATCAGAAAGGCGTCAAAGTGGTGGGCTATGACGCGATGGTGGTCAACGGCCCGCTGGACCTGATGGTGATGCAGGATAGCTGGGCGGTCGGCCAATTGCAGAGTGAAGCCATGATCCAATGGTTCCAGCAAAAACGCGGCAAGGTCGAAGGCAAAGTGGCGCTCATCATGGGCCAGCCTGGTGATTCCAACGCTGAGGCCATGAGCCAGGGCGTGTTGAAGACGATCCAACAAAATCCTGGCTTGAAATTGGTCGCGCAAATCTCCCATGTCGATTGGTCGCCCGATCGCGCCGCCGAAACCGCCAGCAATTTATTAGTGAAGTACAAGAATGGCGTGGATGCTTTTATTTGCAACAACAGCGGCTTGGCCAGTGGCGTGATCGCGGCGCTGGATTTGGAAAAGCTGGCGGATACCGGAAAGGTGTTTGTCGCTGGCGCGGATGCTGATTTGAAGAACATCCGCTACATCGTCCAGGGCAAACAAGTGGTCGAGGTCTGGAAGGCGATCAAACCGCTGGCGCACAAAGCCGCTGAAATCGCGGTCGAAATCGCCAAAAATCCCGCCAAGCCGTTGGAAACCATCGCGCGGGAAGCCGCTCAGGGCGGGTTACGTTTCGCCATGACCGATAACGGTTTCGCCAAAATTCCAACCGTGATTACCCCGGTAATGCTGATCACCAAAGACAACATCGACAGCACGCTGATCGCCGAAAAAATCTTTACGAAAGAACAGGTTTACGGCGAAAAGAAGTGATAGGGTAAAAAAATAAGAGGGGTGTTGCGAAATCAAAGATCGAACACCCCTCCTACGCGAACGGTGCTGCGTCGCAATGCTGGCAGTGGATTGGTCACCACACTACGCAGCGCCATGGTTGACCGAGTTGCATGAACGCGCCTGAAACGGCCAGGCGAGAAGATCACCGCTTAAACATCGCCTCCAAATCGCCGGGCTTGGCAGGCACCAGGGTTTTATCGTCCTTTAGATACGCCAGAAATACCCAATCTGAACCGGTGTTGCGACCATTGGTAAAATCGACCTTGACCCCACCGATGTCGTAGATTTGCCGACGGGCGGCTTTCAAAAAGCCCTCGCGGGTCAGCGGATTCTCGGCCGCTGCGGCGATAGCCAGGAATAGTTTGCCAACGATGTACGCCTCCAGCGAGGGGTAATCCAAACGCGGCCCGAACACTTTACGCGCCTCTTCAACGATAGGCAGCGGCGAATCCAACGGCGGTATCACGTTGGTTTGGATCACCTTGCCGGTGACTTGCAATTCGTTGAAGTGGGCATTGACTGGGGTATTGGTAAACGACACCATGCTAAACGTCCATGGTTCATTTTTATAGCGCGCGTAGCCGATGAATTTTGAGATCGCGTCGAATGTGCCGACCGTCACCATCAGCCGGCAAGTGGTGTTATTGGCTTTTTCCCACTTTTTCAGTGACTCATAACCGGTGGTGGCTACCAGTGTCTCACGCTGATAAACCCCAATCGGTCCCAAATTGTTGCGTGGCGGATTATCACCGGCCTGATTCATTATCTCGTCAAGCTTGGCGACCAGAGTAGCCATGTTGGGCTGCTCCGCCACGATTGCCCGAATCGCTTGCAAGCCATTCATGCCATAGCTGTCATTTTGTAGATAGCCGCAAATCTCCGTTGGCTTAATGCCTGCGCTTAGAGCGATCTCAATGACGCTTCTGACTTCCTTCACGTAGCTGGTACGGAAATTCAGTATCTCACCCGGTCCGGTTAAGCCTGCTCCGGTGTAAGGTCCGATGAGCGGGACCTTTTTATCGGCTAACAGCGGCAATATAGCTTTCGTGGTCGGGGTGCCATGGTTGCCGATCATCGCAAAAATCCCTTGATCGATCAGCTTTTTAGCACCTTCGGTGGCTTTCTCAGGCTGATAAAAATCGTTGAGTGCGGCCAACTCGACCCGCCGACCCTGGACTGATTGACCATTGAAGGCCGCTTCCATGCCCGCTTTGAGGGCGTTCCCAGTATCTTTGCGGTCGCCCTCCAAGGGTAACAGCGAACCCAGCCGGATGACTTTATCAGTGATCCCCGGGTCCGCCAAACTGATGGGGGAAAACAATAGCCCGCCACCAGCCCCTAGTAGAATGAGTAATAGATTAGCAAGGCGTCGGTACGCAAGCCTTTGTTTTGGTTGTAAATAACCGATAAAAATTCTTATTTTTTTATTCACTGTTATGGCCTTTTTACGCAGGATTCAGGCAAGCACTGGAGCGCTAACTGGCGCCATGCAACGTGGCGGGGACTCTTATCGTGAAGCGTTTGGCGGCAAGCCAGCGGCGGCGCGCGCGGCGCCGCCTTGGTAAAAAAAGCCCGTCTAAGGCGGATCTTTCTTGTCGGTGCCAGGACCGCAGGCGATCACCCTTTCAGCAGCCAGCGCTGCACCTTGAGTGTTTAGCACCGAGTCGTACTGGGCTTGGGCCAATGTAGCACCCCCCATGAATAAGGCCAGAAAAAGCGATAAACGAATGATCATACGGGCCTCCTTTGGTGTTTAGCCACTGACTAAAGGTAGTTTGTATTTTGTCTCTGTGCCAGTGTACCGCTACAGTCACTCCTAATTTTTTGCTAGGTAATTTGCTCTTACAGACTTACGAATCACAGAAAGCAATCAGCAATTTGCAGAAATATATCGATGAATTAACAGAAAAAACCTATTTATGCTCTATTATCAATACAGTCAACGATAACAAACCTGAATCAATGAGCAAAAAATTGCCAATGGAGACAGCCCAGTTCAATTCAAACCTCTTGTACCGACAAGAAGTTTTTCTTGACTTTTATGTGTAATCGATTACATTAATAAACCATAATATCTAAACTAACCAGAGGACAAATTTATGAAAACGATTACTAAATCATGTATTCGCCTTGATGCAAGAGCGAGTACTAAGGAGGAAGCGATCCGACAAGCTGGCCTGTTGCTGGCGGACGCCGGTTACATTAAACCGGCCTATATCGAGAGCTTGCTTAAGCGCGAACAGGTCGCCAACACATTTTTGGGAAGCGGAGTTGCCATTCCGCACGGGATGATTGACGACCGCCACCTGATCCAGCAAACCGGGATCGCCATCCTGCAATTACCCGAAGGCGTGGAATGGAATCAAGGCCAGAAAGCCCATCTGGTAGTGGCTATCGCCGCCCAATCGGACGAGCACATCAGCCTGTTGCGCCGGCTCACCCGCTTGATGCAGCAGCCCAGCGCCATTGATGCACTGGTTCATGCGGATAACCCGCTGGTATTAATGACGGCCCTCGGTGATACCCCCACTCCTGCCGAAGCACAGCCGCAGGCCGCGCCGCCGTGGCCCGCTGACGCCGAAGCCACCTGGACGGTCGATTACCCCAACGGCCTGCACGCTCGCCCGGCCAGCAAGTGGGTTGATACCGCCAAACGCTTCACCAACGAGATTCGCATTTACAAAGACGCCGAATTCGCCGATGCCAAAACCCTGACTGACCTGTTGGCACTGGGGGTGACCAGCGGTACCGCGCTGCGGCTGGCTGCGCGCGGCCCCGATGCGCAACGCGCCCTGAACACCCTGCTCGAAACCGTGCGCGGCTTGTCCGCCATCGAACAGGCCGATGCTGAGCGAGCGCGCAAAAACGCCTTGGCTGCCCGCAAGACCGCACCGGAATGGACGCCGAGCGGCGGGCCGCGCACCCTATACGGTCTGGGCGCCAGTCCCGGCCTGGCCATCGGCAAGCTGGTGCGCCACATTTCGCAGCGCATCGAAGTGACCGATCAACCCGGTGATGTGATCGCCGAAGGCGAAGCACTGGAGCAGGCCCTGCTGGCCGTGCGCGCCGAGCGCGAGGAACTGGAAGGCCGCACCCGCCAGCGCCTGAGCGCCGCCGAAGCCGCCATCTTTGCCGCGCAACGCGAATTGCTAGCGGACCCGGTGCTGACACGGGATGCGCTGACCCACATCATGCAAGGTCACGGCGCAGCCTGGTCCTGGCAGCGGGCGCTGCAAGCTCGCATCGAAAAGCTGCAAAAAATCGACGATCCGCTACTGGCTGCTCGCGCGGTGGATTTGCGCGATGTCGGTGAGCGGGTTTTGGGCCAATTGCTGGGCATTGAGCGTAAACAAATCACCCTCACCGAACCGACGATTCTGGCGGCGGAAGACCTCACACCATCTGACACGCTGCATTTGGATACCCGTCATGTCGCTGGCTTGGCAACCAGTGCCGGCGGCCCCACCTCGCACACCGCCATTCTGGCCCGCACGCTGGGTTTTCCCGCCATCGTGGCCGCCGGTCCCGCGCTGCTGGCTGCACCCGACGGCGGCATGGCGGTCCTCGACGGCGGCGCGGGCGTCTTGTATCTGGACGTAAGTGAAGCCGACCAGAAGAGCGTTGCCGAAGTCATCGCCCGGCAAACTGCCGCCCGCGAGAGCTTGCGCGCGGCGCGTCACCTGCCGGCGACCACCACCGACGGCCACACTGTGGAAATTGCTGCTAACGTCGCCAATCCGAAACAGGCGGCGGCGGCCCTTGAGGCCGGGGCCGAAGGCATCGGCCTGATGCGTACCGAATTCCTCTATCTGGAGCGCGATACTGCCCCGACCGAAGACGAGCAATACCAGGTCTATCGGGAAATGGTCGAGGTCATGGCCGGCAAGCGGCTGATCATCCGGGCACTCGATATCGGCGGCGACAAGCAAGTGCCGTATCTTCATCTACCGCGTGAGGAAAACCCGTTCCTTGGGTTGCGCGGCGCGCGGCTCTTACTGCAACGGCAGGATTTGCTCTATGGGCAATTGCGGGCGCTGTATCGGGCTGCCCAGCACGGCCCGCTGTGGATCATGTTTCCGATGGTGACCCATATCAGCGAGATCGAAGCGCTGCGTGGACACTGTGAACTGGCGCGCGAACAGGTCAAGGGGCCGGACGTCAAACTCGGCATCATGGTCGAGATTCCCGCCGTCGCGGTCATGGCCGACCGTTTTGCGCCACTGGTCGATTTCTTCTCCATCGGCACCAATGATCTCACCCAATATGCACTGGCGGTGGATCGCCAGCATCCCGAATTGGCCGCGCAGGCCGACAGCCTGCACCCAGCCGTGCTCAATCTGATCGATGCCACTGTGCGCGGTGCCCAGGAAGCCGGGCGCGTGACCGGCGGCGGTTGGGTTGGGGTGTGTGGTGGCTTGGCAGGCGATCCGCTGGGCGCGCGCATTCTGACCGGCCTTGGGGTCGATGAACTGAGCATGAGCGCCCAGGATGTCGCACCGGTGAAAGCCGCGCTACGCGGCGAATCGCGCACCGCTATGCAGGAACTGGCCCGCCGCGCCTTGCGTGCCCGCACCGCCGAGGAGGTTCGCGCCCTATGAATCCCTTGCAGCCTTTGAATCCCTTTGCCGAATCCCCGCAAGTGGTGACGGTGGCGCTCAATCCGGCGCTGGATCAGACCATCGAAGTGGCCGGAATCACACTCGGCGCCGTCAATCGCGCCTTGCGGATGCAGGTCGATGTCGGCGGCAAAGCGGTCAACGTCGCCTCCTGTCTGTCTGATTTCCATATTCGCACGGCGGTTACCGGCCAGATTGGCCGTGATAACGCCGCGCTGTTCGAGGAGTTGTTTCAACGTAAAAAGATCGCCAACCATTGCTGCTATCTGGACGGCCTGACCCGGATCAATTCCAAGCTGGTGGATACGGTCAGCGGAGACACCACAGATCTCAATATGCCGGGACCGGAGTTTACCTCGGCCACCGCTAAGGATTTGCTGGACCAGGTACTGCGCCGCCTCGACCAACTGGCTGGCCATGTGCAATGGATCGTGCTGTCTGGCAGCCTGCCGCCGGGAATGCCAGCGGACACCTACGCCACCATCACCCGGCAGGTACAAGCGGCCGGTGGAGCGGTGGTCCTGGATACCAGCGGCGCACCATTGAAAGCGGCACTGGCGGCTGGTCCGAAGATCGTCAAACCAAACCGGCACGAGCTGGCGGAATTGGTCGGTCGGCCGCTCGATACCCTAGACGCGCTGATTACGACGGGCCGCGAGTTGTTGGCCGCCACACCCGCACCGGATTTGGTGGTCGTCTCGCTGGGTGAAGACGGCGCGCTGTTCCTGAACCGCGAACAGGCGGTGCAGGCGCTGCCGATCCAGATGACAGTCAGCAGCACGGTCGGGGCCGGGGATGCCATGGTCGCCGGCCTAGTGGCGGCACAGATCGAAAAGTTGTCGCTCGCCGACACCGCCCGTCTGGCCACCGCCTTTGCCGCTGCCAAGCTAACCCGACTGGGGCCGCATCTACCCCGACCGGCGGAGGTGCGCGCCCTGGCCCAGCAGGTCAGCGTGTCAGCCATCAACTAACAGCACAACCAACTTCCCTCTCCCTTTGAGAGAGAAGTAAACGATTACCAGATCAATAACTAGAGGAGTTCAGAACATGGCAAAGATTGTTGCCGTCACCTCCTGCCCGACCGGCATCGCCCATACCATCATGGCGGCGGAAGGGCTGGAACAGGCCGCCAAGAAACTCGGCCACGAGATTCAAGTCGAGACGCAAGGCTCGGTCGGTGCCCGGAATACCCTGTCCGATGAGACCATCGCCGCCGCAGATGTGGTGATCATCGCCGCCGATACACGGGTCGATACCGCCCGCTTCCTCGGCAAACCCCTCCACGAAACCGCCACCGAACCGGCGATCCGCGATGGCGTGCGCGTCATCGAAACGGCGCTTGCCAGCGTGGGGGCGGTTTCAGCGGCTGCGCTACCCACCAGTCACTTGAAAATCGTCGGCATCACCTCCTGCCCGACCGGCATCGCCCATACCTTTATGGCGGCCGAAGGTCTGGAACAAGGCGCGGCCAGTCTTGGCCACGCCGCCAAGATTGAAACCCAAGGCTCGGTTGGCGCGAAGAATACCCTGACCGCCGAGGACATCGCCGCCGCCGATTTAGTCATCATCGCGGCCGATACCCAGGTGGATAAAACCCGTTTCGCGGGCAAACGGCTTTACGAGGCCAGCACCAAGGCGGCGATTCACGACGGCGCGGCCTTGGTGCGCAAGGCGATTTCCGAGGCCACGGTGGCGGGTGCTGCGACGACGGCCAAGCTCACCCCGGAACAGCAGCTACAACAGGTCAAGGCCCAGCAGGCCGCCGCCCGCACCGGCGTTTACAAGCATCTGATGACCGGCGTGTCCTACATGTTGCCGTTTGTGGTGGCCGGTGGTTTGCTGATTGCCATCAGCTTCGCCCTCGGCGGCATCAACGTTTACGACGACGCCCACAAGGGCACTCTGGGTTGGACGCTGTTCCAAATCGGTGCCAAGTCGGGCTTTGCCTTGATGGTGCCGATTCTGGCTGGCTTCATTGCCTATTCCATCGCCGACCGGCCGGGCATCGCACCGGGCATGATTGGCGGCATGATCGCGGGCGCTATTGGCTCCGGCTTCCTCGGCGGTATCGCCGCCGGTTTCCTGGCCGGTTATGTTGTCAAATTCCTCAGCGACAACATCCCGATGCCGCGCACCCTGGCCGGTCTCAAGCCGGTGCTGATTCTGCCTTTACTCGGCACCACCATCGTCGGTTTGCTGATGTATTACGTGGTCGGCGAGCCGGTGGCCGCTGTGCTAGGCGCGATCACGCAATGGTTGAAAGGGATGCAAGGCACCAACGCCGCTTTCCTGGGTTTGTTGCTGGGTTCGATGATGGCCTTCGACATGGGCGGCCCGGTCAACAAAGCCGCTTACGCCTTCGCCACCGGCCTGATCACCAGTCAGACCGATCCGATCTACGGCCCGATGGCGGCGGTGATGGCGGCTGGCATGACCCCGCCGCTCGGCTTGGCCCTCGCCGCGCTGCTGTTCAAAGACCGCTTCTCGCTGGATGAACGGGAAGCGGCTGGCGCGACCGCCGCGCTCGGTATTTCCTTCATCACCGAAGGCGCGATTCCCTACGCCGCCAAAGACCCGCTGCGGGTAATTCCGGCGCTGATGATCGGTTCGGCGCTGACCGGCGCCATCTCAATGGTGTTCGGCTGTGAGTTGAAGGTGCCACACGGTGGCGTGTTCGTGCTGCCCATTCCCAATGCGGTGGTCAACCTCATGCCCTATCTGATCGCCATTGTGGTGGGAACGGTGGCAACCACCGCCGCGTTGTTCTTCCTGAAAAAACCGCTGGAGGTGAAAACACCGGCCATCGCGGCGCACTAATCCTTTTCGCTTGGTGGTGGTAAGTCAGTGGGGCAAGGCCCCACACCTTTCACGGACGGTGTTGATTCTGTTCCGCCGTCCGTGTTTTTTTACCCTGGGTCATCGCATCAATGAAAAATTTTCCGAATGATTTTTTATGGGGCGCGGCGACCGCCGCTTATCAGGTGGAAGGCGCTTACCAGCAAGATGGCAAAAGCTTATCCATTTGGGATATTTACTCGCATTTACCGGGAACCACCTATCAAGGCACCAATGGGGATCAGGCCGTGGATCACTATCACCGCTATCAGGAAGATGTCCGGTTAATGGCGGAAATGGGCCTTAAATCCTATCGCTTCTCTATTTCCTGGCCTCGGATTTTTCCTAATGGACAAGGCGAGGTCAATCCGAAAGGCATCGAATTTTATAGCAGGCTCATCGACGAATTACTGAAATACAACATCACGCCGGTAGCAACGCTTTATCACTGGGATTTACCGCAAGCCTTGCAAGAGCGGGGCGGCTGGGAAAACCGGGAGCTAATCGAGCTTTTCGCTCAGTACGCTAAAACCTGCTTCGAGCACTTCGGCGACCGGGTGCCTTATTGGATCACCTTCAACGAAACCATCAATTTCATCATGCTGGGCTATCGGGATGGCCTGCACCCGCCGGGCGTGAAGGATGAAAAACGGGCGGTGGAAGTCTCGCACATCGTCAATCTAGCCCACGCCCAGGCCGTGCTGGAATATCGAAGGCTGTGCCGGGAGGACAGGATAGCAGCGGGAAAAATCGGCATCGCCCACGTTCTGCTACCCGGCTTTCCGATCACCGAAAAGCCAGACGATATCGAGGCTTGCGGCTGGTACGAGGAGATGGATTTTCACTGGTTTTACGATCCCAGCGTGCAGGGTTGCTATCCCGAACGGCTGCTGAAATATTATCAAAATCGCTTCCAGGCCCCGACGCTGCGGGATGGCGATCTGGCACTTTTGCAAAGTGCACCCAATGATTTCATCGGCATCAACTATTATCAAAGTACCTTCCTCGCCCACAACCCCAGCGATGGCGTGGGCAGCGCGGCCATCAATGTCAGCGGTGAAAAAGGCACCCAGAAAGAAAGCGGCATTCCCGGCCTGTTTAAAAGAGTGTTCAACCCGAATGTCCACTATACCCCGTGGGACTGGTCGATTTACCCGGAGGGGCTTTACGAAGGCATGAAGCGCATTCGGAATCGTTACGGCGCTATTCTGATCATGATTACCGAAAACGGGCTGGGCGATAAAGACCCGATCAGCGCAACGGGCGAAATTCTGGATATGCCGCGCATCGATTATTTGCGGGAACATCTACGCTGGTGCCGACGGGCGATTGACGAAGGGATTCCGTTATTCGGTTATTTCGTCTGGTCGTTTATCGATTTATTGAGCTGGTTAAACGGCTATCAGAAGCAATACGGCTTTGTCTATGTCGATCATCAGGATGGCCTGAACCGCCGGAAAAAACAGAGTTATTTCTGGTATCAGCAGGTGATTAAAAGTAACGGCGCGACGCTGTAAAAACTAAAAACTTCACTCGCCCTAACCCTCTCCCAAAGAGAAAGGGAATCTTCTCCACAAGCTGCCCAGGAGGATTTGCAAATGCCGGACACCCCCGCCGCAATCAGCCGTAGGTGCGGTTTCGCTTCCGATAACAAAAGTCGAGCATTGACGCCATGACGAACCCCAATGTCATCACCCTCATCGCGCCGCTCTCCGGGCCGCTGGTGCCGCTGGAGCGGGTTCCCGATCCGGTGTTCGCCCAGAAAATGGTCGGCGACGGTATTTCCATCGACCCGCTGGATCAATGTTTGCGCGCGCCCTGCGACGGTCAAATCGTGCAACTGCATTCGGCCGGCCACGCGGTCACTGTCGCCACGTCGCAAGGGATCGAAGTGCTCATGCACATCGGCCTCGATACCGTCAACCTCAAGGGCCAGGGCTTTAGCTCGACAGTGAAAATGGGCGATGTGGTCAAGACCGGCGACCCGCTGATCGAGTTCGACGCCGATTATGTCGCCACCCACGCCAAGAGCCTGCTAACCCAGATCGTCATCACCAACAGCGACCGGGTGGCGGCGTTCGCGCCGCGCTCCGGTAACGTGGCAGCCGGAAAAAGCGCCATTCTGGAATTGACCCTGACCGGAGCCGCGCAAGCGAACACCGACGCCGACGCCGGTAAAACCGTCACCTCCGAGGCGATCCTGATTCCGAATCCGACCGGTTTGCACGCCCGTCCGGCGGCGGTGCTGGCCAATCTGGCCAAGAAGTTCAAGGCCGATGTCCGCCTTCAGAAAGGTGACCAGGTGGCGAACGCCAAGAGCGTGGTCTCCATCATGGGGCTGGAAATCGGCAACGGCGACAAGGTGACCTTAATCGCCAAGGGTGACGATGCGGATGCGGCGGTCGAAACGCTGACCCCGCTGTTGTGGGAAGGGCTGGGCGACGAAGGCTGCAAGCCCGCGCCCGCGCCGGCCAGCTTTGAACCCTCGCCCGGCAACGCCCCCGCACCGCGCGCCCGTTCGGAAGACCCTAACCTGTTGATTGGCGTGGCTGCCTCACCCGGTCTGGCAGTCGGAGAAGTGTTTCAAATCCGCCATCAGGAAATTCAGGTCAACGAAAGCGCCGCCGGTACCCCGCAGCAGGAACGCGACCGGCTGGACCGTGCGGTCGATCAGGGTCGGGCGCAACTGGAAGCCTTGCAGGCCAGTTTGCACGGCCAGCGCGCCGCCGACAAAGCCGCGATTTTCGCCGCGCATCAGGAGTTGCTGGACGACCCGGATTTGCTGGACATCGCCCATTCGGCGCTGGCCAAGGGCAAGAGCGCCGAATTTGCCTGGCATCGGGCGTTTAGCACCCACGCCGACCGGCTGGCCAGTTTGCGTAATGAGTTGTTGGCGGCGCGGGCCAACGATCTGCGCGATGTCGGCCGCCGGGTGCTGACCCTGCTGACCGGCGTCGAGCCGGAACGGCAGACTCCACCGACCAACGCCATTCTGGTGGCCGAGGAACTCAGCCCGTCCGACACCGCCAGCCTGGACCGCTCCAGGGTGCGCGGCTTCTGCACCACGCTGGGCGGTGCGACCTCGCATGTCGCTATCCTGGCCCGCTCGCTGGACATCCCGGCGGTGGCCGGCATCGAACCGCGGGCGCTGGAACTGGCCAACGGTACGCCGGTGGTGCTCGACGGCGGCAAGGGCATCGTCCGGCTGAACCCCAGCCCGGAGGAAATCACCCGCATCCGCGAAACGCAAGAGCGGATGGCGGCGCGGCGCAAGGCGGAACTGGAGGTCGCCCACGAACCGGCCATCACCCTGGACGGCCACCGCATGGAAGTGGTCGGCAACATCGGCGGTCTGGCCGAGGCCGAGCAAATCGCCGGGCTGGGCGGTGAAGGCGTCGGCCTGCTGCGTTCGGAATTCGTGTTTCTGGAGCGCAGTTCCGCCCCCAGCGAGGACGAGCAGTTCGAGATTTACAAAGCCATCGTCGAGGCGCTGGGACCGGATCGGCCGCTGATCATCCGCACCCTGGATGTCGGCGGCGACAAGCCGCTGGTCTATCTGCCGATTCCCAAAGAAGAAAATCCCTTCCTCGGTGAGCGTGGCTTGCGCATCGGTCTGGATCGGCCGGAAATTCTGCGGCTGCAACTGCGGGCGATTTTACGGGCCGCCGCTTACGGCAAGGTGCGGGTGATGTTCCCGATGGTCGGCCTGCTGTCGGAACTGCGCGACGCCAAGGCGATGCTGGAGGAAGAACGGCAACGGCTGAACGCAGCGCCCATCGAAACCGGCATCATGGTGGAAATTCCGGCGGCGGCGATCATGGCCGCCCAATTCGCCCGCGAGGTCGATTTCTTCTCCATCGGCACCAACGACCTGACCCAGTACACCCTGGCGATGGATCGCGGCCATCCCAAGCTCGCGCCCAAGGTGGACGGCCTCAACCCCAGTATCCTGCGACTCATCGCCTGGACGGTGAAAGCGGCCCACGACGAAGGTAAATGGGTCGGGGTCTGCGGCGGCATCGCCAGCGACCCGCAAGCCGTGCCGTTGCTGATCGGGCTGGGGGTGGATGAATTGAGCGTCAGCCTGCCGACCATTCCCAGCATTAAAGCCCAAATCCGCACCCTGTGGCTGCACGAATGCCAGGAACTGGCGCAACGGGCGCTGGCGCTGGAAACCGCCGCCGAAGTACGGATGGCGACCTCGGCGTCCGCGCCCTAACCGATTTTGGAGATGACTGTCATGTGGCAACACGCATTCGCATTTCTGCAAAAAATCGGCAAGGCGCTGATGCTGCCGGTTTCGGTGCTCCCGGTCGCCGGCATTCTGCTCGGCATCGGCAGCGCCCATTTCGCCATCTTCCCGGATTTGGTCTCCAACGTCATGGCCCAGTCCGGCGGCGCGATTTTCGGCATCATGGCGATCATGTTCGCCATCGGCGTGGCGCTGGGTCTGACCAATAACGACGGCGTTTCGGCGCTGGCGGCGCTGGTCGGCTACGTCGTTTTGCTGGCGACCCTGGGCGTGATGGCCAAGGTGCTGGGGGTGGAAACCAAGGAGGTGATGGGCATTGCCTCGGTCGATACCGGGGTGTTTGGCGGTATCGTCATCGGCGGCATCGCGGCGGCGCTGTTCAACCGCTATTACCGGATCAGCCTGCCGCCGTATCTGGGTTTCTTCTCCGGCAAACGCTTCGTGCCGATTGTCACCGCCTTCGCCGCTATCGGCCTGGGGATTGTGCTGAGCTTCGTCTGGCCGCCGATTGGCGCGGGCATCAAAGGTTTTTCCCACTGGGCGGCGGAGAGCAATCCGGCGCTGGCCTTCACCGTGTACGGTGTCATCGAGCGCCTGTTGATTCCCTTCGGCCTGCATCACATCTGGAATGTGCCGTTCTTCTTCGAGGTCGGCAGCTATATGGACCCGACCACCGGTAAAGCCATCACCGGCGAAATCCAGCGTTACATCGCGGGCGATCCGACGGCGGGCAACATGGCGGGCGGCTATCTGTTCAAGATGTGGGGTTTACCGGCGGCGGCGGTGGCGATTTGGCATTCGGCCCGCCCGGAAAACCGCGCCCGGATCGGCGGCATCATGATTTCAGCGGCGCTGACCGCGTGGTTGACCGGCATCACCGAACCGATTGAATTTGCCTTCATGTTCGTCGCGCCGGTGCTGTATCTGATCCACGCGCTGCTGGCCGGGGTCGCCTATTTCCTGTGTATCGAACTGGGGGTCAAGCACGGCATGACCTTCTCGCACGGTGCGATTGATTTCATGGTGCTGTACGCCAAATCCACCCACGGCTGGTGGCTGATCCCGCTGGGGCTGATGTGGGCGGCGATGTACTACACGATTTTCCGGGTGGTGATCGCCAAGTTCGATCTGAAGACGCCGGGCCGCGAACCGGAAGAAGTCGCCACTTCAAGCGAAGCGACCGCCGACATCGCCCACGGCTTCACCAAGCAATTGGTGCTGGCCTTCGGTGGCCGCAGCAATATCAAAGGTTTGGATGCCTGCATCACCCGGCTGCGGGTGGAATTGAACGATATGAGCAAGGCCAACCCCGGAAAGCTGAAGGCATTGGGCGCGGCGGGCGTGGTCATCGTCGGCAAGGGAATGCAGGCGATTTTCGGCACCCGCTCGGAGAATCTGAAAACCGACATGGAGGAGTATTTGAAAACCGCCGGGCCGGAAGCGGACGCCATCGAGGAGCCGTCGCCGGTGGCGGCTCCCGCACCCGCCGGCATCGTCTCCAAATTGCGCGATCCCGAAGCGGCGGACAAGGCCAAAAAGCTCATCGCCGCGCTCGGCGGGTCGGGCAACATCCAGCGGGTGGACGCCTGCGCCGAAACCCGGCTGCGGCTGGTGGTCGGCAATGGCGCATCAGTGGATGAGCGTGCCCTACAGGCGGCCGGGGTCGGCGGTTTGATGCGGCTGGCCAATAACACCGTACATCTGGTGGTGGGCTTGAATGCCGATCAGTATGCGGCGGAAATGCGGGGGCAATTGGCGGTTTAGCCCTCACCCCCAACCCCTTGTATGTTGGGGATTGGTTAAAGTGTAAGGGCGACGTGGTAGCACGAAAACCCTGAGG
>APMI01012981.1_pt1 | contig 91583 bp, 82 predicted proteins | sample 667938 | NCBI WGS metagenome assembly APMI01 (sample SAMN01084076, study PRJNA167559) | wastewater metagenome | biome: Wastewater | place: Denmark: Ejby Moelle, Odense | collected 2011-11-28 | reverse complement strand
CTTGCAGAAGTAATAATCAAGAAGAGAATGAATATATTAACGATAGTAATATTATGGGTATTATTAATTCCGGACCAACTGATCACGCATGCTCAATCACCATCACGTACTCGTTGACCACCAGAGTAACAAAGCAGAAGAATTGGGCTCAGTTTTGACAAATTCAAAATCAAAGTGGTAGTACTTCAAGCTTCAAAACTGTCGATAAGGTCCATGAAAAAGGACAAGGAAAGAATAAAATATTGTCTATAACGTTCCAGCCAATCATATTTTATCGATTAGATCCATGGTTTTAATTCAAAAATTTATCCTTAGTTCGAGCGGGCTCAAATATAAAATTTGCATCCTCCACAGAATGGCTGAGCTTTAAGCCTTGACAAAAACTCTCATTCAAGTAGTGGGCTCCTTACAGGATTTACTCGTCAAGAAATCAAATCCGCAATCAACTCTGGAGCCTGAGGCATCAAGATTGAAAAAAACTCCTGAAATGACATACAGTTAATTTATAAAAAGAGCACTTGCAAGTAAGTCTCCACTTGAAGTGAACTCCAAAAAGACAAGCTATCGACTTCAGGAAGACCTTGAGCTCCTTGAGTACCTTTCAGAGCAAAATCAAATATCACTTAAAACTTTCGAAGAATTCTCAAATGGTAAAAGAGTCAACAGAACAGCAGAGAGCCTCAAAAGTCGCTATCATGAATACCTTTACAAGATCGAATAAAAATAAATGAAAAAGATTGTTAACTGGATTGAAAAGGAAGGAATCGAAGGCTATCTCGTTTTTGACAATAACGAAATGAGAATTCAACACAACGATCCCAAGGAGTCTCAGTAGAGAAAAAGACATAGAAACGGAAATCAAGAAGCTGAACTTAAAAAGCATTAAAAGATTTCAAAATCCTCAAGATTAAAAAATATTCCCTCTAATTGCAAGGAACTCAGTGAAGTTCTCAGGTTATACTCTAAGATGGTAAATGTGCCTGTGAAAACTTTGACCGAAAAACTTGATCAACTTTCAGGGGATCTTGTAGCACTTGATAACTACATTGAAACAAAAGATGCTAGACTTCTTTGGACTACTTAATAAGATGAAATTTTGAAAAAAGGAGGACCTGAGCTTGAGGTACTTAGAAAATATAGAGGGTCTGACGTAGAAACAAGAAGAAAGTATTTAGGTCTCGCTTGATTCTCAATTTGACTATTATTTTATAACTAAATACATGTAATTTTATTGGTATTTATAATGAAAAGTGTGCAGGAGAAAAACTCGAGAATCAAACTAAATAAAATCAAAGCAGAGTCTTCAGTGAAACTGAACTCATAGCCTAATTGTCACATTTTACCATATTCTAAAAGCAGTTCAAGGACAAGGATAAAAACATAACATAGTAAAAATATATCTGATCTCTAAATTAGACTTTTATTAAAAGAAGAAGAAACATTAAATAATATTTACAAGCAAAGGAAATACTCAAACCGATTTCGATATGAATTAAGGCCATTGGATAGACCCGATCCTGTGAAACTTTTACGACCATCATTTCCAACTAATAAACTGAACTACTATAATATGCCTAGTGCAAGACAAAGACTTGCTAATAGGTTTTAAACACAAGTCGAAAATATTCGATTAGTACAGCGACTGCTAACTCTAAAGCCTAGTAAAGACATATGTCGAGATGAACACAAAATTTTTTATAAAGAACACAAAAAACATCGGTCTTATCTTGAGCATCGACATAGCTTGCCAGTTCAGAAGAGAAAAGTAGTAAAATAGTGGCAAAACTGTTGAAAGTCTTAATTGCGTCTGTCTTATTTTTATTTTATTTACACAATTCATAAAATATCAAGAACAGCAAGTGCTAGAAGTTTGAGCTGTTACTGAAGTAAGCTTGGGATGCAACTTAGAACGATATTAAATTTTTGAATGATCTTTTTTCATTTAAGACTTCATTCTAGGCTATTTAAGACTTTCATACTTTAATCTTTATTATTGTTTCTCTTTTTAATACTGTTTTCTTTGCTAGAAATACTTATCAAAGAAGTTTTCAAAACTTTCAATTCCAGTTCCACTTTTACAAGAAGTCTCATAAAACGGTATCTTGTTCTGATTGATAAGTTTCCAAGCTTCATCATCGATGGATTTAAACACTCGACCCTCAACTAAATCAAGTTTGTTGCCGACAATCACTTTTATGGCGTTAGGTGGGGCGTACTTATCAGCTTATTCGATCCATTAGCTGACCCGATTGTCTTCTGCTGGGGAGCACACATTATATACAATTATAATTAAATGAGCATCTTAGTTATTTTAAATGTCTACTTTTGTAGTGAATGGGAGAAATGGCTCTGTACCTTTCCTGTCCGGCGCTGTCCCACAACTGGAATCTGACGCAGTATCCGCCCACAATTCGGTCTTTAAAAGTGAAGTCGTACCCAATTGTGGTCGATATATCCTCAGCGAACTCGTGCCCCATGAACTGACGGATGAGCGAGGTCTTGCCGACCGCAGTGCTGCCGACAAAGCAGACTTTGATAAATTTGTCAATTTGCTTGGAGTCTTCCTTGAGAACTTCCAATAACGAATAGTTCGGCTTTGGGTTAGACACCAGCTTCTATTGACAGACTGGGCATTGCTTAAAGGTAGGAGCGCAGTTGGAACAGAGAGAGTGTCCGCAAGAGACTATCAAGGGCGATCTGCTAGATTGGTTGAACCTCAGCAGACAAGAAGGACATTCCATTTTAAATATTATACATTTATTATATTTTACAAGGGTACTTTCCTATTAAATCCCATTCCTGTTAACTAGGAGAATTTATTGTTCAAAATATTTAAGTTGCAAATTTTTATATAAATCTTATTACAGAATATCTATTGCTCAAAACAAATAATGAAACATAAAAATCAATCAAGAATCTTAAGAGTCATCAAGCTAAATTACGTTATTTTTATTTTTTGTTCTTTCAGGATAGGCTTGAGTCAAAGGATGCTCCTTTCCGCCCTAACTCTCGTTGGGAGGGATCTTATCAGGTTTGTATTAAAACAAAACAGGATTAAACGAAGTGACGTTTTCTTTTTACTCCTGATTTTCATCTTTTTTATTCATGTGTAAAGTGTTTCGGACTTCAGTATCTCTTAGCTTTGACTCTTCATCAGGTAACATAGTATATTATTTTTTCTTGATCACAGTCTTGTGTTCAACAACGGTATATTATTCCCTCCATTTTATACTCTCGTTTTGTTGATCCATTTTAGGAAGATCAGAAACTTTTTATTATCTTTATTAGATCATGGGCTCCATTGAGCTTTTGTCGTCTTCTGGAAATCGATATTTGATAATATTTATAAAGTCTTTGACGACGATTCCAAATACATTGTGCAGATAACCAAGATGTCGAGCGATGGATTCTGCATCGGTCCTCGTGCACAACTCTCCATGCTTAAGATTATACGAGCGATAAAGATCTTCGTAGGGGTTAGATGCAGTAATGCTCTGTCTATTTTCTTACATTCTGATACTTCCAAACCGCATTAAATATTTTAATTTGAGATGCGCTCAAAATATATGGAGTGACTTATCATTTTCAATGACTCGCAATTTCATATACAATAAATAATTTTAAAATTCACACCTAACATTCAGTTTTTCAGTCAATCAGTGTGGGTTACTTTCCTTAGCAGGCGTTTATTTGAACTTGAAGTTGATATGTGGAAAAACAGAAATCCTTATAATTATCGAAGGTTTAGAAATAAAGCACGAAATGAAATCGCTCATTAAAATCAAGCACGACAAAATCACCAATCACTATAAATTCCTGAAAGAAGTACGATTTTTAGCTTAATCAGCTCGGTCGAGGAGCTTCCGGTGTCTGCTTCAAAGTTACTTGTAAAGACAACGATGAAGTTATAAGGTGTGTGAAAAAAATCTAGAAAAAAGAAAAGAACTCTCTGCCACAGTAGGCGTATTTACTTGATCAGCTCACTCATCCTGACATTATCCGACTTTATGATGTTTTCTAAGATGAAAACTCTTTCTATCTTGTGGTCGAGTAAATCTAAATTAACCAAGTCTTTGCGAAGGAGGGGAACTTTTCGACTATCTTTCGGATGAAGGCATACTTTCTGAACATGAAGCGAAGGAAATTTTTATCCAAATGATTTCTGCGATTCGCTACTGCCACGAGAAAAATATAGCTCATAGAGATTTAAAACCAGAAAATTTCCTAATTTTTTAGAAAACAGTAAAAGGGCACATTCCGAACCTGAAAATGATCGATTTTGACTTGTCCTTCCAGTGGGTGAACAATATGGTCGAGGAAATGCTAGCGAAATAAGGGAAGCGAATAATTGGCACAGTAACTTACTTTATAACTCAGCCTTACTATATAGCTCCTGAAGTTCTCAAGGGAAAGTACGATCATCGATGCGATATCTGGTCTGCAGGAGTCATCCTCTACATTCTAGTCTCAGGAGTGCCTCCTTTCAATGGCAATACTCCCAACTAGATCTTCAAGGAAATTGAGAAACAGAAATTTAGTGTGGACAGTAAATTCGTTATAATTTAGTTCCTTAAATGTAAGATGTCAGTCTGCTGCTGAAAGATTTGATTAAAAAGATGTTGACTCCAGCAGATAAAAGAATTACAATCTAACAAATATTCAAGCACCCGTGGATGAAAATAACTCCTAAGAAAACCAAAATGGCTATAGATTTTAGTGCTATGGTTCGATTTTCTAAATTCTCAAGACTGAAACAAATCGCAGCAACTTATTTAGCAATGCAGATGACAACTAAGGAAAAATCTAAATATGAGAAAACTTTTAAGGAGCTAGACATTAACAAAGATGGATTTTTGTCTGTTTAAGAACTGAAGGCTGGTTTGTCTTCTGATAGTAGCGCGACAAAATAAATATAAAATTTGTTGAACTTCGTTGAAACTGATGAAAGTGGTATGATGAACTACTCTGACTTTATAGCAAGCTTCGTCAATGAAAAAGCATTAAACGAGAGGAAGAATTTGTAAATGGTTTTCAAGATGATCGACAATGATGGAAATGGAGTTGTCGATAAGCAGGAGCTTAATGCAATCTTGAACAGGCATGGGCTTAAGAAGAAGGCCCTTAAATAAAAAAATATAAATGATGACTTGAATAAAATATTCCAAGTGACAGACAAAAACAATGACGGAAAGATCGATTTTGAGGAATTTGTCGCTACCTTACTCAACTAAATCTAAATATGAAAGGCTTCATGATAATAGAATTACTTTACCATTTTGAATTATATTCATGTTATTGTCATCCTCTTTAGCACTGAATTTACTTTTTCTCATAAGGGACTTATAATTCCAATAAAACTCTTTTATTTTTGTTGTGTCTGATAATTACAAAATTTATAATATTACCAAATCAATGATTTCAGAAGGATCTCCAAAAGATTCGGTCACTTTAATCAGCGAGTTGCCTCAAGGTATAATCATACATGACATGGCATTTGATTGGTCAGGTAAGAGAATCGCTTTGGCCTGTAGCGATAAAACTGTCAAAGTATATATAAAAAATCATGAGAGCATATGGTAACAATAGAGTGTCATCAAGATACAGGGCTCCTCTGTTTGGAAAATGAAATGGATCCGCCCATAGTATGGAATTCTCTTAGCTACATGTTCCCTCGATCGTACAATAAGAATCAATTAGTGGAAGATGCTCAACAAAACCGGGTTCCAAAAATTTTAATGGCAAACTCATGTTCAGGCTACTAGAGGAATCGAAGACTTCAAATTTTCACCCAGTCTTCAATTTGGCTTAATAATGAGTGTCGCCACTACGCAAGGAATTTTGGAGCTTAAATAAATTAAAGAAAGTCTTCAATCAACAGTAAATTCAGGAATTAGAAGCGCCAAACTTGAAATTTGCAAATTGGGGCTTAACTGTATGACTTGGAGTAAAGATTATTTGAAGAAATACGGGGTATTTGCAATTGGATGCAAATCAAATGAAACCACTCCAATGAAAGTCCTGCACGGATTCAAAAATAAACCAGAAGATGATCCAATAAAGATTGAGCCAATTACTACAGTTGCTTTCGCATATTTCGATTATGAAAACTACAGTTTAGAGAAGATAAATGCTCCTGCTTTCAAGGACATGAAGGCTGCAGTTAATGATATCTCATGGGCATTTGTTAATGGTAGATCGTATCATCTTCTGGGTATTGCAACTGATGCTTCCAGTAAAGTATTCGAGATAAACTTGAAATCAGTAGAAGATCTTAATGGTTCGTCGAGAACAATCTAAATCATCAAGCAATACAATTTGTCGGAGAGTCCCAGCTTTCGGTTAAGTTGGAATGTTCTTGGAACTTACTTGTCTGTGTCCGAAAAGAACAATATTAAAATCTTCAGATGCCTTTCGAGAGGCAACTGGAACTGTATCAAGTAAATATCTGAACAAGACTGAACTAAAAGTCGATGATATTATGATGGTGTATTTTACTATGTATAAAAAATAAATAATTATAACGTAGTATCATTTATAAAATGAAGTCAGTTGAATATTTTTTTAGTTCTCGTGTTCAGCTTGTTCATAGTTTTGACTTATTTAGTTTATTCATTAACTATTTTGCGGGCTTGATTAAGAGGCGGTTATATAAGACTCACATCATAGTCTTCGCCGCCTGCATCTCCAATATCATCATATGATTTATTTCTTCTTCTAAAATCTGGATGTTCTTAATCCGATTACGTGCCTCTCCTTGAGTTTTTATCTTTATGTGCATTTTCTATTTCGATTTTAAGCATTTCAATTATTTATCTGTTGAGTGAAAAAGTTTTCTCGAGCTCAGCTATTTTACTTTATTTCTACTGTAACTAGCTCATGAATGCTCGGCTATTACTAGGTGAAGGTGTTCCGAAAGAGTTAGACTTATGATTAACTGGCTCTAGACCCAAACTCAGTGTCATAGGAATACTAGTTGCAGACACAAGAGTAGGAGTCGGATGTGAAAATTGTGTATTCATGCTAATCATCATTGATTTTTTGATATCTTCGTTGCTTAAAATTTGAGACTGTCGAACTTTTTCTTGCGCACTGATTAGATAGTTTATAGAATGGTGATATTTCTCCCAAATTATTTGCAAAGGCTCGAGCCCAGGCTGTAAGAAGTAATCATTTGGTCTCAGGTCATTTCTGCCGATATAATTTTATATAATGGAGTTAATTGTAGAATCGCCTTCCTCGCCCTTTATTGAGCTGTACTCTATGAGCATAGAGTTGAGGGTACTTTGACTGATCTTGTTAAGCTGCAGGTAATTCTTGGTTGACGCGAATACAGAAAGTTTTGAATTATAATGTCTTTCTCTGATTTAATTCTAAAGGATCCCATGTTTGAAGCAAAACTCGATTAGCTCGAAATTGTCCATCAATTGTGGGTTCTTGATGATGTACTTGACAATATTTTCCTTGTACTAGTGAATTTTGAGCTGCTCGATGATACTGTAGAGCTCCTCTAGCTATTTAACGTTGTACGCGTACAGTTACTCGCCATAAAGTGCTCTCAAGATCTTAATGAGGGGTCCCTCAGGCAGATTTGGAAACTAGATGACCTTGCTATTGGATCCGACTTATTAGAAAAACTATGAGTCGATGCTCAGGTACCCGAGCACTAGATGAATCTACGATGATTGTGTCCTAATTGTCAGATCAGCATAGGGGTCGTTGTTAAAGGTTTCCAGTAGCTTCGGGTTTCGTTTTGGATTTATGCAGATCATTAAAAAATATCGATTACGAACATTTCATAGATAAACTAAATACCTTATTTCATAATGAGTAAGAAATACACAACTAGTTATTATTTCTATAATACAGTGCAGCAGTAATGCAAATCAAAGGCAAGTTTGACTCCTAATTTCAATTAATATTGACACTAAATTAATAATAAAGTATTGATTATTAAGTGAGCAAGTTGAATGATAGGCAGGCTTACTCGCAACTATTTCTCCATCATCAACAAAATTAGACAAAGAGAAAAGCTAAAAAACCCTCCCATGTAGAGACTTAAAACCAAACCGCATTAAATTGATGATGTTTATCAGACAGCTTCATTACAATAAAAAATGGAAGATTTAACTCCTTACCAGCAATACCTGATCTAGACAAAATCTATGTAAAGACCATATACAGGCAATCTTTGGGGTGAAATTTCTCCAGGCTTCTATCATTGTGCAGTTTGTGAAACGAGGCTATTCTCCTTCGATCAAAAGTTTTAAAGCTAAAGCGGGCATGCCTGTTTCTACGATTACGTTGAGAAAAGAGTCAATATTATTGATGAGAAGCCAAATATTGATCAAGTTAACATCCTTCCAGACCCTTTTATCGAGGAGCAACTCAAAAAGCGAAAGCGCTGTTAATGTGCTCAATGCCACGCTCATCTTGGCTCTGTCTTGTTTGATGGACCGTATCCAACATTTATACGCTTTGCAGTCAACTCTGCAGCGCTCACATTCAAATAGTTCAAGGATTTCCCGAATCCCCACATTTTAAAGAGACAAAAAGCCGAACAGAATAAAGCAAAAAGGATAAGATACATTCGATGATATTTATGGAAATATTCAAGTATATAAGAGTTAAAATTGTAAGTCCTCACATGTAGGACCGAATTGTTTCACTTAGGAAACTTTCATTTAAAGTTGTATTCATTTACCTCAAAGTATCGCCTGATACGATCTGTAATTGCGAGAGGAGTACCTTTGCCTGAGGTCTATCAGCATCCTCTACTTCTACCATTTTTTACACCAAGTTCATTAACTTGTGTGAATATTTTCTCCTACAATCGTAAACAGTCATGCTGATATCGTCCTGTTTTACTCTTAAATTATCATAGTCATAAAAATCTTATGCCTTCTTGAGAGAGCAGCACTCAAGTAATATCATACCGATGGCAAAAATATCGGCCTTGAACGGATCATAATTTGCCATTTGAGTAGCACGTTATTTTAAGCAATCTAAAATGCATGGACTCAGGAGCACTCCTCTGCCACGCAAAATACGATAACCAGCGCTTTGTCCAATTACGATTTCCCAGTTGCTGGGATTTAGCAGTGCTCTCTAAACTAGCTTCAAATGGTATGAGCCATCAGCTAGTATAGTTTCAGTCCTAATTTCGCCATGAAAGGTATTCTCTTCGTGTAAATAAGTGATGCCATTGAGCAGACTGCCTGTTATTTTGAGCACTTCGATAGCTAAAATATTTACGTACTTCCTCGCTCCAAAATGATCCATTCTTTCGCCGCTTATTTAACTCGCCTTTTAAGTTTCTTTGCAAATGCTCAGTATAGATACGCACTGTCTGCGACGATCCACAAAATTGCTGTTCATCTAGAAATTAGATACTGTATATTCTTATCAGATTGGGATGTGGTTGACAAATACGCATCTCCATAGTCTTGATTAATTTTTATATTTCTGCTTAATTATTATACCAGATGACTTTTTCGAGAACTTCCACCACGTTAGTGTTTATATTTTAGTATAGGTTTGCCTTCCCGAATATCTCATCATTAACTTAAGAATGTAAACGATAGTTGCTCTTGAAAACTTTCATGAATTTAGCATGACGCTGCTTTATCTTAGTGTTGGTCGAACTTTATATGCCCATTAATGAAATATTGCTAGAAATTTGGATTAGTAATGTTTAAATTATGTAAAGTCGAATAATTAAACCTATTCCGCCTGACTTACTAGTTAGATGATATAAATTGATCGATAAAATCAAAGCGTTACACACAATCAGACTTCAATTGGGGTTTCTGGCAGCGGTGTGTCCTTTCTCAGTGATGGCAACTTCAAGTTTCTCAACTCCTCCAGAGAGTGGTTGGAACACACATGCGGAGTATTGTTCTCCATTCTTCATGTCAGTGAGATGGAACCAGATGTATTTGCCGTTCACAATTTGTTGAAAAACCTTGTTTATCTTGAGCTCGGGTGTACCTGCCAAGTTAAGTTTGCTCGTGATTGCAGCCTCGTTTCCTGTTAGAATTTCTCTATGTTCTTGATCAATTGGCACCTCTTGGAATCCTCCTGTCATATCTTACTAATTAATTTACAATTTAAAGAGAAATTAGAGCTTTAAACATAAATAGTAAGTTTATAGAAATGTGCCGTTTATGCTATAACAGTCCTTAAAATATGCTGTTTGGTCTTTTTCTAATAATTTATTAAGAATAACAGTTAAATAAATTTTATTGTTTTATAAAGTTATACTCTGCATAAATCTACAAGAAATATTGACAGTTTGCAAATAAAAACATAAATTTTATGTTTTAAAATGAAATTTATAAATAATCAGTCTAGTTTTCGATTTCAAAAATCTTAATAGTCGACATTAAATTCATCGAAATCGTCATGATGATCAAAATAGTTGTACTAATAGTCATCTTCATCGTCATCTTCATCAAAATCTAAGCTCATATCTCCATCATCAGAAACACTTTGCTAGCTTTGTCGTAAATTGAGTGTCAAATAGTCTCTGATTGTCATTGTTTTATTACTACTTGGAGCCTTATAACCGGTCATAGTCTTGAAAGCCTAATGAGTTCTAAAATCTTTCCTGCACAAGGGACACTGCTATGAAGACTTCAGCCACTCCTCGATGCATTTATTGTGGAAGCCATGGTTACAGTAAAAAGTAGATAACAAGTCTCCTTGCTAGAAGTTGTTTATGCAAATAGAGCACTCGTGTAGCTCACATTATGGGAAATGATGGAAGTGGTAACTGTTCTCGAAAAACCACGCTTTCTATCTGTCCAGTTAGCTTTTTACGCTGATTAATTTTACTTACTTGCCTCCCATTATTAGCTATTTTATTTCAATCTTTTAGGACTATTATTTATTTTCACGTTTTTCCGACTGTTATGACAGTTCTTAAAGTTGAGCTCGCATATCCAGAGTATCAATCAGATCACTCATAGTTCTAATTCTAATGGGATTGTGATTTTGAAGCTGAGGATGATTTCGGATAGGGTTTGAGTATGTTATTGTGGGCATTCTCAATACATTCCCTAATAGATGATTGGAGTGCCAATCTGGGTGAAAAAACCAGCATGTGCCGTGGTGAAGGTAGTAACAAGTCGGTCCATTTCTGCAAGGTGTTCCCTAGTAGTTACGATTAAACATTTTTATAAATTATAGTAACGCAGGCGAAGCAACATTTAAAATTCTACTAATCTATGATATATTCTGCTTTAATAGATCAATGGAACAGTAGGTACATTTTAACTTAAGATATCTCAAAAAATAAACAAGCATAGTTTAAGTCGGAGTGATTTGAAAACTTAAAATTACTTTTAAAAAGCGGTTTATAAAAGATTTTAAATATTGCTTAATCACTGCTTTAAAAATCATAGAAAATCAAATTACTATTATATCGGCACTTATTCTTTAATAGAGACCTCTTTGGAAGGTTGCTCACTAGTCGTTTTTGATTTATTTTTGTCTTTGTCTTTTGATTTTCCTTTCTTTTTCTTCTTTTTCTTTTTAGGTTAATCCTCATCTAAAAATTCAAACTATTACACCTCTTTCTTTTTCTTATCTTTTTATTTAGATTTGGTAACTTCTTTTGGCTTCTACTTTTATTTTTTATCTAAATAAGGCTATATTTTGTCAGCTGACAACTACTAAAAGTCCTCTTCGTAGTTAACTTCCTCTTCAATGGCGTGCTAAACTTTCTTGGGTTATTTCAGCGGGACAACAGATATGTTCATAGACTATTCATCAAAGTTCATGGAGTAGCTATCCTCAAAATTTTGACTTTCGATTTTGTGTTTACCAGACTGCTTACTAACTTTACTGGTGCTTAGATTATAACTGCCGCTTTCATCGACATCTTTCTTTTTCCACGCGTTCCACTTGTCTGAGCTTGGCTGAGAAGAAGATTGATTATAAGAGTTAGAAGTATCTCCGCTTCTTTAAACTGAAGTCCTATTGCTAGTTTGATTTGAGCTATTGGTATAAGTCTGATTTGAGCCTGTAGTATATGAATTCGAGTTGTATGAACTTGGCTACTGTGAGCTTCTGTTTCCACTGTCTTGGTTCAAATAATTGCTGTTACTGTTTAAATTGGAACTATAATTTTAGTTACTGCTTGACCTATCGTTAATATTTGATGGCAGAATTTATACCCTTTGTCCACTAAGTACTTGCTTAAGATGATGAGGTGCCACTTTTCGCAGAAATACAGAATGTTTAGGATTCTTTAGAATATTTTCAATTATTTTATCAGAACTATCAGAACTATCGTAAGGTATGACATGTTTCTTGAAACAATCTTTTTCCAAATTGTAATATTCCAGAACAATGCCTCCACGATAGAGACCTATCCTACGTGGGTATATATGCTCGGGATCAATCAAGGATGGCATGCCCACCGATTGAATATTATTCAATTATGTTTGTTCTATATAGTTAAGTATTGTTAAGAAAACAAAATTTTGAAAAATATTATCAAATTTTTAAGAACTCCCCATTTTCGTTCTTGACGAGCATCTTAATTTTTACGTCTTGGTGAACATCGTATTCCATCTAGACATCAATTGAGTCATTTTTACTGATTATATTTTTGCTCGTATTTCCTTTTGTATCAACAGTTTATATTGAGACAGAGTCCTTGCCTGCACTTGAGACTGAACTACTCCAGCTTACTTCTTTTATCAAGTTATAGAATGGCAGGTAAATTGTCACAGATTTTAGTCCTAAGCACATGACCATTGCCTTTGCTTTGACTTTCTCCTTATTCTGGTAAAGATACAAATTCAAAAAGCCTTCAACAATTGCCTGTCGAAGTCTTTTATTCTTTGCTCTGGCACGATTTGCAAACTCAATCTATTCTTCAAGAGCAGGGTTAAACTTTGGTTTATGTCCATTGGTAAGCAGGCAATACCCAAGCTGTTCATGAGTAATGACATCTGCGAATCTGCGCAGTGGAGAGGTGAAATGAGTATAGTATTCCATGTTAAGTCCATAGTGACCTTTTTATGAGTTCATGTGTCGACTATAGACAGCTAGTTCTTGAATTTGAATAGCTCTCATCATCAAGGCTTACTTGAATTCATCTTTGACTCCTTATTTCTCAAACAATTTTTTAACTTCTGCCTCTAAGCTGATGATACTGTCATTCTTGAACATGACTCCAAAGTCAGAGAAGAAAGAGTTAAGGCTGTTGATGCTATACTCAGAAGGTTTAGGATGATGGATCACAAGAGCATTTGGTCCATAATCTTTAACAAGCTTTCTAGCCACTTCTCCGTTAGTTGCAATCATAAATTCCTCGACCAGTCTCTCGCTATCAAATCGCTTCTTGATTCCAACGCGGATGGGGATATTATTTTTGTCCAAATCGAAAGTGACTTAATTCCGATCTAATACTTCCTGACTTTTTCTGACTTTTCTCCTACAAAAAGCAATTGCTTTAAGTTGTCTTAATTTTCCGACAATTTCCTAGCCATCAGCCAATTCTAAGTTGTGCCTTTCACAGAACTAAGCAACATCAAAGGATGCATTGTCGATAATCTCTTGAGCTTCTTAGTAATGAAGCTTGGCCGAGCTCTTGATGATAGTCTTCTAGAAAGTTGTTTCAAAAATATCACCATTTTAATTCATGGTAAAAAATACACTAAATGACAGTCTTTCCTTATTAGGCTGCAGACTGCACAGCTCGGTAATAATCTTCGGGAACAGTTGAATAGTCTTGTGGGGTAAGTAAAACGAAGTGCCTCTGTAACTTATTTATTTCCTGTCCACTAAGTGCATGAAGGATGAAACATCCGAAATGTGAACTCCAACTCGATAGAGCGAATTGTTCAGATATTTTAGTGAGAGAGCGTCTTCCATGTCTTGGCAACCAGGGGGATCAATAGTGAAAACAATTTAATCAAATTTTCTGTGAGTTGAAATTGGCAGAAAATTTTAATTTAAGAGGTTCCTTTACACCGTTAATGACACTTATCGCTGATCTATCTCGAGCGAATATAAAATTGCCTCGGCCTCAGACTCAGCGGTCTTTGCTTGACTGAAAATGCCAGTGACAAAGGCTCTTGGTGTTTTATCTCCATAACCCCATGAGTATATTTGGACCCAATAGAAAAATTATGACATGTTGGGGTACTGTGTCCAAGCAGTCTAGAGGGTCATTGGAAAGCCATTCATGTCGATGATCTGCAAATGAGGTAGTTTCTTGTTGATGGGACGAGCCACGACTCGGATTTCATCATCGATGGTCTGCAGCTCGAGAGTGCAGATAGTGTTGATACCACCGTAAATGTATTTACAATGTTTTAGTCCGAGGACAGCTGCTATGATGACCTGTTCCTGTTTGTTAGAGCTCTTTTTATTGACATAGAATCTCCGAAGCTCCCGCCAGTAAACTTGCGCCCCATCAAGGACTTGAAGATCTAGTGCGTCCTGCACTTCGATCCGATGGGGGATATAAGGACATTAGATGATGGCAGTGTTGTTGCGGAATCCTGACTGAGTTAGGAAAACACCTTAATGAATGCCAAAATTGCAATTGTCCATTGTTATTATTTTATATCTTTCTAAGATTAATTGATGTCCTTAAGGGTCCTATTTAATTTTAATATAGATTTTTCCGCAAATTAATTTATCGCTGTTGTTGCAGTCCTAAATTTTGTTGCTCAAGCCAACCACTCAAAATAAAGTTTTCTCACTTCGTAATAATTAGTTATGAACTCAAAATTCAATAAGTTAATAGCTTCTCCTGAGGCAAGACTAAAGTTTAAGAAACAGTGCCTAAAGATCAAGAACATACTTTTCGAGAATGACAGTGTTCAGATTGGATGCAAAATACTTCCTTTCTACGATTTCTACAGCTCTAGAAATTATCTACAGATGCAGATCTTTATTGGTAACAAAACCAACAAGAAAATCCAAAGGTTTAGTGTGCAGTACAGAGGGACAGCCAATTTGGAGTTGTACGTGTAAGAGAAGAGCAAGTTAATTCCCTAGAATGCACAGTATAAGGAAAGGGTGATGATCGACTGCCTCGACTACGACAAAGAAATGCTGTTGTTGCTCGATTTTCAATCCTAAATCATAACCTTGCAGTCAATTCCAATTCCTTTGAGTCTGTACACTTTCTGCATAGTGGGTCCGCAGAGCACAAACACTATTCCGCTCACTGGCTCGTACTCTCAACTTTCCGATTTACTATCTTCCCGATTTTAATATATCTAATAAACAGAAATTTCGGTAAATCCGGGAATCTTCAAGAAGGGGCTAATCAAAGATATCGGCAAGTACTTTCCCAGTCTCACCGCGCACACCGAAAATATGCTAGTGGGACAGTTCACACTCAGGGATTTAACTTAATAGTACGTGCTTGTCCTCTTTGTCAAAGAAGAAACCAAGGTTAAGGTTTGTCTAGCTAGTAATCGCTAAGCCTGCTTCTAATCTATTTTCAGCGCAATGAAATTCATTATTGGAGCTTGACAATACATATGATAATTTACTAAATTTTTACTGTCTCTGATCTGTTCCGTCGTAAATGTTTGTTAAAGTTTTCCATTTGCTAATTGTGATGCTGTAAATCGAACTTTACTGATAGTTTTAGCGTAATATGTAATTAGTATAATTCAATATAAAATTATAAATTAACGTCAAGCTAACATGAACTCAGCACACTATGGGATAAAAATCGATCCAACAATGAAAAAATCGTTTCTGCTATAGCCTTACAATAACCAAAATCAGTCTGGTAATAGAGACCGAAACAGCTTATCAAAGAGACCATCATTTAATCTGATTAGCCAAACTCCTTATTACCCAGTGGAGCATCCGAAGACTCCAAAAGCGAGCAGCAACGTGCCCTTCAATATGGATAATTTACCGGTTTCGAGCCAGTACTATCACCAAAATAATTTTGTGAACTATCACTCATATCAAATCCCATCGCAGGGGTACATTAGTCAGCCTTCTACTCATAGCGTCAGTAGTATCAACAGAATTGACACTTCGAGTAGTCGGATAGATATTTCGACGAGTCGGGTTTAATCAGTGAGTAACAAAATATAATCATTCACTCTCGAGGATCGTAGTCACCGGGAGACGAATTTGTAAGAAAAAGTACGTGAGATTACTCAAAAACTATAGAGAGTTATACTTCAGGTTGATAAACATGAACAAGTCTTAAAGAACCCTGAGATGAACAACCATAATGGACTTCATGGCATCAACACACAGGGATTAGCTAAGATAATTCAATAAGCTATCAATGAACAGCTTAAAGTTAAGGACATTGAGAGTAGCATGCACATCAACATCATTAAGAGTGAAGTCGAACAGCTTAAGGCCTAAACCATGAGTCTAGTTGAACGGAGTGAAGTTGAAGAACGACTCGGAAAAGTAGGAGCTTGTATTAGTAAAGCAATTTAAACAGTCAACAAAGAGCTCACTGAGCATATTTCTAGTGTTGTCGAAGCTCAGAACTGGAACAGGAAGAAAGATATTGAAAAAGTTAAAGCAGAATTACAAACTCATATATCAAATATGTAAAAAACTTTGGAAGATAAGTCAAGGAAAGATAAAGACGAGGGCGATAGACTGACTTAATGCAGTTCCTATGAAGCACTTCCTGGGCGAAAGGTATTCATTGGAGATCCACTTATCGTCAAGTACAGCACTAAGGTAGCAATCACTAGCAAAAAAGCTACATAGTAAGTTGAAGAGAATTAAGTGATATACAAAATCGATGGTGAGGGCTACTTGCTCGATGTAGAAGGTCGGTATATTCTCAACTCGAAATACTAGCAGATTAAGTTAAGTCCCTCTCAAATAGAAGTCATCAGGTAAAGAGGGTTCATTATGTGATTTGTCTTTTTATATTTGCAGTGCATACCCTGGTCAAACTAGTTCCATTTATTTGGAGTAAACAACTTTTTTACTCATTAAGATAATTTATTGAATGTTAGAATTTTTTGTTACTTCATTTAATAGGTCAGTTAATAAAAGTATTTTATAAGACATAGACAAATTTTGAAGAACAAGCTACACTTTAAGTAATTGAAACATGATAATTATCACATAATTTGGTGTTAGTTGAAGTCTCAACAATATGAATAATTTTAATAGCATTAATGAATCTTCATTCAATAGAGGCTTCAACATCATCAATTTTAAGGTCATCTTTTGACCTCAACATTTTTCCTTTAAGTATATTTTACATGAAATCTTCAGGGTTCAAAATGTGCTCATACATGGCAGGTAGTATAAGCTGTATTAATTTTGTGACGTTTTTAACATAAAGCTTCTGTAAATGCAGTTAAGCATATATTTATTTCTCAAATGAAAAGCTAGGGAATTATGTGCTCCTCCGCCCCCCAACATCAAGGATAGCATTCATTCCTCTTTTCATTGAGATCCCTGTCAAACTCGTGCCGAAGAAAACTGGACGTGGCTCTCGATTTCAGTCCCAAAGATGGAAATTAGCGTTTGGGCCCAGTGGACGAAACGCAAAGCCAGACTGATATTTTTAATATTTCAAGCTTATTGTCCTGCTTTAGCAAGGGATCTTAGGCAAATTTCAATGGATTCAAGGGCGCTTCTCAGCAGGTAATCAGCTTCTAAGACAGCTCATGTTCGAATCGGAAACAAAGCTCGCAGCCGCACACAGCAAAGGTGAGACTCAACCCATTGTCAAGGCAGACGAGCATATTGTAAGTTTTTACTGAATTAGATGGAAGCAAAGCCCAGGTCGACCTATTGCCAGATCTGCAAAGAGACATTTTCTGACTATTTGAAAGTAAGTAGTCCTAAATTCAGCACTTGAAGCATCCAATTCACATTCGAAAATTCGAGGCTCAGTGCAAGAACTCTCTGATCGAGGACTTTGTTCGAAATTTAGAAACGCAAGTTTCGACTGTCTCCAGAAGAAGAACAACTGTTCTTGACGAAGACGACGCTGATTTCTTGAGCACACCTCGAAAAATGAGAGTGTACGATATTATCTTAATGTAGGATATAGACTCAGTAGACTCTTACTCCTATGCGCATCAATCCTTTCAGTGCTATCAAAAATAGCTCGCACCGTATGTGCTGATGCATTTAATGATCATATTAAAATACTCAACCTGCAGCTTAGACTGCACTATTTTCGGTGTACAAAATATTTATACATTCTAAAGAATCAAGATTAAGAAATATTGGCTCATGAGTCTTCATCAGCTGACTTTTTCTAGCTTGAACCTTAATCTTAGTCTTATTTTTTATGGTCGCCTTGAGTCTCCTTTTAAGTCTTAGTATGCTAAGTCTCAGGTTCTTTTTTCTATTATTTTGTTTAATGTCCCTCCTATTTTTGATTGTTTTTTGTTTCCTCTTATTTGATATTTGGTATTTATTTGGTATCAATTTTTTACTCCACTACTTAAATTTAATCTTTTTACTATTAACTTTGTTTTTTGTCTTCTTACATCTGTTTTAGTTAATGCGCTTGTTATTTTTGTTGAATTTTTTAATGTCCTAAACCATTTAATTACTTTGTTTCATCTGCCTTTTATTTGGCTTTTAGCTATTAACTAGAAATGGTTGGATAATTGTTGTCCCAAAGACCCTCAAATTTGTAGCTACCTTGCATGGTACCATATCCATTTTTTGCACCATTCTTGAAGTGTCCCACATATATGTCTTATTTATTAATGAGCTGACCTTCACCATCATATGCGCCGTTCACAAAATCGCCAATGTATTTCTCACCACCGACTTCAAGCTTTCCATAGCCCTACTTGATGCCGTTATTGAACTAACCCTCATATCGTTCAAATTCGTCAAGATATAGTCCACTTTTTTCAAATCGTCCATTCTATATTTTACCTACGAACACACTCTTGGTTAAGTCCTTGCCATCAGTGTCTTTAACAGATTTGAAACGAATTTATTTACCTTCAAAATTCTTCAGATTTTAACCCCTGCCGAACGACAATTTCTTTTCCAGCCAGTTGTAGTTTACAAACTATTCCCCACTTAGTTTCAAGTAATAGTTATAGTTGTTGATTAACAAACTTGGAACTATAGTACCTTTGACTACCTAGGGGAAATTTTCATTCTTGAACTGACGGAAATGTGCGAAAGATTTATGCTGTAGTAATTATGAGAATATTATTTTTTTAGTCTGTTCGGGAAACAGTGGCGGGAATAACTTTAACTCGCTATCTGGCTTATTTATATTCTAAGGGGAGGTAACCTGAATAGCGAATTATTTGCATTCCTTTACAAATGATTCGAATGCTCTGATTCCAACTATAATTTAACAGAGTGCGCGTTTCAGGAAATCATGGAAATGATTTCGTATACAATCTTAACTGCTATCATAAGATATACTTTTTTATTTCCCCACAATGGCGTCCAATTCTCCGAGAAATTTCCTCTCTTTTTTGCTGAGAGGTTCCCAAGGTTTCCTAGATTGATATTTCTAGATGGAACAGTTCTCCAAATTGACCAGCAATTAAATTCCATAGTCATTAGTCTATTTTAGAAGCCTATTTGTTGTTCCGATTAAGAAGTTACCATCTTTGGACTTTTTGAATCTGTCAAGTAAATGGAAATCTTGGATGTGGAACGATATCGATAGAAAATTTTGAGAACTAAACAATCTTAATGGCAATGCAAGCTATCGAAGTGCTTGCATATACTTTGCTATTGGTTTAGAAAATATACCGAAAGTGCTAAGTCCAGGAAATAAACTCAACAATGACAATATAAATGAGCTCACCGAAGAGGAAGAGTGACCAAATACGACTATTCTTTTCTGATAAAGAACTGCTTTCCAGATCTCATAAAAGTCCTCTACTGTGAATAATGGAATGATTGCCTTAAGATCGCTTCCAATGTACAAATCCGTTATCGGCATACTGGGCCAACTTTCGGTTAGATGCTTTGATATATCTTTGAAAGCTTCTTAAATTATCCCGAAGTTTGTGAATTTTTAGAAGAAAACTTTAGTCGTGATTGACAGCTTGACTTTGAGGTAACCGAATAATGGCACAGTACTCAATATGCACACAGCCTTTTGCAAATAAGAGCGCGTGAAGTCTGCATTCTATTTTTTCATCTGTTATGTGAGTTTGATCTGCTTGAAGTATGACACACCAAATAGCATGCGCTTTTTGCCTTTAAACTCTGCTTAAAAGTTAAAGAAGTTGTAGTCTTCAGGCTTATTATGAGACGAGTCAGGCATCGCGTGATGAACTATTAGGTGATCTAGTGCTTCAACTGACTTTTATTGAGGATACCGATACTCGATTTCAGTGCCTCTCTTGTGATGGAAGTTTATGACACAAATGCAGATGATTGGCTCTTCATTTTTCGAATATCCCTAGTCGTATTACTATATTGCTTATCTAAGCAGCAATGCTTTATGTTCAAGCTTATCGTCGAAAGGAGGGATGTGAGACTCAGGCCCGGCAGGTGGAATGTATTGAGAAGCCTCTGCTTCAGCTTCAATCATCATGTTGTACTTATCAAGCAGAAAGTGTGATAAGTGATGATTGGGATAGCTTTTGAAATAGTTTTCGTAGGCTTGAGCATCCTCAATATCGATTTCTTCCCGCTGCAGGACTGAGAGAGACTAACGCAGCCGGCCAGGAATCTGCTCAGTAGCATAGTCTAAGACAGGCTTGTGCCCGAATTGCTCAAGCTTTTTTGATATGAAGTCCTTGCCGATCTGAAAAAATTTCATCTAAGTAGATCTATTAATTATATTAGCCAATTATAAATATCAACAACCCAGTCAGGCAACAGTTATTTATGTATTGGATTATAGAGAGCATTTTTTTTATCCTGTCAATACATTTAGTTCTAATGAACTTTGGCCTACGAAACTATTTGTGAACTATTTCTGGAAAATATGGTATAGTTAATAATTAATAAAATAGTTAACAAGTCAAATTCGAATGCCGCTTAATGAGTCACAGAGCATTGCGTCGCGCTCAAACCGGCACAGTCACCGTAAACATAAGAAAATTAATCGTAAAACGTGCCAACATCACCATGCACAGAATTCGCAGCGCAACCAGTACGCTCATACGCGAACTCACCGAAATAAGCTAAACTACTCTCCTTAGTACTCTCAGAAGCCAAAACCTCGGCTGTACTACTCCGACGAGCACAAACCGCAGATGGATCAGGACCAGGAGACCGTCGAGAACTATGATGGTTTTATAAACGCCTCTATGGTCAGTCGGCTCCATCAGATGAAGGAAGAAGAAAACGGCGATATCATTCAGAAAATTCAAAATATTAATATCTGATAATGTACGATCTTTAAATTGATTCCTGTATATTTCATATTTTTCATATACTTACTACCCGTATTGTTATTTGTTGATCTCATCCCAGTTGCAAAGCATTATTGGCTAAGCAACGTATATAAGAACAATATAGTTTCGCTTTAGTGTAGACTCAATTGAGCTTCTTTCTCGATCAAGCTTGTTGTAAAGCGCTAAATTTATACACTCAATATAAGTCACAAAATATCAAATTATTCAATCTTTAGGCCTATTCTATTCACTTGATGTAAAGTGCTACAAATTTAGAAAACAGGCCCAGCGATGCCATGCACATTCCTATAACTTTTAGTGCATTGTATTGAGCATCAAAGACTACCAAATCAATAAGAAACCCCACAATAACAGAGAAGTAGCTGAATGGGGTAATTAAGGCTGGTGAGCATAAGTATAGTGCAACTGCGAACAAGTACTGAGTGAAGAAGGCGAACATGACCATCAGGAGCACAAAGAATATCTGCTGCACCCCCTACCATGCTGTGAGAGACTTCAGAAAAGCAATTGACTTTTCGTTATCATGGTCCAGGATTAGGTACAGGAAATAGTTCAAAGTTGCCTGTGTTAAATAACCATGCTGAAGGACAATGAGCTCGGGTATCTTACCTCTTAGATCGTGCAAGAAAATAAACGAGAAAGATCCAGTGAATGCTGCAAGTAAGACTACAAAATAAAACACAAGATTGTCAGGGCTCACTCCCCCAAACAAGAATGCAGGCTGAATTATAAAAAGTACACCGACAAAACTGATCAGAGTAATCACTAAATTGTACATGCGGACTGAATTCTAAGTTGAGATCAAGAGCTACCTTCCTGTAGTAAATGGCCTAAACAAAGAAAGTCATGATAGGGTTAGTGTTAAAGAGCGCGTTCACGATACCGATGGGCAGAAATTTGACAGATCCCAAGTAGAGCAGACTGGTTATGGCACTAAATGTTGCTCGCTTAACAACTGCCCGAAAAACTGCATGAAGCATTGTATACCTTTAGGGTCACGGATATGAAATTCCTTGTCAGTGTGATCAAGGTACATTATGTTAAATAGAAAGAGCAAGCTGCCCCTCAGGCCTAAAATTAGAGTCGGTTAGAAGTGACGTGATAGCTTTTTCAGTGATATCTGTGAAAGAACCAAACAGATACTTGATAGAGCTGCCAATGTGTATGCTTTGATGTTTGTTCTGCGTGTGTTTGAAGATTAGCGCGATGTCCTTCTTGGACTGACTATTTATTATGCTTCAGCAAGACCTGTCTCCTTCATTTATTAATTGATGTAATAGATGTAATATGAGCGAAAGATAGTAATTATAATAATCAATTTGGTTTTATTATAAACAGTTTATAACCCTCCATGAGTTTGTAACTATATCCTTGAGGCTCTACGATGAAGCAGCAAGTACTAATCTACCCAGCTTTGGCCTTAATGACCACTGGATTCGAGTAAGGAGCGAGTACTTCTATACCCTTGCATGGTTATAAAGTAAGCGTTGTTTCAATCATTTTCGGCTATGCCTTGTCCTGCTAATTGTTGCCTACTGCGATAAAGCCTACACCTTATGTGTGCTCGAAGTAGAAGCATTTCCAAATTGCTGTCTATTTATAGTATGACAGCTGAACCTTCTTGCGGTTGATAATGCTTATAGACCAAGATCCGATGAAATCATTTAGTAGCTGAATGGGGGCTGGTTGTGCGACTCCAAATATCACTTTAGCAGGTCCATAGCTAGTCACGACATAAGGGTGTTCATCCCAATAGTTCCAGCTTACCTTGGAAATTATTAAGTACTCTCCTGGTTCGAGTTTGATCTCAATAGTACTGTGCTGATAGGCTGATGCATTACAGGCCAATGCGTTGATTTTTGTTATTTCACCCTGTGCGTTAGTTTGTTATGCCTTAGCTAGAAATATCCAAGAAGGTGATTTCTGATAGACTCCAGATGCATTTTTATACTTACGTCCATTGTCTTGATAGACTGTGAAAAAGTAAGTACCTGCCTGTTTTATTGTGATTGAATTGCAATTAAAATCATATCGATTTGCGTTATTGATAACATATGAGTTCCTGTTACCTAAATTTACTTTTGAGATGTTGATATGATCGAAATACTTCATAAAATCTTCCAAACAAATGAAAAATGTACCATCCTTACTATCAACATTATAGTTTAATGCTCCACGTAACGACTTAGTCCACTTTTATGATTCAAAGCTCCAGTCACCTTTCCATGCTTTTGTACCCCATGGATTCTTCATTTTTATTAATATAATTTTACCTTGCCCAACTTTTACATCTTTGCAAATTTTCAAAATAGTGTACGCGTGACCTGCAAACACACCCAGTTTTTCCTGCATGGCCTGAGATATCTGAACAACATGCTTTGCTGTAGTGCAAGTTATTATTGAACCCTGGGCAAATTATTCTTGCACTTTTTAAAGAAAACCTTCTTATTTAATAAGCAGTACAATAGTCGGTGCTCCAGTTACGGCAACAAGACCTTCTTAATTATACCCTGAGTGAATGCTTTAATATGTCTTGAATACCTTGGCCCATGCTTTCTAGAGTAACATGACCCAAATTTAGCTATGATGAGGCTGAGCTCCGTAAAATTTTCCTGACTAATTGACTGGAAAGCACCCATCAATGGCGATAGTCTTCCAAATTCCATCGATAAAGAGTCGAACACCGAATATATGAGAGGGATTTTTCTAAAGCACAAACAACCTATAGACAAGCTCAGGGTATGATTAAACGATAGCGGCAACTGCAGATAGAAAGTAGCAATTTCCATATTTGCCTTGAGTAATATCCTTAGGCTCCAACAGCATGCCGAGACCCTTGCGCTACTGAGCCCGATATACTATAGACTATGCAGCTTCAAACAGCAAATAGTAGGGATTAAGTTCAACAATATGCACCCAGTTTTTAGCTTTCTCGTAAGTTGGTCCTTCTGGATCCAAATAAATTAAATTATTACTAATATAATTAGAAGCAAGACTTGCAAAAGGTTCTTCTAGCTATGAGCCATAATTAAAATAGGGTTGTAAGACTTTAGGTATCTTTTATATCGCGTAGAAACCAGAGTGAATACTATTTTACATATCATTCAAGCTGTCCAGTATTTTTGAGTATTATAAATTAAACTAGCGACTTATTCGAGAGGTTTCGAGCTTTTTAATATACTGACTCTTTTGCGAGTCTAAAATTATACTTTACTCCAAACTAAAATCAGACAGTCTAATACGAGTACCGTCATTGTTAAGATCAAGTTTTTCTAAGAAATCTTTTAACTAAATTTTATCTCTGTTTTCGAAAAATGCGTCAATAATAAATTTAACTTTTGCTTCATCTCTGATTTGAATATTATCTAGCAGCTATCTCACATTTTATCGAGTGAGGTGGCCATCTTTCTCAGTAATGAATAATTCTACCGTTTGTAAATATCCATCACTTTGAATGAGAATGTCTTTAAGTTCAATTAATGCGTTCGCCTACTTGATCTACATACTGTTTGTGAGAGCACGACTTTTACGATTGAGCATTTTCGATGGGTCATCATTTTAGTTTATCTAAGATAGTACATCTGCAAGTTTTTATGTAAATATGTATTTCTTACCGCTCTCTTGCAGCTATTCAAACACTTAATCGATCTCAGCCAGAACCAAATCTTCGTCGTACTTGCGAATTATTTTATGAAATTATTTGCGATTGAGCTTTTCTTTACGGTACTTAAAAATGTTGCAGATGTGAGTGTCAAGTAGCAGTTTATTTTGTTATAGGCTCTGCTTGAGCCGAAATAATATCGACTTGCATTTCGGAGTCAAACTAATGAGCTTTTCGCTTGCTTGCATCAGCTATCAAATATAATATACTAACATTGAGTAGGCCAAAATGTGAATAAAATACAAATAAGTAAATTCTAACAAAACTGTTTAAGTAATTGCATCATAAGAATCTAGAGAACACTTTCGAAATAGCATTCCAGAACCAGTTGTATTTTATTTACTTATCCGACTGTATTTCATTAAAAGTAATTTACTTACAGTCTTTCGCAATAGTATCCCATTAATGATCCAATTTCGCATTAAATTTAGGGCACGTAGAATATATATACAACTGCATTTAAGTGTCTCTTTATTTTGATCTTCTATTGTAATTTGAACTGCCGACTACGGTAAGATAGTTGTTTTCATCTTGCTTGATCCAGGCTCCCTTAGCATGAAATGACCATTTACCTATATTAAATATAGTCTACCATCAAAATATTATTTAATCATAAACTTGTCAGGCCATGTTCGTAAAATCATCCCTTAGAAATTGCGGTAAAAGTAGGGGATGTACTTCTTGAATGCCCCAGCTCGATAGAAGCTATTGGCTTATGGAGCTGAGCATAAGATTTATGTTGGAACTTCGCTATTTTGAAGTACGTCCAGTATCTCATTGGTTAAGTTTAAGTATCCACTAGACAATCTTACTGGATACTTGCTTACAATTGCATTTGATAACACTTTGCAAAATACTTGAGGCTCAAGTCTCTCCCCTAAGCTCGGATATTGAATCTAACTAAATATTATAATTACAAATGGAAAGATATAGACTTTTTCGCCTACTTCAACAACATCTTAATTATTATCTGAGTGTATATTTTGCATTTCCATAATATGATTGCCAACATCATTTTAATCTCCAACATGCAGAAGCCTACATTATGCACAAAATACCTTTATCTCACATTTTCACGTCTTGTCCTAATTTAATTATTACTAACTTTCACTAATGGTGTGATGTCAGACCCAAGTGCTTCTGATAGTATTACATTACGGCTCTTGCTGATTTACTTCTTCTGCTCTGTATCTATAACTCTTGCGTTCTCCTTCTACTTTTAGCTCTGTATTCTATTGAGCTCGGCCTCTTGTTCTGCAATGGATGGCTTGTATTATTACGGTGAGTATGAGAATTTCCATAGCTTGTAATGATTATCAAGATTAGCTCGCTTGTTTTATACCGGCCCAATGTCAATACTGTAACTATTCTATTGCAGTACTCTCACATAATCATAGAGATAGTCTGCAAGTTATGGACAGTGTTTAAATTTAAGGTATCGATCTTTGCGGCTTATGAAATAGTTATGAGACAAGTTAGCCCCTCCAATAATAACGGTATCATCAAATACTGCCACTTTCTGGTGATGCACTCCACTTACCTCTCCCATAAGAGAGAGTTTTGTTGACGATTGCTTATTCAATGATATTTTTAACCGTTTGGCAATATCGCTTCTCATATACTGGTTCATCATTTAGACTGAACTCTCACCTTTTTCTTGTCGTAAGCTGCGGTTGTAGTCAAATACCATAGATACATGTAGTGTTTGGACAGTTTCCACTCTATTTGCGATACGCTTGAACAGAAATCTCTATAATGAACCTGTACCTAAATATAGTGAACTGATGCCGATGCGGTTGATAGCCTTCTGCGATTATGCCTACATAGCCCAAGCAATACATGAACAGATAAGTAGAAATCTAATGGATCTTCAATTATTTCAATAAGATGTGATTAGATTGTGAAGAATGGAGTCTTAGTCTGTTGAGACATCTCGTACAAAACATCCAAGCTGCTTCTACTTAGGCTCGTTGAGAAACAGCCAGTCATTATTCGACCATATCTCGTCAATGGTTTTGACTTTATGAGGGTTATCATGCGCAGTGAGATATGAATGAAAATTATAGATCATTGAATAGAAACAAGTATTTTAATTTAGATCAATACTAATGAAACTTATTAAAGACAAATTGAAATAGCATTTATATAGCTAAAGTAATGCATTCTAGAAATTATACACAGTTTTATATAATATTACTCATTATAATATCCAACGTGGATGTTCCACAAAGTTCCAGCAATTCTGCTTCTCGCTAGTCTCGTATGTGTTGGGCTTGCTACTCAACCTCTGATGTTATAAGCAAAGGAGGACTTCATCACTAAGGTTTCCAAAACAAACTTAGCAGTGTTTTTCTATGGCACTCAAGACTCGCAGTAATATCAAGCATATGAGGGTATACTGCCATCCGATCGGTAACTTTTCTCAGGCTTATAATTCTACTTCATCCCTGCTGATAACATCAAGCTATCTAAGAAGAAATAGACACTATTCATTTTCAGAAACATCGAGGGAAACGAGTGGATAACTTATGAGGGACCCATGCAGACTGCGATGATGTCAGAGTGGGTGAGACATAACTGCTTTGATAGTCTTCACGAACTCACTGGTGAGTAAATTGATGATATGTTTGTTAATAAGAAAAAAGGATTTGTACTTTTATAGTTTGGCCAATTCGAGTTGCTTGCCACTAAAATACTCTTGCATGATTTTTGTTAAGAAAAAGGTTTACTTTGTGGCAAATGTACAGTGAATAATCCAATTCTGAATATCGTTGTTCAGTTAATGAGAGCTGACAACGAACCAGGTGTCTCCAAGTTGGCATATTGGGACCCAAACACGCAGAAGTTCCAGCTGTACACTCAAGTACCACTTCATCAAATAACATGTATTCAATGACATATTTTAGATGAAAACTTGAAAGAAATTGTCGAAGGTAGATAAGGATTAGTAAAATCAGATACATCAAGTCCTACAATCGAGACAGTTGAAAAATAAGATTATCGTCAAAATGAATAAGCTAATGGAGAATAACTTTGAATTAAACAGTTTAAATGCGTGAATATTTATGAAGAATTATTATATTACAGATTGTAAATTTTTAAAAGGAGTAAATAAAATAGTTTAATGAATCAAATATCAATCTTAGTTCTCTTTTTCTGGTTTAGTTTCTTCTTTTTTTGTATTTTTCTGCCATACTTTGCATATTTTTCATCAAGTTTTTCATCGTCAACTTATTTTTTCTCCATCTTTAATTTTAGTTATTATGCTGAAGCTCTAACTTTTTCATCGACACTTTCCTTCATCGACATGACCTGTTCAGAGTTGACATAGTACTATGATAGCTTTTTCTATATCAAATGCTCTATTCTTTGTACAAGTTACACGTCGTATTGAGTGATGATACTCAGTGACCTACCTGCTCGGCCCGCTCTGGCAGTTCTACCAACACGATGAACATAGTCTTTTGGGTTCAAGGGGAGATCATAGTTAATGACTAAATCAACTTCCGGAATATCGAGACCTCGAGATGCCACATCAGTTGCAACCAGAATGTTAGCATCCTTCGATTTAAACCTAGCCAATGAGCTTAATCTTTTATTTTGGGTCATTTGACCATTAATAGTGACAGCTTTGTGTCCTAGTTTTCTTAATAATAGGCAGACCTTCATCGCAGATAGGCAAGTCAATGTGAAAATAATGATTTAATTTCCGATTCTTTGCCCTACTATGTAAGCCAAATACACATCTTTGTGAGAGTTAGGAATAAATATATATTATTGTTTTAGATTTTCTACAGTCTGATATTTTCTGCTCACTGACACTTTCACAGGATCTTTCAATGAAGCTCGCTCTAATTTTTCGACTTTGTTAGTCATTGTAGCTGAAAATAAGAATGTACGACGATTCTATGGCAATCCCTCTACTATTTTATTAATTTATCTCTCGAAGTTCAGAGATAGTAGTTGATCAGCCTCGTCCATTACTAAAAATTTAGTATTTTTGTATAAGTAGCATTTCGTGTTCTATAAATGATATACTATTTTTCCAGGAGTTCCAACTACAATATGAGGTTTTCTTTCTAAAGCTTTAACTTCACTTGACTGGTCAAGACCACCGATTATAGTTGCTACTTTTAAATCAATAGACCTGCCAAGAGCTTTGAAGTGATCTCCAATCTGTACGCACAATTCACGAGTAGGCGCAAGAATGAGAGCAAAGAAGAAGGTGGGTTTTTACAAAAGTGCCTCTAAGATGGGTAAAGCAAAGGCTAAAGTTTTACCACTACCAGTTTCAGCCAAGGCAATTATATCTTTTCCTTTCAAAGTGTATGGCAGTGATTGAGCTTGAATTGGGGTTGGCTTTGTATAACCTAAAGATTTGCAAGCTAACTGAAGAGCTTAGCACAATGGAAGCTAATTGAAAGAAGTGATTTATTTAGTTTGCGCATTCTAAGTGTTCTCCTCATTATCCATTTTGATCAACAATGAAAAATAATTATATCATACAATAGTTAAGTCATGAAAATATACGAAAAATATATAAAAACAGGTCAAATAAGACCATTAAGTTATGTAGCGAGTTATTTAGCTAGATCCATTGCGATTAACTCTGCAACTTCTAGACGAACTTCGAGCAGCTCATGATGATTTTTCCAGTCTTTTCCTTATCTATTGTAATCTTATTTTAAGCTTTTAAGTAATATAATTTCCTCACAGTCGACGTCTTTTTTATGAAGTTTTCCTAGTTTAGTATTCGAAATTGACACAATAGTTTTTTAAATTTATTTAATTCTCTCATTCATTTTTGCTTATATTTCCTTCAATTTTTTATCTTTTGATTTTGTGATCCCAGCCTAGTCCCAAGGAAATTAAATACTTTCTTGTCGATCCTTTTCGATGAGCTACAACAAGCTATCTGCTAAGCATTTGTTGTGTATCTTGATCAAGCCTGACAGAAAATTTGAGAATTTCGAATCCTATTCCTTTATTTTAAACACTTTTTCTTCGTAAATAGACTGGTATTCAAAGAAGGCGGTACTCGGTAAAACTGGATAGTTTAACACTTATTATTCCTAGGACTCATCGAGAGAGCGGAATAAGTCCTCTTCAGGAGGAACTCTTAAAAATTTAAGAAAATCCATTTCATCGATGACAGTGAATGAGTTTTCCAGATAATTCGTATACTAGTTTCTGATATATTCGATGAACAAGCGCAAGTAAGTCTAGATTGTTTGATCGTTAATATGAATACCAGGGAGTCGCTTCTTTTTCTTCAAACATTTCTTAGTTGTAAATGCTTGAAACTCTTCGGAAAATTATTGGATTAAGAACTAGACTATTTTGTTAGCTGCGTTACCAAGTGAGCCAACTGTCTGATCTTCTAATTTTAATTGCTATTTTTCAAATTTGTGGACGGAGTACTCTTCGTCTTGAGCTTCAGTATAGAATCTTTCTTATAGTTAAACAATTTCAGGCTTTTTTGGACTGATATACTGCTCTTTTGTCTTTTCTGAACTTTTGCTGGGCAAAAATATATCAATTGCTAATAACTTTTCCTCTCCTTTTTCTTTGAGAGACTTAATTTTTGACATCCTCTTTTTATAGAGGCTTTGAAGCAAACATTTCTCAGATAGTGATTCTGGAAAATTGAAAGCATTTGGTTTTGATGCTCTATTTTTCTTTTTCTCCTTTTTTGAGTTTAGAGTGACTTAACGGTACATGTTGATGTATTTCAGAATCTATTTATTTTTCGATGAAGACTCTGAGCCAGTCAGCTCATCTGAAATTTCGAGATCTTTAAGGTTTATACTCGATTTTTGAGGAGATATCAGCAGCTCACTGTTGTTATTTTCGATGCTAGATAAGTCCTATACCATTTTTTATCCAGATTTAGAACTTAGGCTAGGAAATGATTTTTAAGTTCTCATTGTTTCCGAGGGATGAATGAAGACCTAATCTTCCATTAATGAATTTTTAAGAGAAATCTTACCAAATGTTTGATTGTAACTAGAATGAGGTACAAAATTTCTTGGAGAAAGAAATTAGCTTATCATCATTTTGACTTTAGTCTGTCTCCAAAGTCTCTGAATAAGCACCACTGCCGATAGCAATTTTAATTAGTGGCTTTTCAAATTTGGAAACACTTTTCGATACTTGTCTTTAATTTTTATGTGCATCTAGTGAATGATTTCTCTTTTATTTTTAGTTTTGCTATGCTTTGTTGAAGCTTATCTTTTGAGTGCGAGCATAGGCTTGCTCAGTTTTCGAATCGAGGCCTCCATTTATTACTAGCTTAGCTCAGTAATTTTTTTCTAGTTAAATTCTTCTAGTTTGTGAAATCGTTTGATGAACTCATTTTCAAATTCGGTTCTTGCTTTTTCATTAATTTTTATCTTTTACTTTTGTGGTCTTGAAGTTTTTGCTGTAGGGTTCGAATACTTTTTGTTCAAATTAGATAAGTTCAAAGTCTATTTCTTTTTGCTCCTTTTTGTTTATTTTTATTTAACGACGATGGGGCTAAAACTTTTTCTCTTCCTGGGAGTGATAGATTTACCAGGACTCGAAAATGGTGATAACTTGTTAGCTTACATTTTGTCTAGGCAGTCTCGTTTCGACGTAAAATGAGTGGTTCTAGTGGAAGTTTTATGATCTTGAAATTACATCGTTTACTCGATTGTCGCAAAAGTCCTCTACTTAGTAGTATTAATTGTGTCTGAATGTTAATTAACTATTTTACAAACCTTTTTCTTAACTGGATTTTTCTTAAGCGGTACTGCCTTTTTCTTAGATTGCATTTTTGTATTAATATTTTATTCGTGTTTTGATTTTAAAACTGAGTGCAAATATAATCCCATTTTATTAAGAAATAATCAACCGAGGTGATGAGCGATTCAGTAGGCAGCTATGATCAAAGTATGGCAATCTTGATAATTGTGCTGAACTGCATATCGATGTTAGCACTGGGCCTAGTGCTCTTAGTTTATATAATAAACTGGAAAACAATCGCATCATTTTCCATGCGTCTTGTACATTATTGATTCAATAAGTCATTTTACTTGTGCTTGGCATGTCTGGGTCAGAATATTACTGTTATTCTTCTCAATCCGATTACAATCCATGAAACAGAAATAAGCAATGGAGTCTCTACCTCTACCTTTTGTATCTTTTAAGGAATACTTAAAGTCACATTTGACCTTTCATCTATAATTTGGACAACTCTTATAATATACTCGGTCTACGCATCCGTAGTTCTGCAAGCCAAGCTTTAAAAATGGTAGATCATGTATATATTTACTGGGTTCTGTGTCCCTTTTGGTGCGGCATGCATGTAATTTTCTTTCTATTTAGCCCTCTAATTTTTCAAGCATATCGCTTCGATGACTATTATTGTTGGTTTTCATCGCCTTTTAATGCACAAGGCTTCTGGTTACGTTTTGGATACTTCTTTCTGCCTCTATGGGTACTTTTCATAGTCAACATGGTCTTTGCATTTTTAACTTTTGAGCGATTGAGGAAAATAAGTATGCCGAAAGAAATTTTAAAAGTGTTTCAAAGGCTTCTATTGTTTCCTTTAATATTGTTGGTTACAGGAGCCTTTGCAACTGCCGACATAATTTATGACTACTCTACGAAACAGAATTTAGCATGGTTAAACAACACAGGACTATTTTTCCTCAATCTCTATGGTATCTTTAATGCAATAGTAGACTCACATTAATTTAGGCTTACGGACTCAACCCAATAGTCAAGGACAGGATCAAATTATGTCTTACAAAGAACAGCGAAGTGGAGTTTCGATCAGAACATTTGAGCTTGCCGACTAACAGGACAAGCAGTATGAACAGCTAAAGAATAAAGCAATAAATCATGTAATTGACAACCATGAAAAAAGCAGCTTCCCTACCGCTTAAGTTACAAAACTGAGCTCATATTTATATTTATTAGTTCCTATGTGCAGAATAATTAATTATGTATTCTTATTGGCTGGCTTCAAAAATTGATGATAAATTACTACACTATTTTGTCTGTTAAATAATTATTCGAACAATGATCGTTCAGGGCTCTTGGTTCCTACTCGCTCTAATACTTGTGGTAATTTTCGAGGTGATCTACATAATTTTGGACAGTAAGGATCACTTTATATACTTCCGGGACTTCATGGATGCTTTCATCTTACTTACCTTCATCTTGTGTGCCTACTTCGTATATCAGTATATCAAGGCTAGAAGATACGTCCCTGCGAGGGTCTCCACACTCATTGCTGACGATCTCGCACAAAAGAGGCAGAAAGAGGAAACTAATTAGGCAATTGATAAACTGCTCAGCAGCGAAGCTTACAAGCGCTATGAACAGACTAAGGATAAAAGCAAAGTGCATGATGCTGCCGATGAGCCAAAGCCTGATGAGGACTTTCTCAAGTAACTAGAAGAGAAGTAAACTTAGATTTTCGCTGATGATTGATTTTTATGTTAATTTTCAGTCTAAAATATATTGAAGTATCAAACTTGCTGCAATATCTTCTAATTCTCTTTTGCTATTTGCTCTCTCTTTTTCTGCTCGTTGTATTTTCTCTTAATCTCTTGAATTTCCTTTTGGGTCTTTTCAATATCGTACTTAAATTAATTAGTCTGTATAAGAAAATAATTACCTTGGCCTGATACATATTAATTTGAGCTGCAAGCTCTTTCATTTTCTTAGTCTTAATATTAAGTGATCTTTGCAACCCAGACAATTTTTCAGCTACTTCGAATCCCGGTTGTCGTTTCATAATCTCTCTTATTTCTTAAATTTGCTTTTGCTTTTGATGTACAAGAACTTCTTTTTAAACCACTTGTTCTGTCTTGAATATGAGCCTTTTTTGCAAAGTTTTAATCTTCTAACTCATTTCATAAGAGTCTGGATCTGTACCTTCGAGACTTCGACATCGGTGAATGTTTAATGGGTTTTCTAGTTATTCAGAAAGAGCTTTGACCTTTAATTTTTCTTAAATTAGTTATGACTGGAGGTGGTAAATTTCTTCTTTGAACTTGGGTATCTTCTTTGCATCCTTCATAAGAATTTTAAGCTCTCTCTTCAAATCACTCTTCTTGCAGTTGAGTAATTTCAGATCGTTCATACGCTCCCTAAAAGCAGTTTACCCCTTTGCTAGAGTAGTCTGTTGGATCTTAATCTTTTCATAAAGAAGTGCAGATTCGTCATTTCTTCTTATCAGTTGAGTGCCTAAAATATCACGCTCGGCAACAACCAATTAATATTAGTCTTTCTTTTTCTGTCTTTAATTTTAAGAATTCTTAATGATTGTGTGAAGTTTAGAAATTTCAGTATGGAAGTTTTTAATTCTTTCGCGATTTTCATCCATATCTTTCTTCTTCTTTTCGAGTTACCTGCTATGATCAAGCAAAGTTTGATCTTTCTTTTTGTGTTCAAACCTTTATTTAGCAAGAGCTACTTCCTTTGCTTAAATTTATTCTTTTAGCTGATTGATCTGATGATTCACAATTTTGTATCTTCTCTTAGTCTCAGCAATTTCATCCTCAGTTTCAGACAGACTTTTGCTATAAGTGTTGCGGTCGGATCTCACACTCTCATAAAGCTTCTGCTGCTCCTTTAATTTGTTCTCTGTTTAGATGTTCTTCTTTTGATATTCTGAAATTAGATTTCCCTTCAGCTTTATTTATTCAAGAGATTGTAAATATTTCGAGTAAGATAGAGCTGCTTTTTTACCATAAGCATCTTTTTATTTCTCAACATTTTGGATTTCCTTGTTTATATTTTATATTGTAACATTTCCTGATGCAATTTTGTTTTTGTTTTCTTCAATACTCTTTTAATATGCGGCAAGTTTCAAGTTGTATACCTTGAATTGGGACTCCATCTTAAGAAGTTCGGTTTGGATGTCTCTTCGTTATTTATCCAGCTCCTAAATTTCTTGCTGATCTTGTTGGCTTAGCTTCTGTCTATCCATAATTTATCGATGAATTTGAGGCAAACTGTTCATTAGCACTTAGTTGTCTTTTTTCAGCAAAGTTAAGGCCTCTTTAGCATGAACGAGTTGATTTCTCATTTTGTCATTATGTTTCTCAAGCTGTGATGTCTCACTGATGGCACTATTGTACTCCTTTTTGCTCAGCTCAGTTTGACTGTCTAGCCTGCTATTTTGCTTTTGAAGCTCAGTTTTAAGCACCACTTTATCAGCATAGCTCTATTTAAGTTGCCTAATTTATTCTTATTTGTGTTCGATTTGAGTCTGAATTGAGTTCTACTCTTCCATGATGGCTGAAATTTCTTCTTGTTTCTCGTTTATGGCTGCAGTCAGCTTTTTAGTTTATTCATCATATTTTTTGCTTTCATCTACAGCATTATCTCTTTGTTTTGATAGATTGCCTAATTCTTCATCAATCTTTTCTTTCCTATCCTTATCTTTTCGAAGTTTTTAATCAATCTAATTGATATCTCTTTCAAGACTTCTCAAAGTTCCAGTAATTGTAGCTTTCTCTGAGTCGACAGTTCTCAAATTTTCATAAGCAGTTGACAACTATCCTTTGATCTTAGTTAATTTATCATTTAGCTCATTCTTTTCTAAATTAAAAAATTATTACCTTGAGTCAATTGTTCTTTCTTAGTCTTCAGCTCAACTAAAGCATTTGATTTCTTGGCTGAAAAAGTCTGAAATTGCTCAAGATTGCTTTGCACTATTTTTATTTTTGAATTTAAAGCTTCTATTTTCTGTTTGGCTCTCTACTCACGCTCTTTTGATAGTTATAGAATTTTGAAGGTCTTTTCAAGTTATTGCTTGAGGAATGATATCGCTTGCGCATCCTCTTGAGAAAGCTTAATAGCTAACCGCAATTTGGCAGTCTGATTAGCCAAATCTCTCGACAGCTCATTTATCTTGTTGTAAAGAATTTTTTAGTTATCATGAGACCTCTTCAAGGCTCGATATAGCTTATCGTATTAATGCTTAAATCGAACAAGGGACTGATCACCGGCTAATTAAATTAAGATCTAGAAATTACAAAAAATATTACCTGTTGAAACTATCTCTATAAGGCATCTCTCTCTTTGACGTTGAGCTCGATATGTTAATGCGCGTGTTATTGTGGTTCTTCTGCACTCATCGATCGAATATTTATACAACTTCTACTTATAATTATTATTTAAAGCGCAGTTACATCGAAAAATAGTAAGCCTTCATCAAATATTAGGTAGGAAGTAGGCTGAATTTATATTAAATTTTTAACTTTATTTTACATATTCACAGGTCCATTAGCGAAGTTAAGTTATATAATTTTCAACTGATGCTTATTTAATAACATAAATTTGATCAATATAAATGTAAAGTTCACTAATTTTTGGGTAGAGTTGACAAATATCTTGTTAATTCTTTGATTGCTTTGCATCGATGAGATATTTGATTCTTTTATTACTTGCTCATTTCTCCGTATGTTTTTACTTTGTCTTTGGGTTGAAATATTGGGTCCCATCCGAATTGAGTACTGCCCTTAGGTTATACGATAGTACCATCAGTTCTGCCAGCAAATAATTTAGGTTATTGATGTCGTTAATCCATCAATCCAACAACACATAATGCATATGCACTTTTATCTTGATATGGCTGTATAATTTTGCTAAGCCCATGTGGACCAACTGCTTTGACAAACCATTTGACATATGGACCAGGCAGTCCATTAAGACAATTAAAACAGAGCGATGTGTCTTAGACTAACACTGGCTTCTTCAATAGTCTATAGGCGCTGATTGTTTTGTGGAGGACTATTTACTCAGCAGATCCTTGGATTTATGGTACTTTTCATTAAGAGGCACGTACAATCAATATTTTCATGGTGAACATCGATATTAGCGATGCTTAAGATTTGCTGGAACTAGCTTAGTTTGTTCATCTTGATATACAAACCCATACATTGGAGGTAATCAAACAGATGCTTCTCTTCATTACTTAAATTAGTATATAAATTATATGATATCTTTCGATGTTTGATTGTTAATACGTCAGCCAGCCCATAAATAATTATTACATGTTAGGATATTAAATCTTAGCGAAATCCTTGGCCAAGCAAGGAGTGCAACACACTTACGGTATTGTCGGTAATCAGTTATCTAAATTTAGGCATCCCTGTCATTGAGTTAGGATACGCTATCCAAGGAGCAGGTATCAATTATTATGGGTTCCGTAATTAACAGCAGGCTGCTTACAGTGCTGGCTATTGTGGGTATCTCACTGGCATTCCTGGAGTCTGTCTCTGTGTTTCTGGACCTGGTCATACCAACGCCATTAGTGGTGTTTTAAATGCTTGGGTCAACACTTGGCCCATGATCCTTATTAGTGGCTCAAATGATCTCAACCAGACTTCAAGACAAGCTTTTCAATAAGTTGACCAAGTCTATTTTGTTAAACCATACACTAAGTATAGTGTAAGGATCACAAATGCTGAAGATATTCCTTATCATGTATAAAAAGCAGTCAAAATGTCGATAACAGGCAGACCAGGTCCTGTTTTCTTAGACTTACCTGGCGATGTACTCAACCAGAAAGTGGAAGCCAGTATAACTTTTGGACCACTCGTGCCGCCACCATTTTACATCCCTGATCCTCGAGAAATCACCAAAGCTGTGTATGCGATAAAAGTTGCCAAGAGACCACTGATCATAGTAGGCAAAGGAGCAGCTTATGGTAGGGCTGAGGAGTAGGTGACTGCCCTAGTTAAATCAACTGGCATCCCATTTTTGCCAACACCAATGGGCAAGGGAGTTGTGCCTGATTCCAATGAACTTAACGCCAGCTCAGCCAGATCAACTGCTCTCAAGGAAAGCGATTGCATAGTGTTGATAGGGGCAAGACTAAATTGGATTCTACATTTTGGTATGCCGCCACGTTTCAGGGCAGGCGTCAAGATAGTTCAGATTGACATTCAACCCTAGGAACATGGACACAATATTGAGTCTTTTGCTCGATTGGTTGGTGATTGCAAATCGTCTGTCTCAGGGTTGCTATAGGCTTTGAAAGGTTTTAAAACTAAAGAGAAATCTTGGGTCACCAAACTAAAATTGAATTGTTAGAAAAATATAAAGCTCAATAGTTAATTAATAGAATTGGAGACGTCCCCGATGACTTACTACAACTCTATGGGCACAATTAAGAAGTACTTACCTGAATAAATGATTTTGGTGGGTGAGGGAGCTAATACTATGGACATTGGTCGCACTATTTTCACTCATGAGAAACCCCGACGAAAGCTCGATGCTGCTACTTTTGGAACTATGGGCATTGGTCTTCCTGCTGTGATTGCTGCTCAATCTGCATAGCCCAATTTGTGGGCAGTTGCTGTTATGGGTGACAGTGCATTTGGATTTAGTGGCATGGAGTGCGAAACTCTGACTCGTTATAAAATGGGAGCTGTTATCTTTATCATTAACAACAACGGAATTTATAGTGGAACTGAAGCTCTTGAAGGGCAACCTAAATAATATGGAGTAACCCACTTAAATCCCGATTCTAAATACGAGAAAATTGCATAAGCTTTTGGAGGAAAAGGCTATAATGTAACTACTAAGAAATAATTATAAGAGTTATGCAAAACATTGTTCGTTGAAGAGAATAAAAAGAAGCTTATTGTTGTAAACGTTCACATTGAACCCTCAAGCGCTAAGAAACCTCAGGAGAGCGCATGGCTAACAAGGAAGGCTCCAGTTGCAAAATTATGATAATCTTTATATCATTATGTAAGTAAATAAGTAAAATTATTTCAAGTTAATTTCATGAAATTTGCATGTTATAATTACTGCTAAGAACTGAAGCTATATCTTCCAGTGCAGTTTCAAACGACATATTCTCGGGTGCTATATCTGCGTACATTCTAGTTTTAGATTCTCTGACGGGGAATATTGGAGCATATTGGTTCATGAAGAAGCCATTCAACAACCGGATTGAAATTTCTGCTTTTGATTTCTTAGCTTTTGTATTTTTTTAAAGAAAAGCAGGTAAGTTTTTCTATGCTTTCTCTATATTGTTTGCATCAAAGTCACCATCAAACAGAGGAAGAACATCATGGTTAACGTTAACAGCTCTGACACCTTGGTCGATGTCAAAAAGTGGTATTACAACATAGGCAAAACCCTCAATATTATTATCTGCCTGTGTGTTTTCAGATTCAAATATTTGGATCCGGTTGACTTCGATTATAATGGAGGCATTCTTGAAGTATGCGGGATTTATGAAGAACTAGTTATCATCGAATACAAACTATGTGGTTGTGGACAAATCGAAATTTATCTTCCTGCAGAAGTTAAGGTCAAAGCTTTTCTTTTTATAGTAGTTGCCCGGTGGAGATACGCAGACTGTGATGAAGTAGTAATATAATAAATCAGCCTCAGGCACAAAAAGTTTATCTATGACAAAGTTAATACCAAAGTACTATTGATACTCAGCCATCCACTTAAGCTAAAGATTTTCCTTAGTGTTTTAAGGCGAGAAGACAAGTGTCTTGAATAGATACTTGGTAATTTCCTCACCAGAGTAGTTCTTTTTAATACCTTTGTACTGCAAATATCCACTGATCATAGTGTTAGTATCGATAGGCTCTCGTTTGTACTGCTACTCAAATAATTTGGCTTAGTTGTCATCGATCTGATACAGTATCGTGTTATACACTCGATCAGAGTAAGCCGGCATCGGGTTTGATATTTTTGATGCGTTTTATAATATGCCTATCAATATACTCACACACGGAATTGGAGGGTACTGGGTAAGTAGCTACTACAGTTCGATGTATCTGGGTTATATATTGCCCCAGAATACAGGTAATTGGTAGTACCCCGATGTCATGAAGTAATCAGTGATCTTGTTAGATTTTATGGGCTCTCCCTATTTATCCAGAAACAAGTAGATCAGAGAAAAGCCCAGCGAGTACACTTGGTAATCCATCGCAGAAATCGCAATCATGCGTATGAAGATGATAGTAGAAGGAGGGATTCTAGCTTAGTTCCTAATTTTTCTTGTGTAGTTAACCAAAGGATTGTAGAGATCTGTACTCACTTCAGCAAGGAATTACTCTCGAGGTAGTACATGAGAACCATCTGCATCAATGAATGACATCTCTAGTTTAACTGGTCCAATATAGGAAGGTAGAGTTCGAAGCCCAGATACTGACACATCAAAATTTAACGGTTTCTTAAGCTGGACATGCGAGAACTAAGTGGGGTGTTAATTACTGTAAAAGTAATCCTGGTTTACACGAATTATATCTTCATCATCAATGTTCTTCATCTTGATCGGATAGTTCATATTCATTTTACTTCCGTTCATCGTATTCTGCTGTACTGAGTGTCGAGAAGAAGGTTTAACATTAGGAGTAGAATTGTTCTTGTCTTTACTTTGCAAACTCTGCCCTGATTGATTCACCTGCCCCTTCTATGAAGGTTGAATAGACTGACTACTAGGATTCTTTTGCACATTGCCAGTTGAATTACCTTGTGGCTTAGACTGTTGTTGTTGTCTTTTAAGGGATTCCAGAATGTGCTCCTCCATGAGAACTTCCTCAACTTAGAAGGTAATTTCTTCCTGTTTCTTCTTTTTCATTCTGTTCATATCAGCTGGATAAGGGTACATGATGTCATCACCATACATGTTTACTGAGAACCGACCCTACTTAATTTGGCCAAAATGTGTCACCTTAAAAGAGTACCAGCAATATGGTTTTGGTTCGTTTGTTATTCGCTTTTCGTCTTTCTCTGCTGCGATTATTAGCAAGTAAATTTATTTCTGGTTTCTGTTGTAGAGCTCCTGCAAGTTCTCAGGAACATAGAAGCTTTCATTATAAGCTATTGCTCCAGTTGCGTCGAGTTTATTTTTAATGTGTGGGTTAAAGGGATCTTCGGTTTATTTTTCTTCATGATAAATAGTTGCGAACTCATATTTCATACCTTGTTCTTTCTCGTGATAAAACTACTCATAGATGATGAGCTTAATCTTAATAGCTTTCTTCAAAGGATAATTCCTCAAAGACAGCACAGATACTCGATATCCGAAAGGATCCTTTTTCTGCACTGAAGCTCTCTGCGGACCTGCTGCTCCGAATGGATATGATTATATTTTCCCAGCTATGTAGGGTTGAGATCCAAGATCAGGCACATTTGGAAGAACCGAAGGTTTTTTTGTCCCATGTGGAAGTTGATGGGCGCCAGACGGTATTGATAATTTGCTTTCTAAATTTCCAATCGATGGGTTTAAGGCTATAGAATGTATACTCTGACCATTAGCTATTTCGGGAGTATTCTTTTTAATAATATCCACTTGCTTGCTCATAAATGCTTTTCGATTTTAATTCACCCACTCTGAATTAATTTTCTATTTTTCTACAATAATCTTCTCAAACTAAAACTGCTTCTTCATCTTATCGATCCTCTGCTTTTGAGCCTTCTCTTGAACATTCATACGGTGTTTCGATAATTACACATACTGCTTCATCTTCGCATTGTATAGCTCTGACCCTTTTGGCAGTTTCGATAGGATCAGCAAATCATCATACTATTGTGCCATTATTGATTATATCAGTTTGTCCTACTAACTCTTCCCCTATTTGTTTAAGTTAAATTTTAGCATCTTTTCAGTGCCTTTTAGTGCACTAGGTGGCAAATACGAGCTCATAACTGAAGTCTCAGATGCGCCTGAAGCAACAGTTAATGGTCGGTCTTGATTTAATCGGCTGTAATTGAACTTTTTAACTTCGCTCACTTTATGGCTTTCAGGTTCAGCTACTTTGAGAGTCGGAACAGATCTAATAGGAGATTTAACAATTTTGGTATTTGACTCGCTTAGTTCAGGTAAATTATCATCAACTGTACTCATTTGCAGAATATTTTTCTCGAGTTTTTATTTTTATCGCCTTTTTGCATTTAACTATAATTCCATATCGTGCTTTCTCTCTTACAACATCTGCTTTTAGAAACGTAGTTTTCCGACTTTAAGGCCTTGTTAATATGGCTGATCGCTTTCTTCTTTTGTTTTTACTTGAGATTTTTCCCACTGCTTTTTCTTATTTTAATACTCTCTAATTTCCTTCTGCAGCATTTCTTTTTCATGTGCAAGTGCTTCCCTTCTTGCGATTATATCCTGTAAATTATTTCTCTTGTCTTAGATGACAATTTCCTCTTATTGCTTGTCAAGAGCTTCGATTTCTCTCAAAGCTTTTTGTCTTTCAACTTCAAGTTGATTTTTAATATTTTTTTATTGTTCAATTTCTCTCAATATGTTACGATGTTCTTCGTCCAGTTTGCTTGTGTTTTATCTTAATTATGCATCGATTACTAATTCTTCTCAAAATCATAAGTCCTAGCTTGCATGCTGAGTGACATTTTACCGAATTTACTAATGTCCCTGTTTTTACTAGCCTCTTGGAAGTTCTTTTCCAGTTCGTCCAGGGCTCCATATTTGGAACCGGCGCAAAATTTTTTCTTATGATTGTCAAGCTCACTCGCATTTTCAAACATCATGCCGCAATCTCTATGTCAAATAAAGGAGTACTCGCAAAGTTGATTAGATCTCATAAAGGACGATGATTTTCTATGATTCTCAATATGTTAAAGTTATATTTATATGTTTAAAAATACTATCAATTTAACTCATCTTGCTATGTAAATACAATAAAATAAGCTTTTTCGAATTATGTTTGATCGTCTCTTTTATAGAATTATTAAAAATAGAGTAAGATTGTAAATGAATATAAATATAATAAATTATCATAAGTATTTACCTTATCAACAACGGGCTAATGGGTCGTAAACAAATGAACCACAGTTCCAACAGGGACAACATCGCTAATCGCAAGGAGCAAAAGGCTCAGAAATCGCATGGAATTTTCAAAAAGTTAGACAAAACTTTACGTCCTCCAGATCTATCAAAATATAAGAATAAAGTCTTGCAGTCTCTCAAGAACAAAGAGACATAACGAACTCACACAATAGCCAATCTGTAGTCCGAACGCAAACTCCATTTACACCACTTTCTTGAATAGCAATAAAAATTATAAAAATACGAAATGCCCAACTAAATCAGTGACGAAGATGATGGCATTGAAATGAAGAATCAAAGTCATCATGACTCTAATAAATATCACAAAGAAATGAAGAAACTTATTGAAGCATGCGATATTATTGTGGAAGTGCTCGACGTGCGAGATCCACTCTCCTGCAGATGTAAGAATATCTAAAGGAAAATATTAAGCATGCCTGACAAGAAAATTATTTTGATATTAAACAAAATAGATTTGGTGCCAATGGAGAACGCATTCGCTTGGCAAAATTATTTGAGAAGAGAGTATCCTGTAGTTATGTTCAAAGCTAACATGCAGAACCAAAGCTCACATCTGGCTTCAAGCACAGTTTTCAAGAAATCAGTTGCTAATCACACTGAAGCTGCCGAAAGCATGATCCAAAGCAGCAAAGCTATTGGTCCAGATCACTTAATTCAGCTAGTCAAGCAGCTATCCAGAGTGGAAGGTTCTACTCGGGCTGTAACTGTAGGCTTAATTGGATACCCTAATGTTGGCAAGAGCAGTGTCATCAATAGTTTGAAGAGATCAAAAACCTGTGAAGTGTCTCCGATTCCTGGCTGTACTAAAAACTTAAAATAAGTGAAACTGGACAGTCAAGTCAAGCTAGTTGACTGCCCTGGTGTTATTTTTTAGAAATAACTTACTAAAAATCAATTGATTCTGCAGAACACTCTTAAAGGCGACGTTGATCTTGAAGAAGTTGTCGATGCAATTTTGGAACGTATTGCGATGAAAGAGTTAGTTTAGTATTACTAAATTGAACCATTTACTTCTAGAATGGACTTTTTGGCAAAAATATGTAGAGCTCATGGCAAACTTGGAAAAGGTGGTGTTCCTGAAATGAAACAAGGAGCCAAAATTGTTGTTGAAGACTGGAACAAAGGCAATTTAAAATATTTCACTGTACCTCCTCATGTATAAAGTGATATAATCAAAATGACCAAAATGGTTGATTAATGATTTCAATTTTAGGAAAGGAAGTCAATAATTTTGATTATTTATTTATTGAGAATGGAAAAATCAATTTTGATCAGTATTTTGTCAATAATATACTTATTAATACTGCTCATTAAGCTAATTTTGGACAATAGCTAGAGCTTAATATGCCTCTTTTCGAATAAAATCTTTTTCTCTTCGTATCTTATTCATCTCCAGTTAAATTTTATTTTTTTATTGTTGAGTTTATAAAAGTTTTTCCTTGATACATTTAATCATCACTTAACTTTCTCGTAATTTAATATCGCTTTTGACCCGTAGATTTGTTTAATCTTTAAGCTTCGAAGTTAATAATAAAATATCCTAGGCCTGTTTAGAAATAAATTAATTGTAATGAGCATGTAAACTTTCAATATCCTTTTTATAAGATGTGTTCAAGAATTAAGATTACTTTTTAGCCAACTCGAACGATTTTATAAGATTTTGTTTCGATTGTGTCATTTATGATAAGATATGCTTATTTGATTTCTAATGCAACTCCAAAAATTGTTTGCTTTATACTTACAAATACTTCTTTAAATTTGATAAACGACTATCTTCCGCATGTGAAATTTCTTCCTGTTTTTTATTAATTAGAATTTAGTCAGTTCGTTGACTTTCTTAGTGATACGGTGTTGGTCTTTTGGCTGAGACCTCTCCGAATTTAATACTTTCATACTATTTCATCTTTTTATTACTATTGTTTATTTTAGCCTGACTCTTTCTATCTTTAGCAGCAGATGATATCCTTTTAGTGTTGCTATTAGATGTACTCGCTTTGGTATGGCTTTGACTATTGCCTCTGCTCTGCTTGCTGGAGCTAACATAATACATAGGAAAATTTTAATTTTTATATTTATTCTGTTCTAAAAGTGCAAGTCCTCCCCACAGTTGTTCCTTAGTTTTACTAGCTTTTTACTTGCTCTGAGTGCGACTCTTTGTGGACTCTTTGTTCAACTTTGCACTTCCCTTTTTCACTGCATTTATTTGACTAGGGCGAATGTTGCTGTTCGTGAAACTGTTTATATTCTGTTACATATCGGATTGGCAGAATTAGTGAGAGAAATTTTTTAAGGGTCGGGTTTTGTTCTGTATTCTCGGCATTGATAATTTTCGTGATAATTTTCGGTATTATAATATTAATGCTAATAATTATTATACTCATCTCATTACAATAACAAATTATTTCATAAATCAAATGATCGAGTTTATTTTAATAAGCCACAGCTTAACAATTAATTAAGAAATATTGTTTGGTGAGCATTAAATGATCCGTTAATGAAATATTTTTCGCTTATAGAATATTATAATAGTCGAAGATGACTTATTACCAAGGCAGCACTTTCTATTAAGGTGGTAGCATTAAGCAAGATTACTGTGCTTCCACTGCTGATAACTTCTACGCTCGTGAGTAAAGTCTAAGGTAGTATGAATTCCTCATGAGGGAAAATCAATGGTTGAAGGATGAGCTTGATAAAAAGTATGCCGATCTCAACACTCACTACGAAACTAATTATCAAAATGATCATAGTAGACATCAACAATTGAGTGGCCAGGACGATATGGTTTTGAACGAGATTATTAAGAGAAACAAGTATTTAGAAGAAAAAAATTATTAGCTTAAAAAACAGCATCTAAAACAGACACAATAGATTAGGAAAGTAGAGCAGTCTTAAAAGTGGAAAGATAAATTCAGATGCTGTCCATAGAAATGTTATCATCGTAAATACATTCAGCTACTAAGGATAAAGTCACCTCTATTATGATTGGCTATCATATTCTAATTTTATTCTTTTATTACATCTGTATTGTTATTATCCAAACATCACAAAGACTGATCAGAATAAAACAGCAGTGATTAATTGTCATGATTATAATAAAATGCTGTCCATATACAAGAAATTATATATATATCTGAAGTCCATGGACAAAGAGCACATCATAAAACTATCAGCAGATGAACAAAAGATATTCGGCATGCTCAAAAAGTACAGAGACGAGCTGAAACTCAAGACTGTGCTCAGAGTAGCCGGTGGGTGGGTTAGAGACAAAGTACAATATTTGTAATATAGGTAATCGGTAAATAGTCTAAAGATATTGATATTGCACTTGATAACATGAAAGGTTAAGAGTTTGTAATGTTACTTAAACAGCATGCGGAAAATAGTACCGATAAGATTTCAGGATTCGGCGTAACTAAATTCAATCCAGAACTGAGCAAACACTTGGAGACTGCAACTGCAAAAATAGATAATCACTGGATTGACTTTGTAAATTTGCGCTGTGAAGAGTACAATGAAGACTCACGCATCCCCATCATGGTACTTATTACCTAAGTTAGAAATTCGGAACCCCTTTGCAAGATGCTGAGAGGCGAGATTTTACTATTAACAGTCTATTCTACAATCTTGATACGGAGCAGGTCTAAGATTGTACAGGCAAGGGTATTGAAGACTTGCACAGTAAAATAATTAGAACGCCATTGAAACCCTCAATTACATTTCGAGATGACCCTCTCAGAATTTTAAGATGCCTCCGCTTTAAATCAAGACTAGATTTTAAAGTGGACCAATAAATTTATGAAGCTATTAAAGATCCTGAAATTCAGTAAGCACTACTTAGAAAGGTTTCCAAAGAAAGGGTCGGAATTGAACTTTCAGGTTTACTAAAAGCTAAGCATTTTCTAACTGGGCTTGAAGATATAAAAGATTACGGATTATGGAACATTGTCTTTGAAGTACCTAAATAGTGCTAATAATTAGCATCTGATGAAGCAGCTCTTAAAAGAATTCCAGAATATTCATTCAAATGCACTAAGCAATTTATAGCTAACTTATCTGAGCTAAAGTGGCTGACTGAGAAAGAACTAATTAATGAAGAAGAAGCAGATGAAAAGCCAAAAGCGAAGAAGAAACAATAAATTCAATACCCTTCTCAAGAGCTTCAGTTTATGATTTTGCTGTCAAGCTTGACTTTTGTCTATCGCAAGTATGAAGTAAAAGTGAAAAAGACTAAAACCAATTTAGTGACATTTATGGCTAAAGACCAACTAAAGTACGCAGCCAAATATGCGAAATTTTCAATGCATTTCGCAGAGTGCGTGGACAAACTAAACGAGATTAAAGATGCTAATAAGATCTACGAAATAATACGATGGTTACGGTTTGCTGAAGAAAAATGGGAGCTTGCCATCCACTTTCTGCTTGCACACTACTAAACCACAAAGTAATAGGCGAAAATAAACCTTCTGCAGCTGAGAGAAGACATTGTAAAAAAGAACCTCGGCAAGAGTTATTTAGCTGAGCCTCCAATTGATGGCACCTTCTTGACGAAAAAGGGCATCAAAGGCCCAGCCATTAGTAAAATATTGTAAAATGCGGTAATATGGCGTATTGTGAATCCGGCAGAGTCCAACGAAGCTTTCTAGAAATAATTTTAAGAGAAGCATTAATTTTTTGCGTCCGATGCAGCATATCGATGATTTTTATGCCTACTCATCTAAATATAATCTGCTATTGGCGGCCAAACAAGAACAAAAATCATAAATCACAGCTTGAGCTAAAAGAAAGGATGGCGCAGAGCTTCTGTGCAGTTGATGCGACGGCTGGGGTCGATTTCTAAGCAACGGCGTATAAGATTAATGAGCAAGGGATGTCCTTCCAGGACATCATCCACTGTCTTTAGTCCGATGATGTTTTCAATGTGGTCAAGCCTGTCCTAATTAATGCGACCATCGCGAAACATTTTCTTGAGAGAGGATACTGAACATTTCTGTATCATCCAGTTAGGAAACTTTCCGCAGTTCTTTTCGATCATGGCTAAATGCTCCTCGTCTGAGTGAGTGGGGAAGAAGAGTTCCCCAGTATATAGCTCGCAAATGATGCATCCTATAGACCATATATCGCTGATTTAGTCCCACTTACAGCTCTGCAGGATAACCTCGGGTGATCTGTATTGTCTCGTGTTGATGATGGTACTGTGGTACTCGTCATGTCTTGTTGCTCCTCCGAAGTCAATGATGCGCACTTTGTCTCGACTGGGCAGGTAGTACTTGTTACGATATGGATATTACTCGTATGATGTTTCATAGTAGTCCTGTGTCTCCAGCAGAATATTCTCCGGCTTCAAGTCAGTATGTGTGTAGCCGATTCTATGCAAAAATCCAATAGACTTGAGAATCTGCTTAAAGAAGGATTGGACCAGTTTGATTGGGAAACCTTTATAGCTATTCATCTTCATGAAATCATATAAGGACTTACCTAAAGGTTTGAAAACGATACAAAAGTGATTGTGATGATAGAAAGATTCCACATATTGAACGATGCCCCACTAGTCGTGAGGATCTCTCTCATTAATCCTTCTGATGATAGACCTTTCCGTTCTGGCTGACTATATGTATCGTTAGACTGGCTTAATGATCTACCTTTTTGTATGTATTACTTTAATTGCATAGGCTACTCCTCGGTATTCGCACTCCACGACTCTTCCGAAGGTTCCATCTCCCAAAGCTCGTGTTATTCTGTATTTGTGATTGAGTTTTTCGCCTTTCCGATATTTATAGTGGGGAGCCTCATGTCGCCTTTCAGTAGACGACGAGCCTCCTGCAGAATCCGAATATGAAAGAGATCCAGAGCTAGATGAGGACGACGAGTATGAAGAAGATGATGACGAAGAGTATGATGAAGAGGGCGAATGCTTTCTGTACTTGCGCTACTTGTGAAAATGACCAGTGGACTATCGGTCTGCATACGATTTGTATTTTCTATATGAATATAGACAGTACTTGTTTCTACTGCGGCTTCTTGAGTAGTTATGCCGATGCTTACCCATTATATTCGACTACCTGAATTATTATAATGGGGAGTAAAATAAATAATTACACCGCTATCCATTACAAATAATAAGATATGTATATTGAAAATTATATGTTTCTCATTCGATTGTCATCAAGTTCATTAACTTGCTTAATTTTAGATAATTTCGCAACACATTTGCTTTTTCTCAAGAAAGAAATCGGTTACCAATCCAGCTGATGTCATAATTGTGCTGCCCAATGATCGAACCAAAGCATTCCATAGATTTCTATCCAGTTTCCGCGTCTCGTACCCAAACAAACCCTTGAGGGATGTACATTTTTGGTACATAGCGTGAAGGCGTTGTATATGTGCCGGATTTTCCATCAACTATTTTAAATGATCTCTTCTTATTGCCGAGAGTTAGTACCAGGTCGCCCTCATTGGGTTCAATGAATGGTAACTTCAATATAGTTAGAATTGTTTTGTAGCTAAGCTTTCCTGATTCATCACGGCAAGGTAGCTTGTCTGGGTTAAGTAGCGTGTACTGATTGTTATTGTGTCGTATACTGCAGCTCCAGTGACGAGTAGGCCTAGCGCATATCCTACCTTTTTACTCATTGTTATTTAATTTAATTTAGTTGCAGATAAAATATCACTAATCTTTGATTTCAGGGAATGGATATTTTTCCATAATTCCGATGTCCATGAACTCAAATTTATTATCCCGATGGGCCATGTAATATCTGTACTGATCAGCTCTTAGCAAAGCTTCACTGTTAGTCTCAACCTTTTTGGACTCTGAATAAAAGCGAGAGTACAGTTTTGAAAGAACAACTCTAACATAAAGAGTCGACTCTCAATAAATTCAGATAATTTAAACAGTGCGCGCCTGCCTCGAATTTGAAGTGAGGAATGCTCGTTCTATTCTATGCGATACTTATTTCTGGCTTTGATCTCATTCTAAAGACAATTCTAAATTACTTTGTATATGTTGATGATGTATAAATGAACGAAGAAACCGACAAAAATGCCAACTGCGCCAATTATAAGTCGTATTGAGTTGTAGGCTGGCTTTGATGTATACCCATTTTTTATTAACTATTGCTCTACGCTCATAGTGTGCTACTCGTATCGGCGGTTTAACCACCTGCTTAACCAAGAATTATGGGGTTTCGGTGCTGTAGTCCTCAAATTTATCGTCGACATTAGAGATAAGCGCTTGATAATCTTCATTTATATAATTTAGTAATATATTATGAAAATGCTAGGTTCAGTGTTCTGGCTTCACAATAAGTTTTTTCACAGTGTCTTCGATCATCTCCACATTGGCTCTGTTTCCGTCTGCATTAAAGCATAATTACATAAGAAGGGGAACTTCATCTATGGCCATCGTCCTCGCAACAGTCTGAGTCCTGATCTGATATGGTTAAACTCTAAATAAAAATAACTGTACGTAGCTCGATATACTGCAGTTTGGGCCAGTTGGATTTGGCAAGAAGTCGGATTCCTTCATCACCCAGTCTATTCATGGCTGTATTACAGATTGTTGACTTATGTTGAGGAGAATAAGCTAAGGCCAATTGGGTCTCACAATTTTACGAATGGCTTCAAGTCCAAGACCACAGTTACCGATGTCAAAAGTGTTGAGAAAGAGCAGGTCCATTTTGCATAGCGAATCAATTCCCCTCGCTCCTAGCTTATTTCCAGTCAAATTAAGATGCTTAATGTTGAAGAATTCGGCTTTACGGAACTACTTTAATCCCAGACTGCAAATACTATTGCTATCTGATTGAGTGAATGAGTACTGAGAAGAAGCTGCTCTAGTTTGGGCCATGTGGCTTTCGATATATGCTTTAGCCCTTCGTTTTGTAAATCATTCTTTCTCAGATCAATAAATTCCAGATTCAAATATATGCAATTGGATAAATGTTCAGCTCCTCTTTCACCCAAATTATTTTACGCTTTATTATGTAACATGTACTAATGCATATTTTCTTGACGTTCGGCAGACTAACCCTGCTTAACAATAGACCTAACTCTGGCCCTAATTTCATCCAAGCTGTATAGAAATTAGAATACCGAAATTAATCTCCTCAGTGTCTTCCCAACTCTCATCACCTAACTTTTGTTTTCCATTTTTCGAGTTACTGTTGATGACTGAGCTAAGAAAGAATTTACATTTTACTAATTCTTTCCAGTGAAGATCATTTTATTAAATATCTTGTATGATTGGACTATCAAATTAACTTTGATTTTTTCTATTACGTCTTTGACCTCTTGAATGTATTCTGTCGTTTTTCTCGGGCGAGACTTATTTTTTCATATATTATACCAATTCCGAAATTTTATTATGAGTTCGCAAATGAAAAAGTAAAGGCAAAAAATTAATATAATCATCTATTTTTATCTTATCGGACTCGCATTATAGGAAAATTTTTAACCAGACCAAATCCTTAATTCGCATCAATAATAATATCTGGATCTTCTGCTTATTTTAGACTCTTCAAATAAAGTTCATCAAGGTAGCATCTTGCGACTTGTCGGATTCTATCAAACTGTGCAGCCTTCAGAATAAGACTGTGCTCTTTCGTGAGGTAAATAGGTCGAAACTACTACTTTATTTAGATAAAAATTTATTTCAGTTTCTCATTCGATTTTGTGTGTTAAATGTATATTACCTTATATGCCAGTTGCATCAATTTTTTCTAGGTCAAGTGATTAAATTCTATCATCTCGCAAATCATTTTGCCTATGCTTTCATGAAAATCCATGACAAACGATTTTTTCTATCGATCTTTAGATCCGAAATTTCTCTTAAGCAAAATTACATAATACTTAAGAAATAGTTTGGCAAACAAATTTCGATCCAATATGGACTAATAGGTAGGTAAAATTTTCTTGCGGATTGTAGACTTCTTATCTAGTCTTTTGAGTTTTATGCCATTAACGAGTGATTTCTCAATATAGAACCAGTGTTGTAGTTTTTTTAACAGCTCAAAAAATCTTTAGAAAGTTTGAAGTTCATAATAATACTTCACTTATTCGTCCTCGAGTATTTCATTAATATTTATCTATTAAGTCAGACTTCTTTTATTTTTTAATTTGTTACTTGTCTTCGGAGCAACCTACTTTTAAGGTTTGTCATCTTGTTTTACTTTCATGAATCTTTCATTTATTCCGTCGATAATGTGGACTTAAAGTTCGTGCATTGGCATAGTTTATATTAATCTTGACACTTTGTTTATGTGCGAGTTCATTGAGCCTGCAAAAAGTTCAGGTAAAAATAAAACTTGCTCGACAAGTCTCGGGTCACGTGCGAATATATTGTTATTCTTGTGTGTATTCGGATTACTGATGCTGCCATTTTTTCTTCTTGGAGAGTTAACCGGCTGCTCTTGACCCATCAAATTAAAAATATTTATAATGTGAATGAAATCTGTACCAGTTTTTCAGTTTTTATTACAAGGTGTATGAATCGGGAGGTAGGCTGAAGTGCGCTTATGCGTTATGTTTTTTATAATCAATTTAAAATGTGCAAACACATATTAAACGTCCAAGCAGCAATCCGAGCACCGTGCTGCAAGAAGTGGTTCGACTGCTCAGACTGCCACAATGAAATGTCAGATCACAAGCTAAAGAAAACAACCTAGATGGTCTTCGCCTGCAAGAAGTGTAACAAGGTGTTTCGAAAGGACATCCTCCAGTACGAAGAGTCTGACGAGTATTGCCCCTTTTGCGATAACAAATACGTCGTCGATGCGGTTACCAAAGAGGATCGCTGAATTTATATGTTGAATGATGTTTATGCAAATTGTGGCTTTTTAGCTTTGAATTTATAATTATTTAAGAATATGTTAGGTCACATTTTACGGTCATCTACAAATCCATTAACTCTGGTTTTGAAGCAGTCGATTGTGATCCGGTCCCAGAAGAAAAAATCAATTTTCGATAAGACCTCGTATAATCCGGAGTGGATCCCTCGTCAAAATCCGTACCACAAGCAACGCAAACCGCAAATGTCGGTATGGAGCGATCCCAACACAGTCGTACCATACATTATACCACCAATGAGGAAGCAGGGAGGCAATTTAAAGACTTACGTCAAGCAAGTCATCGAGTAAGAATAAAAATAACGATCAATGAGAAAGAAATTGTATGTGCTTGAGCCTATTCGAGCTGGCGATGTTATCGATATCACTTATCAGGAAACTTATGAAAATTAAACCCTCACAACTCATCGCGGTTTTGTACTTTCTTTCAAAAGAAGGAACTCGCTAACTGCGGGCATTTAGATGATGGTGAGAATGGGAGGCATGAATATCAAGGGATTTTATCTTGTTCACAGTCCCAAAATTAAAGATATTAAGATCGTCAGTAGAGGCTCGGGCAATTTCAGATCCAGCTTGAAATTTGGGTGGAGAAAAATTGGTAAAAATCAGGCAACAAAACCAAGAATTAGAAACGGTGTGATGAAATCGAGAACAAACACTCGACTGAGAGCTAAAGATAGAAAACCTAGCTCCATGTAATATGACAAAATAAAGAGTGACAATGTCAAGCGTATAGTCAAGCTATGATTTTAAGATTATGAATATTATTCCTGTATATAATTGTCTGTCAAATCCGGTTTATTTTTTGTATACTTAAATGATATAAAAATATATACGTTAGAATGAAACACCAAAAGAAAATAATTGATCAACTAATAGAGCAGTCTAAGCCTGTCTTCTAGTCGAGTAAATTTGTCAAGCGACATGTACCTACTGAGCAGTTTAGTGAGCAAACATTAGATTTATAAACTAATACTAAATATTAACAAATCAACGACAAAATGCAAAAGGGCGATCCATAATTGTGCAGTTTCTAGGTTTTTATTGAAATTGGCGATGGTCGTAGTGATAGCATCATCATGTGTGAGAATTCTAATCCCTTGGAAGAAGCATAACGATTTTGTATGAAGCACAACCTAGATCATTTTATCATTGGCTTACTTGCTGAGTCCTTAGCTCATCAGATGAACAAAGAGAGATCTATCAAAAACTCAGTCGTATTTTCCTAGACAAACGGTAAAAAATGTTTCGGGGCTGATAAAGTATTCTCTCAAAGCAGGATGTATAAGTCTAGCAAGCACTCAAAATAATTATGGAAGTAACCAGAATAAATATTCGACGGACATCCGAAGATTAACGAAGTAAGTATATAGATCGTCAAAAAAATGGGAGGGAAAGAAAAAATAATTTAAAGTGTTTGTCGGAAATTTCAATAGAAAGCTCATAATATAGTCGTGGAACAATTTGAAAGTGAATAGCGCTAATTCTAAAGCTATCCGTTTCAGCCATTAATTAATCCAATAAGTCGAGAAGTTGACTAGGCAATAGGCCGAAATTCTAGAGAACGAGCCACGAGATACTAGCTTCTGTACTAGCAGCATAAATCGATTGAAAACAAAAAAGAAATTCTACGAAGAAATTCCATAAGCTAAATCAGTTTTAAACCAGCTATTAATAAAGTTTCGAGAAGTATCATGAACCGAAAGAGAAGCCTAGGCGAAATTCAAGCAAGATAAATTAGCAAAGATAAACAATAAATTAAAAAAAGACATTGTAATTAAAATCGACAAGAAACTAAGAGAAAACTAGAAGCAAATAGAGAAGCAAATCCAAACACGCTTTGCCATCATCTTTTCGACGAAGCTAAGAGAAGATAAACAAAATTGCAGAAGTAAGCATAGAGGATTTATAATGATCAAAGTAACTGGCATATTATAGACAACTCGAACAGCTTGATTTTCCATTTGAGAGAGAATCGAATTAAGGAAATATTTCATAATTTAGCTCATCCTCAAAAGGATCTTCATTATCAAGATATCAAAGTCGAGAAATTGACGGAAGTAGAGAAAATTTTCCTGCCTGTTTTTAAAGAAATGCAAGAAATAGATACAAGTTTAAACGAAGAGGAATTTGTTCAGGCAGGCCTTCGATTACTCAAGTACATCACACCTAGTGAACGAGCTTTACTCATTAGAAGACCTTCTAGGACATCATATGATAAGTAAAATGATCGTGCAGTTGTCCAGGTTAACAAGAAGAGCAAATAAATTTTGAAAGGAAAAGGTTATGGGTAGCAAAACATCTATATGAGAGGTTTAATTTTTAAAAATTAAATCAAAAATCAAATTTAGAAAGGCAAATAATAAAAAGTACGTCATGAGCTTCGAACTTGTACATTTAAGCCGAAAATCCACTCAGTCCCTCAAAGCATTGCTTATTGAGTAGTGCCATAATTTTTTTACGATTACTGAGGTGCAAATAATATTTAGCTTTCAATATATTTATTAATGAATCGAGGAGTCAGAGCTGACATCAAGGCCAGCAAAGAGAAGAAAGCTGCTGGCAAAGATAAGCTGAATCGTAGCAAATCCAAGAGTCGGTCTCGAAGCCCACAAGGAGGATTAAACAAATCTAACAAAAAGTTGCCTAAGACAAGCCGCGATAAAAATAACCGAAACAGGAGCCCTTCGATTGCAAGGTCCAAATCAAAGAAAGGTCTATAAAAATCTGCAAGCACAAAGAAAATAAAGCGAAATGCTTCCCAACCTAAAATAAATAGTGCATCTAAGGTCGGAGCAGGATCATCGCAAAAAAAGAATGTTAATAATAGTAGCCGATTAGCAAAGCCTGAACAAAATGCTAAAAAGATTGTTACCGCTAAATAAGTGCCTACCCCACAAAACTCAGATAAGAAGCCTGAACCTATGATAAAGCAATAATAAAAGGATATGGGACTGATCCTCTTGATCCCAGAATCTGAGAAGATAATGCTCAAGCCTATCGACACGCTAGACTAGGTATTCTAAAAATTTCTAGAGATGATCAGTAATGATAACGATGCTAGCTATGTTATGAACGCACTTCCTTAATTTCGAGACTTCAAGAAAGACGATGATACAGGAGGTAGAGACTTCATCTCAGGAAAAATAACTAGGCTGTCTGGAGTGTTCGACAACCTGAATATTTAAAAAATAACTAGTCCACTACGAAAAGTTCCCATGTACTATACAGGGCAAAGCGGAAAAAACTTACAGGTCATGAAGATTATGCTTCAGACAAAATTCAAGGTTCAAGTGGATCTAGGATTTCTACAGTACAGCTTAGATGGAGATAAAATATCAATATTCCGCATATACATAAGCAGGATATATCGAAAGATGAACTACACAGCGTTTACTTACTTGGAGCTGCTGAAATTACTAATGGAGAAGCATCCAGCTGCTGATCGATGGAGTATATTTATTTTAGAGCGTAACCAAAACATCCACAAGTTTTTCAAGTACATGGGACTCAAGATTGAAAAGGTTATTACGGACAGTAAAAATAAGAATAGTGTGGACTACTATCAAGAATTCTCAATTAAGAAGAAGGACCTACAGACTGCCATCAGCGCATTTAAGTGACTTTTTGAACTCTTGATTGCTATTTCGATGTTTTTCACTTATGCCTCATATTATAGTTAGTAAAAACCACAACAATATCAAATATCATGCTTAAAATCTTCCAGCACCGACTGTGGAATCTTTTCACGTGGAATACATGAGAAACCTACATTTATCAGTTTTGGAGTTTTCTTGATCCCTGGGTAGTTGTCCAGCAGGTTGAGGAAGTCCTTTACTACTTGTGATAAGTCGAGTTCATAGCTATCAATCAAGGGAGAATTAGAACTTGCCTTAAGTCCCATGTAGTATTTCACACAAATTTTATAGTTGGGATGCTAACACTCGAAACTTCGAGGATATGGGTTTAACTCAATATCTGGGGGAATATCCTGTTGCATTTCGAAGAACTTAACAAACTTTCGGAGCTTACTTTAAATGGTTCCTTTCCATGGAATGAAGTCTTATTGATTTTAGCCCATCACCGAAATCTCCAGGAAGTATCTGTATTCATCAAAGAATTTAATAGGTTCAAACAAATCCTTCCAAGTCTTTTTACCCTTGTTTATTTCTTGCACAGTTTGAGAGGCGGCTTTTAACTGCTTTTTGGTAATGAAACTGGTCATCTTGGACACACCATATGCCGCGTTCATAAATGGCTCAAATGGCGTATAAATTGTCATTTCGTCTTCAGTAGGTTACATATACGAGACCTTTTCCAACATGACTGGAATTGACCATACCCATGTAGCATAGATAAAGAAGAATCGATCTAGCAAGCGCAGGGCAGAGTAGTTTGGGTAAAGCTGACAAATTTTGGCCAGCATGATAGAAAAAGCAGCCCCACCCAAATATCCGTATACTTGTGAGTAGACTCCTTTGTTGCGAGCCCACATCTTTATGGCCTTTAGTGCGACTTGAAAGTTAGGGTATTTCTTAATATACCTGAGTAAGTAAAGGGAAGTGCGATACCCATTCATGCACTTGAGCTCCTTTTCACTAATTGAGTAGTTTTTGAACTCGCCCATATCGGTAGGCAAATTCAACAGCAAATGCAGATACTATGCTTGAATGCGTGACATCAACAGGTCCATCTGTACTCCATAGAAGGTTAGTTTCATTATGGGCACATAAGCATCGGCTGAATTAGGAAATGACTACGTATGGGGAACAACTCCATCACATTCTAATTACTTCTTAGTTTGTCCGCAAGAAGACCATAAAAGTGCTTTTCACGGGTGAAGGACTCAGGCACAACGCAAATTAGATCAATATCTCCATCTAGACTGTGAGCCTTGAGGCTATAACTACCGAACAACTTAAGCCCATAGTCCTACGAGAGCTTCTGGCTGCAGTTTTCGGCAATCCACTCTTCTACAATACGGTTGAGCTGTTTAATTGCCATTTCCTTCTGCTCACTTGATTTTTGATTATCATTATATGATCTCTCCAGCACCTATTCTATTTTGTCAATGTCTTTCTTGTCCTGCTCTTATGATCCCTTCTCGCTGATAACCTGACGAGGGTTCTGCAGTTTCTACAGGTACTGATCCGGAGACAGGGACAGGTTATATGAGTCCGACTTTAAAATATACATGATATTATAAACATTCTCCTATTCATAATAGCATTGTTAGTATACTGCCTGAAGTTATGCGGACAATAATTCAAAAATAAAAATGATTTACAGTTTTATTAATTGACTGATATATAATGAGTTATTAAAGTATAGATACTTTAAATATGTCTCAGCCAAATTCTTTATATCACGTGAACCAATTTCGTCAGTTTTTATATTTGATTATTAAATTGGTTATCGATAATAATTTCTTTCTCTCGATCATAGATGTCGTATATACTAGTTCGCCACGCCGAATCCCAGCACAACTAGGCTAAGAAGCAAGTGAAACTGAAACACCCTCAGCAGTCAACCGTTAAAAACACAATAGAGTATAAGAGTATCCGGCTTGATCCCTCCTTACGCGATGAACTAATTACAGAGCAGGGCGCACTTGATGCTGAAGAGGCCGGCAGGGATATTGATTGGCAGAATGTTGGCCTCATTTTGGTCTCGCCCATGCGACGATGCCTGGAAACTTGTCGTAAAATGATTGCACAATCGAACAGAAAAATTGACGTATTTGTGGAACCATTGCTAAAAGGTAGACTAAGTAGCGTATGGGGTTACGGACATTCTGTAGAACATTTAAAATGTTGTTACCCTTAATATAATTTTGACAATTTGATCTAAAGTCCAGAACTGCCTTGGTATATTCAAACTTTAACCCTCGCCAAACAGAAGTAATATCTCAAACATAAGGAGACACAATCGTAAATAAGCATGCTGCAGCTTTTAGAATAGAATTTCTAGGAGTTTAGAATTAGAGTTCAGAAACTGAAGTCTATAATTTCTGAATATGAATCAAGACTCAGCTCAGGGCAAAAAATAATGATAATTTCACACTCTTGTGTGCTTAGGACTATTACGTCAGAAGAGTTTAATGTAAAGGGTAAGGGGATTTCCCCTTATAAATTTGAGAATGTGCGACCTAAAATTATTGACAGTATGTTATTATTTAAATGGTTGTAAAAGATTTAAGACCCTTAACCCTACAACCAGATCGAGTTTGCCTGCTGATAAATTTATTTTTTTAACTTTCTAAATTTAACAATGTTTAAAACACTTTAGAAATATTTCTCAATAATGTGACAAAAATTAAACTAAACAGCATTCTGTTAAACATAAATTGATACAAGTCATTATAAGATAGTAAATTAGCATTCAGTGATTTGCTTCGATAACTGTGTTTAATAAACTCTATGTGATTTGACATATCAACTTATATAAGTAATAAAACATAATCAATTAGAGAAGCTTCAACAGTTATAGCTTTTGAGCTATCTTTTAGCTTCCTCACAAAGTGGAAGAATGAATTTATAGTACCGATTTCTGATCTGCAGTCCGCTTCTCGTGGGTAACTGCTTGGCTACCTCTCTCCAACATTTTCCAATTTAACTAACTTTGTTCCATAGTTCCAGATCTTATTCAATAGTCCATTTATCCCTGCTGATCTCTGGAGATAAGTGATTTTTGTATCTCTATCGAATTTGCTTGGCAGTGTAGTCGGAGTCGGATTATTTCAAAATCATTTCTATTTCAATCCATGACTTGTTCTCCACTTCTTTCAGGTGTCTAATCATATCCTAATCCTATTTTGGCCACAGTTTTTCCTTCCTGATAAGTTTTCGATAGCGTCTTTGGCAGACCTTTGCCGATTTTCCCTGAAATTATTTTGAGAATTTTTTCCAATTTTTGCACGTAACGCCATATTTAATGAGTCTCTGATCTTCCTCTTCGCTCCACTCTTTCACATAGCAAGTACTATGTTTGTCTTTTAATTTTTCCATAAATTTTAACATGAAAATTTGGTGCTAGTTCTCAGATTTTAAATTTACCTAAGCTTATTGTGTTGAGGCAAACGTGGGGATGCTGGACACGATGGGTACAAAGCAGAAAAAAGGAATATAGCAAAGGCTTTAATTAAATGTGGAACTATTTGACATAATAATATAATAAATTAGGCTACCGTAAAATGAAATTTTAGTTTTCGCACATTCAGAACCCAATATGTTAGTTAGCTACCATTAGTTCAGTGAGAAAGTTTCAAAAGTTGACAAAAGTTAAGCCCAGAAGTTCAAGGATAATAACTGCCATTTTATCAGCTTTATTTTTTATTATGAAAATCTGTCAAACACTTCTATTTCATAGATCAAATAATCTCATATGCTTACTTTGATATTTTAATTTTATTAAGTTTAAGCAAATGGTTTTTTAGCGTTCTATTATAAAAGAAATAATGAACAATTTTGAATGCCCTTGAGTATTATTATTAATTTTTATATGCCAACTTATAAAGAGAAAAAGCAAAGACTTAAATAATTAGTCAAAGCTGAAGAAGAGCAGCGTCGGAAGGTAATTGAAGAGTAAGGACATAAATTTGTCAACACAGACGCCTTTAAGCAAGCCGAAAAACATTACAAGCATTACCAGTATCGTAAAACAGATTTCTCGAAAATGCTAAAGCTGGAAAATATGCCCATGCGAGTAGTGAAAGGCAAGAAGGTCTATTGTATTTAGTCTCCAGCAGGAGCATATCTAGTAAAGAACTTTAGTGACATTCCAGAACAATATCAAATTGGTTTTGAAGCATTGAACAGATATATTTACAGACCATACAGAACCAACCTAGATGGCACTAACGGACTTTACTAAAAAGAGTCGGAAGCTCAAGAAGCGATGCAGCAAGCTTAGACTGTATAACCAGAAACTGAGCTTCATCCTACAAAATATTTTTTTAACTAAAACATTCGAATGTCGAACTTGGGGTATCAATATGACTGGCCCAAGCGATGCTACCCTTCCACAAAAGTGCCTGTCCCAGATACGATCCTTAACTTAACTTAGAGAGCGGTTGAAATCTTTGAGTAGATATCAGGCACTAAAATTGAATATCATGGTGAAGCTGTGATCGTTAACTACTACAAACCCAAAGATTACATGATTGGTCACTTGGATGACGGCGAGATTGATCAGAAGAATCCAATATTTTCATACTGTTATGGACTCAGCTGCGTTTTCTTGTTGGGCTACCCAGAGAAAGAAAGGTAACCTCTTGCTATCGAGCTGGAAGCTGGAGACCTCATGATCATGTCGGGGTTCTCCAGAATTTGTTATCATGGAGTGCCCAGAGTTATATAAAATTCATACAAGCCTCCCTCCCCAGAATAATTCTAGTTTGAGTTGAAAGTGCCTGCTAATAGTGAGAACATCAAATTTATAAACAACAAAGAATAGATAATGAACTACTTCTCAGGACACAGATTGAATGTAAATATCAGGCAAGTCTACCCTTCCAAATAATGCAAACAGGTTGAATGCTCATAGAATTGTCAGAGTGAATAGAAGAGCATGGAAGTGAACGGTCCCAAAGTATAGGAAATCTGAAATGGTTAAAATTTTGCGGTCATGGTTGCTATAATTGTGAGACTGTTGTACATTTTTATTAAATATCATGCATAATTATTTGAATACTTCATCATCATTTGGGTTCACCTCTGAAAGCAGCAATAGTCCGGACCACAAACTGAACCTACCCGAGCAGGTGGCACTCCGCTTTCATAGAGGTAATAATCATGATCATCATTAACGAGCCCAAATTCAGGATGAGAGTGATGTGCAATTGCAAGATGATGACTACTCGAAACTGTTTCAGCAGAGTGAGCAAGGTAATTAAAATAGCACCAATGAGCAGATATACTTGGCAATCTTCAGTATTAAAATCAAGAACACATTTCGTTTACTATTTCGGTTGCTCAATAATAGGGTTATGTACCATAAACAGCTCGCATTTATTAGAATTCGTCAGACAACCGAACACTAAATACAGGTTAAAGTCAATACTCTAAATTATAATACCAATGATTTTGCTTCACTTAGTAGAGCATTAAAAAATATTGCTTCAAAGTCGAATTACTTAAAACAGGATGTACTTTAGAACTTAATTGAACATATGAAATAATCTAGGTCAAGTTAGCTAAAAATGCTTTATATTTTGGGTAGAGGTGCCTAATGCCGTCAAAAATAAGCTCATAGTCTTATCAAGTATGCTTTCTCGAAGCTAAAATATTCAAATCAGCACACTAATGCAGTATAAAACAGCCTGAAGACGAACCGATCTAAGAATTTTAACAGAGCTCGCAGAATAATAGCATGTAAGTTGATCGTGGCTACTCTTTGCAAAAAATATTACAACAATTTCAGGCACTTCAAATTTTGTGGGTCTATTTTGATACTTGATCGGGTTAAAAAAGCAGACGTGTATGGCAATAAGAGTCGGAATAGCACACACAGGGTAAGCACTGGTAACCTAAATTCCCAATCCGGATACTTGAATCAAGCAGCCGCTCGAAAAATGATAAAGCAGTCTAATAAAGCAATTGAGTTGAAAGTAGAGTCTAATTTAAGTTAGCAATTTAAATGGGCATGCTTATACAGAATAATAAAACAACTGATTCAGAAACAGTATAACTTTGGGATAAATAAAATCATTTCCTCTTTCTCAAAAAATAAAAATCATGATTAATCTTAAAATGAAGGGTCCACTTAGGAAGATGACCCGACAGTAATCTCTAATATTTTGAGGCATATGTGTTGGCTTTCATTAGAACAATCAAAAATGCTTACAGCAGGAGACAACAGACAATATGATGAAATTAGAAACAAGTATAAAAAGTTATTTGTTCTGAAGTTAAAAATGCAGCATCGGGAATCAGTGAGATAGGGGTTCTCAACTTGGCGAAACAATGCAATTGCATATCGGCTGGGGATTATGGAGCGAGTCAAGTAATTGGAGGAGCTCAAAGAATCGCTCATCTAGAATTATAAGTGATAATTCAATATCAAGGCAAGAAAATAAATTGACTACATCATAGTTATAGATTCGGCCTTAGCATATTTTTTATTTAGATATGTGTTAAATATTTATTTTTAATCTTCAAATAATTCTTTTATATGTCCTAACATTATTTATAGGTTGAGTTGTAAGTTGCAACAATTAAGACAAAATTCATTCCTTTATATTAATTCATACTAAAAAAAGTAAAAATTATTATCTGTCGCCAATTTGACTTTAATATTCAAAAAAAACAAATAAGATATAGCAGAATTGCTTTTTATGGCCTTTAAATTAAATAAAAGCTAGACACTTATAAAACTTAATCGCAATCAGATGCCAGTTTATTACACCTGCCCAGTGTGCAAGCAGCAAGTATGGGTCTATGAAGGATTCAGCGTGTTTAAAGGAAACCCATGTTTGAAGTGCGCAGGATCAGGGATCAAGCAAGTCGGAGAATTTGTTGGAGTTCTCAAGGGTCTCACGGGTCTCTTCAAGTGATAATGATCTTCACACTCTTATTTTAATAATTATTTCAATTCGTCCACTACCTTATCATATATTTCAGCGATCGAAAATATATATTCTAATGTAAGTATATTAAAGCTATTACTTTATCAAAATGATTTTATATTTTGATAAAGAATTGTTAATTTATTAATTAATAACATTTATAACCGAAAGAAAAATAACAGAGTTAAATCACTTTCTCATTTATTGATTTCTTAGTTTTACTGATTCTATTTTATTTTGCTTTGCTATTCATCCATATGCAAATTTTGAGGTACCAGGGCAATATTTTATTCTGCGTTCTTTTTTTCATCTATCATCTATTACTTGCTCTTGTGTGTATCAATTACTTCCTAAGTTTTTGGTTTCTGATCATTCAACTTGTTAGCTTTCTAGTCTTTTGCTTTGATACCATTGTCTTATTCATCATCTTCAATATTAATAAACGTTGGCTTGTTGTTGTTATTAAGCTGTCCCTGCATGCTCATTATGGCAGCCTGTCTTTGTCTCAGCCTCTACTGTTCTTGCCTTTCTTTTTAGGCTTATTAATTTCTTCTCTCGTTTTACAGGCTGTCCATTTTCATCTTACGAGAGATGTAAGTGGGATCTATTTATTAGGGAGTAAAATTGGGATTTCTCTGCTTAACATTTTATATATGAATTTTGTAGGCCAATCCGACGTGAAAGGCTGCTCTCTTAAAAAGTTTAGCTTCAGACCCCAACTAATTTGGGCGCCCAATGCCTTTATCTTTGACTTCGACACCTTTGGACACATTTCGACCCGTTGATACTTCAGGTCCCATTTTAAAAGGTTACTTGAACATATTAGAGTCATAACCTTTGGGCATCATCTTGAGCAGTTGTTCACGGCTCATCTTGGCCATTGATTCAATGCTGTTAAGATTGCCAGCGCCGATAGTATTTTTTATCGAGGCTTCAATTGATTTTATTTGATTTTTACCTTGCTTTTAATCACCTGCCGCTGGCTGACCTGTCGTTCCTGTCTTTGGTTTAAACGATGGGTTCGCAATCGATGATTGTTTCACATCAGCAGAGTTCTGGAACTTCGAGGAGGAGTTCTGCCTATCCTCTTTAGAGCTTCGGTCATTTTTAGATGAATATTTTTGACCTTCGGCCGCATGCTTTTTCGCGGATAGTGTTGCCTCGATTTCCGCCTTTTTGGCTTGGGATTCGTTGAACTCTAAGATAAAATGGAGGTTACTTTTATTGACTGAGCCCAAGAATTTAACAAGCAGACGGCCCATGGCGGGCAATGAGCAAGGATCCGCACCCTGTTTGTAGGGTTCCTATACTGGTAATAAAGTTACTCTGGTCCTCGATAATTGCGGATTATTGGGATCAAAGTTATCCTCATGGTAATCCTCACGCAGGTGGGAAGGCGGCCTCCTTGTGCGACCGCTGTTCTTGACAGCATCAGCCATTTTGATTTCCCAAATACTTAATCAACGATTGAGTTAATGATTACTTATATTTTTAAATAGGCAGAGTTCGCAAAAAGACATATCAATAATGTCACTTTGCATATAAAATAAAAACTGATGTCTAATAAGATTATCTCATTATTTTTTTTAATCTTGTAATTTGTCAAAGTTCTAGTTCAACTCTTAATTATGATGAAAAATTGATTTTTTATATCAATGCTATGTCAAGATACAAATAATAATATTTAATATTTGATAAAGTCAAAGAATAAGTTTTAATAGCTAAAATTTAAGTAGTTTATAAATTAAAAATGGCACCATATCATGTTCTGAATAAATTTAGGATTTAAAATACTAGGACAATTTACTTGTTCTAAAAAAGCGAACTTATCTGAGGCGTTAGACTGCGAGGAAGCTAAATTAATAATATTATTGAGTAACTGCATTAATAATATTAGAACTTCAATGACCATTTCTTTTCATATTAGAGCTCTCATACTGGGAATATATGTCCTATTCTTGCTGCAGGCCGTCTTGTTGCTGGTCGGGTCCTTCGTATACCGTGTGACTCGACTGTTACTTGGTCTTAAGCAACCCTATGTTAACCCTTTTAAGATTACACATCAAGATGTGTTCAAAACTCAAGGTAAGCTTTCACTCATGTAGAATAAGTAATTAAAGCGAAAGATTTTAATGTGTTGAAATATAGCTGCCTCACCGAAGATGGCGCACAAGTGTCTTTCTGGCGAATCGTTCCCTAATCTCAGACCGGTTCGAAGCTACCTAACGGCAAGCCAGTATTAATCCAACATGGACTACTTGATTGCTCAACCTCATGGTTTTTGCTTTAGAATATGTAAAACCTTCTCTTAGTTAGATAAACATGTTTGCCCTATATTTTAGCCAGGCAAGGATATGATGTTTGGCTCGGCAACAACCGAGGTAATGTCAACTCAATTTCTAATGATTCTTATGACGAGTACTCGCTCGATCACTTGATCAAGTACGACGTTCCTTGCTTAATAGACTTTGTGTTGCGGACAACAAATTGTCAAAAGCTTATTTATATTGCTCATTCCCAAGGAACAACTCAGTTTCTATCGGCTCTAGATGTCCATGAGTCATTGGGATCAAAAATATAACATTTTGTTGGATTAGGCCCCATTATCAGTCTACGTCATCTTAAAAATCACAGTCTTATGGAATTCTTGGATAAGTCTCGAGCATGTGAAATGTTAAGAGGTTTCGGATTTAAATCCTTACTTCTACTACCCAGATGGATGGCGCGACTTTTTGGCGTGCTTATCTACAACAACACACTGTATTTGAAGGCTTTCAGCACGTTTGTCTACGAACTATGCGGTTACAATACAGAGAAAACGGGTATTAACTTAGAAAGATTTGGAGCAATACTATCACAGTAACCTGGAGGATCCTCGATCATGAATATCATTCACTGGATTCAAATGTTCCGTAAGCGTAAATTTCACCTCTACGATTACGGCAAGAAGCGAAACTTATAAATTTATAAAAGTGTTTAGCCACCATTTTACACATACAATTCTTTAAAAGATCAATAGTTTTAAGTCTGCTTGTTTAAAGGAACTTCAGATCGAGTTGTAACTGACGAAGATTTCGAGTATTTAACCAAAAAACTTAACCCAGACAAGCTTTAAGTTTACACATTGCATGACTATGCTCACTTGGACTATGTATGGTCATAAGATGCACATAAAGATATCTACCTTAAAATAGCTGATATTTTAGAAAATAAGCGTGAAACTCCAGAAACTCAGGATGAAGACAACCAAACTTTTGATTTTTCAGACTGATTTATTTATTAATATTGCTTCTATATATTTATATTTTGCTTATATGAAAATAATAATACAGCTCATGCAAAGTAAGAGTAAGGGTTTTAAACGCTTCGGACAAGCATACAAAGTCTTTGCTCTTTATCTGTTTCAGGGTTGCGACCTTTCCACCAATATGACACAAATTCCTTGACGATTTTATGTTTCTTGAAGGTGAGGATATCATGAAGTACTTTCTCTCTCCATGCGAAGTCGCGAGTGCCAGCTGCCAGTAAATATGCCATCATAAAGTTTAGATGTTTTATGGTCTTTTGTTCGCAAGCCAGTATCTTTTCTACTGCTGCTGTAAGCTCCTCGGGTTTCATAATGCGTGCCATGTTGGAAGTAGCCACAATGTGGTCCAATAGCACACTCTTCTCGTTAGTTGGGAAAATATCTGGAATGTTTACTTCATTTTGGTTGAAAATCCTGTTCAGAATCATGCTTTCAATATATTTAAGTTTCTTCTTCACGACATTAATAGTGTTTCCCTCCATATTTTACAGCTATTTGAGAAGGTCATTATAAATGTTCAACGGATACTCGCTATCTTTGAATTTTGATACAATTTCCTCATCAAAGTTACCCTATTATTGAGGCTTGTTGACGATGTACAAAATTATATCTTTAAAAATGCGATAGAATTCATCATTGAATCGATGAACTGTAATACTGCTGAGTACTTTGTAGGCAATTTTACTATAAATTTTTAAGTTTTTGGACTCCATATCTTTTTATTAACTGATTTTCGTGACTATCTATTTAATGATTAACCTAACTGATTCGTTAATTTCGTACCCTGTATTAGAGTCCAGCTGGTATAATCTACCTCTCTCGATAAGCTAAAGTGTAGGTTCACTGACCCACTCTTTTATCAAGTTAATGTTGATTGGAATAATAAAGCAGTAGATCAACATGCTCACAATCAATTCTGAAATTTCATCACTCGCCTATTATATACCCTTTAATAAGTATTTAATGCCGTTCTTAGCCTATTATTGAGCAAATCGGCCACTACAAAGCAAGAAGTTATTAAACAAATCGAGATGCCTTAGTCTGGATGATCCTTTTTATGCCCTCAGTCTCTAGATGATTCTGTTAAATATTTTCTTGCCCACATTCCAATCAATGCAGAAAGTGACAAGCAAGCATCCATTAGCAAACTAAAATTATTAATTAGAGCAGGAGACCAGGAAGTTAGTGTAAAAGCTATAGAATTAGTCATCTTTAAAGCAGAATGGTAACATTTCAGCCAGTAAAAACTGAGAAAGCCGCACTTATTATTTCTATGTGCTCCTGATGTGTTGTCTGACTATTTTTTGGAATATCACTACAGTTTATTTGCCTCCCAGTATTATCATCTTCCTGAACAGCCTATGGTAGAAACATACCGGATAGTTCGAGAAGTTGTCTATAAAAGTTTGGAAGATGTCTAACTTCTTAGGGTTACTATCGAGAATATAATTGATTAACTTATGTCCATTTGAATAAATTTTCTTAGGTTCTTCTTCAGACAAATAGGATACATCAACATCAGACTCTTCAGATTTGAGGTCAGTATCCCCAAGCAAGGACTTGAATATCGACCTCAGTGTTTCCTCATCAGTAATTTTAGCCAAGAGCAAAGCTTAAATGTTATTACTTGGATCCAGTGTTTTTCGCTAAAGATACTCCAAAGATCTAAGAGGGTAGTAATAGTTATCAGTCTTATTTGTGATCAAATTATCTGGAGGATAATTATCATTTTAGTTGCACTTACCACCAATGTGGCGCAGAGATAAGAAATCTTAATAGTTTCTTTTAACGGGAACATTCTCAACAGAGGTGATATTAGTCTTTATTTTTACGAATCGGTTGAGAACTCTGAACAAGAATGATTTACCAATGTTCATCATGTCCTCAGTCGGTTTCAGGATAATTGTGATTATTAAAGGAATAATTGTCTAGAATATTTTGTGTCTTATTGGAACAAATTAGGAATAGCAAATTAAAAGCAATACGAGAACTGTCGCATCTTTTTCATAGAATTTTTTAACGATTTCTCCGTTAATTTTTTATATCAGGAACTTAACATATTAGACAATTTTATCTTTCATCCTTTAATCAGTTTCATTAATTATTGCAGTTCCCCTTTAAATTTATTTGAAATTAGCCTGGTATATGTGGAAAGCTTTGAAATCAAAACTAAAAACAACAAGTAAGTAAATGATTTAAATGATGCCAGTTTTATCGATCTTTTTTTCAAGATACTGGCTAACTTAAAGAATTTCCTGGAGACTGTACCAGCATATTTAATCCCGAATGCAGCAAGGATAAGTAAATATGCTCATATTTCTTTTCAGATTGTTAATGATAACTCTAATGGCGCCGATGTATTTTTATTTTTCTATCTTGTTGATACCTTCGTTGCCGGCCTTAGAGTAGACTATCGATTTACGAATGTAGCTGTTGGAATTGTACAGAGATAATTTTAGTCTGCAAATGTTAAGCATCTGAAAATGACAGGCTTCATGTGGGTTTATGCTTGCAGGAATGTATGATTTCAGCGAACAGTCTAAAGAACTTGAGTACGAAAAAGGTACTAGATATGATAAGAATTAAGGATTGTTCAAATAGGCCATTGGTTTTAGCATCACAAAGAGTTCGATTCTCATCATGAACAGAAGGTAGCATTCCGTCATTATTAAAAAAGAATTCTCGAAGATCTCTTTCTTACGGAAAGATACAGGATAGAAGAATGGGGTCAATTTCTGATTCGTAGCTTAAATTCCAGTTGTAAAGTACAGTTAATCATGAGCCTCGCGCCAGAAAAAGTGGAAGAGCTTGAGGTTGCTGGGTTCATACAGACAATTGTAGTGAGTAAATAACTGTAGATACCATTTTAGATGTTCAATAGCATGTTTTCTCATGCAACCGAGCTCCTTAATAAAGGCAGGCTCGATTTCGAACATATCTTCATTGCAAGTAAACTATGAACGCATTTGCATTGCTGAGAAGACTGAGTACTGAATCGATAGAAGTTTGGAAATGATCTTTCTTTCTTCTATATCATCGGGAGTGGGAATAGAAGGAACAAGTAAGCAATCTAAAATTTCAGTCATGAACTATTTGACCTCAATAGGTTTGGGACCGATGGAGTTTTACATTTGATCAAACGAAATTTAGATAACTCTTTGACTTCTAATTCTTTGTGCTCTTTCAGAGTGTTCTAGGATATTACCATATCTTTTTTGTAAAAATTCAGTAATGGAATCATAAAACACCTTTTTTATATTTTATAGTAAAGCGATGCATTCAGGTGAAGGATGAATCCAGTTGATATTATACATAGTTGTATATTTTCTATTTGAATTCTTGTAGAATTAAATGGGGTCCAAGTGAACATGCTCTAAGTTTATGATGAGGTTAAAAAGCAAGTCTAAACCTGCATCAAATACGTTAGAGGCATCAAAAGAACGTAGCATCAGCATTATCATAGTTTATAGCTTGTTCCAATAAGTTACAATGTTCTCAGGGTTGTACTGAAATATGCATTGAATCGCTGAAGAATACCACTTTAAATTGTCTTAATTTTTTGTTGCCAACACGCAGTTTGTATGAGTAGGAAATACTTCTTCTGCTAAGGCAACAGAGAGAGGCTTGGTCCCACCATTGGGCATTTTTTTACCCTCCACCTACGAATAAGTCGAAACTATTTGCCTATACAGTGCATCAATTACCTTCCTTGCGAAACTTGGCTATTTATAAGTAAGACATACTAAGATAAACTCGTAGGCTTCAGTGTGTTCTGGTACCTTTGATTTTATTTTGAATAAAAGTTTATCACACATGCTGTCCACTCGCTTCTCATTCAGTCGAACAATGAAATTAAAATAAATGTTTTTAAAATCTGTGTAAAGCTAAGCCTCTTCGCCTTATGTATTCTCTAAGTTGATAGACATTGCATCCATGTTTTATTCAATTATGTTAATGATGTCGTCAGTTAAGCTCTGGATGATAGAACTCTCTTCGGGCATATTCTCAGGAAAGTGCATATAGCAACGCATAACAAGTTATAAAATGTCCAGATTTTCAGAAATTCCTAGTTTTTAAAGTGCATCCAGTAGTAAACTACAGCATTGAATCAGCATCGTGAACTCAGGTCCGTTTTCATAATTTAGAATAATGAATTCTTGCAGAAACAATATTGTCATTTTGGATGTGTAAGCTGAACAAATAGTCAAATCCTTTTGCACGTACTGTTTAATTTCCTGCAAGATGAACCCAAGGTATTTCTCTGGTGCGAACATAGCCAAATCAGACAGTATCTTGGCTGCTCTAACTTCACCGTCTTATAAGTACAAAAGTTCAGGGACTAGTGGTATTATTAACTAATCAAACATACTTAAGTATTGTTAACCTATGACCAAGGTCTATGCGGGTGGGTTTTAGTATTGTTAGATGTAATCTTCGTTTACAACTTTGAACATGCCTCTTTATTTTCGATAACGCGATTGAAAGGCCTTTACATAATCTTTTACGAAAATGAGAAAATCGTTCATAGATTATACTTCATGTGTATGATCAACGATGCCAGTGATTATGCTAAAAATTCTTTAAGTCCATGACCAAAACTTCTCCCATCCTAGCCTGTTTACTGATTTCAGGGAGTATACTAATATTTTGGCTACTGATTTCATAGTGCATTGGACTCCAATGTAAGGATCATCAGATGTGATTTACTTGAGATCTTACTCAGAGGAAGGGTCAACTATTGTAGTAATCGCCTTAATTATTTATTGGGAAATAGTCTGATGGTACATATCGATGTCCAAATTAGGAAACTCCTCGATTAGTTATGTTAAAATGAAGAAGAAGCTTGTGCCGCGTTAGAATACGCTGGATTCTTCAAATATGTATTTTAGGATTGTCTCTGCAGTTTTCTGCAATTTTATTGACTTTATAAAAATGGCCACATATCGAATATCTCGTTATTCAATTGCCATCTGTAGTATTTCATCAAAATGTTCTTATCCAAACTTGCAATAAATCTTTACTAAATTTATCAAGCTTTATTTATACGAATCCGCACTTTTGAGAGAGTAGGGTACTCCATTTTTTATGTAAGTTTTGAACTGTTCAAGGAAAAACATATTGTCAAACTTAACCCAAGGAGCATGCGCGATTTTGTAATCTTTGAACCCAATGAGAGTCTTCATTATATCAGTGCTGGCTTAACATGACAGTTGACCGTCTTTGAGGTATCCCAGAAACTGCATGATTATTTCTGAAAACTATTAGGAAGTGAAGCCGTAGACTGACTTATATGATTAGAAACAATCAAGGGGCTGGAATCCCCTGATGTACCACTCGTTGGGATGGAACCCGTTAATTAACTCCATGATTTTTTGCTTCACGCTGATGCGTTATTCGTGAAAATTGAATGGGAAGGGACCATTCCGATGAAGATATTCTTGCTTAAATGTCATTCTGTTGAATTTTAATAAACTCTAAATTTTATATACTAATAATGGAATGGATAAGATTGTGCATCCTTCTCGTTATTCGTTTCAGCCGGAATGGAGCGGCAAAATAAATAATAGTGATGATGATGGCGCCAATTTAGTAAATTTTTATCAATCCTTAACAATAACTTCAATCATGAAAATGTTGGATTCTTATAATAAAATGCTGAGGCGTAAAAAGTAAGAGCAGAGCCAGCAAATTCTGTCGAAGATAAATTACCTCGGCTTGGAGGCGTTATAGTCATCATTAATAGATCAGTCAACTTGCAACGCGTACATCGAAGCCATTCAAGGCAACCAAAACCAAATAATGGGAAAGTCTGTATTGCACATAACAACTGGATGTAACTGCCTGTACTCAATATTTGCTGCTCGCATGGGAGCCAAGAGAGTGTTCTGTGTCATCAATGGAAATGGAGAAATCGAAGCCAAAAATAAATACATGATGGAGGAGATCGTGAAGGAAAATGGGTTTCAAGATATTATCCAAGTGCTATTCTTCAGATAGTTCAGCGAGCCTATCGAAGTGATAATCGGGGAACCCATGGGCTATAATATAATATACGATGGCCTGCTGGACCGCATGATTGAGGCCAGAGATCTATATATGAAAGACCCCAATAAAGGTCTTATTTTCCCTAACAAAATTCGTTATAAATGCGCATTTATTCGGGATGAGCATTTTATTGACAAGAAAGTTGAGTTTTGGGATAAGGTCTATGGCATCCCGATGAGCTCCATGAAGTACTGGATCTCTCATGAGCCAATGGTCAGGTTTGTAGATCCTTCGCTAATTGTCAGTGAAGCAACTAAATTCATAGACTTTGATATAAAGACTGTGTCCTACTAATAAATCGATAACATTCAGAAAAAGTTTATTATCCGCACACCAACAGATGTGAGTGCAAATGGAGTGACTTTCTGGTTTGAGATCGAACATAGGAAAGCAGATGGATAAAAAATATAAGTAAAAGCTTCACCTTGGTGCTAGGCGACTAAATGGACTCAAATGACACTGTATTGTAAAAAAACATGGGAATTGAAAGCAGGTGGACAGAAAGAAGTTCAGTTTTGGGGCAAGAAAAATCACATTTAAGGTAGTGTGATCATGAAGGTGAAGGTTGGAAATTAACCCTAATAAACATATAATTTTGCTTGATATACAGTGACCAATCATCATGATAGTTTTACGATTTATTTTGGATAAATTTAGTGAGTTTATATAGTAATATTAAGCTGCAGATCATTGCGGGAATTTTTTAGCTATGATTTGATATTTCTTCATCATCTATCCGAAATGATACATCATCTTGCCGTCAAATCTAAAGGTATGGGCTTCAAAGGTAATGAATATTGAGAACACCGACATCGAGTACTCCAGATCGGAAATGGGTAAGCTGACCAATGGTGTGGTGTCATATGAATTTTTGGTTACTATGAAAGAGCGATAATTTATACCGATGAAACAGCTAGCTTGAACATTATTTTTCGGAAGAACACTTTCAGGTATTTCACGTGGCTCCACTTCCAAAAAGTATGTGTAATAATCTTGTTTCTGTGAAATAAACTCAATAATTTTGTTGTGAATATATGATGTATCCTTGTTACATTTTAGCAAGTAAGCTTTTTATGCCTAGATAGCATTTGATATATTTGTTCTGAATTTTTAATTTCCACTAATTAAGTTGTAGTATTCACCTGGAGTCACTCTCTCCAGAGTCTTATTAGACATCTTAAGTACAGAGAAGTGCTGAATACCATCAAGCTCACGTAAACAATAAAAAAGAGCTGCCATCTGAATGAACTAAGATTATGTTAGCTTTATTAGACCTTTTTTAATTAACAAAAAAATACGTTCAGTCTCTAATTGTTTCTTCTCTGGATAGGCCCAAAATGATTTAAGTTACAATGATCTATGCAAACAAGTCGTTTTAATAAAGTATATTTTATTTTATCCGTCTGAGTTGTTAAATAATTATTTTTTCCAATTTTTAATGGTGTCAAAGAATCCAGTTTTTTAATTAGACTTAGCTGATTATTCCGCATTAATATTAAGACTTTTAACAACATCGATTAAAAACTAATCCCTATCGAGTATCCTATTTTTGCCATTATAATTAGCGACAAGATCGTAATCAAAAGTACTTCTCATTTTGTAGACATTGCCCAACTAATCTAAAACTTCTCCAACTGTGCTTTTGGTGTCGATGTTCACCACCACGAAGTTATCATCCAGAGAGGGTGAGTATATTTTCAATGCTTTCACTGTTTTGTCGCTGCATCTGTGCATAGTGAAGGGGTAATCTAATCTCCCTTGAAGGTAATGGTAGAATAGAAGTATCCTCTCCAACGTATTGAAATTCATATAGTTGAAGGAAAGCAAACGAACTCGGATTAAATTCAAAAAATTGAAACAATATCGATCGCTGTCTTTGTTAGTTCTGTGATCAGGGCTTGACAAGTAATAACCTCTATAATGCTAAAATTATTAAACAGAGTTTATTTTTCCTTTTTTGCAAATTGCACAATGTTAATAGCCAAAACTTTTTTAGTTTTACTTGGGATCTCGCTTTAATTGTGAGTTTCTCTCTGTTGAATAGTTCCATAAATCCTAATTGATTCTTAACCTTGAAATGAACCAAATAGGATTACTCATAATATTCTCATGCCTAAAAATGAAATTAAAGAATTCTTCAATAAAGAATTTTCTAACTTAAAAGGCTTTGGTCTTTCGTTTTCCTTTCGCATAAATATTCACGTCCTTCGTAATGGGATCAATTTCTGGCAATCGATCTGGACATATATTTTTCATTTCCTTATAAATTTATTGTAACACACTAAAATGGACTTAAATTCTCTGATTAATGCATCTAAAAGCATTTTGCCTACTTTGCTTAACGTGCCCTTAGTCCACAGATTCATCCACATTAAATGGTATTGAGTTGTATCTTTGAATTATCATTGCGTTTTGTTTTGATAAATTATGTGAGTCTCTGTTCACAGTCTTATCGGCAATGCCTTCTCCTTGTAAAAAGTTTAACTCATCTTGGTAGTATTCTGGGATCATAAATCGTGCTATATATACGGTATCATTGGTTAGTGTTGAAAGTGGACGTACTTAAATTCCCACGATCTCTACTCTAAATTAAGGCTATAGTAGAAAAGAAGAAGCCTGCTGTTAATGCAATGTAAACATTGGTTTCTTTTTCGCTACCTTATTCCCATCTCCCACTCGTCGTCTTTCATACTATTTAATTCTAATTTATCGAAATAATTTCTGCATGCACTTGAAGAACTATAGTCGACTACCTTCATCGGGGAAAAATAGGTGAATACAGCTTTCTTTGGTAATTAGAATGAGAATATTTTTAAAATATTTCATGTTATCTTGCTCAGAAACGTAACCGAATTAGTTAAGTTAAAAAGCCCCAAACTTTTCTTCTCTTTCGGACCCTAGCAATTCTTCGACTTTGGAAATGATGACAAGATCATTAAAGATGTACATTTTAGCATCAAAATATATGGTACTGGCTTGCATTTCAGATATTAAGAACCGATTAGACTTAAGAGCCTACCCGAACAGTCTATCTAGTTTGACCTTCTTCTCTTGGTCTTCAATGCGTTTCATCAAATCGTTGTTAAAATTGTTAATTTCGTGAAATGTATTGTAACACACACCGATAGACTCGTAGTCAGGGTGGTATGCTGGCAGTTTTTTATTGTATTACTTAAGGAGTAGTACATACTTGAATAGTCGATACAGAGGTTGCTCCATACAGTCTTTTATTGTCATCGATTCCTTCTTTGACTGTTTGGCTGCGAGCTGTGCCTGCATGTTTACTTCAATGTTTTTAATTTTTTCTTAGTTTTTTTGAGCTAATTAGGCTAATAAACTGGAGCTTTTGCTATGTGCACCGAAATAGCCACCGTATAGCTTGTATCCGCTTGCGAATTTGTTAATTTCTTTACCCATCATTATTTTGTTGGGGTTTCGCACTTTTCTGCAGTCTTCAATAACTTTGATCATCATGTTGCTTAACTGGATCATGCCTTAAATTTCCGGAAATAGGATCTGAGACTGGTCTGAGTTGATCAGTCCTGCCTGCTCCATAGGCTTCCTGATTAGATTGTTGGAAGTGTTTAGATCCATATTGTAAGAGCATTCAGTGTTGTACCATTATTATAGTATCTTGTCACGATGCTTGCGTTTCTTTATTGACTTCTTCATTTTTCTTAAATACAGCACGCACAGAACTGCAGAGTAAAATGATTTTGATGCTTTTTTACGAGGAAGCTTTTGTGACTGCTGGGATGATATGCTTTGACTGGATGCTAAGCCTTGAGATTGTCCAGTAAAGGTGTCCCATTGTTTCGAACTGTTGCTGATCGGCCTCATATTTTACTTGTATAAGGATGCAATCGTGAATAATTATAACCTATAAAAATACAGTTTGCAAAAATGAAATAAAACTGGCAGAATGTCCGAGTGCTAAATTTGAAAGAGATTCGTACAGCATCCGCCAGACAACTGAGACCTTGCAGCAAAGAGGATGTGTACACAGTAGCTGAGCTTGAGGCTAGAAACAAGATGCTACAAGCTAGAATGCAAGGCCCTTAAAAATAATCAAAACAACAGATCAACCAGCTCAAGATGCTTATCGAAGGCGAAAATTAGCTGTTAATGAGAAGATAAAAATAAATCAAATATTACTAAAAACGAATATAATAGCTTAAAGGGTAACTCAATGCATTTTACGTTAACTTGTAAACTACTGAAAACAATGAAGACTATAAGTGACAATTATTATATGCGATACAAGATAAATAAACTGTGAGCATTTTGGATACGCTCATGATGACACAACGTTAAAATATTTTATCATTATGAACTTGTTTTATTAGTAAGTTTAAATTTTCTAAAAAGTATAGAATATTTGATGCTTGATATTTCATAGCAGCACTCCAGGCGAATTTTTCTCAAGTCGGCGGAAGAAAAAGCTTCCTCACATGTTAAGAAAAGTGTAAGCTTTTTTAAATCGGGCAAAAAGATGTACGAATGTTAGAAGGAGTGTGAAGAGGTGTAGCTGGAGTCGCCTCAACTACAAAAAAGTAAAATAAAAATAGATTTTGCTGAGATCAAATTCGATATGATCGAAGACCCGAGGGAATCGGAATTTAGCTTTCGCAAATACGTACTACTTTAAAAAATATTATTGATCCTAACCATATTCTATATATTTCTGTGCATCGTGCGGACTGAAATTATGGACCAGGTCGCACGAGACAGTACGGTGTAGGACCGCAGCATCACACTAATTTTGAGTATATTCACTCTCATTATCAGTACTCTTGCCTCTATGTAGTCATTCTAGTATTCATGCGCTCGGTATGCTTCAATTAACTTATTATCGACCAGAAAAAAGTCTATTGTGTCCGTAGGTCATACAGCATATTTTCGGACATAAAAAGATTCCTAAGATGCAGACGAAACAAACTAGAATTCATGGCGTAGTTTTCAATCATAATCCTGCACCCAAACTTATTGTCTAAAAATATAAAGTTTCCTCTCTTCAACACCTATGATTAAATGTACATGTTCAATGATCTCAACGATGTTCTTTGTCTTTGCTCACTGTTTCGCATATACTTGGTTATGAGAGCACTAATTAACATAACTGAATATGCGACTCCTAGAGCTGCTCGTCTATGCATGTACAACCGCGTGGAGCATAATCTGCTCTACAGTATCAAGTGCTTAGTTCAGGAGCACCCTCTCTGGAGTATAGCAATTGTCTTCATGACCCAAATTATTGTCCTTGGATATGGTATGAGAATCACTGAAGGAACCATTCATAGAGAAAATCCTCAGGTTCAACCCAACGGGTTCGAGAATTACATAAACTGTTTCTGGTGTATTTTCATTACTATGGCCACAGTTGGTTACGGTGACTACTTCCCGAAGACTATCTCTGGTCGCATGGTCATAGTATTCGCGGCAGTCAGCGGAGTTATCGTTAGCTCACTGCTTATCGTTTCACTTTCAGCCTATTTGAAAATGCATCCTAATGAAATTAGCTCTCATCTAGCCTTGGTCAGACTTGGGAATCAATAGGAACTGAAAGAAAAGGCTTTAGCTGCTCTTGTGGAAACAATCAAACTGTTCAAGCATATCCAAAGTTCAGAGAAGAAAAATGAACTGGAGAAAATTCAAAAGTTGTTCATTAATTTGAAGTCGAAGATAGACAATGCGAAGTATCGGAGTAGACAGACCAAGGCGATGGTGAACACAAATAACATCATGTAGGAAATGTATCGGCTCTTTAAAATTCTAAAAGAAAATCTTGTCTAAGTTTATCAGAATCAAGTCAGCTTCAAACAAGAACTCCAAGCCATGGTAGGCACAAATTTGACCAAAGGTTCTGTCTGTAAGACTTGAAGCAAGAATAATTATTTATATTATAAGTGTTTATTTATAAAGTGACGTTCTTTTATCAAATCAATCGAAAAGAGTTATGATATTTTAGTCCTTCACATACTTAATTTTCCAACCAGTAATCTTTCACAATTTTACGGTCGCCCTCGTTAGATGGATCCAGTTTTGTAAATATGTGGTACTCCTGAGAAGGATGTTCCTTCCATGGTTGAGCTATATCCTGACCCTTCCATAACATAACACCTCTGATTTAATATTACTGAGCTTCCTAAGAAAAGTAAACTCCCCAGTTTCCAAACCCTGTTTTTCTCAGGTTTTAAAGTCTTTGGAGTGTCCCTTTTGCTAAATTGGATGTCTGATATGCAACTTTACCCTCAGTCACATCCTTATTATAATAAATCTTCCAAATGCTCCACCCTTGATCCAGAGTTGCAAACATCTCATCAATGGCTGCATTCTTATCTTCAGCATTTTGGAAAGTCCGCTTGAAAGCATCTAAGTTGAACTGGCTTGACTATTATTTTTTATCTCCACTCTGCTCGCTATGCTAGCCTTCTACTGATTTGACCTGTTGATCCTCTACTTTGGCTTCTTTCTTTTTTTCTGATTTGTTTACTGTCTAAACTTTTGCTGGTTTTTAATTATTTGCTTCTTATTCACCAAATTTAATTTCAAAAGATTTATCACATAGCCACATTTTACCCAAACATTGTACAAAGGGTGTAAGACTTCTATTGTGAGTAAACCATCTAGTTAAATTTACTAATTTTTTACGTATTTATGCAGATATAATGAGTCTGAAGCCTGTTTACAATTGGCAAGCATATATCAAGTCGGCTAGTGTCAAGCTGTCTCCCACAAGAAAGCTTCTGAGCTTGAGTCTATCATCTAGTACTTTTAACACTCTTTTAAGCTATTCAAGAGCGTAGGTATACTTCTTTTGGTTGCGATCAGATTTACCTAGCACTTGTCCATATATTTCTGTAAGAAGTGGAGCAAGCTAAAGATTAAAATACTAGATCCAAGAGTACACTTAGACTTCACTTTCGAAGCCACGACCCATAAGATTAGACTTGTGCGCCAATGACAGTGAAATAGCATTAGCTTACTTAAGCACGACTCCATCTTGAACTAGGAAGAAGGGTGCAGTTTTGGGAGGGATCTGATGCAGCTGCAGAGGCTCACCTGTGAACACTGAGAGCACTCGTTGCTGTGTTAGCGATGGGCACGAGTAGTCTGTGTAATATAGTGTTGACATATTTACTAATGTTATTATAATTATAGCAGCACTGCTTCAATCACTGTATTCAAGATGATACTGCTCAAACTATCAATATTATATTTTTAGAATATTAAAATGGGAAATGCCTGTGCGAGCACCCCTAAAAAGCTACCCGCATACAAAGCAAAGCCAAAATCTGTTATAAAATAACCTATAAAATAGGTACCTGCTACGACAGAACCTTGTGAGTTCAATAATCCCTATATTTATGAGATTTCCCCGTATGAACAGCCACACGATGTCCCAATATACTAACCAGTCTAGATGGTTGAGTAGCCAACCGAGAGCCCACAAGCGATGCCGTACCTGAGCACTTCAGTTGAATAGCAAGCGAAGAAAAGCTAAAAACCAAAATGCAAGCCTATGTGTCCGCTCGGCCATCCTTCCATTAACTATCAATAGTAAACAGTTAAAGGTAAGGCAACCTTAACGTGTCTCAAGTGCAAGCAGGAGCATTATAGAGTCCGTAAGTGCGGATTGTGTAATTATCAACTTTGTGCGGGTTGCTCAGAACCCCAAGACAACAAAGTGGAACACTACTGGAAATTTAAATATGTCAGCATTTACGCGGGTTACGGATTTGCATGTCATGGATGCCAGAAAGTATGCAGCTCAGTCGTGGAATGCACTAACTGTAACTTACATCTATGTCCTAAGTGCAACTCTATGACGCATTCTTCACTATGTTCTAAACCTGTTTTTAAGGTAAGAAAAGAGTATTACCGATGCAGCTTTTGCTACAAAAACTCAGTAACTCACCTAAACTGTGAGTCATGCAACGCCATGTGCTGCGGGAATTGTACAAAGGTGCAGGAAGCTTTGCGGGGTTGCGAACATAATATTGCATTCAAGCATTAGGTTGATTTCTGCATATATTGCAATAAACAAGATGAAGGTTTTGTGTACTGTAACAAATGTCAAGTGTGTATGTGTCTACAGTGCTACTAAAATAAATTTTAAAAAGAGTGAGCATTGTTACTGGCTGATTTTGTATTATGAGTTTATACTTTAATAACTATCTTTAAACTGCAAGATGTACTCGATCCTTAAAAGTCAGAAACGTTGCCTCACCCACAACAAGAGTCTTACAGTGACTTCGTCAGTATTTTTAACAAACAGCCACATTTTGCTGACATACTCTGACTGCTCTTACCGCATATATCACTTGAACTTATCATAAGCCAAGACGAATGTTATGGTACATTAGGGATTCACCAGTTCCATTGTGCTAGATACCAAAAGACTACGATAATCATCTTGTGCAATGGTGTGCAGAAACTTAACCAACATATATGTGCTGGAGCTAGTATAAGACAGCGCGCAACATACTCTCAAAATAGACCTAAAGGAAATGGAGAAGAGTCCATTCGCTGCTGTTATGGCTCAATAAAGTGAAAATGGACTTCTTAATACTATCGGGTGTCAGATTCGACTGCATGCTTACTCGAGTGGGTCTTTCACTGTGGAGTATTTTGTATTCGATGATCGAAAGATTATATTAGACTGTTACCGATACAGGGAATAACATAAGTCTTCGCCCAACAAGTACTCGATGTACGATAAGCACCAAAGTCCTTCTAATCATTACTGGACTCTGCTCATGATCGAAATCGATATATAAATAAATGGTAATTATGTGGTCGAAAACATAAATCAGCACACTGGTCAAATTGCTATATATAAACAAGCAGAAATAGGGGACATTAGCTGGGTAATCAGAGTTTTTTCACCTTTTAGTGATCCTGAAACTGATAATCCTCATATTCCAGAACAAGTCGACAAGGAAGTGAGGATAATATTACCTCAAGATAAATTTAACTAAGACTCTACTATTATTCAAATATGTGAGTATATTGAACATTCTTATCTCATAATTGTAAGCTGTAAAACAACCTGTAAATTAAGAGCATATTGTCTGAACGGACTAACATAGAAAACGATGGGAAATGTTGCTCAGAACACCTTTCAGTTTAAACAGGTCTAGGAATAAAAATGTGGGTTTCTGAATGAAAATTTTATAAAAGTACTTTACGTTAATGCTAAAGATTAGATTCTATATGTGCTTGCTCATAAACATCAAATAGTCGACGGTGAAATTTATTTCAATGGACTTATCATTGCTAACTTGAGGACAGGTCGATCCATATAAAAAGGATACTGTTCATTACGGAACATTGACTTTAGTCCTAACCATAGATACATTCTTGACGTTCCCTATGAGTACGATAAGATATGTCATAATCAAACACTATTCCACATCCGCCTGCTGCTCTCTAAGTCCAGTCTATATATGTTTCTAATGGAAAGCAGTTCACGATTTAATATGTTTAGCTAGAGGTTTAAGAATTCAATGATCGAACTTTTGTGACAACTTATTTGATAAAATTTTATTAAGAATTTAAAAATTATGTATCATCTGCAATCGAAAGCATTCTTGCTTTTATATAGATTTTTCTTTAGCTCATAAAGTTTTGAACCAGTTGAATTCTGGATCATCTTTGTTTTCTCTTATTACTTCGATGCGACTGACAGTCTCTCTTTTGCTGTGACGTTCATTTAGTTCTACTTTCCGCTAGCATGTGATTTATTTGCAGTCAAAATGTTCGATTGTAGACTACTCCAGAATTGGTCTTTCATAACAATTGAATTTTTTCTACTATTTTGTTGAGAGCTTTTTGCAGTAAAGCTACTTACATTTTTACGAGGTTGGGTGCATTTTCCCAGACTTGCACTATTAACGATATTAAGTTCATCATTCACAGTTTTTAGCCTAAATTCCCTCACTTCTTAACCATTTTTTTCTTGTTCAGTCAGAATTTTGCAGTGTACTTTACTTTCACGCCTTCCTTTGACTACAAAATCTTCATATATTTCTGAGTCTTATTCAAACAATTAAGTTATTTGTTCACGCATCATACTGAAGTCTGTTTCACGAATTTTTAACAATTAATCATTACTTCTCACAATCTGCATTGATTTTATACTTGAAGGCCTTTCAGTTTACTATCTTTCTTTGTTATTTAATATTTGATTTTTTATTTATCTCTCATCTTTTGAGATGATAGAATTATTTAGACTTTCATTTGGTCTTGAATTTACTTGATTCTTTTGTTAGAATGAGGATCGTGTTGATCCTGAAGCTTTTAATAATTGATGATAACTAAACTCCCACTTAGAGTTAACTTAAGCAAGTCTTTATACTTACTTCTGGTATAGTGTGCATATTTGGTGCACAATTTCCATGAATTCGGAACAAATTTGCGGGAGTTCACTTTTCCACTCATTAGCGAATTAACTAAACTTGGTTCTCAAAGCTGTTAATGATGTTTTGAGAACATTATTACATTTGCATTGGATTTGTCCATTTTTATGCACTGATGCCTCAATGTACTCATAGAATTCGCTAAGGTTTTGTTGGTATTGCATTACATTAACCGATAAGTTTTCTAATAGTTTACGGCTGCTTATTTGTGTGCTTTTGATATCTTCGGTAGATCGAGCTGTCACCTGAGGGCCTGAATACTCATGTTTATGTGTTGGTACCTGTGTAGACATGGACGTTAAACTGTATTAAAATTGTGTAAAATCTATAAAATAAATGCGGACTTCATAATTATTACAAAATCAATTGGCCATTAGGTTTTTGCCAGCCAAATAAATAGAGTTTTACGAGGAAAGGATCGTTGGATTTTGTTGCCTGAATTGTCTTCGATCTACTAGCCGACTTGAACTTGCTGCATTTTTGGTTAATTGAGGAGAGTTTTGAAAGCTGTTTAATGATTCGTGCAGCAAAGCCTCCTAACCTTGTTCTTCTAGGTTGTTATATTGTCTAGTGATGACTGGCTCAAATATATTTTTCTTTGGAGGAGCATAATTATCGGACTAAGGATTCTGAGAAGGTCTAGTTATTTATATACTTTGATGCCTTACATTCCTGTCTGCTCTAATAGCGTTATCTTCCTCATTTATTTTTTAGGGAGTTTTTGTTTTACGCTAGAAGTTATCACTTGGGCCATTTTGATAATAATGGCCCATCGATGAGTTGGAGTTCGCTATTCCTGGTTTACTATATTGTTGGTAATTATATTCTGGCCTTGACTTGCCTGAGTTAAATTGTTGAATCTGCTGATTCCTCAAATATTGTTGGTTAGCGATTTATCGCCTACGCTCTTATTCAGTCGCTTCCAGGCTTTTCAATTGTTAATAACTACTAGGTTGACCATCTCGATGCCTTCGAATTAGGTCTTATCTTGCCTTGAGTTTGTTCTTGACTGCTTGGCTCATCAAGGTGCCACTACTAGCTCCTTCGATGTCGATGGTGTTCATGTTACGCTCGTACCCCTTCTATAAAGCGATGCGATTCTCGAATGGGTATCTTTACGGACTTTTCAATATATTTTCAGATTCAATATTCGACCGATGAGTACTATTCGCATATTGTCTCCTGCCTATCTTCGAGAGATGATCCTAGCCCATTGGCAGCTCAGTCATGAATTAAGGTTTATGCCTGTTCACGTAGGCTATTGGGGGAATGTAGCCTTGCCGAGCGTAAGGGTTCGCTCTGTAGTAAGTAAAATCATTGTAATTCATTCAATAAAATTATTAAGTTTACATTATATCGCCCTATCATACAGGCTTCTCACTAACCGGTCAAGTTCAACTCAGGATAGCTGACGTTGTTAGCTTGGCTCTCATTCTTAACACTATCCTTAACCTCCTGGGGACTCTCCATAATATTATGGAATCTTTCGCGGACTCTGAAAAACAAAGCGCAGTTGGAAAGGTAGTTTCTAAATCCCTGCATTATAGCATCCTTTCTTAGAGTCAAGTAATTTTTAAGCTTAGTTTGCTTGTTTTACTTTAAGTATTGAATAGCTTGCTTGAGTTTTTCATAAGCATTCGAAGTTATAAACTCTTTGGGTTCAATTATTTCGCTATTAAGTATCTCCGCAATCACATTTTATGTTTTCAATGTGGACTTACCTAGGATCACCTCTTCAAATGCGAATAGTAACCTTTTTATGAGTATAGTCTTCGATCTCATATACTATGTCCTCTCCTAGTCTAGAAAAATATAAGTAAAGCACGTTTATTTGGTGTTATGATAATCGGCAATGATTGCTGAAATCTTGAGGCTCTCTATAGCTTCTGACTTAAGTTTCGGTTTATATTGCTCGGAAGCTAATACGATGTTGCCATCCTATTCCTCTTACTCTTCTTTGCACATTCGAATTTCCTTGACCTCGGGGATGTGCTAATGAAATAGCTCATTGTCTTTGGCGGCAGCTTTGAGCAATTTCAATTGTTTTTTACTTTTCTTCTCTTTCTAGGCCAAATCCTCAGCCAATGATGTGTTATACTCACAAATCAAATATTCACTCACGTACTCTTCATCTTTGACACCATAGACCTTCACCTTGTATGTACCATAACCGCTTTTCAATACTATCTTTGCGGGTCTCCAGCAATCCTTAATTTGTTAGCTCTTGATGAAGACCACTTGATTAGGCTCAAATTCACGGACTGGGACTTTCTCGTGCATTGGTTCCAATTTTTGTATACAAAGAATGTTAGAACATAATTAAGGATTTATAATAATGACGATATGACATTGGGTTCAGATATACACCAAAATAAGTAATCAAAAGTAGATGTTACGGACTGCGCACTGTCTTTTTACAACTTCTAGCTCCTGCTTAGCTTATTACATAAATTTGGCTATCTCAGCACTGCTAGATTTACTATGCCGTATGTAATCTTCTTTGATGCGTCTTCTTACATAAAATTTCATGTGCTTATCCTTGCAGTTCGAGGTTACCTTAAAAAACTGTCGGTATAGTCTAAGCGCGTTTGAGTTATTCATTCTTTTATTCTAGAGTTGTATATCGTATATTTTTATATAATAACAAGCACATCATTAATTTTTACGTTGTAGCCGAATATTGGAAGCCCCAAAAAACTAAGGTCTCGCAAATTTGGCACGGACACTTCTTCCATTTTCGAGCTACTGTGATCTTTCGAGTAGAGAACATAAGTTTTTCGCACAAGCTTTTAAGTCGTTCTAGCTGTACCCTGAGAGTTCCTAGAAATCTGATGGCCATCCAGGTGAAATTTTTCTGATCTTGTTTACCAAATACACAACAGCTGAGCCTAGCATGCTAGAGGAGTACTCTGAAAAGGTCAAGTCTAATAACGAGAGTTCGAGAATGTATTGAGCGATGTGATAATTTTTATCTGACATGCTCACCATTCGAGTGAAGAGTTCCAAGTACTTACTGGGAGAATCCACAATAAGTGAAAAATTAAGCTCTTCCATTATTCTAGACTCCATTCGTATAATCTAGGATTTTTCGAGGGTCTTATCTGATACTTACTGGATCGAACGAACAGTAGGGATTCGATAAGTTTACTAGAATTTGCCAGAAATAAACAAACACGAGGCTGCCATTAAGTGTATTTCTGTCTCCTTGACTGCTACTTTTGAGCAAAACTGGTCCATATGACTGACCGCCATATATAATGTTTGAGTGAAAAGTTTTAGTTGAAAGTGCATACTAACCATCCAGTCGATAATTTCGCTTCGGCGTATACTAAACCAAGGGTTATTGATCTTGATCTGCTCGATTAACTATTTTTTGTTGGGTTCCTTGCTTCTCATGTGCTTGATGCAGTCTTTCAAAAATGCAGGCACAAGCTGTTCGTCATTTTGGATATTGCTGAGCAAAGAGGGAGACTTGTCCGAAATAAGTGCCGGCTATGCCATTGTTCGATTAATTGCTAGTGCGGGCCTCTACTCAGCGGCTGAGACCTTGCGAGTGATGTGTGATGGAGCTTTGGATTTGCCATCGAAGCTGAAGGATCTCGATTTAAGTACAATATGATTATTGGACTTTTCCTTGACTAGGTTCTCGATGTCAGCCCCGAACTTCCTGCTGAACATGTGTTTCTTACTTTTATAATCTTAATTAACGGACTACTTATTAATTAACAATAAACTTATAAATAGCATATCATGGGTGTCTGCTTATCACAGCACTAGTGAGCCCACAAACATGGTCGTTGTGACGAATGCTAGCTTGATAATGAACTTCCTAGTCTACTTGATAGCTTTCTGCATGACTGCACCGTTGATGTTACCTGTTTTGATCTGGTTGTACTCATTCACGAGAGGGTCCATGATTCGGAACCACATGCTGGGGAAAAATGACATAAAAATGCATACTGAATAGCCATGAGGCAAATGCGGAGATTCATCCAGTGAAACTAATGTTTGATATGGTTTCAAACTATTTTAGTGGTGGTCCGAGTGTCGCTGCAGCTTAAATAGTAAGTAGTTGGTAAATCTGTGAGGAGCATTCCAACTGTGCTTGATTGTCACCTTCTCGTAAGTTCCATCGGGTTTTAGCTGTCTTCTTAGTCCATAGTGCTCAATGTAGTTGATAGCTTCTAGGTAGAAAATAGAGCCAAAGCTTTCTATCAAGTATAATATACCTCCTTGAGGACCATAAATTCTGAATATTAGAATAGTGAATAGTGCTGAAGCCACTAAACTTAAGACAGCATAGTTTGTATAGATTGGCTTTCCCTCCTGTCTCTACATATGATATACACTTTTCCATGAGCCTATAAGAGTGCGGACGAAAAACTGATAGACATTCATTCCCTGCGGAGCACTTGCTGTATCTTCAGGGGTTGCGACTTTCCTGTGATGGCCATACAGGTGCTCGTATGTGAAGTGCATGTACAGATTCTTCACCATGTGCAAAGTACCGAGGTATTTGTGAAACAAACCAGGTTTATGGAACACTTCATGAGCCACTGCGAACTGCACGGACTCCAAGTTCGAAAATATGAAGATGAATGCAAGAGTTCTCAGCAGAGTGAAGAAGTTGAGGTTAAGTTATGCGAACATCTTCAAAACTTTGAAGAAAAGAAACCAATCCGATATAATAGTGATGTAGAGCACCAGTCTGAAGTAGAAATCCCTTTTCTCCAACTGCTTTCTTTCTTCCTATGTTGGATTACGGACGTCAAAGCTAAGGAGCTAATCAAGTAAGGGTAGTCCAGTGTACACGATGAAGATGAACATAAAAATGTTTTGGCCTGCTTGACCTAGATGGGAAAGAGTGATTAAGAAGGTAAGCAGATAGTATGGAAAAGTGTTGTTGAGTAGTTGGTCCCTGCCAAATATATCTATCTTCTTTTTGGGTAGTAATCCCTCTATCTTTTCAGCTATTAAATCCATAATAGTTTTTTAATTATTATTATGCAATACTCGTCTTATCTTAGATTGTAAATATATATAGATTTGATGAGAACACTCCTTTGAAATAATTAGATATCGATAATAAAATTACAATTTAGATAGATAAATATAATGGCTTCAGGTAAGCCCATAAAAAAGAACCACTTTACTATTGACCCCTCGTTTGAAGATGAGCTTCTGAATGGCGACATTTTAGTAGACAAGGTAGGTAAAGTAATGAAGTAAAAATTCTCATTTCTTCAACAAGTCTACCTCAGTAAAGCATACGAGAGTGGCTATAACTCATCTCTCGCTTTCAGAGTTATTGTTCTATACCTGCATTGTTAGTTTAAAGGGAATTAATAGGGAATTAAAGATTTTGATCTAATTGCTGAAATATAAAGATTTCTAAACTGTGAGTTGGGCAAAGGTGGATTTTAAAATGTGAGGAAATGCATGGATTTACTTATTATCAAGGAGTTACCAGTTAGAGTAGCAGATAAGTTTATGAGTCTGTGGAAAATAAAAGTGTTACAGGCTCTAAAAAAGTGTTACGCAACTTAGCATATGAAGAAAGAGAAGAAAAAAGCAAGTCTTGCCTTAAGATAGTTTTGCAAATAACAACTGAAAAAGGAAACAATCAAACACGAACCTAGTATTTATACTTAGATTTTGGACATTTTGATCGGCGAATAAAAAACAATTTTAAATAGCAAGAAGAGTCACGGTAAAATATTTTAAGCAATCGAAAATGCCAGCAATATTATTGGAATTTTAGAGAAGTCAGAGCAGATGATCATCCCTAAGTATCAAGAACAATTAATGCTAGCATATTGGCAAATAAGTCAATTGCACCATCAACTCCATTATGTAACGTACGCCAGAAAGTACGGGTAAGCTGCCATCAATATTGCGGAGAGAATTAACGATAAAAAGATAGCTCTAGCAGCAAGGACCATGCTATAAAGCCTTGCGAAACAATGATTTATATTGATAATTTTTAATTGTTATTCTGAAAACAAAAATAGATATGGTATCATTGTAAGAACTTGATAAATTGTTCAAATGAACTTCCTTCTGTTTTTGGAAACTTTGTTATGTGTAGTGGCTTATATGGTGATTCAACAGTCTTCTATAACAGACCATCCTAAATAATGATAAATATATTACCCAATTTATACTTTCGAACCAGCTGTTATTTTTAAGACTACTATATGATCCGTTATGCCTGCTTTCAGGATTCAAACTGAGCATTGTTTCAATTATTTTTTTCGCTCTTCTATCTTTGAAATTGCGAGGAAAGCTTGGATCTCCTTGAATAATTTATTCATAGATTTCATAAGGATTTTCTGTCATTGCTCCAAAAGGCAATTATCCAATCATGAATTAATACAGCATGACTCCGACAGCCCAAAGATCAACCATTTAGTTGTACTATTTGCCAAGCACAACTTATGGAGCCATGTAATGGGGAGTTCCGATTACTGTGGAAGTTCTATGAGTCTCATGAATTGATTTCGAAGACCCCAATGATACCAAATTTAGATACCCTTTCTGATCAACAATGAAGTTGTCAGGCTTTAGATCTCGAATGATTATTTATTCACGCAAGAAGTACTCAAGTAGGCTAATCATACATGATACATAAAACTGACAGTCTGTTGTACTGAGAAGTCCGATCTCCCTGATGACATCATAAAGAGTTTGTCCCTCAATGAATTCGCTAATTATCATTAAATGCGTGCCGTTATGATCAATGGTTTGAAAGTGTAAAGGTAAAAAAGGGTGTTCAACTTTCTCCACGACCTAAAGTTGCTGTTTCAGAATAGGTAAGGCATTTTATTTTTATACTTCACTTATCTTAAAAAGCTTTCCAATTAACTTTTTATTACCACATGAAATAAAATGGTACGAACACATAGGCGTGTAAGCTATTTAACTCAAATATGTGAAACCTTAAAGAGGTATTTTTTCTATTATTTTCTTCTTAACTTATTGTTTAAGATGCTATGAGATATGTGAACGTGAGTTTCTTATACTATCTAAACTTAGTTAAATTAAAACACTTTAAGTCTCTACTACAATATCGTCATCAAGTCGAACATCGTTGCCAGTTTTTATATAGTTCTCTCCCCAAGCTTGACCTGCTTGAGCAAGAAAATTAGCGCTTCTGAACTTTTTGATTCTCCCTTAAATTAAAATGATCAGCTTATGTACAATTGATCCCTTCTTGAACACAATCTCGTTGGTTTTATAATACTTTGTCTTCATGTTCTCAAAGAAAGCCTATTCATCATTTTTTATTAACGAAAAAAGTTATTTATTTTTCTGGAGGGTGTATTTGACATAGTTTTTGAACATGGTTTCCCGATAAATTTAAGGTCCAATTATTTTTGACAGTGTCTCTCTACCGAGAACTTGACATATGACTTCTTATTCAGCACGTACGGTCATTTTTCTCATTGTATTATAATAAAGAGAATTAACTCCAAAAGATTCGCCCTTGAATATTTTGCGCTCCTCGATGTTGCCTTGAATCAATGATGCGGTCCCACTTTTAATCATATAAAAAGCTGAACCTGGATCACCTTATTCAATTATATTCTGACCTTTGTAATATTTAAGAATAACAAATGAAGAGGCTACCTTTTATTTTTGTCTGTTGTTCAAAAACTGATAAAAAGCAATTCCTTATAGATACTTTTGATTTTCTTCGAACTCCTGAATAACTATTTATTAGACTGCTTCACGAAAGCTAGCCCTATCAATAACCCACATACCTACATCTTCCTTTGCTTAAACAGTGGAAGGTCTGTCTATTTCGTAGAGCAGGGCTAGTTCACCAAACCCCTCACCAGTTTTGAGAGTCTTGATGTTTTTCCCGTCCACGATAACTTCAACAACTCCGGAGGCTATGATGAAGAAACATGAGCCTTGATCGCCTTGCTTAAAGACTGGAGAGCTGCTGGAGATCTCAGTCCACCACATGTAATCGCGAACGTTGTTGAGCTCAGCTTCCGATAAATTGTAGAACACGAAATGATTTTTCAATGCAGTCAAAATAAATTGATCATCAGTTTGAGATTTAGATTTGAGCATAGGGTCTAAGTTTTATTATCGGACTCGTAGTCGGATCTCTTCAAGTCTCTTTATTTCCTACTATGGCTTCTCTTCGTGCATAATATAAGATCCGGATGGTAATTTTGTTAGAATTGCAAGTATTATAATTTTAATATTTCGCACAAATAATACATCTTTGATCTGTTTGTTCAAGAAGAATTAACTATACACTCTATCATATGATTAATCATGTTAGTTGCCAAAAAAATACCATCAATTACATTTATAATACTATTAATTTACAAATTTTAAATTTGGTTTTTATAGTATTATCAAGATTAACAATATATGTAATTAATTTAGTACCTATGAGATCAGTCATGTTGCATTTACTATCACAAATTAAACCAATTTAACATATATTAAATAGTAAAATTAATATTATGACAAAAATACGCAATCTGACTACAACTTGACTCAAAGACAGAATTAAATTATTTTCAAGTGTTTTTTATTTGTCAAGATTTAAATC
>APMI01000102.1_pt1 | contig 91746 bp, 83 predicted proteins | sample 667938 | NCBI WGS metagenome assembly APMI01 (sample SAMN01084076, study PRJNA167559) | wastewater metagenome | biome: Wastewater | place: Denmark: Ejby Moelle, Odense | collected 2011-11-28 | reverse complement strand
CGCCAGGCTCCCCATACGCAAAGCCCGCCTAACACTCAGTTACGCGGGCTTCGCCTTTTTTAGAACGAAAACCCCAAATTTCCGAGGGCTGTATGCCCTGTGATAGAATCGTAGCTGGCGGGTCTCCCCGCATTGCAGGGTGGTGAACCTGGTCAGGTCCGGAAGGAAGCAGCCACAGCCATTGACTGCAAGTGCCGGGGGTAAGGCTCGCCATTTCCATTTCTTTGAGGGGTCGGGGGATGAGCTACCAAGTTCTCGCGCGCAAGTGGCGGCCGCGCAATTTCGCCACTCTGGTCGGGCAGGAACACGTCGTCCGGGCCCTGACCCACGCGCTTTCCGAAAACCGTCTCCATCACGCCTATTTGTTTACGGGCACTCGCGGGGTGGGCAAGACGACCATTGCCCGTATCCTCGCCAAATCGCTGAATTGCGAACAGGGCGTTTCCGCCACGCCATGTGGAGTGTGCGGTTCCTGCCAGGAAATTGACGCGGGGCGCTTTGTTGATCTTCTGGAAGTCGATGCTGCGACCAACACGCGGGTCGATGAAATGCGTCAATTGCTCGAAAACGCGATCTACGCGCCGACCCGTGGACGCTACAAGGTCTATGTGATCGATGAAGTGCACATGCTCTCCAATTCAGCCTTCAACGCTATGCTGAAGACGCTGGAGGAGCCGCCAGAGCATGTCAAGTTCATTCTGGCGACCACTGATCCGCAAAAAATCCCGGTCACTGTGCTCAGTCGCTGTCTGCAATTCAATCTCAAGCAGATGCCACCCGCCTCCATCTGTGGCCATTTGGGGCGCGTGTTGGAGGCCGAAGCGGTGCCTTACGAAACGTCTGCGCTCGCGCTGATTTCTCGCTCGGCTGCCGGGAGCATGCGCGATGCCCTCTCGCTGCTCGATCAGGCGATTGCCCATGGTGCGGGACGCGTCGAAGAGGGGCCGGTGCGGGCCATGTTGGGCAACGTCGATCTCGATTACCTCTATGATCTGCTCGAAACCTTTGTCGATGGGCGCGTCGCCTCTATGCTGCAAGTGGCGGCGGACATGGCGGTTCGCAGTCTTTCGTTTGCCAACGCCCTCCAGGAACTGGCTGGCTTGCTTACCCGCGTCCAGATCGCGCAATTTGCGCCCGAGACTTTGGATGACGACGAACCGGACGGCGCGCGCTTGCTCGCGCTGGCACGCGCGATCACGCCGGAAACCGTGCAACTGGCTTATCAGATCGCTGTGCAAGGACGATCCGAATTGGCGTTGGCGCCCGACGAGTATGCCGGTTTTGTGATGACGCTGTTGCGACTGCATGCTTTTGCACCGGCGACCGGGAACCGATCCGTCGAAACGCCGGTTGCCCGAGCGAAACCCCCCGTATCCGCAGTTGCGGCGCCGTTCCAGAAGCCGGCATCCGCTCAATCCGGCGGCGTTGCCAGTGGTTCAGCCGAAAAGCTCGCCAGCCCTTTGGAGGAAGGTTGGCAGGCTATTGTGAGTCAGCTTAAACTTGCCGGCATGGCGCGGGAACTGGCTCAGCAGTGCGAATTGCGCGAACGCGCGCCGAACTCCATCCTATTGCGCTTGGCGGCGGAACATCGGCATCTGAATATCAAGACATCGCAGGACAAACTCCAGCAAGCTCTCTCGGAATGTTTTGGGCACGACATCGCCTTGCGGATCGAGGTTGGTGAAGTCCTGTCCGAAACACCTGCCGCTGCGGTGGCCCGTGACCGTCAGGAGAAACAGGACACCGCACACGCTTCGATCGAAAAAGATCTCTTCGTTCGCGAAGTCATTGAAGAATGCGACGCCACGCTTGTCGGATCATCCATTAAACCATTGTTCTAACGGAGAAATCAGTCATGATGAAAGGCGGACTGGGCGGCTTGATGAAACAGGCGCAGCTCATGCAGGAAAACATGAAAAAAGCGCAGGAGCAGCTTGCCCAAACCGAGGTGGAAGGACAGTCCGGCGCCGGAATGGTGAAAGTCGTGATGACGTGCTCGCACGATGTTCGCCGCGTCAGCATCGATCCATCGGTTCTGGACGACCGCGAGATGCTCGAAGACCTGGTGGCGGCGGCCTTCAACGACGCAGTACGGCGAGGGGAGGCAATCTCCCAGGAGAAAATGGCCGGTTTCACATCCGGACTCAATCTGCCGCCCGGATTCAAGCTTCCGTTCTGACCGTCGTCCCGAATGCCATCCTCGCTCGATACGCTGATCGAGGCCCTGCGCTGTTTGCCGGGCGTTGGCCCCAAATCGGCGCAACGCATGGCGTATCACCTGCTTCAACGCGATCGCAGTCGGGCGCTTCACTTAAGCGACAGTTTGCGGCACGCACTCGAGGCGATCCGCCACTGTCGGCTGTGCAATACCTTGACCGAAACCGAAGTGTGCGATCGTTGCGCGTCGCCCAAACGTGATCGCAGCGTGTTGTGCGTAGTGGAAACGCCGGTCGATATGAACATGCTGGAGCAGACCCAGGCGTTTGGCGGGCTTTACTACGTGCTGATGGGCCGGCTATCGCCGCTGGACGGCATCGGCGCGCGTGAACTTGGTCTCGACCGCTTGCTGACGCGGGCAGGCGATGGTGTTGTACGCGAAGTCATTCTGGCGACCAACTACACCAACGAGGGCGAAGCAACCGCACACTATCTCACCGCGATGCTGGCACCGCTGAATGTCGCGGTGAGCCGCATCGCCCGGGGCGTACCGGTGGGCGGCGAATTGGAGTTCGTTGATGCCGGTACGCTGGCGCAGGCGCTGCGTGAGCGCAAGAATTACGATTCTTAGGGAACCTTTCGCACGGTAGGGTTATCCAACCATCCTTGTACTGCAGCGGTTATGCAAATAGAATTAAATCGGCCCGTGATGGCGCTGGAAAACGAGCATGAGCGCTTGCTTTTAAAGGGCATGCGCTTCGCGTATAATTTTGCAGGTATTTTACCCAACACTTCAATAAATCAGGGGTTTGCGTTATGAGCAATCAGAAAGTGGACTGCGGGCGGCGGCGTCTTCTCGTCGCGACTGCCGCCGTCGGCGGGGTCGGAGGCCTTGCCGCGCTGGTACCCTTCGTCTCCAGCCTCTTGCCGTCCGAACGGGCGAAGGCGGCCGGCGCGCCGGTGGAAGTCGATATCGGCAAGCTGGAGCCCGGCCAGATGATGACCATCGAATGGCGCGGCAAGCCGGTGTGGATCATCAATCGCACCAAGGAAATGCTCGAATCGCTGACCAAGGTCGCCGAAGCGGTGGTTGACCCGAAATCGGAAAAGAACCAGCAGCCGACGTATTGTCAGAACGACACCCGCTCGATAAAGCCGGGCATCATGGTGGCGGTTGGTATATGCACCCACCTGGGCTGCTCGCCCTCTTCCAAGTTCAAGAAGGGTGCCGAAGAAGGCATGCCTAGCGAGTGGATGGGCGGATTCTTGTGTCCGTGCCACGGATCGACATTCGATTTTGCAGGCCGTGTGTTCAAGAACAAACCGGCTCCGACCAACCTTGAAGTCCCGCCGCATGTGTACCTCACGGATACGCGCATTCTCATCGGCGAAGACAAGAAGGGAGCATAAGCGATGGCTGCCAATAGCACTCACGAAAAATACAAGTCGGACGGTTCGCTGCCTGGTCACCTGCTCGAATGGGTGGATGCCCGCTTCCCGGCTACCGCGCTGTGGCGCGATCATCTCTCCGAATACTATGCGCCGAAGAATTTTAATTTCTGGTACTTCTTTGGTTCGTTGGCGCTACTGGTGCTGGTCATCCAGATCGTCACCGGCATCTTCCTGGTCATGCACTTCAAGCCGGATGCCTCGCTGAACGCCAATGGCGTGCCTGTGGCCTTCGCTAGCGTCGAGTACATTATGCGCGACGTGCCTTGGGGCTGGCTGATACGCTACCTGCACTCGACCGGAGCGTCGGCTTTCTTCATCGTCGTCTATCTGCACATGTTCCGCGGCCTCCTCTACGGCTCCTACCGCAAACCGCGCGAACTGATCTGGCTGTTCGGCATCGGCATCTTTCTGGCGCTGATGGCGGAAGCTTTCTTCGGCTATCTGCTGCCGTGGGGCCAGATGTCCTTCTGGGGCGCCCAGGTGATTGTGAACCTGTTCTCCGCCATCCCGCTGATCGGACCCGACCTCTCTATTTGGATTCGTGGTGATTTTGTGGTCGGTGATGCCACCCTGAACCGCTTCTTTTCCTTCCATGTGATTGCAGTGCCGCTGGTGCTGGTTGGCCTTGTCGCTGCTCATGTCTTGGCGTTGCACGAGGTGGGGTCGAACAATCCGGACGGCGTGGAAATAAAGAAACACAAGGACACGAATGGCATACCCCTTGATGGAATACCCTTTCATCCGTACTACACGGTGAAGGACATCGTCGGCGTGATCGTCTTTCTGATGGCGTTCTCGGCCGTTCTATTCTTTGCACCAGAGGGTGGCGGCTATTTCCTGGAGTACAACAACTTCTATCCGGCCGACCCGCTGAAGACCCCGCCACATATCGCGCCGGTCTGGTACTTCACGCCCTACTACTCGATCCTGCGCGCTGTGGTCTGGAACTTCTTCGGTCTCGACGCCAAGTTCTGGGGTGTGGTGGGGATGGGCGCCGCTGTCCTGATCTTCGCCTTCCTGCCCTGGTTGGATCGCAGTCCGGTCAAGTCGATTCGCTATCGCGGCCCGATCTTCAAGACCCTGCTCAGCATCTTCGTCGTGGTCTTTCTGGTGCTTGGCTATTTCGGCACGCAGCCGCCCTCCAAAGCGGGCGAGATCATTTCGCAGCTTTGCTCGCTGTACTACTTCGGCTTCTTCCTGACGATGCCGTGGTGGTCGCGTATGGATAAATTCAAGCCTGAACCCGACCGGGTCACGATGAAGTGAGGACGGATACAATGAAAAAAATTCTCGTTGCCCTGCTTTTCGCGCCCCTGTTGGCATTCGCCAGTAGCACAGCTCATTTGGACAAGTGGCCGGGCTCGGTGAGCGACAAGGCTGCGCTCCAGAACGGCGCAAAGTACTTTGTCAATTACTGCCTCAATTGCCACGGCGCGTCCTACATGCGCTACAGCAAGCTCATGGAATTAGGATTGACCGAGCAGCAAGTGCGCGACAACCTGATGTTTACCGCCGAGAAAATCGGCGAACCCATGCGCGTTGCGGCGCGTTCGGAGGAACAAAAGACGTGGTTTGGCGCAGCTCCGCCGGATCTTTCGGTAATCGCCCGCGCGCGCGCCTCCGAGGCTGGTTCGGGAGCCGACTGGCTCTACACCTATCTGCGCTCCTTCTACCGAGACGATAAGCGCCCAACTGGCTGGAACAACGTCGTATTTGAAAATGTGGGCATGCCGCACATCCTGCAAGAATTGCAAGGCGTGCAGGTGCGCGATGCCGAGCACAAGCTCCAACTGGCCGTGCCCGGCAAGCAATTGCCGGAAGAGTTCGACAAGACGGTTTCCGACCTCGTTGGTTTTCTGGTGTGGATGGCGGAGCCGCAGCAAGAGTTCCGGCAGCGCCTGGGAGTCGGCGTGCTGATTTTCCTTGGTATTTTGTTTGTGCTTGCCTATGCGCTGAAAAAAGAATACTGGAAAGACGTGCACTGATCTGCGAAAATTACGTCTGAACCAGACCCCGGCACCGCGCTTTCGACTAGCTCGAACGCTCGGTGCCGAGTCGCTTTTTGAGGGTTGTGAGAAATGATGAACCTTTATTCGGGCACCACTTGCCCCTTCAGTCACCGATGCCGCATCGTCCTTTTTGAAAAGGGCATGGATTTTCAGGTCATCGACGTCGACATGTTCAACAAGCCGGAAGACCTGGCAGTCATCAATCCGCACAACCGCGTGCCGGTGCTGGTTGAACGCGATCTGGTGCTGTTCGAGCCGAACATCATCAACGAATACATTGACGAACGTTTTCCGCACCCCCAACTGATGCCGCCTGATCCCATTATGCGTGCGCGGGCGCGCCAGTTGTTGATGGGCATGGAGCGCGAAATCTTCAACTATATCGAGCCGATCGAGAAGAACCACAAGGCCGCCGACAAGGCACGCCAGGAAATTCGAGATCGCCTGACCGAAATCGTGCCCATCTTTAACAAACAGAAATTCATGCTGGGAGACGAGTTCTCAATGCTCGACGTAGCCATTGCGCCGCTGCTCTGGCGCCTTGATCATTACGGCATCGATATGGGACGCAGTGCCGCGCCGCTGATGAAGTACGCGGAACGTATTTTCAGTCGTCAGGGTTTCATTGACGCCCTAACGCCGTCTGAAAAGGTCATGCGCAAGTAGCGGCAATAAGGCCCCGACAAGGGGCCTTGCTTTCGAGGAAAAGACTCCATGCCAGAACTGCCGTCGACCAAGCCCTATCTGATTCGCGCCATTTGGGAATGGTGTTGCGACAATGGTTTTACGCCATATGTGGCGGTGTCGGTCGATGCACGTACCAAGGTGCCGCGCGAATTCGTGCGCGATGGTCAGATCGTGCTCAATGTTGGCAACGAGGCGACCAATCGCCTGCAGATGGGTAACGAATGGATCGAGTTCCAGGCGCGCTTCGGCGGCGTTGCCCGAGAACTGGCGATTCCCGTGGAGCAGGTGGCCGCCATCTATGCGCGTGAGAATGGTGCAGGTATGGCCTTTGAAGTGAATCTTGACGGAACCCCCAATTTGCCACCCCTGGCGGTTGAGACAATGGTTCCAGATATCGGTGCGGCCAGCACTCCACCTGACGAAACACCACCGTCGCCGCCTGCGCGTCCGGAAGGTGGTAAGCCCAGGCTGCAACGCGTCAAATAGGCGCTTTTCAACCGCCATGATGCACTGATTTGGTGCGTTCTGGAATGGCTTTCACGCGGTGCTCGCGTACCCGATGCTCTGATCGGCTCATTTTGCATGGCACCAGCGGCGTGACCGTTTTCCAGCTTGATATTTTGCTGCATTTTCGTCGCCCTGCCGCAAGGATTCCCCCCTGTTGCGGCCGCTAATCAAGCGGTCTTGTGGAAAATGGAATGTTGCGCACAGCCCCCGGCGAACTCGCCGCAGAATGGCACAAGTGTTGCTAAACATCTTGGCAAGGAGGCGTGACGAGACCAGCATGGGATACTCGCAATTCATAAAAGAAATTGGACGCGGTGCAGAAGGTTCACGCGACTTGCCGTTCGAGGAAGCGCAAGCAGTGTATGGCGCAATGCTTGACGGCGGCATTCCCGATCTCGAGTTGGGTGCAATCATTCTCTCGCTGCGTATCAAGGGCGAATCCAGTGAGGAACTGCGTGGCTTTCTCGCTGCAGTTAATCAGCGCAGTTTTGCAATGCGCGTACCTTTCGGGCGCCCGGCGCCGATTGTGCTGCCTTCATATAACGGCGCACGTCGGGAGGCCAATCTGACGCCGCTGCTGGCATTGCTGCTGCAGCGCTTTGGCGTGCCGGTTGTGGTTCATGGTTCACTGGAAGGGCATGGCCGGGTGACTAGTGCCCAGATTTTCAGGGAACTCGGCATCATGCCTTGCGTCAGCGTGGAAATGGCCCAGCGGGCACTGGAGGACGGTGGCCTGGTATTTGTGCCAACAGCCAGTCTCTCACCGGGTCTGGCAAGCTTGCTCGGCCTGCGTAGTCGTCTAGGCGTGCGCAACACAGCCCATAGCCTGATCAAGATGCTGGATCCCTTCAAGGGCGGTGGTATTGTCGTGGCGGCCGCCACTCATCCTGCCTTCATCGACCTGATGCGCGAGGTTCTGCTTCAGGCGCAGGGGCGATCGCTGCTATTGCGTGCTACCGAAGGTGAACCTTACGCCAACCCCAAGCGCCGCCCCCGCATGGAGTATCTGCACGACGGCGTCACCGAGGTCTTGTTCGAGGCACAGAACGACAGTCTCAAATCATTGCCCAACTTGCCAGTGGAAATGGGAGCGGCCCAGACGTTCCAATGGATCAGGCAGGTACTTGAGCATCGCATCCCAGTGCCGTTGCCGATTGCGAATCAGCTTGCCTGCTGCCTTTACGCCAGTGGCTACGCTGACGATCTTAATCAGGCGAAAGCAATTGTTGCTGTGGAAGGGAACTTTTCAACACCTCTGGATTCGAAGCGAACTACCTGCTGATTCGCCACCCGCGCCACAAAGTGTTCCGGCTGTTTTGCCTGACGCACAGAAATGCGCCGGTGGCTATCCCCCTTTATAGACACGTTTTATTGGTGCATAACAATGATCTGTTGGTGCACCGCGTCATCTTTCCTATAATCCTCCGAACACGAACATGCAGCGGGCCTAATCCGTTGCGTGCCCTACCGGAAGAGCATCAAGCCGCTCAACCGTCCCGCTGGCTGGATCAACATCCGGCTGCACCGTGAGGCTCTCGCCGCCGGGCTCGCAAGGCCAAGGACGGGGAGTTCCATGCCAATTGCAAATTGTGTTGCCGCGCCGTGGCTGTTGCGAAACTGCCTACGGGTAGGGGTAATAGCTAGGCGGCCTCGCTTGCTTGGCTAGAAAAAGATCGATGACTGCGTGGGAGTGGTAGTGGATGGAATCTCTGACAAATCTACTGATCGCCAGTGGCTTCATGCTGGCGCTTGGCGTCTTGTTGGCACTGGCATTGGCGATCGCCAATCGTAAGCTGTTTGTATACGAAGACCCGCGTATTGGTGAGGTCGAGAACCTGTTGCCCAAATCGAATTGTGGTGCCTGCGGCCAGGCGGGTTGTCGGGCATTCGCCGAGAAAGCCGTGCTGGGCGAGATACTTGCCGCTCAATGCACTGTGAGTTCGGACGATCAGCGTGAAGCGATCGCACGTTTTTTGGGTGTAGACGCCGGTGCAGTGGAAAAACGGGTGGCGCGCCTTGCCTGTGGCGGTGGAACGCACGTGGCATACCTGCGCGCTCGCTATGCCGGTTTGCAGACATGCCGTGCCGCTGCAGTCACGGGAGGGGGCGGCAAGGAGTGTGCTTGGGGTTGCTTGGGGCTCGGTGATTGCGTCAGTGTGTGCGAATTTGGCGCGCTCCATCTTGATCAGCACGGCCTTCCCCAGGTTGACCCGGAGAAATGTACGGCGTGTGGCGATTGCGTCGATGCCTGTCCGAAAGTGTTGTTTTCCATACAGCCTGTAAGCCACAAACTGTGGGTGGCCTGCAAAAATCGCGCTGATGGCGATGTCGCCGAAGCCGCTTGTGAGGTGGCCTGTACCGCATGCGGCCGATGTGTGATTGACGCCGGCCCCGATTTGATGCGCCTGGAAAACAATCTTGCTGTGATCGATTATTCCAATAACGCTCAGGCGACCCGAGCGGCAATCGACCGTTGTCCGACGGGTGCCATCGTCTGGTACGAAAATCCAAAGCTTTCCATCAAGGGGTCTGCGGCCAAGAAGATCTTGCGCCAGCAGTCGTTGCCTGTTTTGCATTAAGGAGTGTTTGCCATGTTCAAGAAGCTCAAGGAACTCAAGTTGCTCGACCGCGGCGCATCGGCCGCCGAGGCCCGCACTGTGAAGTACCCCGGCGTCCGCGACGCCGTGGATGGCAACACCGCCGTCATTCACGTCGAGCGTGAAGCCTCCGACGCCGCCGGCGCCTACCCGATTACACCCTCGACGCAGATGGGCGAATACTGGGCTGAAGCGGTGGCGCAGGGTCACCTCAATATTTCCGACCGCCCGCTGATTTTCATCGAGCCGGAATCCGAACACGCCGCCGCCGGTGTGACCGCCGGCATGTCGATGACCGGTCTGCGCGCCGTGAACTTCTCTTCGGCGCAGGGCATCGCCTTCATGCACGAGTCGCTCTACGGGGCGGTCGGCAAGCGCCTGCCCTACGTGCTGAACATGGGCTGCCGCGCTATTACCAAGGTCAGCCTGAACGTGCATTGCTCGCACGACGATTACCATTGCGTCGACGATACCGGTTTCATCCAGGTGTTGGCCAAGGACGCGCAGGAAGCCGCCGACCTCAACCTCATCTCCCGCAAGACCGCGGAACTGGCGCTGACGCCGGCGATCGTCGGTCAAGATGGTTTTCTGACCACGCACCTGATCGAATCCGCTCGTCTGCCGGAACGCGAACTGGTGGCTGAGTTTCTCGGCAAGCCGGACGACCTGATCGATACGCCCACCCCGGCACAGGACATGCTGTACGGGCCGAAGCGCCGCCGCGTGCCGGCCATCTGGGACGTCGATACTCCGCTCGTCTCCGGCCCGGTGCAGAACCAGGACGCCTACATGCAGGCTACCATCGGCCAGCGTCCGTATTTCTTCGATCACATTGAAGATATCTTCGAGCAGTGCGCGGCTGAATACGCCGAGTTGACCGGCCGCGAATACGGCCGCGTGGCCGGCTATCGCACCGAAGACGCCGATTACATCATTCTCGGTATGGGCTCGATGATCGTGCAGGCGGAAGCCGTGGCCGATTATTTGCGTGACACGCGCAAGATCAAGGTCGGGGTGGTCAATATCACCATGTTCCGCCCGTTCCCGGGCGATCTGCTGGGTCATTTCCTGAAGGGCAAGAAGGGCGTTGCGGTGCTGGAGCGCACCGACCAGCCGCTGGCGGAGGATCTGCCGCTGATGCGCGAAATCCGCGCGACGTTGACCAAGTGCCTGGAAAACGGCGCCGCCGGTCAAGACCTGCCGTTCCCCGGCTATGCCAGCATTACCACCGCGCAGATGCCGCAGCTTTACTCGGGCTGCTACGGCCTGGGTTCGCGCGACACCCAGCCGGAAGCCATCATCGGTACCATCGAAAACATGCTGCCGGAAGGCGGCAAGCGCCGCTTCTTCTATCTCTCCGTCGATTTCGTGCGTAATGCGCTCAATCCCAAAGACGAAATCCACCAGCAAAGCCTGCAAGACGCCTATCCCAAGATCAAGGAACTGGCAGTGCGCGGCAGCGAGAACCCGAACCTGCTGCCCAAGGATTCCGTCACGGTGCGCATGCATTCCATCGGCGGCTGGGGCGCCATCACCACCGGCAAGAATCTGGCGGTGACGCTGTTTGAATTGCTGGGTTGGGACATCAAGGCCAACCCGAAGTACGGCTCCGAAAAGAAGGGCCAGCCGACGACCTACTATCTCTCGGCGGCGCCAGAACCGATTCGCGTCAATTGCGAATACCTCTATGTGGACGTCGTCCTGTCGCCCGATCCGCAAGTCTTCGGCCACTCCAACCCGCTCTCCGGCCTGAAGAAGGGCGGCGTGTTCATCATCCAGTCCAATCTGGGTGAGGAGACCTGGGCGAATTTCCCGGTCTGGGCGCAGAAATTCATCGTCGACAACGATATTCACGTCTTCTACATCGACGCCTTCCAGATCGCCCGCGAAGAGGCGGGCAGTCCCGAACTGCAACTGCGCATGCAGGGCAATGCCTTCCAGGGTTCCTTCTTTGCCGCGTCGCCGGTCATGTCCAACGCCAAGCTCTCTGAAGAGAAGCTGTTCAAGGCCATCGAAGAGCAGTTGAACTACAAGTTCGGCGGCAAGGGCAAGGCCGTGGTCGACAACAACCTGCGCGTTGTTCGCCGCGGCTTCACCGAACTCGTTGAAATCAAGGACAAGCAAGTCGGCGTGACGCGCAAGGGCGCGGTCAGGAAGGAAGCCGGCGGCCTGCCGATCATGCTCAAGCAAATGCCCGAGGGCGATGGCCGTGTTTCCGACATCCACCGTTTCTGGGAGCAGACCGGCAATTTCTATCTGACCGGCAAGGGTTCGGACAACCTGGTCGACCCGTTCATCGGCACCTCGTTGTTTCCGGCCGCGACCGGCGTGTTCCGCGACATGACCGGTATCCGCTTCGAACATCCGAAGTGGGAGCCGACCAACTGTACTGCTTGCGGTGACTGCTACACCGTGTGTCCTGACTCTGCTATTCCCGGTCTGGTCAGTAATATCGCCGATGTATTCAATACCGCGATCACCCGCATCGAAACTGGCGGTACGCCGACCCGCTTCCTGCGCCGGGCGGTACGTTCGGTCGAGAAGAAACTGCGCGGCCTGATTGATGGCGATGGCGCTGCCGTGCGCCCGCTGATCGACAAGGCTATCGAGGCCACCCTGGCGGACGCGGACGAAGCCGACCGCGCCGCCATGACTGCCGAATTCGACACCTTCAAGGCGGTGATCGGCGACTTCCAGTTTGCCACCACGCGTCCCTACTGGTCGTTGAAAGAAAAGAAGGCCAAGGGTTCGGGCGGGCTTTTCTCGATCACCATCAACCCCTATACCTGCAAGGGGTGCATGCTCTGTATCGACGTCTGCGAGGATGACGCGCTGAAGGCGGTGGTCCAGACTGAGCAGTCGATCGACACCTTGAAGAAGGACTGGAATCTCTGGCTTGATCTGCCGACCACGCCAGCCGAATACAACCGTATCGAGAATCTCGACGAGAAGGTGGGGGCGCTGAAGACCCTGCTGCTCAACAAGCACGCCTACAACTCGATGAAGTGTGGTGATGGCGCCTGCCTTGGTTGTGGCGAAAAGACCATCATCCATCTGTTCACGTCGACCGTGACGGCGCTGATGCAGCCGCGCGTCAAGGCATTCGTGGCGCGGATCGACGATCTGATCGCCCGCCTGGAGACGCACATGCGCATGAAGCTGGCGGCGACGGTTGATCTGACCGACACCGCCGCCATGGTCAAGGCGGTGGATGCGGCAGCCGCGACCGATCTCACGCTCTCCGGTCTGGCGGCCAGCCTCGCGGTGGGCAAAGCGTCGCAGCCGATCGATCAGGCCTGGGTGCGCCAGATGGCGCAGCTTCTCGAACGCCTGAAGGATCTCAAGTGGCGTTACATCGAAGGTCCGACCAAGCGCGGTCGCGCCGAGATGGGCATGGTGAATTCCACAGGCTGTACCTCGGTGTGGGCGTCGACCTATCCCTTCCATCCCTATCCCTTTCCCTGGACTTCGCATCTCTTCCAGGATTCGCCGTCGGTCGCCATGGGGCTCTTTGAGGGCCACATGGTCAAGATGGCGGAAGGCTTCAAGGCCATTCGGCTGGCCGAGAAGGAACTGGCCAACGACTATGTGCCGGCGCGCGACGACGACTTTTTCAAGCGCTTTACCTGGCACGAGTTCAGCGAGGAAGAATGGCTGCTCTGCCCGCCAGTGGTGTCGTTGGGCGGCGACGGCGCGATGTACGACATCGGCTTCCAGAACCTGTCGCGCGCCATGATGTCCGGCATGCCCATCAAGGTGCTGGTGGTCGATACGCAGGTGTATTCCAACACCGGCGGTCAGGCCTGTACGTCGGGCTTTATCAGCCAGGTCTCCGACATGGCGCAGTTTGGTAAGGCGCAGCACGGCAAGCAGGAAATCCGCAAGGAAATGAGCCTGATCGCCATGGCGCATCGTGCAGCCTATGTTGCGCAGAGCACCATCGGGCACGTCAATCATCTGCTCGAGTGCTATATCGATGGCATCAACAGCCGTCGTCCGGCACTGTTCAACATCTATGCGGTCTGCCCGCCGGAGCATGGCGTGGGCGACGACCGCAGCGTCGAACAATCGCGTCTGGCCGTCGAAGGGCGCGCCTATCCGCTGTTCAGCTTTGACCCGGATCGCGGTGTCACTTTCAGCGAATGCGTGTCGCTGGAAGGGAACCCGTCGCCCAAGGCGGATTGGCCGAAATACACGTTGCGCTATGTCGACGAAAGCGGTGCAGAACAGAGCATGGACGTGCCGATGACCTTCGCCGACTTCGCCGCCACCGAAGCGCGCTTCTCCAAGCAGTTCAAGAAGGCGCCGCCGGAAACCTGGAACGACAATATGGTGCTGCTGGCCGACTTCATCAAACTCGACAAGGACGAGCGCGAAGGCAAGTATCCGTTCATCTGGTCCGTCGACAAGAAGAACCGACTTGGCCGCCTGATCCTGACGGCCGACCTGGTGCGCTCGACGGAAGAACGCCTGAATTACTGGAAGCAGATCAAGGACGTTGCGGGCGTGGGTCGCGCCACGGTCGACACGGCGGCGCTTACCGCTCAAGTGCGGGCCGAGTTGTTGCAGCAGATCACCGCTTCACTGGGCGGCGCAGCCACCTCAGCAGCGGCGCCGGCGATCAAGGCCGAGGCGCCTGCGGCTGCCGCGGCACCGACGCCCGCCGCGGCGGCTGCCAGCTATGAACCGGTGTGGGTCGAATCGCCGGAATGCACGGCCTGCGACGAATGCATGAACATCGCTCCGAAGGTTTTTGCCTATAACGACCAGAAGCAGATCGTTGTAGCCGATGCCAAGGGCGGCAAGTTTGCCGACATCGTCAAGGCGGCCGAGAAGTGCACGGCCGGCTGCATTCATCCGGGCACGCCGTGGAATGCGGCGGAGCCGGGGCTGGACAAGCTGGTCGCTCGCGCGGCGAAGTACAACTGATGCGATAGGGTCTATCCATGAACCTGTTATCGTTGTTGCGGGGTGAAGCCTTCAAGAGAGGGATTCACCCGCCGCAGAACAAGCTCACTGCCGAGCGTTCGATCCGGCGTCTGCCCTTCGCGTCGCGTCTGGTCGTGCCGCTCTCGCAGCACATTGGCAAGCCAGCCAGGGCGGTTGTCCGGGTGGGTCAGGAAGTCGTGCGCGGCGAATTGATTGCCGAAGCCGACGGTTGGTTGTCGGTGCCGCACCATGCGCCCGCCACGGGCTTCGTCGAGGCCATTGAACTGCGACCCAGCGCGAAAGGCCCTTGGGAACAGAGCATCGTCATCAAGGTGCAGCCCGGATCGACGCAGGAAGTCCAGGTTGCGCATCCGCGCGACATGGGAGTGCTCAACCCGCAAGAGATCATTGCTGCGGTGCAGCAGACCGGTATGGTCGGTCTTGGCGGCGCGGCCTTTCCCAGTCACGCCAAGATGTCCGTGCCCAAAGACGCCAAGGTGCACACTCTGGTGGTCAACGGCTGCGAATGCGAGCCCTATCTGACCTGCGATCACCGCGTCATGGTCGAACATGCAGACGATCTGATCGAAGGCATCCGCCATGCCATGAGAGCCACCGGCGCGGTTCGCACGGTAATCGGCATCGAAGACAACAAGATGAGTGCGGTGGAAGCGATTCAGGCTGCGCTGATGGCCCGCCACATCCCGGCCGACCAGATTGCGGTGCAGGCGGTGCCGACCAAGTATCCGCAGGGCGCGGAAAAAATGCTCATCATGGCGCTGTTCGGTGTCGAGGTGCCCTCGGGCGGACTGCCGCTTGCCTACGGCATGGTCGTGCTCAACGTCGGCACCCTGGCTGCCCTCGGCTGCCTGCTGCCGCGCGGCGAAGGTCTGGTCGAGCGCGTGGTGACGGTGACCGGACCCGCTGTGCAGCGCCCAGGCGACTATCGCGTACCGATCGGTACGCCGATGAAGTTCCTGCTCGATTATGCGGGCGCGCCTGCCGAGTCGTATCAGGTCATCCTGGGGGGGCCGATGATGGGTCAGGCGGCCGCGTCGCTCGACGTGCCGGTCACCAAGGGGATGTCCGGTCTGCTGGTGATGCGGGGCGCCGACTTTTGCGACCGCGACGACCAGAAAATTTATCCCTGCATCAAGTGCGGAGAGTGCGTGGCAGCCTGTCCGATGGGGCTGAACCCGTCGTTGCTGGGCATGCTCGCAGCGATGCGCGATTACGAGCCGATGGGCAGCCAATACCACCTAGGCGATTGTTTCGAATGCGGAAGCTGCTCGTTTGTCTGTCCATCGAGCATTCCGTTGGTGCAACAGTTCCGCGTCGCCAAACAAGTCTTACGTGAAAGGGCTGTCGCATGAGCTCGCGCCTCGAAATTCGCAGTTCTCCGCACATCAAGGGCGTCAGTAGCGTCGAGACGATCATGAAGAACGTCGTCTGGTCGCTGCTGCCAATCTGTGCCTTCTATGTTTTCCAGTACGGCATTTCCGCCTTGGCGACCTTGGTAGTGGTGACAGCCAGCTGTCTGCTGGCGGATCGTCTTTTCGCCCGACTCGGCGGGCAATCGGGTGATATCGGCGACTGGTCGGCCACCATTACCGGCTTGCTGTTGGCCCTGACGATTCCGCCCGGCTTTCCGCTGTGGATGGGGTTCGTCATTGGTTTTGTGGCGATTGCGCTGGGCAAAGCATTGTTTGGCGGACTCGGTCGAAATGTGTTCAATCCCGCACTGGTGGGACGCGCATTCGGACAGGCCGCCTTTCCGACGGCCATTGCAACCTATACGCCATCTTTCATGCCTGGGCGTTTCACCGAGTTCATTCCATCGTCGCTGGCGATGCCTTTCATGACGCCGGCCGATACCTCGGCCTGGATCGCTGCTGCCAAGCTTGACGCCTGGGCGGGTGCCACGCCGCTGGCGAAATGGAAATTCGAAACCGTTCTGGCACCCGCTATTGATTTGCTCACGTCGATTGGCGGAAACCTAGCGGTTGGACCGGCGCCTATCCTCATCGTCCTGTGCGGCCTCTATCTGGCGGCTCGCCGCTTCCTGGACTGGCGCATTCCGGTGGCGACGCTGATCGGAGCGGCATTGACTGGCTATGTCGTCTATCTGCTCAACCCCGCTCGCTATCCCGACCCGGTCTTTGTACTCCTCTCTGGCGGTTTGGTACTCGGTGCGGTCTATATGGCGACAGACATGGCGACTTCGCCGGTTACGCCGCGCGGGGTGTGGGTGTACGGTGGCCTGATCGGTTTTCTGACGGTCATCATTCGGTATTTCAGCGGTCTACCCGAGGGGGTGATGTATTCGATTTTGATCGCCAATGCCGCCACACCGCTGATCGAGCGCGTCACGCAACCAAGACCATTCGGCACAGCCAGCCTCGGCAAACGGAAAGGCCGGGCAGTCTATCCTTTGTTGCCGGCCGAACCGGTGGATGTCGCGGGTCGTGAGAAGGACAAGAAATGAGCGAACAATTGCCTGAAACTCAACCCGCCGCTCGCGCGCCCGCGCAAAGCACGCCGACTGGCGCCATGCTGCGCACCTTGGGTTTGGTGTCGGCCATTTGCGGACTGGCGATCGTCAGCGCTTATCAGGGTACTTTGTCGGCAGTCAAGGCGAACAAGATCATTGCCCAGGAAAGAGCCGTATTCAAAGTGCTTCCTGGCGCCAAATCGGTGGATGCATACATGATCGGTAGCGATGGAAGCATTGAAGTCGCCCGCGAAGACGCACCGAACGGTGTGCTCCGTTTTTTCGCAGCCTACGACGAAACTGGTCGCTTACAGGGAGTCGCGGCCGAGGGCGCGGCAACCGGATACGCCGACGTGGTGCGCGTGATGTTTGGATATTCGCCGGACTGTGAATGTATCGTCGGATTCGATCAGGTATCCAGCCGAGAAACTCCAGGCATTGGCGACAAGATCACTGTCGATAAGGATTTTCGGGCCAACTTCAAGTCGCTTGAAGCCAAACTGAATGCTGACAAGAGCGCCTTGGCCAACGATATCAAGGTTGTCAAACACGGCTCCAAAACCAGTCCGTGGCAGATTGACGCCATTGCCGGCGCGACGATCACATCGCGCGCCGTGGGCAAAGGCATTAACGATACGGCGCGAGCGTTGTTGCCAAAACTGGTGCCGCAGTTGGAAAAAATCAGGAGCAAGCGATGAGCGCTTCCGTTACCCAAAGTTGGGATGAGTTGACAGAAGGTTTGTGGCGCCAGAACCCGACCTTTGTGATGGTCCTCGGCATGTGTCCCACCCTGGCGGTAACCGTTTCCGGCGTCAATGCGCTGGCGATGGGGATCGCCACCACACTGGTGCTGATCTTTTCATGTCTGCTGGTGTCCCTGATGCGAAATATCGTGCCGGGCGAGGTGCGGATTGCAACCTACATTGTGATCATCGCTACCTTCGTTACCGTTGTCGATTACCTGATCCAGGCCATCAGCCTCGAGTTGTACGATGCGCTCGGCGCATTCATTCAGTTGATCGTCGTCAATTGCATCATTCTGGGACGCGCGGAAGCACACGCCTCGAAAACACCCCCGATCCCTGCCATGCTCAACGCAGTCGGGATGGGAGCAGGCTTCACGCTGGGTCTGCTCTCTTTGGGGATTGTGCGAGAAATCCTGGGGGCGGGCAAATTGTTCGGGATTACCCTGTTCGGTGAATCCTTTCAGCCCTGGGTGGTGATGGTGCTGCCGCCTGGCGGCTTCTTCGTGCTGGGCGGTTGGTTATTGATCTTCGCCTGGTGGGCCCGTCGCAAGGAAGCTGGAGGAGCGCAGTCATGAGCGGCAATGAATTCCAGATATTCATCAATGTCCTGCTCGCCAACAATTTTGTGCTGGCGATGTTTCTTGGGCTATGTCCTTTTCTGGGCGTTTCGGGACGACTGGATACCGCGTTCCCGATGGGCCTCGCCACCACTTTCGTGATGGTCGTTGCTTCGCTTTGCGCCTATGGGCTGAACGTGTTGCTGACAGCGATGCATCTCGAATTTTTGAGATTGATTTCGTATATCGTCATCATTGCCTCGGCGGTGCAATTGGTCGAGATGGTGTTGAAGAAATACAGCCCCGGTCTTTTTCGCGCCCTTGGCATCTATTTGCCGCTCATCACCACCAATTGTGCGGTGCTCGGGGTGGCCCTGTTTCAGACATCACGCGAATACAGCCTGACTCAGTCGCTGACCTTTAGCCTGGGTGGGGGGATGGGGTTTACGCTGGCGCTGGTACTGATGGCAAGCGTGCGTGAGCGCCTGAAACTGTCGCAGGTGCCCGGTCTGGTTCAGGGAACTGCGCTTTCACTAATGCTCGGGGGTATTCTGTCGCTGTCCTTCATGGGATTTGCGGGCCTTGGTGGCTGAGATGATGACCTATGTCGTAACCGTCGCTCTAATCTTTGCGCTGTTGATCGGAGGCATCGGCATGGAGCGGGTTTATCGGCGTTTTCAGCGTCGCCATCCCGAGCTGGGCCCTTTTCGGCGGCGGGACGGAGGCTGCAACTGTCACTGTGCCCGTTGCGACGATGACTCGTGCGGAGGCTTCTGAACAGCGCTGGCCTTCGTTGATCTCGCGGGTGCCGCTCTTTGTTGCGACAGAGTTTTCTCGCCAGGGCGATTGCGTTAAGCTTGCGGCACTTTCTATCTCAGTGCACGGGTTCAACCCTGATTGTCAACATGGCGAGCTTTTCTGTCTCATGACCTCACCTGCCATCGTGCTGTTCGCCCACGGCGCCCGTGACCCGAAATGGGCGAATCCGATCCAAAAAGTTAGGGCTGCCATGTTGGCGCTGCAACCCGACGTGCGCGTGGAACTTGCCTTTCTGGAACTGATGGAACCGGATTTGCCGACCTGTATAGCCCGGTTGATTCAAGAAGGCACCCGCCGGGTTGTTGTTGTGCCGATGTTCATCGCAACCGGACGACACCTGAAAACGGATCTGCCGGAATTGCTCAAACGATTGAGTAAGGCTCATCCCGGCATCGAATTGTCGCTCGTCGGCGCGGTGGGCGAAGCTGAGCCTGTCATTGCTGCGATGGCAGGTTATGCCATTACCAGCGCCAGTTCCGGAACCGGCGCCTGAGCAGGGTGCTCATACTGACCGTTGGGCGTATGCCAAGGTCGTGAGCGGATACTGGCGATGAAAACTGAGGAAACCCTCCGTCAATTGCAGGAGTCTTTCCTTTTCGCCACGAGCGAGCGCGGAATGCATGCTGTCGAGCAGCATGGAGTGCAGTTTGATCTGCCCCTGATCAGTTTGAATCAAGCGCTGCCCGAGTTCCGCAGCAGCCACTAGCGGGATGCGCTGATGATCGGCAATGGCTTCGATTTCCTTGTGTCCCAGATCACAGAAATCAAGCAGGTCTTGAATGGAAAGCATGACACGCTCCGCGAAGAATTTAAGTGTGCTCATTATCGACGTCGTGTGTTTGAGTTGGCAACGCTGCGGCGACGCAGCAAAATCTTTCCTATCGCGGGTTGATGTGCCTCAATTGCATTTAACATGTTGATTAAGAGTGATATATGAGTGAATTGCGTAAATTCTTATGCCACCAATAATCCAGCGCGTAGATTTTATGGACGGAATTTTGCTGCTGCGCAGCGTTGGCGGAGCGGTTCAGTTGCCTGGCCTATAGCCGGAAGCGGTTTCCGGGAAAAGAGGAGGCCAGTTGCAGACGGGTAATGGTTGGCAACAGATCAAGGCCCATGCGTGCCTTCACCTCGTGCGCGGTGTTACGCATCTCGTCGAGCGATATGTCGATGAGTTCACCCGTTGCGGCAAAACAGATGGCGTTGCCACTGTCACACGAGGGAAAGACGATGGTGCGCCGAACAAACGACTCCTCGATGCGCGCTGCGCTGGCACGGAAACCACGGCTTCGACCGAGAAGGTTGGTGACTATCAGGCCATCGTTGCCGAGTCGCTCGCGGCATGCGACGTAGAAATCAGATAAATCTAGACGCCCCGGGCGGGCGTCGGGCCCAAATCCGTCGACCATGATCAAATCATAGCTTTGCTCGCACGTCTTGACGAAATCGGCGCCGTCGTCGATAAAGACATTCAGTCGGCCAGGATCGTCGGGCAGCTTGAAGAACTGCCTGGCAGCGGCGAGCACACCAGGGTGAATTTCGACCACATCGATTTGACATTCCGGAAGGTGCCGGTAGATGAATTTGCAAAGCGATCCTGCGCCAAGTCCAATCAGCAAGGCATTGCGCGGCCATGGCGATGTACGGCCGAATAGCAGGCAAGCCATCATCTCCCGGGTGTATGCGAGTTCCAATGCCCAGGGGCGGGCAATCCGCATGGCACCCTGAATCCAATCAGAGCCGAAATGCAGACTTCGGACGCCCGATTGTTCGCTGATGTCGATACTGTGCATTCGGTAAACTGTGAAAGGGAAAGATTCGCAATGTTGTCAGTGCACAAAAAATGGCAAAAGCTGACCGTACACTGACATCGGAGATCTGTTGTATTTTACTATCGAATGAGACTCTGAGCCGCTCTCAAGGATGCCTCCGCGACTTTGCTGCGGCGCAAAACACGGGTAAGATGCAATAATCCCTCACGTCATAGTGGGAATATTGCCATCCGCCGGTTTGCCGGCTCGTCCATTTTTACCTGCCGAGATAATATGAAGTACGGAAAAATCGTTGCGTTGTTCGTTTTTGCCTTTTTGCTCAACCGGGCGGCTCCCGAGATCCTGCATCGTTTTGCCGCGCTTGACGGCACCGAGGCGGCAATAGCCAATTCACTGTGGTGCCTCGGATTATTTCTGGCGTTCGGTTGGGCGTGCAGCAAGTTCGCGGAAGGGACGGTCTTCCCGAATTTCACCTTGCAACTCCTGGTGGGCATCGTCCTGCACGACGCGCTGGCGCCGATTGCACCGCAGATCATGATTCCCGTGGTGGTATGCACGGCGCTTGCGGCGATCATTCTGAAAGGTGGCGGGGATGAATTGCAGCGGGCGGATTTCGTCAAGATTGCCTTCCCGACCCTGATGATTGCGATTGTGGGCTACCTGGTCACTTTCTTCATCATGTTTCCGCTGCTGGTCTGGTTGGGGCTGGATGGCCGTACGGCCGCCCTGCTGGCGGCCATCATCGGGTCTACCGACCCAGCGGCCCTGATTCCGACACTGAAACAAGTGGTATTCAAGGCGGAATACCGGCGCGTGTCGGATATCGCGGTTGCCGAAAGCGCCTTGAACGACGCGGTCGGCGCCATCTTTACGGCGGCGGTGGCCTCCATGATTCTGGCAGGAACTTCGGTGGATTCGATGGCGGCGCTGGCCGCTGGCCTGTTCAGTGGCGAAAACCTGCTGATGCTGGGCAAACAGTTCCTGTTCGGGAGCATTGCCGGGGTGATCGGCTGGGGCGCGATGTGGGCATACGAAACCATGCAGGCGCGTGAATCCGCCAGCAAACGCGGAGAAACTACCTACGACTTCGCGCTGGTGCTGGCAGTGCCGCTGGTAACTTTTCTGCTTGCGCAGGCGCTGCACGGCAACGGCTTTCTGGCGGCTTTCGTCGCCGGCCTGCTCGCCAACTACAACCATGGCAAAGGCTATTTCGACACCACATTAAGGGCGATGGAAGTGAAGATCGAGAGCATTGCTAAGCCCACTATTTTCATGATGGTCGGACCGTTCGTGGCGCTTGGCGATCTCTGGGAATCCGCATTGCTCGGGCTGCTCGTGTCGTTGCTGTTCATCCTCGTGGCACGGCCGCTGGCGGTCATGCTTTCGCTCCTGCCGACACCGATCAATATGAAAGAAAAACTCTTTCTCAGCCTAGTGCGCGAAACCGGGGTGATTCCTGTGGTGCTGGCGGTCATCACGGTCGCCCAGTTCCCCGATCTCAAGTTGTTGATGCCGCTGACCGCCTGGGTAGTGGTATGGACACTGACTCTCTTGCCCGCGCTGACGCCCTGGTGGTCGAAAAAGCTCGGGATCGTGCAGCCCGGTGCGTAAGCCGTTGCGGCGCCCTGCGGGGGCGTCGCCTCAAGCCGCCCCGACTTCGGCGTAGCGCCGAAGCTTGCGCCACAGCGAAACACGATCGATGCCCAGTAATTGGGCGGCCAGCACGCGATTGCCGCCCGCATGTTCAAGCACTTTCAGGATGTGACGTCGCTCGGCTTCCGCCAGAGTGACCGGGTCCTCGTCCGATGGTGCTTCCGGGATGGGTTGGAGTTGCGCGGGTAGCAGGGCGGGCGTGAGCGTTTCGCCATCCGCCAGCGCGACGCCGCGCTCGATCATGTTTTCCAGCTCCCGGACGTTGCCGGGAAAAGCGTGCGTCAGCAAGCTTTCGAAGACTTCGGGGGAGATTGCCTGCATGCGCTTGTTCATGCGCTTGGCGAACTTCTCGAGAAAGTGGTTGGCGAGCAATGGAATGTCCACACGTCGCTCGCGTAGCGGCGGCAAGGTCAGATTGACAACATTCAACCGGAAATAGAGATCCTGCCGCAACTGCCCTGCGCGTACGCACTGCTCCGGATCGCGGTTGGTGGCGGCGACGATGCGCACATCGACCGGTATCGCTTCGCGACCGCCCAAACGGTAGAACTCACGTTCCTGGAGGACGCGCAGCAGCTTAACCTGAACAGACAGCGACATCTCCGTGACTTCATCCAGAAAAACGGTGCCACCGGCCGCGGTTTCAAGCAGGCCGGGCTTGCCAGCCGTTGCGCCGGTAAAGGCGCCGCGCTCATGCCCGAATAGTTCATTGGACAGCAACTCTTCCGACAGGGCGCCGCAATTCAGGCCGAGAAAGGGCTTTTCAGCGCGCGTGCTCATACCGTGCAGATGGCGCGCGAGCACCTCCTTGCCGGTGCCGGTTTCGCCAACGATCAGTACGGTGCAGTCCGTGGCGGCGATGCGCTGTGCGGTATCCAGAAGCGCTTCCATGGCCGGTGAGACTGTCAGCATGCGGTGAGGCCCGGTGGCGCGGGCCAGAGCGGAGCGCAATTGCGCGTTCTCGCTTTTCAGTGCAGTTTTTTCCAGTGCCTCGCGAACGACCTTGCGCACTTCGGGCAAACGGAATGGCTTCTCGATGTAGTAGAACGCGCCGGCTCGCATGGCTTCAACGGTGGAATCAGTGCTGGCGTGTGCCGTAATGACGACGACTTCGGTGGCCGGCAGCCGCTGGCGGATCTCGCGCAGCAGCGCGAGACCGTCCATTCCCGGCATACGCAGATCGGTCAGCACCAGCGGTGCGGGCGATTGTTGCAGTTTGGCCAGCGCTTCGTCGCCGTCGGCAGCGGTGTCGGTGACAATGCCTTCGCGCTCGAGCGCATGCGCGAGGTTTTGCCTTGCGATGGGCTCGTCGTCAACAATCAGGACTTGGGTATCAGGCATCGTTCATGTCAGGAATGTGCATCCAGAAGCGGGTCCACTGGCCCGGTTCGGAGCTGGCCGTCAGGGTGCCTCCGTGCTGTGTGACGATTTCGTGGGCGACGAAGAGGCCCAGGCCAGTGCCTTTGCCGACAGCCTTGGTGGTGAAAAAGGGGTCGAAAATCCGCGGCAGGTCAGCAGCCGAGATGCCGGAGCCGTTATCTTCAATTTCAATGCTGGTGCCATGGCCTTCGGGCAGAGATTCGCGCCACGCGGCGATTGCGATGCGTCCCTCGGGGGGAAAAGCCTCGGCGGCGTTCTTGATGAGATTGACCAGCACCTGCTGGAAACGCTGACGATCCACGTCGATTGCGATATCGTCCGGAATCTTCAGTTCGATCCGGGCGGCAGTGGGAATCTGCCCGCGTACCAGCAACATGGCCTCCTCGACTAGTGGCGCCAGCGTCTCGCGGTGGCGCAGCGAGGGGCGATCACGCGAGAAATCGAGCAGCGCCGAGACGATACGTTGGGCGCGCAAGACCTGGTCGTCAATCTGCGAGAGCAGGCGGGCGGCCTCGTCGGTGCTGAGTTCGCCGATTTCTTCCAGCATGATCTGGCACGACGACGAGATGTTGGAAAGCGGATTGTTCAACTCGTGCGCCACGCCCGACAGCATGGTGCCCAATGCCAGCAACCGCGAAGAGCGGGCGATCACTTGCTGGCGGTTTTCCAGTTGCGACAGGGCGGTGTTGATCGACGCTGCAAGTGAGCGCAATTCGCTGTCTTCACCATCGCTGTGCGCTTCCACCCGCCCCGCCTCGCCCTTGGCGACCTTGTCCAGACGCGATTCCATGTCGCGCAAGGGGCGGACAACCCGCCGCGTGACGACAATACCGGCTAGCAAGACCAGTACGGCGGCGGCCACGATGGTTACCACCAGATCGTGCTGGTGGTCGTTAACGACGGTCATCAGGTGTTCGCTGGCGTGCTGGTCCAGCGTCTCGCCGGCTTTGAGCAACTGATTGCCGACGGCGTAAAGATCATCCTGGATTTCTTGCGGAATCCGGGTGCGGCGATCGCGGCCGGAGAGTTCTTCCAGCAATTCCGCGTAGCGGATGACGTCGATTTCGTCCTGCGGCGAACTGATCTGGTTGCGCACGCGCTCGGGCATTTGCAAGAATGTTTCCCGCGCCTGATTTGCTTTTTCGATGGCTTCTTTCAGATCGGTCGGGCGACGATAGAGCAAGTAGTTTTTCTCCATGCGGCGCGCAAAGCGAATCGCGTCGTAAAACACCGTTACCTGGCGCTGTTCTGCAATCTGGTTTTGCAATACGCGAAACTGGAACAGCGCGCTCGTCACTAGCGCGACGAACAGACCGCCCACAACGCAGTAGCCGAGCAGGATTTTGGCGTGGAGAGATTGAAAAATTCGCATGTCGAATTATGTTGCAACGAGTGTTGCGAATTGCATCATACGTGGAAGCGTCTGAATAATTTAAATTTTTTGTCAGAAATATTCGGTGAACGGAAAAATTATGGAACTGTATGTTGCAATAGGCAACATTGGCCACCATAATCCGATTTGCAAAATCTCAATAAAAACATGAGGATGCAAAAATCGTTTGCCTGGCACGATGACTGCTACGCAAGACTCGATCCATTTGGTAACTTCCTCGGGATCTGTCAGCAGTGAGAAGAGACTTGTTTTTGGCCCGGCGAGACCGGGCCTTTCTTTTTCCTGTTCTATTTATGGACGCCCCTGCGTTTTTGCTTTGGACTGGTCTCCCCGGCGGGAATCGAACCCACATCTGGCGCTTAGGAGGCGCCCGTTCTATCCATTGAACTACGGGGAGCAGGGGGCGTATTGTAGCCGCTCGTTCCGGGCGAAGCCAATCGCGTAAAATCGCGCCTCGCCCACTCTTCACTGAAGCCATGCCACTGCTTACCCTTACTGACGCGTTTCTTGCCTTTGGCCATGTTGCCCTGCTGGATGCCGCCCAATTTCAACTGGACAAAGGTGAGCGGTTGGCGCTGATCGGGCGCAATGGCGTCGGCAAATCCTCCCTGCTTGCCGCACTGGCGGGGCAAGGTTCGCTCGATGATGGTGTGATCTGGAGCCAGCCGGGGTTGCGAATCGCTTATGTGCCACAGGAACCTCGACTGGCGCCTGATCAGGATGTGTTCGCCGCCGTTGTCTCCGGGCTTGGCTCTGTCGCCGACCAACTGGCCGAATACCACCTCGTGTCGCACCGTCTCGCCGATGCGGGTGCTGGCGTCGAGGCCGATCTGGCTCGGCTTGCCGCCTTGCAACACGAATTGGAGGCTGTCGGGGCGTGGTCTTGGGAGTCGCAGGCGGAAAGGGTGATCGAGCGCTTCGGTTTGGATGCCAACGCACAGGTGGCGACGCTTTCCGGCGGGCAGAAGAAACGGCTCGCCCTGGCGCAGGCGCTGGTGGCCTCACCCGATGTGCTGTTGCTGGACGAACCGACCAATCACCTCGATATCGCGGCGATCGAATGGCTGGAAGATTTTCTGCTCGATTCTGGCGTTACCTTGCTCTTTGTCACGCATGACCGTCGTTTTCTCGACCGGCTGGCGACTCGCATTGTCGAACTCGATCGCGGCCAGATGGTCAGTTTTCCGGGCCGATATGCCGACTACCGGGGGCGCAAGGAAGCGTTGCTGCATGAAGAGTCGCTCGCCAACGCGCGCGCCGACAAGCTTCTGAAAGAAGAAGAGACCTGGATACGCAAAGGGGTCGAGGCCCGCCGCACGCGGGCGGTCTTTCGCGTGCAGCGGCTGGACCACTTGCGGTCGGAGCGAGCGGCGCGCCGAGACCGCATCGGCCAAGTCAGCCTGCGCGTGGATGCGGGCGAGAAGAGCGGTCAGTTGGTCGTTGAAATGATCGACGTCGTCAAGCGCTACGGCGAACGTACCATCGTGGGAGGATTTTCCGCACGACTGATGCGTGGTGACAAGATCGGTTTGATCGGCCCCAATGGGGCAGGCAAAACCACGCTGCTGCGCCTGATCCTCGGCGAACTCAAGCCCGATGCCGGAACGCTGCGGCAAGGCAGCAAGCTCGAAGTGGCCTATTTTGACCAGTTCCGCGCCCAACTTGATCCGGAAGCCAGTCTGGCGGATGTGATCTCGCCGGGTTCCGATTATGTCGATATTGCCGGTACGCGAAAGCATGTGGTGGGGTATCTGGGTGATTTTCTGTTTTCACCCGAACGGGCCCGATCGCCGGTCAAATCCCTCTCTGGTGGCGAGCGTAATCGCCTGCTGCTGGCGCGCCTGTTTGCACGTCCTGCCAATGTGCTGGTGCTCGACGAGCCGACCAACGATCTTGATCTGGAGACACTGGAGCTCCTGGAGCAGCTTTTGCAGGATTATCCGGGCACCTTGTTTTTGGTCAGCCACGACCGCGAGTTTCTCGACAATGTCGTGACGCAGGCCATTGTGTCGGAAGGCGCCGGCGTTTGGCGGGAGTGGGTGGGTGGCTACAGCGATTGGGCGGCCTGGCGCGTGGAACGGGCAAGCGAATCTCTCGCCCCCAAACCGCTGGTTGAAAAGGTTGCGTCGGCTCCATCCGCATCGGGAAAGTCACGTGCCGACAAACTGAGTTGGAAGGAGTTGCGCGAGTTGGAATTGTTGCCGGACAAGGTGGCGGCGCTCGAGACCGAGCAGAAATTGCTGGTCGAACGACTTGAAGATCCCGCCCTGTATGGGGCGGGCGGTGACGACGCGCAACGCTGCGCGGCGCGTCTGGCCGACATCGAAACCGAGTTGCTAACCTTGCTGGAACGTTGGGAAACGCTGGAGTCGCGGGCCTGAGCGTTGCGCGCTCAGGCGGCGTCGGAGCCGGCGGGCACGCCCACCCGCTGCATCACTGCTTCTGGCAGCAGGTGCAGCAACTCGCCGATTTCCTTGTAGTCGTCGGGCAGGGCGGGGTCGCTCCAGCCTTTTGCCGAGTGGCGCGCCAGGCGCACCGCCAGCGTCACGTTTCTGGCGCGAGGCGAGGTTGCGTGGTCATCATCCATCAGATCTTTCAGCAGATCCGGTAGGTGCCACACGCGGCACAGCAATTGCTGCAGTTCGTGCATTGAGAACCCGATGACCTGGCGTTGCGCCTCGGCGCTGCGCATAGTTGGGTTTTCTCGGCGCAGTCGCATCACATCTAGTGCCAGGCGGGGGGCGAAGCACCAGCCCAAAATCTCCGCGAGATCGTGCAGCAGGGCTGCAAGGCGTACCTCTTCGGCATTGACGTCATGACGCCAGACCGCCCAGTCCCAGGCGTAATCGGCAGCGCGCTGGGCACGACGGATCACCTGCATGACGCCCAGCCAGGCCTGCGGCGCCACGTCCTTGAGCCGGGCCTCGATGGTGGGCAGATCCCCGAAGCGATGGAAGAAGGGTTCAATCCCTGACATCATGATTGCACTGGCAATGGTCGTAATGTCGTGTTGCAGGCTTTTTCCACGCAGTGGCTGAATGTAGGCGAGTACCCGGACAGACATGATCGGATCTTGCAAGACCACCTGCGCCAGCTCGCGTGCCGACACATCATCGATGTGGGCCGCCATCTCATCGATCTGCCGGCGCGTATGACGCAGAATGGGCAGGCTGCTTTCAGAGAAGACTCTGACCCAGCTTTCGATATCCGGCAGCGGTTGTTCGATCATGCTATTCCTCTTCTTGAAAAGAAGCGGGTAACCTCATGTTTTAAAGGCCCTTCAAGTTTAAGTGCAGGTCCGCGATTTCGGCAAGGCTTTTTTGCGTGCCATAATGCGCCTTCTTTAAAACCAATGACCTCACATGCAATTTGCCATCATTCCGGTGACACCCTTCGAGCAGAACTGCACGCTTTTCTGGTGTGAAGCCACGCGGCAGGCCGCGGTGATCGATCCCGGCGGCGACATTGACCGCATCCTCGCGCATGTCGCAGAGCATAAACTGACCCTGGGCAAGATTCTCGTGACGCATGGTCACATCGATCACGCCGGCGCGGTGGCTGAATTGGCGGAACGCTGCCATCTGCCGATCGAAGGACCGCACGCCGAAGATCGCTTCTGGATCGAGGGCATGCCGCAACAGAGCAAAATGTTCGGCTTTCCGGGTGTGCGCACCTTTGAGCCGACACGATGGTTGCAACAGGGCGACAAAGTGAATCTGGGAAATCTTGAGCTGGACGTGTTGCATTGCCCGGGGCATACCCCGGGCCATGTTGTGTTCTATCATGCTCCGAGCCGGTTAGCGCAAGTCGGGGATGTGCTTTTTCAGGGCTCGATCGGACGCACTGACTTCCCTCGTGGCGATTACGACACCCTGATCGCCTCAATCCACGAAAAGCTGTTTCCGCTCGGCGATGACGTGCGTTTTATTCCCGGCCATGGCCCGATGTCGACCATGGGCGAGGAACGCCGTTTTAACCCTTTCTGCGGCGGCCAATAAGGAAATTCAGCACGCCTGCTGGCTGACCTTGCTCGACCACTCGAGCGCATCGAGTTGCGCTTGCACATAGTCGTCGCAGGTGATCCCGAGCGACTCCAGAATCTGGCTGGCCGTTTCTGGCTTATGCCGTTCGGCGTTTTCGATGGCACACAACAGATCACCCAGTGGGCCGGCGCGTTCGGTCAAGGCGAGCTTGACCGGGCTGACCACAGGCAATTGCGCAAGAATCTCGTCCATTGATAGGTTGAGCAAGACATCCAGCAGCGAGAATATACCGGTCATAAAGGCGCTGTCCGCCGAGATGGCCAGTTGCGGCGGCGGGTTGATGTGAGCAAAGGCCAGTTCTATTAAGCGGCCGCGCATCGCCGCCCACTGTAGCAGCGGGTTGGGTCGGCCGCTACTGCCAGGATCGGCATAGACCAGCAGCTGGAGCCAGCGCTGCAACTGCCGACGCCCGAGCAGATTGATGGCCTGCGAGAAGCTGCTGATCTGCGTGCGTAGCCCGAGCGCGGCCGAATTGACCAGTCTCAGCAAACTGTAGGAGAGCTTTGGTTCCTGCCGAAAAATATCTTCGATTGCGGCGGTATCGGCATCCTGGGTAATCAGCGACAGCAACTGTAGCAGGTGCGCCCGCATCATGTCGGGTTTGCTGGGTTCCTTACTGCGGGTGTGGATGAAATCGGCGCTGAGCAGGGCGCACTGATTGGCCAACCCCCAATCGAAATCCTGCCGCGTACGAACAGGCCCAAGCGCAATCGTGGTTTGCGTCGCCAGTACCATCAGTTTTACGGGCACGGTGGTACGTGCGTGTTGAGTCTCGACAAAGACGTAATCCCATTTGCCGCCCGGTGGCGGCAGGGCATGATGGGGATAGGAGATCAAACCAACCTTGCCACCGGCCTGCCTGATCGGCTCGACAGGTGCAAGCCAGGACTGATCGACCGCCTCTTCCGGCTCGCTGAGCAGGAACACCGTGCGTTCAAGCGGCCAGCCGCCAATGGATTGCGCCGGATCAAGCAGCGGCACAAACCAAGGTAACTGGTGACCGATGGTCGGGGTGCCTTCGGGCTGGGCCTGTGAAGCGAGTCGCGCCAGGCAGTCGGGATCGCAGCCAGCGGCAGTCGACACCATCAAACCGCCCCAGTGCTCGTCTCGATTCAGCCAAGGGTGAATGAATATATACTGCTTGCCGCTCATGGTTTTGCCTGTCTCCGATATCCTGTCAATAAACTGGCCGCGCTACCTTACCCGTTGCAGCCGGGATGTCTTCTCCGAGGGGCGGGGCCGGCCGGGGTCGGGGTCCGGGTTGGTGGCTGCGCGCGACCTCGGGCCATTCTACACCAGCCGGTGGCCGGGCCGCCAAACGCTGGATACGTTCAGGAGAGGTTCACGATGACGGCCTTGCCCGCATACTGGCACGACGCCGGCGTAACGCTCTCTGGTCGCGACGAGGTGATGGCCGTGCTGATCAGCCGTTATTGCGGTATGGGGTTGGCCTCGCGAGGGGATCCCTTTGCGACGCTGGCTCGGTCCATTGCCGGCCAGCAGATCTCTGTCAAGGCGGCCGATGCCGTCTGGAACCGCGTTGTCGCGCGCGTTGGCGAGATGACCCCGGCGGCGGTGTTGCGTACTGGGCAGGCAGGGCTGGCCGATTGCGGATTGTCGATGCGTAAAATGGAATACTTGGTGGATCTGGCCGAGCATTTCAGTAGTGGGCGTATCGATCCCGCCCGTTGGGTGGGGTTCGATGACGAAACAGTGGTTGCCGGACTGTGTGATGTGCGCGGTATCGGTCGCTGGACTGCCGAGATGTTCCTGATCTTCAACTTGTGCCGGCCGGACGTCTTCCCCTTGGACGATATCGGCTTGCAGCGGGCCATCGGCAACCACTATCTGTCGGGCGAAAGGCCCACTCGTGCCGCGCTGGCAGCGTTTGGCGAGCGCTGGCGGCCGTGGCGTACTGTGGCGACGTGGTATCTTTGGCGCAGCCTCGATCCGATCCCGGTCGAGTATTGAATGGCTCGCTTTGCGGTAAAATGATGGCCGACTTTTCCTACCGGAACGCCTATGAAAACCTGTTTTCTCGAATTCGAGCAACCCATCGCCGAGCTGGAAGCCAAGATCGACGAGCTGCGCTTTGTGCAGGACGATTCCGCGCTCGACATTTCCGAAGAAATCGGGCGGCTGGAAAAGAAGGGCGCTCAACTGACCAAGGATCTGTATGCCAACCTTGCGCCTTGGCAGATCGCCCAGGTGGCGCGGCATTCGCAACGTCCTTACACGCTGGATTACGTTGCGCGCATGTTCACCGATTTCGAAGAACTCCACGGTGACCGGGCGTTCGCCGACGACAAGGCGATTGTGGGCGGTATTGCACGCTTCAATGGCCAGCCGGTGATGGTGATCGGACACCAGAAAGGGCGCGACACCAAGGAAAAGATCTACCGCAATTTTGGCATGCCTCGCCCGGAAGGCTATCGCAAGGCGCTCCGCCTGATGAAACTGGCCGAGAAATTCGGTTTGCCGATCATGACCTTTGTCGACACGCCGGGCGCCTATCCCGGTATCGACGCCGAAGAACGCGGGCAATCCGAGGCGATTGGCCGCAATCTATACGAAATGGCGGGCCTCAAGGTACCGGTCATCGTCACGATCATCGGCGAGGGCGGTTCCGGCGGCGCGCTGGCGATTGCCGTGGGTGATACGCTGCTGATGCTGCAATACTCCACCTATTCCGTTATTTCGCCGGAAGGATGCGCATCCATTTTGTGGAAGAGCGCGGAAAAGGCGCCCGAAGCAGCCGAAACCATGGGCATCACCGCCCAGCGCCTGAAATCGTTAGGTCTGGTCGACAAGATCGTTCCCGAGCCGCTGGGCGGAGCGCACCGCGATCACGCCGCCATGGCGCAGAGTCTCAAGAAGGCATTGCACGATGCGCTGAAGAACCTCTCCGCCATGAGCAGCGAACAGTTGCTGGCCGCCCGTTACGAGCGTCTGATGGGTTATGGCCGCTTTAAAGAGCTGGCTGCCTGAAGCTCACCTCGCCGCTTTTCTGGACACGCATGGGGCGCTGAACGAGCGCCTCTGTGTCGGACTCTCGGGCGGTCGCGATTCCGTATTGCTGCTACACGCAGCGGCGGCATTGCATCTCGAAGGCCTCACGGCGCTGCACGTCCACCACGGCTTGTCACCCAATGCCGACCGGTGGGTTGCGTTCTGCGAGCATCGCTGCGCGGCATTGGGTATACCGCTAACCGTCGTGCGTACATCGGTCGAACGGGGCCAGGGGGGCGGCCTAGAAGCGGCGGCCCGCACTGCGCGCTACCGCGCTTTTGCCGATTATGGCGCACAGACGCTGCTGCTTGCTCACCACCAGGACGATCAAGCCGAAACCGTGCTGTTCAACCTGCTGCGCGGCAGCGGCGTGTCCGGCGCCGCCGGGATTCCGCCTGTGCGCTTCCTGGGGGCTGTGCGCATCCTGCGCCCGTGGCTGGATGTGCCCGGAGATGTCATTGCTCGACATGCGGAGGGTCTCGGGTGGGTTGAAGACGAAAGCAATGCGAATCCCGCATTCTCACGCAATTTTCTCCGTCACGAGATTTTACCGCGTCTAAGACGGCGTTTTTCTGCGTGCTCGCGCTTGCTCGCTCAGGCAGGGGGGCACTTCGCCGAAGCGGACAGTCTGCTGGGCGAACTGGCGGAAATCGATTGGGCGCGCTGTCGAGAGGGCGAGGCGGCGAGGCTGACGACATTGCGGCAGTTATCTTCGTCACGCCTGAAAAATCTGCTGCGTTGGCGTTTGCGGCAATTGGGATGGCGGGTGCCTGTCGCCGCCAGACTGGATGAATTTGTGCGGCAACTTCAGCATTCAGCGCCGGATCGACATCCCGCGCTGTACTTGCCGGAGGGTTGCCTGCGCGTGAGTGGGCGCGCGTTGCACTGGCAGCCCGGCGATAGCGCCACGCCGGGCGATCCCGCGCCATCGAATCTCGTGGAGTGAGCGCGTCGGCGAAAGCAGTCTCCCGCAGGCTCACACCTTCGGTTAAAATCGCAAGCTTGTTGATCTTTGGGTATTGACCATGATTACCGGTTCCATCGTCGCCATCGTGACGCCCATGCAGGAAGATGGACAGATCGATTTCCCCGCGCTGAAGAAGCTGATCGATTTTCATGCCGCCGAAGGCACGGACGGTATCGTCATCGTCGGCACCACCGGCGAATCGCCGACCGTCAGCGTTGACGAGCACTGCGAGTTGATCCGCTTCACTGTTGAACATGCGGCCGGTCGCCTGCCCGTGATCGCCGGTACGGGCGCCAATTCGACGGCAGAGGCCATCGAATTGACTCGTTTCGCCCAGAAGGCGGGGGCTCGGGCGGCACTTTCCGTCGTGCCCTACTACAACAAACCGACGCAGGAAGGGCTATATCGCCACTTCCGCACCGTCGCCGAAGCCGTCGAATTGCCTGTCCTGCTCTACAACGTGCCTGGGCGGACGGTGGCCGACATGAGCAATGACACCACCCTGCGCTTAGCCGAGATTCCCAATATCATAGGTATCAAGGATGCGACGGGCAACATCGACCGCGCCTGCGACTTGATTGTTCGCGCGCCCAAGGATTTTGCCCTCTACAGCGGCGACGACATGACCTGCATGGCAACCATCCTGCTCGGTTTCCACGGCACCATTTCGGTTACCGCCAACGTTGCCCCGCGCCTGATGCACGAGATGTGCGCCGCCGCTGCGGCGGGCAACGCCCAGACCGCGCGCGACATTCATTTCCGCCTGTTGAACCTGCATCGCGATCTGTTCTGCGAAGCCAATCCCATCCCGGTCAAATGGGCGGTGCAACAACTGGGTCTTGCGCCGGGCGGTATTCGCCTGCCGCTAACACCGTTGTCGGCCGCCAACCAGGAACGTATCCGCACCGCCCTGCGCAAGGCGGGTGTCCTTGCCTGACGGAGTATTCATGAAGAAAAGACTGCATTCACTTTCCCTGGTGTTGATCGCGGCCGGCCTGTCGGCGTGTAGCGGCTTTGGCGACATCCTGCCCGATACCAAGAAGATCGATTACAAATCTGCCGGCCGGGTGCCTTCGCTCGAAATTCCGCCCGATCTCACCCAGGTCGCGCGCGAGGAGCGTTACGCGGTACCAGACGCGAGCGGGAAGGGAACAGCCACCTTGTCGTCCTACAATGCCGATCGGGGTGGAACGCCGAAGGCGGAAAAACAAGCCGTGTTGCCGGCTATGGGCGACAAGGTGCGGGTGGAACGCATCGGCAATGAGCGCTGGCTGGTCGTCTCGGCACCGGCTGACCGTTTGTGGGGCACCGTCAAGGAATTCTGGCAGGAAATGGGCTTTATCGTGGTGACCGAGGTGCCGGAAGCCGGCGTCATGGAAACCGACTGGGCCGAGAACCGGGCGAAACTGCCGATGGATGTTGTTCGCAACACGATTGGCAAGTTGCTTGATTCGCTCTATTCCACCGGAGAACGCGACAAGTTCCGCACGCGCCTCGAACAGGGCCGGGAGCCGGGCACGACGGATATCTTCATCAGTCACCGCGGCATGGAAGAGGTGCTCGTTTCCAACAACAAGGGAGATGCCCGCTGGCAGGATGCCCGCTGGCAGCCCCGCCCACCCAGCCCCGAGCTCGAGGCGGAAATGCTGCGGCGCCTGATGGTGCGTCTGGGGACGGATGAAAAGCGCGCCGATACCTTGCTGACCAGCGCCAAATCCGATGATCGCGCCCGTCTGACCCAACTGGCGGATGGGACCGGGACTGTCGAGGTTCAGGAAGGTTTCGATCGCGCCTGGCGTCGAGTGGGATTGGCACTCGACCGCGTGGGCTTCACCGTTGAAGACCGCGATCGTGTGCGCGGCATCTACTTTGTGCGCTATGTCGACCCTGAGCTGGACGAGGTCAAAACCCAGAAGAGCTGGCTCGACAAGTTGGCGTTCTGGAAGAGCGATCGCAGTGCTGTCAGCAAGGAGCAGTATCGCGTGTATGTTTCCGATGCCGGCCAGGTGACGAAGATTCAGGTGCTGACTCGCGAAGGTGGCATCGACAAGTCGGAAACCGCACGCAAGATATTGAAACTGCTGCACGAGCAACTCAAGTAAATCGACATCAGCAGGTCTGATAAGCTAGGCCGGTGTTGCCCACCGGCCTTTTTCTTGGGTGTCTGCAACGGGCACTCGCCACGGAGGCAACAAAAAAGCGAGGCAGAGGCCTCGCTTTTTGCTAGGGCTGCAAGAATTACTTCTTGACGGCGTCCTTGGCGACTTCCTTCGCAACTTCCTTGGCGGCGTTCACGACGTCCTTCTTCATGTCGGCAGCAGGAGCGGCAGCAGCCGGGGCGGGCGAAGCGGCAGCAGGAGCAGCAGTGGAAGCAGCAGCAGGAGCAGCAGCCGGAGCGGAAGCGTCGGCCGGAGCGGCGGAAGCGGCAGCCGGAGCAGCGGCGGGAGCCGGAGCCGGAGCGGGAGCAGCCTTCGGTTCTTCCTTCTTGGCGCAAGCGGACAGGGCAACGGCCAGCATGGCGGCGACGAGCAGGGACTTGTTCATGTGATTTCCTTATCGATAAAGAAACTATTTGAGACTTCAATCAAATTTCTTGAGGTCGCAGATGCAACCAGCGAAAAATTATAGCAGCGAATTTCGCAAATGATTGAGCCGGAATCAGAAAATTCGGTCAATTTATCGCTTGAGCTGCCTATAAACCCAGAATGGTGGCACTAATCGGCCGGCCGCCTTCGTTCCAGATCGCCTCGAAGCGTTGCCGCCAGGTTGCCAGGATTTCGGGTTCATCCAGCCAGACCTTGCTGCGAGCCTGTTCGAAATCAAAGCGCCGCAGGCCTTGCCTGGTATCGGCGAGCAACAGGCAATCGCGCAACGTTCCGAGATGTTCGGGTACCTCGACGATATGCAATTGCGCCGGATGTTCGCGCAATAGCGCAAGCAAACGGGGAAAATCGCGCATCAGGTGGTCGGTGCGTTGGAGCGCGATGCGGGCACCATGTCGGCTATCAGCGCGCAGGAACCGCTGCAACTTTCCGGCCCGCTGGGGCGAATCAAGCCTCAACTGCATGAGGTCGGGGTCAAAGATGCACACCTCGGCCTGGGCCGCGTTCAGGGCACTATCGATGGCGGATTGATACTCCGCCCACGTGGTGAGTAGTTGTTCCGACATGGCGTAGAGTGTAGCGCGTTGTTAAAATCCGCGCTTTTGCTTGGAGGCGAGCATGCCGTCCGGACACATTGAGTCGCTTGATCACGAAGCTCGCGGAGTTACCCGCCTGGAGGGCAAGACGGTGTTCGTCGACGGCGCCCTGCCCGGCGAATGGGTAGAGTACGCGAGCTATCGCAAGAAACCGACTTTCGAGCTGGCCAACGTGGTCCGAGTGGTGTCGCCCTCTCCGGCACGCGTGCCGCCGCGCTGCCCGCATTTCGGCATCTGTGGCGGATGTGCCATGCAGCATCTCGACCCCGCCGCGCAGGTGGCGGTCAAGCAGCGCGTGCTCGAAGATAATTTGTGGCACATCGGTCGTGTGCGTCCCGAGCGCATGCTATCGCCCATCCAGGGCGAACCCTGGGGATATCGCCATCGCGCCCGTCTTGGCGTACGCAAGGTGCCTAAAAAAGGTGGCGTGCTGGTTGGGTTTCATGAGCGCAAGAGCAGTTATATTGCCGACATCCATTGCTGCGAAATCCTGCCGCCGCATGTTTCTGCACTACTCCTGCCGTTGCGTGAAGTGATCGGCGGCCTGTCGATCTGCGACCGCCTGCCGCAGGTCGAAGTGGCGGTTGGCGAGCACTGCACCGCACTGGTGCTGCGCATCCTCGAACCTCTGAATGCCCAGGACGAAGCCCTGCTGCGCGCCTTCGCTGACCGACACGAGGTCGTCATCTACCTGCAACCCAAGGGCCCGGATAGCGCATGGCGGTTTCATCCGGTCGATGCGCCGGCTCTCTCATACAGTCTGCCGGAATTCGCGGTGGATCTGGCGTTTCATCCGACCGAGTTCACGCAGGTCAATCACGCCGTCAACCGTGTCATGGTGCGGCGTGCCCTTCGGCTGCTGGACCCACGGCCGGGCGAGCGCATTGCTGACATGTTCTGCGGGTTGGGTAACTTCACGTTGCCGATTGCGCGCTCGGGGGCCAAGGTGGTCGGCGTCGAGGGTAGCGATGCCCTGGTCCGCCGTGGCGCCGAAAGCGCGGCGGCCAATGGTTTGGCCGATCGCGTTGAATTCGGGGTCGCCAACCTGTTTGAATGCACGCCGGAATCGCTGGCGGCGCTCGGCGAATTCGACAAGATGCTGATCGACCCGCCGCGCGAAGGCGCGATTGAATTGGTTAAGGCCCTGCCGGCCAGCGGTGGCCCCAGGCGTATCGTTTATGTTTCCTGCAATCCTGCCACATTGGCGCGGGATGCCGCTGTGCTGGTGGGCGTGCAGGGCTATCGCTTTGTCGCAGCGGGTGCGATCAATATGTTCCCGCATACCGCCCACGTTGAGTCGATTGCGCTGTTCGAGCGCGATTGAACAGTGCCAAAAAAAAGGGGCAGCCATTGGCTGCCCCCCGTTGTCTGCGCCGAACGGGCTCAGTCGCGTTCGCCCGAAAACGCCATCAACAGGTTCAGCAAGCTGACGAAGACGTTGTAGATGTCGAGATACACCGCCAGCGTGGCGGTGATGTAGTTGGTCTCGCCACCGCGAACGATATTGTTGATGTCGTACAGGATGTAGGCCGAGAAAATCAGTACGGCGGCGGCCGAAATGGCCAGCGACACGGCCGGAACCTGGAAGAAGGCGTTCGCCAGTGCAGCCAGCAGGATCACGATCATCCCGGCGAAGAGAAACTTGCCCAGTCCGCTGAAATCACGCCGCGTGGTGGCGGCCACGGTCGAGAGCACGAAAAAGAGGGCGCCGGTACCGCCGGCCGCCATGGCAATCAGCGAACCGCCGTTTGAAAAGCCGAGCGCAACTTGCAGAATGCGAGACAGCATCAGCCCCATGAAGAAAGTGAAGCCGAGCAGCAGCGCTACGCCCCAGCCACTGTTCTTGGTGCGTTCGATGCCCCAGAAGAAGCCGAACGCGATCCCCAGGAAGAGCAGGAAAGAGATGAGCGGGCTGCCGGCGAAGAAGCTGAATTGCATCTGTACGCCCATCAATGCGCCAAGTACGGTGGGCACCATCGAAAGGCCAAGCAACATATAGGTGTTCCGCAGCACGCGGTTCTGCTGAAGGGCGCTATCAACGCTCGCCGCACGGGTAATCTGGATGTCGGAGTGCATGTATGTCCTTTGAAAAAGGGAAGCCAACGGATCATTAGACTACTGGAGGGCGTCGAGAGTTGCAACCATTCGAGAGCGCGCCGGGAACGGAGCAGGATGGTCGGCCAGCGGTGTGGTAAGATGCCACCCCTGCCGGAGGTGTGGCAGAGTGGTCGATTGCACTGGTCTTGAAAACCAGCAAAGGGCAACCTTTCGTGAGTTCTTATCTTAACCAGGTTGTTGTGCACCTAATGCAACACGTGGGAGCGTAGCAAAATCAAGCTATTTAATTAGTTATTGCACTGTGCAACTAATGGCGCTAAATTGTTAGTGTCATGTTGCCCGGGATGACTATGGCTGGCTTGAAAAATTTGACGCGTGTCGAAACCCAAAGATTGGGACATACGACTTGGGACCTCATCGATAATGACGGAGTGCCCGTCCAAGCGTTCTCCTATTATTGTGAGAAAAATTGGGACTACGCATTTGCTACGCAAAAACGCTATGCGGAAGTTGTTGCCGGCTTCTTGGATTACTTAGTTGAGGCAAAGGCATTTGGAACCTCCTTGGCCCCCACCAAGCGGCATCTCAACGAAGTCATTGATGCCTATCCGAACTGGAGCGTTCAAAGTTATACGGTGAGATAACTTTGGATGAAGTTACCTTTTTCCACGAAAGACTAAAATCCTTTGAGATTGGGCAACATGCTGCCGCTAGAGCATGGGCCAAAACCTTGAAGAAGGCTTGGAAGGCAAGGACAGGGGTGATTCAACTAAATCCGAAAATCGATAGCAAGAACCAGCGCCGGTTGCAATGTTCGGCAGCTATTACTGCCCTTGTTGATGCTTGCGAGGATTCAGAACTTTTTCGCGACGAGTATCGCGGGCTGCAGCTACCGTATGTGGTTAGTAGCAGCAGCCGTGAGTTCCGCTCAAGCACCTAGGCCCCTTAGCGACTTGACGTATCAATATGGCCCTCAAGTCGTGTACTCCTGATTCAAGGTGCAATAGGTTTCGCAGGTACGGCCGGTATCGGCTCGATAAATCCTCAAAATAGGGATAGTTGTCCATATATTAGGTATAACTGAAATTCGGCGTCTCGAAAATGTTCCTTTTTGAGACGCGCCTGGTAACGGCCCCAGCCACGGCGGATTGCCATACTTTCGTGTCTTGAAATCAAGTCTCAATTTCAAAATCTCGCTATACTTAATTTAGACGAGATTTGAGACGGAGAGCTGCCATGCTTGTGGGCTACGCACGAGTATCAACCGAAGACCAAAACCTGGACCTACAGTCCGATGCACTGAAATCGGCAGGCTGCGAGCAACTATTCACTGACCAGCTTTCTGGAGCTGCGAAGAATCGCCCTGGCTTGGACGAAGCGCTGAAGTACCTTCGCCAGGGGGATACCCTTGTGGTTTGGAAACTCGACCGGTTAGGGCGCACCGTGAAGGGGCTCGTCGACTTGGTGGAGAGCCTCCAAGAAAAAGGCATCCAGTTCCGTAGCTTGACTGATGGAATCGATACCTCGACTTCGGCAGGCAGGTTCTTCTTCCATGTAATGGCTGCCCTTGCTCAAATGGAACGAGAGCTCATTCGTGAGCGAACCAATGCTGGTCTGAAGGCAGCGAGAGCACGTGGCCGTCTCGGTGGCAGGAAGCCAAAAATGGATGACTCAAAGGTCAAGTCGGCCAAGCATCTACTCGATAGTGGAGTTCCTGCCAGAGAAGTTGCGAACAACCTTGGGGTGTCTCGGGCTACGTTGTACCGAGCATTGGCTCAAGCCATGGAGGCTTAAATGTGTCTCAAGCAGTTGGCAGTTTCTATTTTGCAAATGGACTAGTGCACCACTGAGACTCGCACGGGGTGCCATCCCCGTCACCGTCCATTTCTGTGCCTGGGCAGTTGCGAAGGAAATAGGTAGCTTCCGCGCATGACGTCATCTGGGAGCAATAACGCCGGCCGTCACATGTGAAACGCCCAGCCGCCTCTGCTGGCGAACTCAGAATTGCCTGCGCCGGCGTACCCTTCAGCTTGGGCAGTATCGCTTGGTAGCCCATGTAACCTAGGCTTGCAATTATCACACGTCATAAGCAATCGTCGTTAAGCACAGCGGCAGCACCTATGAGAAATATTCCATCCTAAAGTCATACCTGTGACGTAGAAAGCACCGAAATTTGAAGGTGTACTCAAGCAGCTCTGTGTCCAGCAATTTTTTGGAACGGCATCGCAGTGGCTGCGTCTGCGCTAAAAATATAAAGCCATTCCTTACATTGGTTGCACAGTGAGGAACTAATTAGATGGAATTTTTGACTTCTGGTCATTGGGCAATTTAGCGGTATTCAGGAAGTCAGATATAATTCGCCCCACGGAAGGTTGGCAGAGCGGTTGAATGCACCGGTCTTGTTAACTCGAGCGCTGCTTCGGAAACGTTGCAGATGTAAGGAGTCAAAGTCGGAGAAGCCCCTGGTGAAAACCGAGGTAACGCCGAGCGAAGCCTAGCTTGCTAGGAACGTGTAGAGACTTGACGGCTCCCACCTAAAGCAGTTTTGCTATGGTGAAGGCAAAGTCCAGACCCCAAACAGACTATGTCTGGTAGCGAAAGCTATAGCAGGTAAGGAAAACCGGCAGTGTCGTAAGGCACTCCAGGGTTCGAATCCCTGACCTTCCGCCATTAGATGCACGGTGAGCAACTAGAAACCCCTTGTTTTACCTACACACACAGCGGATTTTGTGTGTTTTGGTTTAGATAAGAGTTCGAATCTCACCGCCTCCGCCAATAAAAACAAGCACTCAGTTTGTCTCTCTGTGTGCCGTTAAGCATAATGTGTCCACATGGACAACTTATGCTTAATTTTTCCGATAGGACACATTTTTCTTCATCGGAAATCTGTGGCTGACAATGCGAAGTCTTTGCGCCGTGCTCATCGCAAGGCGTAAAAAAGCCGGCCGTTAGGCCGGTCCGTTCCCTGTCCAAATTCTGTAGATTACTTTTCTGTTTCTGTTGCGAAATTCGGTGTCGTCAGGTGACTTTGTACATCTTAGAGAACCTGTAGCAGATTGTTCAGGGGCGTAAGAATCGGAGCCGGCACCCGTACGACAACCTCCCGGCGAGTGACTGCTTTTCCCTCTGCCAAGATATCAATACACGCCCGCTCGAGATAAGGCCATGCATCGGCTACATGCGTTTCTTGCCGTCGGCGCAGATAATCTTTCCAGCGTTCGCTGAGTTTCCGCGTGATCATATTGGCGCGAAGATGCAGTTGCCGGGGCTCCACGCTCAACCGCCTGCCAGCTTCCAGTAGGCTGATTGGAGTTGGCAGCAATAGAAATTCCTGAAGTCTGATTTCAATGTCAATCCAATTCAGTTCTCGTTGAACAGCGCGAGCGCGTGGTGTCGGCTGCGAAAGCGATGGGATCATTTGCAGCTCAGAATCGGGCCGTTTCCACCCTGACAAGTCGCCAGTCAGCAGTTGCGTCAAGCTCGCTCCGCACAGAGTAGCGATTTTCAGACTAGCTTCAAGAGTCGGCGTGCCTTCGCCTTTGAGCCAGTGATGAATAGTGCTTTTTGCTACTCCGATGCGCCGGGCAAAGGCGGCACTTTGCCTATGATCCACTTCCGTGATCAAATACGCGATGACCTTGATGAGCTTGTCGCGAGTCGGTGCGGTTTCCAAAGCCTGTTGCACGGCAAACAGTTCACCGACCTGCCTCGCAACCCAGCGGGCAGTCGGGTCGGCCATCCCGACCGCAGAGCTTGAGTTACCTAGAAACCCACCTTTTGAATTTGCTGAATTTAATTGCCGATGCAATCGGCCCAGCAGTTGGGCGTCTCGTAGAGGCGCACACGGTGAAGGCGGAGGTGGTTGCCGTAGCTGTCGCGGTAGGCCGCGTCAAGAATGTCGAAGGCGATCTGTGCCAGATTTTCGGCTGTGGGCACGCGATCCAGCAGTATGGTCTTGTGTCCGGGCAGCGAGGTCAGGAAATCGACGATCGCACGGTCGCCCCGAAATGCCAGAAAAGCGTGATCCCAGGCGTCGACAAGATGCGTCTTGGCGATGTCCCTTACCTGCGAGAAATCCATGACCATGCCATTGGCGGCATCGCCTGCCTTGTCGATCACCTCTCCGTAGAGAGTGATTTCAATGGCGTAGCGGTGTCCGTGCAGATGGCGGCACTGACTTTTGTGGTCGGGAATGCGGTGTCCTGAATCGAATTCCAGGCGGCGCGTGATGAACATCGTCAGAAGTGGTGTTTAATTGGTCTGCAAATTATATCATTCGGGGCATGCTCACCCCTGAAGACCACCGCCGCGACAGTGCCGGCCGCCAGTATGTCTATCCCGTCGTTTCCCGCCGGGCGGGAGGCGTGTCGATAGGCATCAATCTGAACGTCAACAACGCCTGCAACTGGGCCTGCCTCTATTGCCAGGTAGAGAATTTGCAGCGAGGAGGCCCGCCGCCGGTTGATCTCGGCCGCCTGCGCGACGAACTGACGGGCTTTGTCGACGAGGTGTTGCGAGGTGACTTTATGGTCCGGCAAGTTGCTCCAGAAGCGCGGCGTTTGGTAGACGTGGCCTTCTCGGGCAATGGCGAGCCGACCAGTTCGGCGCAGTTTGCAGATGCGGTGAACACCGTGGGTGAGGTGCTGGGACACTTTGGCTTGTTGCTGGAACTGAAAATACGGTTGATTACCAACGGCAGCTTGATTCACCGCCAGACAGTGCGCGATGGTTTGAAGCGGCTTGGCGAACTGGGTGGCGAAATTTGGTTCAAGATCGATCGTGTGGGCGAAGCGGCCAGCATGATCGTCAACGGCGTGCCACAGCATCCCGAACGGTTGGCGAGGCGGTTGGAGATTGCGCTGGCGACCGCGCCGACCTGGCTGCAAACATGCTGGTTCGCGCTGGATAACGAGCCTCCCGATGCGGTGGTGCGTGCAGCGTATTGCGATTTTGTGCGCCCCTTCGCCGAGCGACTGGCGGGGATTCATCTCTATGGCCTGGCGCGGCCGTCAATGCAGCCACAGGCATCCCGTCTCGGCCGCTTACCAGTTGAGGAACTGGAGCGCTTTGCGGCGGAGATTGAAAAGAAAACGGGCGCCAGGGTTGTGATTAACCCGTGACGCCCGACGGTACAGAGAAAACGGGACTCAAGCGGCCTTCTTGGCCTTGCTGCGAGCGGATTTTTTCAGAGTCTTGAACAATTCGGGCTCGTTTGCCTTCATGTATTCGACCACTTCCCAGTCTTCGCGCTTAATGGTGGCGATGTCGATCTGTTCGACATGCACCAAGCGCAGGAGTTCGCGCACCGGCTTGGGCATGTTGCGGCCGCTTTCATAACGGGAGCCGCCGGATTGGGTGACCCCGATCTTGGACCAGAACTGCTGCTGGTTCAAGCCAAGCTTGCGGCGAATTTCGCGGGGTTCGATTTTCTCGATTGCTTTGACGTTGCTCATACGGTTCTCCAGGCACAGGGTGGTGAATAGAGGCCTTGGTGAGACGGTTATTACCAAGGTCATAACACCAATTATATAGGCACGTCGGCATATTGCAAGTGGCATTGATAATATTATTGTAAAAACTTGCAACAAAGCAAAATGTTTCTATAACCATATGAAAATAATAGTTATTAGCACTCTATGAGTAATTTGTTTCGCATTGTGACAGCGCGCTCGCATCGTCGTGAGACCCGCCATTGCAGTGATTCTGAATGCCAGCGCGTTATGACGACGGCGCGTGCTCAAAAAAATAGCGCGCCATTGAAGCGCGCCATGTCTGCGAGGATAACGGGTGATCGAGGTGTCAATCCACAATCATGCCCGCACCGACCGTGTTGTTGGTGCTCTCGTCAATAATGATAAACGCACCGGTGGAGCGATTCTTCGCATAGGGGTCGGCGAATACGGGTTGTGCCAGTTTGAAGCTGACCCGGGCGATGTCGTTCATCGCAAGGCGGTCGGCGTCGACGTGCTCCAGCGTGTTGACATCAAGACGGTATGCGATAGCGGCGACCTTGGCCTTGGAATCCCGCGTGGTATGGCGAATGAGGTAAGTGCGGGCGCGATCCAGCGGGGTCTCGGCAAGCCAGCACACCATGGCGTCGATCTGTTTGCTGGCCGGGGGAGCCTGGTCCGCCTTGACGATCAGGTCGCCGCGCGAAATATCGATTTCGTCAGCCAGCAGAAGAGTGACGGCTTGCTCGGTAATCGCCTCGTCAATATCCGCACCGCCGATCTGGATGGCTTTCAAGGTTGTGGTCAAACCGGAAGGCAGCACAGTGACGCGCTCGCCAACCCGGATGCTGCCGGATTCGACGCTGCCCATGAAACCACGATAGTCGTGCAGTTCCGGGTTGGCTGAATCCTGCGGGCGGCAGACGTATTGCACCGGAAAGCGGAACTGTTCGTTATGCTCACTGTGCGCGGCCGGTGCTGCTTCGAGTATTTCCAGCAGCGTCGGGCCGTCGTACCAGTCCAGCCGTTCGCCCCTCTCAACGACCATGTCGCCGTTCAGCGCCGAGAGCGGGATGAAGCGGATGTCCTCGATGCCGATGGCGCGAGCGAATTCGACGTATTCGGCTTTGATTCGCTCGTAGGTCTCCCGCGAGTAGTCGACCAGGTCCATCTTGTTGATGGCGACCAGCAGATGCGGAATGCCGACCAGGTGGGCGAGCGCCGAATGGCGCCGGGTCTGCGTGAGAACCCCCTTGCGCGCATCGATCAGTATGATGGCGAGATTGGCTGTGGACGCCGCAGTCACCATGTTGCGCGTGTATTGCTCGTGACCGGGGGCGTCGGCAATGATGAACTTGCGGGTGCCGGTCGAGAAATAGCGGTAGGCAACGTCGATGGTGATGCCCTGCGCGCGCTCGGCTTGCAGGCCGTCGGTCAGCAGCGAGAGATCGACGGCGGACATGCCCCGCTTTTGCGACGTGCGTTCGATCGCCGAGAGCGTGTCCGCGAGAATGGTTTTGGTGTCAAAAAGCAGGCGTCCGATCAGCGTGCTCTTGCCGTCGTCGACGCTGCCGCAGGTGAGAAAGCGCAATAGGCCGTGGTCTTCGATTTTTTCCGGGGCGCTCATCAGAAATACCCCTCCTTCTTGCGTTGTTCCATCGAGGCCTCGCTGGTCTGGTCGTCCAGGCGTGTGGCGCCACGTTCGGTAATGGTTGTCGTGGCGGTTTCGAGCACGATTTTCTCGACGGTGTCGGCGTCCGATTCGACCGGCGCCGTACAGGTCACGTCACCCACCGTGCGGAAGCGGACTTGCAGGTCAATGACCGCTTCGCCCGCCTTCGGGATATTCAGAACCTCGCCGCTGGCAAGTTCGACATTGACCGGGAAAATGGCGCCACCGCGCATCACGACGGGACGTGTGTGGGCGAAATAGATGCTCGGCAATTCGAGTTGCTCGCGTTCGATGTATTGCCAGACATCCATTTCCGTCCAGTTGGAAATCGGAAAGGCACGAATGTTTTCCCCTTTGTGGCTGCGGGCGTTGTAGAGATTCCACAGTTCCGGACGCTGGTTCTTCGGATCCCATTGGCCGAATTCGTCGCGGAAACTCATGATGCGCTCCTTGGCGCGGGCTTTTTCTTCGTCGCGCCGCGCGCCGCCGATACAGCAATCGAAGCCGAATTCCTCAATGGCTTCGAGCAAGGTCACGGACTGATGCTTGTTGCGCGATTCGTTTTCGTGCTTCAGCACCACGGTGCCGCGTTTCATGGAATCTTCGACGGAGCGGACGATCAGGCGCTCGCTCAACTCGGCGGCGCGCTTGTCGCGGAAGTCGACCACTTCCTTGTAATTGTGGCCAGTGTCAATGTGCATCAACGGAAACGGGAACTTGCCGGGACGGAAAGCTTTTTCGGCTACGCGCAACATGCAGATTGAATCCTTGCCGCCCGAAAAGAGCAACACGGGGTTGGCGCACTGACCGGCCACCTCGCGCATGATGTGGATGGCCTCGGCTTCCAGCCAGTCGAGATGAGAAAGACCGATACGTTGCGAAGTGTAGGTCATGGTGATCTGAAGCGGGGATGCGGAGAATGAGTGACATTTTAACCCGCCTTAATAGCCAGGTAAGAACGAATAGTCATCTTGTTATAACTGCCTGCTATTTTTTGCATACGCCAAAAAAAACGACCTCGGAGATATTCCGAAGGTCGTTTGCGGGTGGAGTCCGGCAGGAGATGAGGGTTGCCAGGCTGCCCGTTAGCTGGATCAGGTCTGCAACTTGCGCCGGCGGGAACCGGCGACACCAACTAGACCCAACGATAGCAGTGCGAGGCTGGCCGGTTCTGGCACATGCACTGCGGGATCAGCAACGATGCTGTCGTTGCCGCAATTTTCGGTCCAGTGAATGTTGAACGCCGAGCGTCCATCCCACCCCGCCGTCTTCAACACTGACGTGTCTACGCTCAGTTCGTAGAAATAGTGAAGATCCGTCTTGTACTGGCCGTAGTTGTTTGCGCCGACGGTCGTGTAGGCGACGGTGGCGGTTCCGACTTGCGTGCCGGCCAATAGGGAGGTCGGGTCGCGGCGATCAGGGTTGCCCGGATTGTAGTTGCCGGCGGTATCCCACAAGCCATACGCCCAAGTCGGGTTCTTGTACACGCCACCAGTTACGCCAAAAGCTTCGGTGGTGGTTGCGCTGGTTTTATACTTGATATTGATGCCGGCGTCGTAGGTACCATCCTTGCCGAAATCGATGGCGAAATCGCCGGGGCCGTAAGTGTTGGATGCCGGTGCGTTGATGGTCAGCGGATTATGTCCGCTGGCCAGCGCGATGTAGAGCGTGTTGCCGAGAATGGTCGCGTACAGCGCTTCCGCATCGTATGCCTGGCCGCCGTAACCGGGATAAAGACGAATGCCCGCTGAGCCAGTCTGGTCTTCAATCGTGTAATGAATGCCGGCGCCGGGTGTCCAGTCAGAAGCGGTGCCGGTACGCTTGACACCCCAGTCGGCAAGGTTGCCGTCAACGACGATGCCGGCGAAAGCAGGGCTGGCCAGCAATGTGGCAAGCAGCAGGAAGAGAGGCTTTTTGTTCATGATGGAGTGCCCATTGATCGGAGATTGAGGCCGATTCTAAGTGCCTGCCATTGTCGTGGGGAGGAAATACTTCACACTTGATCGTGTGTTTCCGGCGTCAATGCTCTTGCAAAGTGACGGCCAGCCGCTCGACTTCGCGGTTTAGTGCGGGCAGGTTTTCGCGGGCGCGGTGGCCTTCGCCGGAGCGGGCCGCGAGTTCTATAGTATGGGCGGTGTCAGCGGCCGGCCTAGCCAGAAAGGTCGCCAATGTCCCGCGCAGCGTGTGAGCGAGCCTTTCGGCGGTCGTCAGATCGGTTTCGTCAAGTGCTGAGGCAAGCAATTCGAGGTCGCGCTGATAGGTATCGAGAAAAGGTTGGCGCACGATGTCGATGGTTTCACGGTCGGCGCGGGCGAGCGCACTAGCATAGTCGAAACTCTCTACCGGATGGACATGACGTTCGATGATGCCAAAGCGAGCGAGTACGCCGGCGAGATCGGCCGCGCGAATAGGTTTGGCAATGTAATCGTCCATGCCGGCTTCCAGGCACATTTTGCGGTCACCCTGCATGGCGTTGGCGGTGAGTGCGATCACCGGCGTGCGGTCGATTCCGCGGGCCGCTTCGCGCTGACGGATGGCGGTAGTGGCTTCCAGCCCCCCCATGATCGGCATCTGCATGTCCATCAGGATCAGGTCGAAACGGCGTTGATCAAAGATCGCCAGCGCTTCGGCGCCATTGTTGGCGACGGTGACCGTCTGCCTCCATTTGTTGAGCAGCGTGATAGCAAGTTTCTGGTTTACGACGTGATCTTCCACCAGCAGAATCTGGTGGCTGACGTGCTCGTCCGCGATGCTGTGGCGCGTGATCAGCGTGGCGCCGGGAGTGGCGCTACGCGTGTCGCCAAGATGGAGCACGCGGTCCAGCATGGCGAGCAGTTCTTCGCTACTGACCGGTTTGCTGAGATACCCGGCGATGCCGGATTCCCGGCAGTGTTGCGCATCGCCGGCAGCGGCGCCGGACGAGAGCATGACCATCGGGGCCAGGTTCGCGCCATACTGCGCTTGCAGGGTGGCTGCCAACTGAAAACCATCCATGCCGGGCATTTGTGCGTCGAGCAGAATGGCCTCCGGATTGGCGCCGTGATGTAGCGCCTTCAGCAGGGAATCGGCGCTCGCATGCGGCTCCACCTGAGCGCCGAGCTTTTCCAGCATGTGCGCCAGTACCCGCTGGTTGACCGGGTGGTCGTCCACCAGCATGACGCGGCGATCGTGCAGGTCGTCGACAGCCGGGCGAACGATGCGCTCGCTCGAACGCGGAGGTAAAGGCAATTCGAAGGAGAAAGTGCTTCCCTTGCCGGGCACGCTATGCAGTTGCAGCGTGCCTTCCATCAGGCTGACCAGCCGGCTGGTGATGGAGAGGCCGAGTCCGGTGCCGCCGTAGCGTCGTGTCGTCGACCCGTCGACCTGGGTGAAGGCTTCGAAAATGTGTGCCTGTTTGTCGGCGGGAATGCCAATACCGGTGTCGCTGACTGCAAAGCGAATACGGTCGGCGCTGCCGGCGATGTCGACGCGAAGCGTGATTTCGCCATGTTCAGTGAATTTGATGGCGTTGCCGATTAGGTTGACCAGAATCTGGCGCAGGCGGCCAGGATCGCCATCGACTTGTCGGGGAACGGCATCGCCAATATCGCAGATCAACTCCAGGTTTTTCTGGTGGGCACGCATGGAGAGTGTGCGCAGCGTTTCGGTGACTGTGCGGCCGAGATCGAAGGCAATACGCTCAATGTGCAACTTACCGGCTTCAATCTTCGAAAAGTCGAGGATGTCGTTGATGATGGTCAGCAGCGATTCGGCGGAATTGTTAACGATGCCGAGATATTCGCGCTGCTCGGGGTCAAGCCGGGTATCGAGCAGAAGATCGGTCATGCCCAGAATGCCGTTCATCGGCGTCCGTATCTCGTGGCTCATGTTGGCGAGAAATTCGCTTTTCGCATGACTGGCCGCTTCCGCCGCCTCCTTGGCGCGCAGAATGCCGGCTTCGGCTTCTTTTCTGGCCGTGATGTCGGTGCGGATCGCAATGTATTGGTCTGGCAAGCCTTGTTCGTCGAGCAACGGAACGATGGTGGCGGCGACCCAATACAACTCGCCATTTTTGCGCCGATTGCAGATTTCGCCGTGCCACACGCCCCCATCGGAGATGGTTTGCCACATTCCGCGAAAAATTTCGTCGGAATGCATACCTGATTTGACGATGCGGTGGTTTTGGCCGATCAACTCATCGTGCGAATAGCCGCTGATTTCGCAAAATTTGTCATTGGCATAGAGAATGGTGCCCTGGGTATTGGTGATGCTGACAATGGCATGCTGATCCAGCGCGAATTTCTGGTTTTTCAGCGCCAGCCTGCTGTGCTCGCGCTCCTCGACCAGGCGCGCGATCCATTGCGACAGGGCTTCCAGATCTTCGCCTTCGCCAGCCTCGGTATCCGGTTGCAGTTCGCGCAGGGTGGCGCGCAGGCTCTGTACGGTACGCTCGCGGCTTTGCAGTTCGTCTCGCAACTGGTTGTTGGCGTCGAGCAACTCGTTGGAGGACAGTTCCAGGCTACGCGTGCGCAAGTCGAGATCGCGTTCGTACTGGTCGTAGCTGGCGGAGACACGGTCGAGAAAATCGGGCAGCCCGGTCAGCAAGGCTTGCACGGCCGCGTCGTCGCGTTCGCCCGCAAGAAATCGGGACAACGCGGGTTCGTCAGGCAGTCCGAGCGAGCGTTTGAGTTGCCGGAGCAGCGTTTTGTTGTAGGGCATCGACGTCATTTGCTGCGAGGCCGTTCCGCGAGGCGGGTGACGGACATGGTCTGATTGTGAAGCTTGCAGCCGCGCCCGGCGGTAAATGGGCCGATCTCGCCGTAGGAATAAAATCCGGCGAGTATCGATGATCGCCCAAACACCTCGGCGACTGCTTCGATTTCTTCATCCACACGCCCGCCCATGACCAGCTTGCGGCCGACGCAGCTGATCAGCAAGACGAATTCTCCGTTGCCGCCGGCCAGCGCGGTGCGCGCCGCTGCTTCTGCGCCGTCGACCAGCTTGTCGGCACTGGCGTGCATGAGTCGCAGGAAGCCGTTGGGGACAATCACACCTGCCAGAATCAGACTGCCGGCCGCTTCGTCGATGCCAAGAATGGTACGGATGAGCCCGGAGTCCTGCCCGTGTTCGCATTCCATGGAGAATGGGAAGAGCAGACCAGTCGCCGGCAAGCCGTTGGCGTGTTCTCCCAGGTAGCGTTTGTAGACCTCAAGCGCCGGCTTGCCATCGAGTTCGTACAGTACATTACCGTCGGCGCGCGTCACCTTGCGTGCAGGACCAAACGGTTCCCAGCCGCCGAAAGAGCCGTGGCCGACATCGATGGCGTCGCCATATAAACCCATTGCCACCGCTCGTCTCTCTGAAAGGCCGCTCGGACCGAGTGTGCAGGTTTTGACAAACGCGCCGTTGTCGCCAGCCAGCCCGCCGACAATCGGGACGCCGGGAGGTACTGCGCTGGCCAGCCCGTCGACCAGGGCGCTGCCATTGACGTCGACGCCCGGCCCGAAAAGGAGCACGGTGACCAGGTCAGGGTCGGCAAGTGTCTGGCCGAGCTGGAGGCCGGCTGCCCGCGAGTGCGCCATGTGCGGAATATCCGCCTCGATCAATTTGAAGGGTGTGTGCTCGAAAGCCAGCGCGGTCACCACGCAAGCGCCCTGTTCAACGCCATCCCCGGTGATCTCACCCGCAGTGGTGCAACCCAGCGCCGGGAGGTCTGGATAGGCTCGCGCGAGCGTGGCAAGTAAAGGTGGGCCAAAATACTCCGGGGCGCCGAAAACCAGCAGCAGGTCGGGGCGGAAACCGGTAAGGGTGGCGTCGAGGTGGCCAAGCTCGGCGCGGTTGCGCGCGACGGTCTGGTGTATCCGCATACGGGTCTCCGTAGCCTATCGATACCGAGTTTAGCAAGACAGGCGGCCGGGTTTCATCGCTTGGTCTTGTTGCGGGCTTCCATTTCCTGGGCCGCACGAACCATATCAGCCTCCAGGACGGTCGTGTCCACACCGTAAGGTTTGGACATGACAATTTCCTCTACCTCTGGAATGACGCCGGAGTCATCCAGCGGCGGTGCTGCGCGCAGCCCATTCCAGTGCGCTTGCCAGGCAGCAGCGGCAAGCTCTGTTTCAGAAAGGCCGGTCTGCATACCGTTGGGGACGATGGCACCCCGTTCGACGAGCAGTCTGACGATTTCAGGGCGATTGCCGCGAGTGGCCATGACCAGTGGTGATACGGGCTCCCAGTTGTCTGCAAGGTTGACGTGCGCCCCGTGCCGAATCAGTTCCAATACGATATCGGCATGGCCCATAAAACACGCAATGCCCAGCGGAAGGCCGGGTGCGCCCAATCCGTCATCGAGTTCGACGGGTGTGCCTGCTTCCAGCAGGGCGCGTACCGCCGCGATTTTGCCGCTACGGATTGCCTTGATGAGATCGTCCGCGGTTGCCACCTAAATTCTCCTGATTTCCTGCGTCTATTATGAACGAATCCGGGCAGGAATGGCTTGCCATGGCTAGCGGGATGAAGCTGGCTCACTTGACATGAAGGCCGCACTCCTTGTTTTGAGCATCTTCCCACCACCATCGGCCGGCGCGGATGTCTTCGCCCAGGCTGATGGCCCGGGTGCACGGAGCGCAGCCGATGCTCGGGTAAAACTGCTCGTGCAAGGCGTTGTAAGGCACGTCGTGCAGGTGGATATAGGCCCACACCTCCTTCTCGGTCCACTCGGCGAGCGGGTTGAATTTGGCGAGGCCGTGCGCGTCGTCGTATTCGTTGACCGGCAGGGTGGCCCGGGTGGTGGCCTGTTCGGCGCGCATTCCGGTAATCCACGCGGCCCACCCAGCCAGCGCACGGCCCAGAGGTTCGACCTTGCGGGCGTGGCAGCAGGCTTTTCTGAGTTCGATGCTGTCATAAAACGCGTTGATACCATGTTTTTCGACGTAGTCTTCCACCGCCTCACGTTGCGGAAAGTAAACCCTGAATTTCAACCCGTAGTGCCGCTCGGCTTGTGCAAGCAGCGCGTACGTCTCAGGCGGCAGGCGGCCGGTGTCGAGCGTAAATATCTCGATGGGCAGTCGGTGGCGCGCGATCAGATCGACCAGAACCATGTCCTCGGCGCCCAGACTGTTGGCGAGCGTGGCAGGTACGAAATCGCGGGCAACGGTCTGTAAACACGCCAGCGCCTCGGCCGTCTTGGCTTCGACACGCGACTTCAGTTCGCCGGTCAGGTTCGGGCGGATGCCGGGGTTCATGCGGCGCTCCGGCGGAACAGCGGTTGTTTTTGATCGACGGCGGCCTGGTAGTTGTCTTGCCAGGTGGTGAAAGCGGTGGCGAGCGCACCGTCGATATCCTTGCCGGCCTTGAGCGCAAAGCTGTTGAACCCGCAACGCTTCATGTAGAAAAGCTGGTCGTGCAGCACGTCGCCGATGGCGCGCAATTCGCCCATCCAGCCAAAGCGGGAACGCAGGAGCCGGGCGGTCGAATAGCCGCGCCCATCGACAAATTTCGGAAAATTGATGGCGATCAGCGCGAAATGGCCGAAATCGACTGCGATCTCTTCCGGGCCCTGATGCGAATCGAGCCAGAGGCCGAAGGGAATGTCGCGCGCCAGAACGGCCTCGCGCTGGGCCTGCCAGACATCGAATGGGAAAATGACCGGGCCGGTGGGGAGGGGAACGGTCTCGGCGAGGTCACCTTCGTTCAGTGCCAGGATTTGCCAGGGATCATCAACAAGCGCGCCCTGCTTGATAATGCGAGCCATTACGCGGCCTCCTTTTCGGTCGGGGCGGGCTTGCCGCGGCGCACTTTGCCTTCATAGACCTTGTCCTTGAAGGGCTCTGCACCGATGCGGTCCAGCGTATCGAGAAAGGTTTCGTCGGCGTGGCGATGTTCGATATATACGCCGATGAGCTTTTCGATCACGTCCGGCATTTCCTGAGCCGAAAACGAGGGGCCGATCACCTTGCCCAGTTGCGCGTTATTGCCCTGCCGTCCGCCCAGCGTCACCTGATAGAACTCTGCGTCGTTTTTGTCGACGCCGAGAATGCCGATATGGGCGACGTGGTGGTGACCGCAGGAATTCATACAGCCGGAAATGTTCAGTTCGAGATCGCCGACGTCGAACAGGTGGTCGAGATCGTCATACCGCGCCTGAATGGCGTTGGCAATGGGAATGGACTTGGCGTTGGCGAGATCGCAGAAATCGCCGCCCGGGCAGCAGATCATGTCGGTCAGGAGGCCGATGTTCGGCGTAGCCAGTCCGGCGGCCTTGGCGACCTGCCAGAGTTCATACAGATCTGCCTTGGGTACGTCCGCCAGCACGATGTTCTGTTCGTGCGAGATGCGCAGTTCACCGAAACTGTAGCGGTCGGCGAGGTCCGCGACGGCGTCCATCTGGTCGGCGGTGATATCACCCGGCGCCTGACCATGCTTTTTCAGCGAGAGTGTCACGGCGGCATAGCCGGCGATCTTGTGCGGGTGCGTGCAGCGGGCGATCCATCGGGCGAAAGCTTTGTCGGCCAAGGTTTGATGGTCGAGCAATTCGTCGCTGTCGGCTTGCGGCGAATAGGCCGGCGCCGTGAAGAAGGTGGAAACGCGGTCGAATTCGGCTTGCGTCAGCGTGGAGGGGCCATTCTTCAGGTGCAGCCACTCCTCTTCGACCTGGCGGGCGAATTCCTCGATACCCAGCGCTTGCACGAGAATCTTGATGCGCGCCTTGAACGGATTGTCGCGTCGGCCGTAGCGGTTATAGACGCGCAGGATGGCCTCGCAGTAGGTCAGGATGTGTTGCCATTCCAGCGATTCGCGGACGATCTGGCCGCGAATCGGCGTCCGGCCGAGACCGCCGCCGACGATGACGCGGAAGTGCGGCTGGCCATCCATGCCGGCATTCAGATGCAGGCCGATGTCGTGAAACCAGGTCAGTGCGCGGTCGTCGGCTGTGCCGGAAATGGCGATCTTGAACTTGCGCGGCAGAAAGGCGAATTCGGGGTGAAAGGTGCTCCACTGGCGAATGATTTCGGCCAGCGGACGCGGGTCGATGATTTCGTCCGGTGCGACGCCCGCAAACTGGTCTGTGGTGACGTTGCGGATGCAGTTACCGGAAGTCTGGATGGCGTGCATTTCGACATCGGCCAGATGCGCCAGAATATCCGGGCAATCTTCGATTTTCGGCCAGTTTAATTGCAGGTTGTGGCGTGTGGAAAAATGCCCATACCCCTTGTCGTAGGTGCGGGCGATGAAGGCCAGCTTGCGCAGTTGCGTGCTGGAGAGCAGACCGTAAGGCACGGCAATGCGCAACATCGGGGCGTGGCGCTGGACGTACAGGCCGTTTTGCAGGCGCAAGGGGCGAAACTCCTCCGGGGTCAGTTCGCCGGTTTGCCAGCGCGCCACCTGGTCGCGGAATTGCTCGACGCGGGCGCGCACGATGGCATGATCAACCGGATTATAACGATACATTCAAGGCTCCTCAGGCGGCGATCAGTTTGCCGCCGATCAATACAAGCATGGTGGCCAGCAGGTGTCGCAGGATGCGGTCGGGCACTTTGGCGGAAAGGTGGCTGCCGATCCAGATACCGGGTAACGATCCCAGCAGCAACGAACCGAGCAGTGACCAATCGACGCTGCCCAGCCACCAGTGGCCGAGGCCGGCGAGCAGGGTAAGCGGCACGGCGTGTGCGACGTCCGATCCGACAATACGGACGGAAGAAAGTTTGGGGTAAAGAAAGAACAGTGCGGCGACACCCAATGCGCCGGCACCGACCGACGATATCGACACGAGGACGCCCAGGACGGCCCCGACGATGACGGTTAGGCTATCGGTATGACGATGCCGCCACGACGTATCGCTGTCGTGGTTCGCCGAGTATTCCTTGAGCTTGCGACCGAAGATGATGGCGGTGGCAGTCAGCAGCAAGGCGAAACCCAGGCCGGTGGAGATGAGCTGGGTCATGGCCGGGCTGCGGTGCGGCAACAGGGAGAGGGCAAAAATGGTGAGCGCGGCGGCGGGCAGGCTGCCGGCGGCGAGGAGCCCCGTCAGACGCCATTCAACGTGGCCCTTGCGGCCATGCGCGACCGTGCCGCCAGCCTTGGTGAGTGCCGCATAGAGCAGGTCGGTGCCGACCGCCGTGGCGGGATGAAGGCCAAACAGCAGCACCAACAAGGGCGTCATCAACGACCCGCCGCCAACGCCTGTCAAACCGACAATGGCGCCTACCGCGAAGCCCGAAAGTGTGTAAAGCCAATCCATTCTGTTGCCTGCTCAACCGATAGCGGCATCGTACCAAGGTGGTGGAGTAAGAAATAGAATATTGAGTTAAAAAAATATCGCTTAATGTTATAAGAAAGCGATTTTGCAAAAAAGTGGCGGTAAAAGAATGAAAGGGCGCCAGGGCGCCCTTTCAAGGCCTGCCAAGAAAATACCGGCTAGCGTTTATAAATTTGTACCTGCGCTGTGGTTTGCTGCCCGGACTGCGTCAGCGCGTTGGTCGAAATCCCCATGCTCAGACCGGTAGCGGTTGCTCCACCAAATTGGGGCGATAGCTTGGCATCCAGCACACTGCAACTCGGGAAACACGCGAGATACGGGGTAGCCGAGATAGACGAAATGGACGAGGAAGTCTTGGTGAGGGTGCCAACTGTCAAAGGCGTCACCGAGGTGGATGGCGCCGTCGGCGCCCACGATAACGGCGAAGTGACGTGCAATTCGTAAGACGTGCCATTTGGCATTGACCACAATACTGGGGACGCACTCATCAGCGTCTGGTTTGAGAAATTGACGCTCCAACTACCCGCATTGCTTACTGATGCGATGTTGCCGGCATGATCTGTCGGGCGCGTTCCCCCGATAGACGTGAAAGTGAAGGTGCCGGTTGTAGGCAGGCTGCTGACTACAGGACCATATGACCAGTGTGCCAGATCAGTTTCGGTAGTCGTAGCGGCGGGATATGGGCCTGGCATGGAGGTTGAGGTGACCAGTTGTCGGGTATAGTGCCCCCAGTAGTAGGTGCCTTCGCCCGTTACCGTGCTGCCGTTGTCGACCGATGCGTCCTTAGTGTAGGTAATCGTTGTGGTGACGTTCCCCACAGTTTGGGAGGAGGTGGTGCTGTACCAACCCAGTCGTTCGTCAAGCGGGGTGGTCGGCATGCCGACCGGGAAGACAGCGTCCTGCGACACTGCAATCAGCGCGTTGTGAGCACCATTGTTGAATGTCGTGTAGGTCGTCACCGGTGCATTGGGGTAGGCATTGACCGTGGTCGCCCCAGCTCGGGTTTCGTTTTCAGAGAAAACGTAGGTGATGTTGGCCGGTATCGGCGCAGGGTTGCCATAGACCTGTACCTGCCCTGTGAGTTGTTCGCTGCCGCCGACAATGGCGCTGGTCTTGACGCCCATGCTCAAGCCGGTGCCTGTTGCTCCCATGAACTGGGGCGACAGCCACGCGCCATTCATGGAGCAGCCGGAACAGGACACGAAGCTGCCAGTCAGCGTATTGACCTTGGTTTCGTTGGTGGTCAGTGTGCCGTTATTCGGGCTGGTTTGGATCTCTGTAGGAGAAGTGCTGGTCGACCAGGAAAGCGGCGACGTAACGTTGAGCGTGTAATTGATTCCGCCGGGCATCGTCCATTGGAGCGGAGTGGCGGATTGCAGGGTACGGTTGGCAAAATTCACCGCCCATGAGCCGCCGCTGACAACGTTGCCGACGTTGCCAGACTGATCTGTCGGTTGTGTGCCGCCGAGATAAGAGAAGACAAAATTCCCCACCGTGGGCAAGCTGGAAACCACCGGACCGGTGGCCCAATGCTCGAAATACAGGGCATTTTCGGCCGGCAGCGTGGAATTGGCGACTGATTCCTGGAACCGTCCCCAGTTGATCGTCCCTTCCGAGGTGCTGGCGCTTCCCAGGTTGGTGGAAGCAGCTTTGGTCTTGTAGGCGCCGGCTTGGTTTAGGTCGGGATAGGGGCCTATCGCGTTGACCAGGAAATCCATGATACCGGTGTAGGTTGTCAGACCGGTTGGCAACTGGAAATTATTGAAAATGTTCTGGGTGTAATACCCGCCGTCAACATAGCTGCTGCGAATGCCACCGGTCTTGAGGCCGATGCCGATGTTGTTGAGCGATTCATAGTAGGTACCGGTGGCTGTGTAGATTTGCGGCAGGGCGCCCGTTCGATTCAGCGCGATGACGCCATTCAGCGACAGCGGTGTCGTGGTGTTGGTACGAAGGTCGTATCCCAGACCCAGATAGCTGGCGGCGTCACCGGCGAAAAAGCCACTGACCGTGCCAACGCATCCGTTTGCTCCGCATACATCGGTACTGCCCGCCGTGCGCAGCATGGTGCCGGACCCCGCAACCGATGATCCAGAGAATGTGCCGTCGAGCGCCAGTTTGTAGGTATTGCCAGCCGCGAACGCCAGGTCGAAACTGCCACTCAGGTTGCGCGTCAGGAAATTGACCAGGGTAGAACCGCCAGTGACCTTGCCGAGGCCCAAGCCGCTGCCCGAGCCGTCACTGAATGTGGGCGAGGTGGCGCCAAGCAGCGAGTAGGCGATGCCGACACCATTGGTCGGCATGCTTGCCGTAGGCGCGCCGACCAGGTAATGCATTCCCTGCGTAGTCGAGAAGCTCAGGTTGTTGCCCCAGCCGCCCGCTGATGTCGGGCCGCCGACCCAACGCCCCCATTCGATGACGCCTCCATCGGCGCCCCGATCAGCCGTTGCGGCTGTGCCGCGGTCAACATAGTTGTTGGCGTCGTTAGAGGCCTTCTGAAAGCCGGTATCGGTCCACTGCACGGTGGAGAAATTGTTGGTGCCGGCGTAGTGCTGTGTCGTGTCCGCAGGATTACTGGCGGCGAATAGGGTCAACAGCCCTGTGGTGGCGGAGGGGGATTTGCCATCACCTGCCACGATGGGACTTTGCGCCGGCACTGGCGTCCCGCCCGCGACGGTCGGATTGTTGGCAGGCGCATATGCCAGCGTGCCAGCCGGCAAGGCGTCCATTGGCGAAGCCAGCGTGGTGGTCTGGGGGGAATTGCTGGCTTCCGGGTTGTTGCCGCCGTCGTCGGCGTTACGCCCGGCAGCGACTGCCGATCTGGCCGAAACGCCGCGCTGGCGACCGCGCGCGGCTGCTTCGAATCCGGCACCTAGGAAGGAGGGAGGGGCAAGCAACCTTTCAGGCTGCTCAGTGCGCCCGGCGAGGCGGAAGTATTCCTGTTGAGCAAACTGGAATTCACCCGCATCGTTGGTGACAGCGATGCGCCCGTCGGTCACGCCACCGTACATGCCTTCCGGTGCCGTAGTACCGTCCGGATTGACGCACGCGGCTTCAGCGGTGCAGGACACGATGGTGTAATGCGTGCCACGAATGCCAATCGTCGCGGTTGCGCCACGCACTGCATAGTTGGCGCGATTCTCACGGCCGATCAGACCGGTGATGGTTCTCAGGCCGCCGCGGATCAGTCCGAATATCGACCGATCAGTTTGTGGATTGCGCTCATGTGCGAAATCTTCGATCTTGAAAACGGAGTTGGCGCGCAACGAAATAATCGAATCGTCGACGAACCGTACCTGGAGCACGGAAGCATCTGCCACGCGTAGCGAGTCGCCGTTTTCGATGGGTGCTCCCAACGTTAGCCGGGATTCCTGTCCCGCACGCGTGACATAGGCGTCTCCGGCCAGTGCGAGCACTTTTGCGACCGGTGCTGCAAAGGCGCTTCCGCTGGTGAAGAGGATGGATAGGGTCCAAGCAATCTGTCTGATTTTCATGAGGTCCTCCGATCACCTGAAGTCGTAGCGCACTTTCAGTGCGACCATGTTGCGATCATATTGGTACAGACCGATATTTGAACGCTGGTCCGCGTACGTGGCTTCCGCTCTTATTGACCAGTTCCGGTCTATCGCATAGCTGGCACCCAGTTCTAGGGATGTGAAGTTGTCGCGTCGCTTGGGAAAACCGGCGATCCCGGCAAAATGATCCTTGTACAGGCTTTGCTGATAAGAGAGCTCTCCGGTCAAGCTCCATTTCGGGGCAGGCTGAACGCTAAGGCGTGCTCGCGCGCCGTAGACCTCGCGTGAATATTCAGGGCGATCCTTGACGTTGCTTTCATGTCCGTAGTTCAGGGTACCCGCCAGAACGGGGTTCCATGGATGCGTAAATGCATGGGTCCAGGTTCCATACAAGACCGAGAAGTTACTGTTCCGTTGAGGCGCGCCCGACGGGCCGGAGAGTGTTTTGGCTTTGTCGAAGAAGACGGTGATGTCCTCGTAACGCAACTGCGAAAACTGGGCGCCGACCGCCAGTCGGTTGTACTGGTCAGTCTGATGCGCCCATTCGCCTACCCAGGATGCGACTTGCAGGTATTGGGCACCGTCCACCCAGTGGAGGCTGTATTCCAGTCCAGTCCTGTACAGGTCGCGACCGTTGAGTACCGTGATGCCACCTTGGGCCTGGACGTTGCTCTGGTTGAAGACGTCGTTGGCGCCAGCCCAATGCCATCGTCCGCCAGCCTGTATGCCACCCGTCAACATCACGCCCGGTGCTACCGGGTAGGAACCCTGTACACCGGTTTGCAGCGAATGGAACGAATCGGCCTCTTTTGACGAGATTCCCGAAGGGTCGACAGTGAATCCGGGCAAGCCGTCGACGGCGCCTGGCCGAATGCCGGCGTTGATGTTGCTGTCGTGGCCGATGCCCGCCTCAATAAAGAAAGTTGCGGTCGGCGTGTAGCGCGATTCGCGCGCACGTATGGCGTCCAGATAGGCTTCGATGACTACCCTTTCTTCGCCTTTTGCATCGGGTAGCAGGGCGGCCAGTTCGCCATGCGCGCGAACATCCTCGCCCAGGATGTAGTAGCCGCGCGCAACATGAAAACGTGCCTGCCGATTCTCCGGGAATTGCAGCAGGAATCTTTCCAAGGCGAGCACCCCTTCTCCCGGCGCACCGGCATCCAGCGCCGCAATCCCGAAGAAGAAATCAAAACTCGCCTCTCCGAGCAGGTCAGGTGTCTTCTTACCCAAGTCATACGCTTTGCTGGGGAATCCTTGTTCAAGAAGGGATTTGAGTTCATCGGCGGGGGCCGCCCACGCGGACCCGAAAGACATGACCAGCGCCGCCGTCAACGTTGCGTGACGCAGTTGCATAGAAGCCTCCAGAGGGGGTCGGGATTTCACTTGAAATCATACGCCGAGAGCATGAAAAGGCAATGATCGAAAAAGGGTTTTCGAAAAGCCTTTGGCGGGTGTTTCATGACGAACGGTAACCGCGTACGCGGCGCTGAGCGTCCAAATTGGTCCACTGGCGCTCGAGATGGGGAGGGCGTATGCTTTGAAAATATCAGGGAGAAGCGCATTCGCGCGGTCAGAATGACAAGGAACGACGTATCCGCCTGCGAACCGGTTACTCCGGAAAAGGAACTTCAGCTCCTCGGCGAAGGCATCCAGCAGCTTGCGCTGGGGATCTCCATTTTTGACGAAGAACTTTGTCTGGTCACTTGCAACCGGCATTTCCAGCGCGCCTTCAAACTGTCGGACATGACCGTGCATACCGGGGCATCCCTGACTTCTGTGCTGCACAGAATGGCGTTGGGTGGCGCTTTCGGGGAGGTGGATCCGGATCAGTTTTCGCAACAATGGGTGGAATCGCTCCGGCAAGCCGCCGCGCCTTTTAGCGCACTGTGCCGGGCGGTTGACGGCCGGATCTTCGAGTCGCGTACGTCTCGCTTGCCGAGCGGCGGCTTCATCACGCTTTACGACGATATTTCCCACCATCAGGAAGCCCGCCAGCGTTTGATCGAGAGTCGGCGCACGCTTGCCGACAAAACGGCGGAGATGGAGCTGATCCTCGAAAACGCGTCGCTGGGCATTCTGACCGTGGTTCCCAACGGCGATGGCCAACGTATCATGCGGCGCGTGAACCGGGCGCTGGAGCATCTATTGGGCTACGGCATCGGCGAACTGGAAGGACGCGCCACCCGCATGCTTTACCCTGACGACGCAGAGTACGAACTCGTCTCCACCGGCTACCGCCAGGTGATCTGTTCGGGGGGTACCTATCACCACGAGCATGTATTTGCCAAACGTGACGGCGGCACGATGATTGGAATTCTGCGCGGATCGGCAATCGATCCCGGCGATCTTGGGCGAGGTGCGATCTGGCTGATCGAAGACATCACCGAGCAAAAACGTATCGAAACGGAGCTGGCCGCCAAGTCAGCCCTGCTGCAAGCCGGCACCGATAATATGCCGGGCGCATTGGTTATCTGGGACAAGCATCTGCGCTACATCTGGTGGACACCGCGGGCGGAATACTATTTCGACCTGCCGCCGGGGACAGTCAAGGTGGGGCTGGAACTGGAGACCATGACCCGTTTTTTTGCCCAGCGTGGCGATTTTGGGCCAGGCAGCCTGGAAACGTTGGTGGAAGAGCAGATGCGGCCGTTCCGCGAACGTCGCGTGATGCATACCGAGCGCCGCATGCCCAACGGCACGGTGCTGGAAGTGCGTCGCAATCCGCTGCCCGATGGCGGCTATGTCAGTATTTTTCAGGACATTACGGCGCGTAAGCGTATCGAAAACGAGCTGCGACTCGCCAAGGAAGCCGCCGAGGCGACGGCCGAGCGCCTGCGGCGGCGCCAAGATCAGGTTCATACGCTGCTCAACAGTTCAGGACAGGGATTCCTCTCGTTCGACGCTCGTCTGCGGATTGACAGCGAGTATAGTCAGGCCTGTGTATCCATGCTCGGTGGCGCGCCGGCGGGCGGTGATCTGGCGGAAATGCTTTTTCCCGAGGATCTCGACGCGCGGGAGCGTCTGCGGCAGTTGATCCCGCGCATCATCCAGGAAACCGGTTTAACCGAGCGCGCCTGCCTGCTGATGCAGCTGCCGTCGGAATTCCGGCGGGGCGAGTTATATCTGGAGGCCAGTTTCCGCATGCTCGGTCAGCAGCACATGATGGTGGTGCTGACCGATGTCACCGCCGAACGGCGTTTCCGCACGCTTTCGGCGACAGACCGCCTGACTGGGCTAGCCAACCGCCGCAAGCTCGACGAAGTGCTCGATTACGAGCACGAACGCGTCAACCGGACGCTGACGCCACTCAGCATCTTGATGGTCGATATCGACCGATTCAAGGCAATCAACGATACGCAGGGGCACCAGGCCGGCGACCGTGTGCTGATCGATCTGGCGAAAATCCTGCAGGAGGGCGTGCGCAAAATCGATTGCGTGGGTCGCTGGGGGGGCGAAGAATTTATGATTCTGTGCCCGGATACCGGTTTGGCCGGCGCCACCGAGCTTGCGCACAAGCTGCGCCTGGAGATTGCCGCGCATCTTTTCGTGACTGGACATCTCACCTGTTCCATCGGGGTGGCCCAATACCGCCTGGGCGAGAGCAACGAAAGCGTGCTGAAGCGTGCGGATCAGGCGCTCTATCGGGCCAAGCAGGCAGGCCGCAACAAGGTTGTTGCGGAATCATAGAGATCAAGGAACTTGTCCTGCCGCTCGCTTATCGAACCCGCGTGCATTCTTTGCAAAAGGGCAGGCCATGTTGATCCATCGTATCGAGCCGGGCGGGCCCGCAACGTCTGAAATCACGGATCGTGGGCTTTTTGAGCGTCGACGCCGGTTACTGGGGCTGGCTGGCGCCAGCGCACTGCTAGGGTTGGCGCCGTCGGCGTGGTCGGCCGGTCGATTTGCCAGCGCGCCGCGCAGTCCGTTGTCGACCGCCGAAACACCCAATAGCCTGCGAGACATCACTGGCTACAACAACTTTTACGAATTCGGCACCGACAAGACCGATCCGCCCAAATATGCGCACCGCCTGAAAACCCGCCCCTGGACGGTGAGCGTCGAGGGCCTGGTCAAGCGCCCCAAGGTCTTCGGTATCGACGATCTGCTGATGTTTCCGCTGGAAGAGCGCATTTATCGCCTGCGTTGCGTTGAAGGTTGGTCGATGGTGATTCCCTGGATTGGCTTTCCGCTCGCGCATCTGCTCAAGCAGGTGGAGCCGCTGGGCGACGCCCGGTTTGTCGAATTCATTTCGGCGCTGGATAGCGACACCATGCCCGGCGTCGGTATGGGGTCGCTGCGCTGGCCCTATGTCGAGGGATTGCGGCTGGACGAGGCTCTGCACCCGTTGACGTTGATGGCGGTAGGGTTGTACGGCGACATCCTGCCCAACCAGAACGGCGCCCCGGTGCGGCTGGTGGTGCCTTGGAAATACGGTTTCAAGAGCGGCAAATCCATCGTCCGTATCCGTGTGGTCGACAAGCAGCCGGCTACGGCGTGGAATCAGGCGCAACCTCGCGAATACGGGTTCTATTCCAACGTCAATCCGGAAGTTCGCCACCCGCGCTGGAGCCAGGCCACCGAAAGGCGGCTCGGTGAATTCGGCAAGCGCCCGACCTTGATGTTCAACGGCTATGGCGATCAGGTTGCCGGCCTGTACGCGGGGATGGATCTGCGTGTCCACTTCTGAACCGCAACGAGGCTGGATGCCGTCGCCTGCCCAGTTGGGAGCGATCAGGCTGGCGCTTCTCGCGCTTTGTGTCGCGCCGGCACTCTGGTTTTTTGCCGCGGCCTGGACGGATCATCTTGGCGCCAATCCGGTCGAGGCGGTCACGCGCGGCCTTGGCGACTGGGCTTTGCGCCTTCTGTTGCTGACGCTGTGCATCACGCCCTTGCGGCGCTGGCTGGCCTGGCCATGGCTGCTGAAACTGCGTCGCATGCTCGGGGTGACAGCCTTTGTTTACGCGCTGCTGCATCTGGCCGCGTATGTCTGGGCCGACCAGTTTTTCGATTGGGACGCGATTTTCGACGACATTCTGCACCGCCCCTTCATCACTGTCGGGTTTCTCACCTTTGTGCTCCTGGTGCCGTTGGCGGCCACCTCCACCAATGCGATGATTCGCCGCCTGGGTGGGCGCCGCTGGCAGAAACTGCACCGGCTGGCGTACCCGGCGGCGATTCTGGCGGTGCTCCATTTCTTCTGGATGGTCAAGCTCGACATCCGCGAACCGCTGGTTTACGCGGCGGCGCTGGCGGGGTTGCTGGGCGTGCGCCTTTACTGGCGGCAGCAGGCGCGTGGCGCCGTGCGGACAAGCTGCGGCGGTCGTTGCTCGCCGCCATGATCTGAACACTGACTTTATCAAACCACTTAAAAGGAAAGCACCATGAGCACAGTAACCCTGGGCGGCAATCCCGTCACCGTGGCCGGCGATCTGCCGCAACGCGGCCAGACCGCGCCTGCCTTCAGCCTAGTCGCCAAGGATCTGTCCGATCTCGCTTTGGACAGCTTGCGTGGTCAGCGCAAGATCCTCAACATTTTTCCGAGTATTGACACCGCCACCTGTGCGATGTCGGTGCGCAAGTTCAACCAGTCGGCCAGCGAGTTGCCCAATACCGTCGTGCTGTGCATTTCGGCCGACCTGCCTTTCGCGCAGGCGCGGTTTTGCGGCGCCGAGGGGCTGAACAATGTGAAAACGCTCTCCACGATGCGGGGCGCGGTTTTCCTCAAGGCCTACGGCGTTGCGATCGAAAGCGGGCCGCTGGCGGGCGTTGCCGCGCGCGCGGTGGTCGTGCTCGATGAAAACGACCTCGTGCTGCATAGCGAGTTGGTGTCCGAGATCAAGAACGAGCCGGATTACGCGGCCGCACTCGCGGCATTGAAGTAACCACGCGCTTTCCCCGCGGCGCGGCGACGGGCCGTTGCGGGTTCCGCTTTGCACGGCGGCGGGGAACCGGTAGCATCCGCCCCGCCATGCCCGCTTCCGCCTCTCGCACCGATCCCGCCCTCGCCATTCTTCGCCGGACCTTCGGCTACGCCGCTTTTCGCGGTCGCCAGGCCGAGATCGTCTCGCATGTCGCCGGTGGCGGCGACGCGCTGGTGTTGATGCCCACGGGCGGCGGCAAGTCGCTCTGCTACCAGTTGCCCGCCCTGCTGCGCTCCGGCTGCGCCATTGTCGTCTCGCCATTGATCGCGCTGATGCAGGATCAGGTCGATACCCTGGTGCAACTCGGCGTGCGGGCCGCTTTTCTGAATTCCAGCCTCGACTGGCCGGAAGCGCGCGACATCGAGCAACGTCTGCACGCCGGCGAACTCGACCTGCTTTACGTGGCGCCCGAGCGCCTGATGAGCGAGCGCGGCCTGATCATGCTCGAACGCCTGAGCGCCGCCAGCCGGCTGGCGCTGTTCGCGATTGACGAGGCGCACTGCGTCTCCCAGTGGGGCCACGATTTCCGGCCGGAGTATCTGCAACTTTCTGCCCTGCACGAGCGCTTTCCGGGGGTGCCGCGCATTGCGCTGACCGCCACTGCCGACGAGGCGACCCGGCGCGAGATGATCGAGCGGCTGGGACTGGGCGATGCCGAAATTTTCATTTCCAGCTTCGACCGGCCCAACATCCGCTACACCGTTGTCGAGAAAGACAACCCGCGTCAGCAATTGCTCGCCTTTCTGGCCGATCGCCGGGGCGAAGCGGGTATTGTCTATTGCCTGTCGCGCAAAAAAGTCGACGAAACGGCCGAGTGGCTGGCGGCGCAAGGCTGGGATGCCCTGCCGTACCACGCCGGTCTGTCGCCCGAGGTGCGCGCCGCCAACCAGCGGCGCTTCCTGCGCGAGGACGGGGTGGTGATGGTGGCGACTATCGCGTTCGGCATGGGCATCGACAAACCGGACGTGCGCTTCGTCGCCCACCTCGATCTGCCCAAGAGCCTCGAAGCCTATTACCAGGAAACCGGCCGCGCCGGGCGCGACGGCGAGCCGGCCGAGGCGTGGATGACCTACGGCTTGCAAGACGTGGCGCTGCAACGGACGCGCATCGACGAATCGAACGCGCACGAGGCGCAGAAGCGGCTGGAAGCTCAAAAGCTCAACGCCTTGCTTGCTTTCTGCGAATCGCCGCGCTGCCGGCGGAGCGTGTTGCTGGAGTATTTCGGCGAAGCGGGACGCGAGTGCGGCAACTGCGACGTTTGTCTGGATCCGCCCGAATTGTGGGATGGCACCGAAGCGGCGCAAAAAGCGCTGTCGGCGGTGTTCCGCACTGGGCAGCGTTTTGGCGCGATGCACCTTATCGACGTGTTGCGCGGCAAGGTCAGCGCCAAGGTGCGGGAACGCGGGCATGAGCGGCTACCGACCTTTGGGGTCGGGCAGGATCTGGACGATCGCGCCTGGCGCTCGATTTTTCGCCAGTTGGTTGCCGCCGGTACGCTGCATGTCGACCTCGCCGAACACGGCGCGCTGAAACTGACCGATGCCGCCCGCCCGGTGCTGAAGGGCGAAGCGCAGGTCGAAATGCGCCGGGTGCGCGCCACGCACTCGACAGCGGTCAAAGCCAGGCGGCCTCGCGGCGCCGACGGGCTCTCGTCGGCCGATGCTGAGCTGTTTGAACAGTTGCGCATGTGGCGCGGCATGGTGGCGCGCGAACAGGGCGTGCCCGCCTATGTCATCCTGCACGACCGCACTTTGCGTGAGCTCGCCGAAGTACGTCCGGGCAGCCGCGGAATGCTGATGACCATTGGCGGCATGGGGCAGGCCAAGGTGGAACGCTATGGAAACGAGTTGTTACACTTGATTACCGGTTGAGACCCGAGCCGGACATATTCTGCCGTCAAGCTTTTGCAAGTTGAGGGGCAGCCGGTCGCCAATGCCGGCAGCGAAATGAAACGCTGGGTTCTGCTTCACACGAATCGGGAGAAATCGAAGTGAGTAATTCGATCGGCACACCCTTGGATGGCGTAACGCCCGAAACATCTTCCCCAAACAACATTTTGCAGTTGATGCCGGTTACCCTCGGCGCAGCCGCGCTGGCTGCCTGCGGCGGAGGGGGAGGCAGCGGTGAGACGCCGCCACCCACGCCACCCCCCCTGGTGCCGCCAACGGCCGAGCAGGCCGCTCGCTTTCTGAACCAAGCCTCGATGGGGCCGACGCGCGAGCAGATCGCACGCGTGCAGTCGCTGGGTTATCGCGGCTGGTTGGAAGAGCAGTTTGCCTTACCCCGCGCGACCAGCCGCTGGGACTGGCTGGTGCAGAAGGGTTTCGATGCCGCCACTTATCGCAACAGTGAAGCGGGTTTTGACGCTGCTGCCTGGCGCAAGTTGATCGCCTCGCCCGACACGCTCCGGCAGCGCGTTACCCTGGCGCTTTCGGAAATTTTTGTCGCCGCGATTGACGGTTTCATCGGCAGCGGCTGGCGCAGTTTTTCCGCGGCCGCCTATCTGGACATGCTGGAGGCGAATGCTTTCGGCACCTATCGCAATCTGCTCCAGGTGATTTCAACCAGCGCGGCGATGGGGGAATACCTGACCTTTCGCGGCAATGTGCGCTACAACGCCGCTACCGGGGCGCTGCCGGACGAAAACTATGCGCGCGAGATCATGCAGTTGTTCAGCATCGGCCTCTATCAGCTCAATCTCGATGGTACGCCGGCGCTCTCAGGCGGCAAGGCGCAGGAAACCTATGCACAGGACGACATCGCCGGGCTTGCCCGAGTATTCACAGGCTGGGATTACGATCTGGCGGGCGGCGACACATCGACGCCAGAATTCAAGCGGCGTCCGATGGTTCAGATCGCGGGCCGTCACGAGACCGGCGCCAAGGCCTTTCTCGGTCTGACCATTCCTGCCGGCACCGACGGTGTCGCCAGCCTGAATCAGGCGCTGGATTTCATCGCAACGCATGCCAACGTCGCCCCCTTCATCTCGCGGCAGTTGATTCAGCGCCTGGTGTGCAGCAACCCGTCGCCCGGATATGTCGCCCGCGTGGCCGCCGTGTTCAACGACAACGGCAGCAAGGTGCGCGGCGACCTGAAGGCCGTCGTCACGGCCATTCTCCTTGACGACGACGCACGTGGTGCCGCCGGTCTGACCGATCCGGCGTTTGGCAAGCTGCGCGAGCCCATGCTGCGCTTCATCGGCTGGGCCCGCGCCTATAACGCCAATTCGGCGAGCGACGCCTGGGCTATCGGTGACACCACAGACGCCGGCACGCGCCTGGGGCAAAGTCCCCTGCGTTCGCCGACGGTATTCAACTACTTCCGCCCCGGCTATGTGCCGCCCAATACCGCCATCGGCACTGCCGGGCTGGTGGCGCCGGAATTCCAGATCACCAACGAATCGACGGTGGTCGGATACCTCAATTACATGCAAACCGCCGTCAGTCGTGGTGTCGGCGACGTGGTGGCCGATTACACGAGTCTGGTGGCGCTGGCCGACAATGCCGCCAGTCTGGTCGATGAATTGAATGTGGTGCTCGCTGCCGGCGAGTTGGGTGCATCCACATTGACCACCCTGAAGACCGCCATTGCGGCCATGCCGGGCGGTACCGATGCGGCACGCAACAACCGTATTTACGCGGCACTGCTGCTGGTGCTGGCTTCCCCCGAATACCTCGTGCAGAAGTGAGATCAGCCATGTCACGTCACGATTTGCAAAACGCCTCCCGCCGCGCGTTTCTCCAGCGCTGTTCCGCGCTTGGTGTAGCCGGTTCTGCCTTGCCTTGGGCGCTCAACTTCGCCGCCATGTCGGAAGCGGCCGCCGCCACCGCCGCCGATTACCGGGCGCTGGTCTGCGTCTTTCTATACGGTGGCAACGATTACGGCAATACGCTGGTGTCGTATGACCAGGCGAGTTACGACGCTTATCATGCCTTGCGACCGACGCTGGCCTATAGCCGCGATGCGCTGACGGGCACGGTGCTGGCACCTGGCGTGGCCCCGCGCGACAGCGCCGGCGCCGCCCGCCAGTACGCGCTGGCACCGGAACTGGCGCCGTTGCTGCCGGTGTTCGATGCGGGGAGGATGGCGGTCATGCTCAATGTGGGCACGCTCATTCAACCGACCAGCAAGACGCAATACAACAACAAGTCGGTGCCCCTGCCGCCCAAGCTGTTCTCGCATAACGACCAGCAATCGGTCTGGCAATCCTCATTGCCGGAAGGCGCCACTTCCGGCTGGGGCGGTCGTCTGGGCGATCTTTTCGTGGCAGGTAACGGCAATGCCACTTTTACCTGCGTCAACGTCTCCGGCAATGCCGTTTTTCTGTCGGGGCGCACCGCCGTCCAGTATCAGGTCACGCCCAGCGGTTCGGTGCCTCTGCGTGGCTTGAGTTCGCCACTCTTCGGTTCGACGGCCTGTTCTGATGCCCTGCGCAGCCTGATTACCCAGCCGCGCACCCATCTGTTCGAGAACGAATACAACCGCGTGACCTCCCGGGCCATTGGCGCCAACGACCAGCTGACGGCGGCGCTGGCCGGTGCACCGGCGTTGACGACGCCTTTTCCCACCGGCAACAGTCTGGGCGATCAACTCAAACTGGTTGCGCGCATGATCTCGAACAGCAGCGCGCTCGGCGCCAAGCGGCAGGTGTTCTTCGTGTCGCTTGGCGGATTCGATACGCATGACCGCCTGCTGACCGTGCATCCCGACCTGCTCACAAAGGTCGCCGGCGCGCTTTCCGCCTTCTATCTCGCTACCGTGGAACTGGGCGTGGCCGACCGCGTGACGACATTTACCGCCTCCGATTTCGGCCGCACGCTGACCGGCAACAACGACGGCAGCGACCACGGCTGGGGCAGCATGCATTTTGTGCTGGGCGGTGCAGTCAAGGGCAAAGCCTACTACGGCGTGGCGCCGGCTGTGGCGAACAACGGTGCCGACGATGTCGGTCAGGGGCGCCTGCTGCCAACGATGGCGGTGGATCAGTATGCGGCCACGCTGGGACGCTGGTTTGGCGCTTCCGACAGCGATTTGCTGGCGGTGCTGCCCAATCTCGCCAATTTCAATGCCGGAACGCGCAACGTGGGGTTCCTGGGTTGAGTTGCCCGGGCAGTGTGGCCGACGACCCGGCAACCCCGCTATGATGGGGTTTTACGACAGGAGAGCCGCCATGCCCGAGCATTATTACGACAAGGACGATCTGAAGCATATGCGCGAACTACGCGCAGCCGCGCCGGCGGAGTTCGAGTCCTGGGTCAATCTGGACCGCATCGTCGGCCGCGAAGACGGCGTCATCCCGCGCAAGTACCGGGAATTGATTGCCCTAGCGGTGGCGCATTCGACGCAATGCGTCTATTGCATCGAGGCGCATGTGAAGGGCGCGAAGAAGGCCGGCGCCAGCAAAGAAGAGATTGCCGAGGCTGTGCTGCTGGCGGCCGCCCTGCGCGCCGGAGGCGCGGCAGCGCACGGCGCGTTGACCATGAAACTGTTCGACCAGCTCGCCTGAGGAACGGGCGGCAGGTTTCGCCCCGCCACTCCGTCATGTGGCGATTTCGATCTCCTTGACGCGCATCTCCTGCCCGGCAACTGGGTCGAGGCAGGGGCTGCCGCAATGAGTGCATGTGCCGTAGATCTCGTCCATCGGCGAGGTCTTGCCGCAGGCGCGGCAGAGGCCGGCGCCGGGCACGTCGATCAGTCGCAGGGCGGCTTCCGCCGCGAGGCCGCCGCGCTTAACCTCGTCAAAGGCAAAGCGCAAGGCGTCGGGCTCGACGGTCGATAGCCTGCCTATTTCCACCACCACGGTCTTGACGCCGCGCGCCTGTTCGCGCCGGGCGGTGTTTTCCACAAGCTGGATCAGGTCTTCGGCAAGCGTGAGTTCGTGCATGGCGGTGAGCGCGGGCTAAAAACCGCATTGTATCGTCCTGACGGCGTCCGATTCCGATCAACATTTGGTGGGTGAGGCAGGTGGCGTTGTCAAAGTGACAACATTCTTTCGGGATGGGCTTCTGACCTTTGTATTAGTCAATAAACAAAATTTATATTGATCATGCTTCGGGGCGCGTCGTCTCGCACCAAAAACCGCATTGCCGGAACTGTTTGAAAGCGCCTTATTTTCAATGTGATAGGCTTTACAAGCCGCATGGCATTCGAATACTGTCGCGGTTAGGTACAGCTTGTTACAGTACGTTACACAGCGCTACGCCCTGTTGCTTATCTGCTTTTTCCTAATATTCACAGGGATTTCGGCGATTGACGGCTCCCCAAAAAGGGAGAAAACTTGCCGCGCCAATATCAATCACTTGAGGGGAAACATCAAATGGCATTCTTGATCGTGCTCGCATCGCTATGCTTCCTGATGTACGTTGCGTACAAGGGGTATAGCGTGATTCTGTTTGCGCCTATCGCGGCTATGGGCGCAGTGTTGTTGAACGACCCGTCTCTGGTCATGCCGATGTTTACCGGCCTGTTCATGGACAAGATGGTCGTCTTCGTTCGTAACTTCTTCCCGGTCTTCCTGCTGGGCGCGGTGTTCGGCAAGGTCATTGAGCTTTCCGGCTTCGCCAAATCCATCGTTTCATCGGTTATCAAGCTGGTCGGCCGCGAGCGCGCCATGTTCTCTATCGTGGCGGTGTGCGCGATCCTGACCTACGGTGGCGTGTCGCTGTTTGTGGTGGTGTTCGCGGTTTACCCGTTCGCTGCTGAAATGTTCAAGTCCGGCGATATTCCGAAGCGCTTGATTCCGGGCACGATCGCGCTGGGTTCCTTCACGTTCACGATGGACTCGATTCCGGGCACGCCGCAGATCCAGAACGTCATTCCGACCACTTTCTTCAAGACCGACCTCTATGCCGCGCCCTGGCTGGGCGTCATCGGTGGGATCTTCATTCTGATCGTTGGTATGGTTTATCTGGAAACCCTGCGTCATCGTGCAACGGCGGCTGGCGAAGGCTACGGTACCGGCCACACGATGGAACCGGAACCGTTTGATGCCACGCACGAAAAGCTGGCCAATCCGTTCATCGCCATCCTGCCGCTGATTGTGGTCGGTGTGTCGAACTGGTTCTATACCAACAAGGTCATTCCCGCCATCTACACCGATGCCGCCCACCAGTTCGTCCCGGCCGTGATCGGCAAGGCCGCTCCGGTCGTGCAGAAGATCGGTGCTGTCAAGGCAATCTGGGCGGTTGAACTGGCTCTGCTGACCGGTATCCTGGTCGTGATCGTGTTCGCCTTCAAGCCGGTGATCGCCAAGTTCGCCGAGGGCACCAAGGCTGCCATCGCTGGCGCCCTGCTGGCCTCGATGAACACCGCTTCTGAATATGGCTACGGTGCCGTCATCGCCGCGATGCCCGGTTTCCTGGTCATTGCCAACGCGTTGGGCGCCATTCCCAACCCGCTGATCAACGAAGCGGTGACCGTGACGACGTTGGCCGGTATCACCGGTTCCGCATCGGGCGGTATGGGTATCGCGCTGGCGGCTATGTCGGATCAGTTCATCGCTGCGGCTACCGCCAACAACATTCCGCTTGAAGTGTTCCACCGCGTGGCATCCATGGCCTCCGGCGGCTGCGACACGTTGCCGCACAACGGCGCCGTGATTACGCTGCTGATGGTGACGGGCCTGACGCACAAGACCTCCTACAAGGATATCTTTGCGATCACGGTGATCAAGACTTTGGCGGTTTTTGTAGTGATCGGTGTGTACTACGCGACCGGTATCTACTAAGCTGCTCGGCATTCCCCAAAAAACGCCGGCTGCGTGCCGGCGTTTTTCTTTTGGCGGCTTGCTTTCGTAAATGGCAATAAAATCATGCCGATAAAGCCATGCCAAAAGCTGATAAAATGAAATGTTCCCCAACAGCCACATTACGGAGATAACAATGGCGATTGAACGTACCCTGTCCATCATCAAGCCTGACGCCGTCAAGAAGAACGTGATCGGCAAGATCTACTCGCGCTTTGAAACCAACGGTCTCAAGATCGTGGCATCGAAGATGGCCTGGCTGTCGGCCGAAGAAGCGGGCAAGTTCTACGCCGTTCATAAGGAGCGTCCCTTCTTCAAGGATTTGGTGGGCTTCATGACCTCTGGTCCCGTGATGATTCAGGTGCTTGAAGGTGAAAACGCCATCACCCTGAACCGCGAACTGATGGGTGCTACCGACCCCAAAAAAGCCGCACCGGGCACGATCCGTGCCGATTTTGCCGAATCCATCGACGCCAATGCGGTGCATGGTTCGGATGCGCCGGAGACGGCGGCAGTAGAAGTTGCTTTCTTCTTTCCGGAAATGAACGTTTATTCCGGTCGCTGAACGCATGACGCAAAACCTCCTTGATCTCGATGCTGAGGCGCTTCACACCTGGTTCGCCGAACTGGGCGAAAAGCCGTTTCGCGCCCGGCAGGTGCTGCGCTGGCTGCACCGGAACGGGGAGGCCGATTTCAATGCCATGACCGACCTTGCCAAGAGCTTGCGCGAAAAGCTCCTGGCCAAGGCGACGGTTATTCCGCCTGCCATCGTGTCAGACAAACTCTCGGATGATGGCACGCGCAAGTTTCTGTTTGACGTGGGGGGCGGCAACGCCATCGAAACCGTCTTTATTCCCGAAGACGATCGCGGCACGCTGTGCGTCTCGACGCAGGCCGGCTGCGCGCTCGATTGTGCCTTTTGTTCCACCGGCAAGCAGGGCTTTAACCGCAACCTGACGGTAGCCGAAATCATCGGCCAGCTTTGGCAGGTCAATCGTCTGCTCGGGGCCGATCCGAAAGGCGAGCGCACCATTTCCAACGTCGTGCTGATGGGCATGGGTGAGCCGCTCGCCAATTTCGACAATGCCGTCGCTGCGCTGAAGCTGATGCTGGACGACAACGCCTACGGTCTGTCGCGTCGCCGGGTGACGGTGTCGACCTCGGGGCTTGTGCCGGCGATGGATCGCCTGCGCGACGAATGCCCGGTGGCGCTGGCGGTGTCGCTGCACGCGCCTTCGGACGCGTTGCGCGACCAATTGGTCCCAATCAACCAGAAATACCCGATCGCCGAATTGATGGCGGCCTGTTGTCGATATCTCGACAAGGCGCCGCGGGACTTTGTCACCTTCGAATACGTGATGCTCGACGGCATTAACGACAGCGATGCACACGCCCGTGAATTGCTGGCAGCCACGCGTGATGTGCCGTGCAAGTTCAATCTGATTCCGTTCAACCCTTTCCCCGGTTCGCCCTTCGGGCGCTCGCGAGCGGAGCGGGTCCGGCGTTTTGCCGAGGTGCTGATGCAGGCAGGAATCGTCACCACCACCCGTAAAACTCGTGGCGACGACATCGATGCCGCATGTGGCCAACTGGCCGGGCAGGTCAGGGACAAAACCCGGCGCACGGCCGCCATTCCCATTCACGAGGTCCGCGTATGAGCAAGATTGCCGGCTTGTCCTTGTTGATACCTCTGGTCACGGTAGCGATGGCGCCACCGGTCTGGGGGCAGACCCAGCCGAACTACAACAGCTCGCAAGCGGTAAGTTCGCGCCCCTCGCCACCTGCCGACCCGCAATCACGCGCCCGGGTGCATACCGAACTGGCGGCACTCTATTTTCAGGCAGGCAATCTGGCTGTTTCGCTTGAGGAATTGCGGCTTGCCATTGATCTGGATGCCCGCTACGCCCCGGCATACAGCGTCAAGGGACTGGTGCATGCCAACCTGGGAGAAAACGAGCAGGCAGAAAGCCAATTCAAGAAGGCGCTTGACCTCGCGCCGCAGGATCCTGAAATCAATAACAACTACGGCTGGTTTCTCTGCCAGACAGGCCGTGAACGGCAATCGATAGCCTATTTCCTGAATGCGTTGAAAAGTCCGCTCTATTCGACGCCCGATCTGGCCTACGCGAATGCGGGAGGATGTGCCCTGAAGGCAGGTGATCTGGAAGGCGCCGAAAATTATCTTTACCAGGCTATTCGGTTTTCACGTGATGGTGGCCTGGTGCCGCGTACCCAGATGGCCAACCTTTTTTACCGGCGTGGCAAGCTGGATGAGGCGCGCAACCTGATCAATGGCGTGCTCAAGGATAGCGACGCACCGACAGCGGAAGCCCTGTGGCTGGCGCTGCGCATTGCGCGCAAGATGGGCAACCGCGAGACTGAGGGCGCGCTCGCAGTCCAACTGCGCGGGCGGCATCCCGCCTCGCAGGAATACCAGGACTTCCTCAAGGGGCGTTTCGAATGAGCGAATCGGTCCGCGAATCCGAACCCGTGCTGACCGAGTCGGCGCCGCCGCCTGTCATGCCGCCCCCATCGGTGGGAAGCCGGTTGCGTGCGGCGCGGGAGGCCCGCTCCATGACGCCGGACGAGGCCGCGCAACTGTTGAAGCTCGGCTCACGTCAACTGGAAGCGCTGGAGTCGGATAACTGGAGTGCCCTGCCGGGGACGACCTTTATTCGCGGATTCGTCCGCAACTACGCCCGTCTTGTGCAACTCGATCCGACGCCGCTGATGGCGCAACTCGATGATGCGCTGGGTTCCCGCAAACCCGATCTGGCATTGCCTAACCATCTGCGGGCCAACATGCCGACACCCACCCGGTCGCCCCGCAAACGCGATCTTGCCTTCGTGTTTTTGGGCGCCACGCTGCTCGTTGTCGCCATGCTGGTCTATTTCTTTTTGCCCAGCGATTTGTCCAAGGTCATCGAAGCGGGCCGTTCGCTGGTCAATGTAGCAGCCCGGTCGGCCGAGACTGCCAGCCCCGCGCCCGCCGCCTCTGCGCCATCAACGGTCGAGCCCCTGTTGCCACCCAACACGTCGGTCAATCAGGTGATCCGGCCACAGAGCCTGCCTGCGGCGAGCGGTCCGGCCAACGTGTCCGAAAACGCTACCGCGTCGGCAGGGCAGGCGCCGCTGCTCCGTCTGAGCTTTGATAAGGATGTCTGGGTGGAAGTACGCGATCGAGCCGGTCGCGTGCTCTTCCAGCAAGTTGGAATGGCCGGCAGCGAACGCGACATCGAGGGCGATCCGCCCTTTGCGCTGACTGTTGGCTATGCAGCCGGGGTGCGTGTTCAGCTTCGCGGTCAGATGGTCGACCTGGTGCCCTATCAACGTGGCGACGTCGCCCGCCTGACGTTGGAGTGAGCCGATGATCGCCTCCCGTAAGCTGACCCGCTCCTGCACTGTCGGCCACCTCCGGTTGGGAGGAGGTGCGCCTGTTGTTGTGCAGTCGATGACCAACACTGATACGGCTGACTACCTGAAAACTGCTATTCAGTGTGCCGAACTGGCGCGTGCCGGATCCGAACTGGTGCGCATCACCGTCAATACGCCGGAAGCGGCCGCGGCGGTGCCGAAAATCCGCGAACATCTCGACCGCATGAACGTCGCCGTGCCGCTGATCGGGGATTTCCATTACAACGGTCACCGCCTGCTCACCGAGTATCCTGCGTGCGCCGAGGTGCTGGCCAAATACCGCATCAACCCGGGCAACGTCGGTTTCGGCAAAAAGAAGGACGAGCAGTTCGCACAGATGATCGAGCTGGCCTGCCGTTACGACAAGCCGGTTCGCATCGGCGTCAACTGGGGCAGTCTCGACCAGGATCTGCTCGGGCGTATCATGGACGAGAACAATCGCCGTACCGAACCGCTCGATGCCGGTGAGGTGATGCGTCAGGCAATGGTTTCGTCGGCCCTTGAATCGGCGGCCAAGGCCGAGGAACTCGGGTTGCCCGGAGATCACATCGTGCTTTCCTGCAAGGTGTCGAGCGTGCAGGATTTGATCGCCATCTACCGCGATCTGGCGCGTCGCGCCGACTTCCCGCTGCATCTGGGGTTGACCGAAGCCGGCATGGGGTCCAAGGGTATTGTCGCCTCGACCGCTGCGCTGGCCGTGCTGTTGCAGGAAGGCATCGGTGACACGATTCGTGTCTCGCTGACGCCGGAACCGAACGGCAGCCGTACGCAGGAAGTGATCGTTGCCCAGGAAATTCTGCAAACCATGGGACTGCGCGCCTTTACGCCCATGGTGGCGGCCTGCCCCGGCTGCGGCCGTACCACCAGCACATTCTTTCAGGAACTGGCGGGCCGGGTGCAGGATTTCGTCCGTGCCAGCATGCCGGATTGGAAGCTGAAATACGACGGCGTCGAGAACATGACGCTGGCGGTGATGGGTTGCGTCGTCAATGGCCCAGGCGAATCGAAGCATGCCAATATTGGCATCAGCCTGCCCGGCACCGGCGAGGCGCCGGCGGCGCCAGTGTTCGAGGACGGCGTCAAAACCGTCACCCTGCGCGGCGACAACATCGCGGAAGAATTCAAGCAACTCATCGAGCGCTATGTCGCCCGAACGTATTTACCGAAAATCCACCCATGAGCCAAACCTTGCAAGCCGTTCGCGGCATGAACGATATTCTGCCGGCGGAAGCCGAATTCTGGGAGCTGTTCGAAGAAGCGGTTCGTTCCTGGCTGAAATCCTACGGCTACCGGCCGATCCGCATGCCCATCGTTGAGCCGACGCCGCTGTTCAAACGCGCCATCGGCGAGGTGACCGATATCGTCGAAAAAGAGATGTACTCCTTTGTCGACAGCCTGAACGGCGAGCCGCTGACGCTGCGTCCTGAAGGCACTGCTGGCTGTGTGCGCGCCGTCATCCAGCACAGCCTGGCATCACAGACGCCGCAGCGCCTCTATTACATGGGCCAGATGTTCCGTCATGAGCGGCCGCAAAAGGGGCGTTATCGGCAGTTTCATCAGGTGGGCGTTGAGGCCATCGGCTTCGGAGGCCCGGATGTCGATGCCGAGCTGATCCTGATGGGGGCGCGTCTGTGGGCCGACCTTGGGCTGGATAGCATCGAATTGCAACTGAACAGCCTGGGCCAGCCGGAAGAACGCGCTCGCCATCGTGCCGAACTGATTGCCTATTTCGAGGCGCGCGTCGAACAATTGGACGAAGACGCCAAGCGCCGCCTGCATACCAACCCGCTGCGCATTCTCGATTCCAAGAATCCGGCGATGCAGGAGTTATGCGCGGGCGCGCCGAAGCTGATCGACTTTCTCGGCGAAGCCTCGCTCCAGCACTTTGAGGGGGTTCAGCAGATTCTGCGCGATGCCGGCATTCCCTACACGGTCAATCCGCGCTTGGTGCGTGGCCTTGATTACTACAATCTTACCGTGTTCGAGTGGGTCACCGACCAGCTCGGCGCGCAAGGGACGGTTTGTGCCGGCGGTCGCTACGACGGCCTGGTCGAGCAGCTCGGCGGCAAGCCGACGCCGGCGGCCGGCTTTGCCATGGGCATCGAACGCTTGATTGCGCTGATTCAGGATGCCGGCGGCGAACCCGCGCCGTCCGGGGTCGACGTCTATGTTGTCCATCAGGGCGAAGCGGCATCGAGACTGGCGCATCGGGTTGCAGAGGGTTTGCGCGACAACGGGATTGACGTGTTGTTGCATTGCGGCGGAGGCAGTTTCAAGTCGCAAATGAAAAAAGCCGATGCCAGCGGCGCGGCTTTCGCCGTCATTATCGGTGACGACGAAGCGGCGGCGGGCGAGGCCCAACTGAAGGCGCTGCGCGGCGAGACATCGGCGCAGCAGCGCGTGCATGTGGATAAACTGGCGGAAGCCATCATCGATCAACTGATAGACACCGACGAGGAATAAGCGTCATGGCGCATTACGATCTGGAAGAACAGGAACAGCTGGATACGCTGAAAACCTGGTGGAAAATGTACGGCAACCTGGTGACCGGAGTAATCACCGTCATCGCGCTTGCGATGGCCGGATGGCAAGGTTGGAACTGGTATCAGAATACGCAGGCTGCCAAGGCGGCTGCGGTGTTTGCCGCGCTGGAGGATGCAGCGATGGCGAAAGATGCCGCGCGTGCCAAGGCGATCGCCGGTGAACTGGCGGACAAGTTTGCCGGAACGTCCTATGCGGCGCTGGGTGCCATGATGGCGGCCAAGACCTCGATTGAGGCCGGCGATGCCAAATCGGCCAAACTGCAACTCGCCTGGGTTGCCGAGAATGGCAAGAATGAAGCCAGGGACATCGCACGCTTGCGTCTGGTCACGCTGCTGATCGACGAAAAGGCTTACGACGAGGCGCTGAAACAGCTCGACATCGCGCCTGCGCCGGTATTTGCTCCGCGTTTTGCCGAAATGAAGGGTGAAGCCCTCCTCGCGCAAGGCAAGAAGGCCGAAGCGAAGGCCGCGTTCAAGGCCGCGATGGGCGGGCTTGACGAGAAAACCGAACTGGGTCGCGGCAACTACCGCGACCTGCTGCAACAGAAGATCGATGCGCTCGGGGAGAGTGCCTGATGAAACCTGTTCTGCTTGCCGCACTGCTCGCCACCGGGGTGGCACTCTCAGGCTGTTCGACGATGTCGGAAACCTGGGATAAATGGAATCCCTTCTCCAGCAACGGCGTCAAGGCGACCGAACTGAAGCCGATCCAGACCACTGCCGATGTCCGTGTGCGCTGGAAGATGGATATCGGCAAGGCCGGTGCCTATGCCTTCTCGCCCGCCGTGGCCGGCAACAGCGTCTATGTTGCGGCGGCGGACGGCAGTCTGGCGCGGATCGAGAGCGACGGTGCGATTGCCTGGCGCGTCAATGCCGGCCAGCCGCTCTCGGCAGGTGTCGGTAGCGATGGACGGCTTGTTGTAGTTGGCACCGCCAAGGGCGACGTGCTGGCGTTTTCCGCCGCCGACGGCAAACTGCAGTGGCAAGCGCGAGTCAGCAGTGAAGTGCTGGCCGCGCCGGCGGTCGACGACGACGGCGTGGCCGTCAAGAGCGGCGACAACCGCGTTTTCCTGTTCGACCGCAAGGACGGCAGCCGTCGCTGGTTCTATCAGCGCTCGACTCCGCCATTGTCGTTGCGTGGATTTGCCGGGCCGGTCTTCGCCGAGCGCCTGCTCTTCGTGGGCTTTCCCGGTGGCAAGATCGTCGCGCTGGAACTGAAGAACGGCGCACCGATCTGGGAAGGCACCGTCAGCCTTCCCAAGGGCGCGACTGAGCTGGACCGCGTGGCCGATGTGGTGTCATCGCCGGTCGTCGATGGTCGTCAAATCTGCGCTGCGGCGTATCAGGGCAAAGTGTCCTGTTTTGAACTCGGCCAAACCGGGCAATTGCTGTGGGGCCGCGAAATTTCGTCGGCTGCCGGTCTCGCGGTTGATAGCCGCAATCTCTATATTACCGACGAGAAAGGCGTGATCCACGCGCTGGATCGCAGCAGCGGCAGCAGCGTATGGAAGCAGGACAAGCTGCTCAACCGCCGCGTGTCAGCGCCCGTTGTCCGGCGCACGCTGGTGGCACTGGGCGATCTGGCCGGCGTGGTGCACTTCCTGCGCCGCGACGACGGCGAGTTTGCCGCGCGCGTCAATACCGACGGCACGCCGATCCGCACGGCGCCGGTCATTTTCGGCACGACGTATCTGGTGCAAACCAGCGGCGGCAGCGTGCAGGCCATCGAGGCGCAATGAAACCCACTCTCGTCCTGGTCGGCCGGCCCAACGTCGGCAAGTCTACGCTCTTCAACCGATTGACGCGCTCGCGCGACGCCATCGTCGCCAATCAGCCCGGGCTGACGCGCGACCGTCACTACGGACACGGCCGCCTGGGAAGAAAGCCGCATCTGGTGGTCGATACCGGCGGTTTCGAGCCGCTGGTCAAGGATGGCATCCTGCACGAAATGGCACGCCAGACCGAGCAGGCGATTGCCGAGGCCGATGCAGTCGTTTTCGTGGTCGATGGTCGCACCGGGCTGACGCCGCATGACAAGGAAATAGCCAACAAGCTGCGTCGCATCGACCGGCCGGTGCTTGTCGCCGTCAACAAGACGGAAGGCATGAATCGCGGCATGGTCGCGGCGGAGTTTCACGAACTCGGCCTGGGCGATCCGTACGCGATTTCTGCCACGCATGGCGACGGGGTGCGCAATCTGGTTGATCTGGCGCTGGACGGTTTCCCCGAACCAGAAGAGGAAGAAGAGAAGCAGCCCTCACTGAAGGTGGCCATCGTCGGACGGCCCAACGTGGGCAAGTCCACGTTGATCAATACCCTGCTCGGCGAGGAGCGGGTGATTGCCTTTGACGCACCAGGCACGACGCGCGATTCCATCGAGATCGATTTCGAGAAAAACGGCAGGCACTATACGCTGGTCGACACCGCCGGGATGCGCAAGCGCGGCAAGGTCTTCGAGACCATCGAAAAGTTCTCGGTGATCAAGACCTTGCAGGCGATCGAGGATGCGCAAGTTGTCATTCTACTGATCGATGCGCGCCAGGATGTTTCCGACCAGGATGCCCACATCGCCGATTTCATCGTCCAGTCCGGGCGGGCGCTGGTGGTTGGGGTCAACAAGTGGGACCACCTCGATCCCTATGTTCGCGAGCAGACCAAGGGCCTGGTGGCGCGCAAGTTCAAGTTCCTCGATTTTGCCCGTTTCCACTATATCTCGGCGCTGGAAAACAGCGGGCTCGAAGCCTTGTTCAAATCAGTCGACGCCGCTTACAAGGCTGCCATGGCCAAATTGCCGACGCCGCAACTGACTCGCGTGCTGATCGATGCCGTGGCTCGCCAGACGCCGCCGCGACACGGTGTTTTTCGACCCAAACCGCGCTATGCGCACCAGGGTGGCTCGAATCCGCCGATCATCGTGGTGCACGGCAACGCGCTCGATCATATCGGTGACAGTTACAAGCGATATCTGGAACATTCCTTCCGGGAAGCGTTCAAACTACAGGGCACGCCGCTGCGTATCCAGTTCAATACCAGCCACAATCCCTACGCCGACAAAGCCGGGAAATAACTTTTTTACCGCAATGCAAAAAAATTGGGTACATTTCCCCTACCGTCTCACGCACTGACACACAACAACATGGAGTTTTACCATGAGCAATAAAGGGCAACTGCTACAAGACCCGTTTCTGAATACCCTGCGCCGTGAACACGTCCCGGTTTCCATCTACCTGGTCAATGGCATCAAGCTGCAAGGCCAAATTGAATCCTTCGATCAATACGTTGTCCTGCTTAAAAACACGGTTACCCAGATGGTGTACAAACACGCCATCTCAACGGTCGTGCCCGCCCGTCCGGTGCAGATCGCCCAGGAACAGGGCGCCGAATAATCCATTTGTCAAATTGCGGCTGAACCGCCTGCCGTTCGCGGCAGGTCTTCGCACGCTTACCGGTTATGCTTGATCGTCCCCAGGCTGGCGAACGCGCCCTGATCGTCCAGGTCGACTTCGGTCAGGCCGATCTTCCAGATCAGCTTGAGGAAATCCGCCTTCTCGCGGAATCGGCGGGTGCCGTGCTATGCGGCGATGTTGGTTGCAAACGACGCGGCCCGGATCCGGCTACCTTTGTCGGCAAGGGCAAGGTATCCGAAATTGCGGCGATGCTGGCGGCGGCGGAAGCCGATCTGGTGATTTTCAACCACGAGCTGTCGCCGGCGCAGGAACGCAACCTGGAGCGCGAGCTGAAATGCCGGGTGATCGACCGCACCAGTCTGATTCTCGACATTTTCGCGCTGCGGGCGCAGAGCGCCGAGGGCAAACTGCAGGTCGAGCTGGCGCAGCTTGAGCATCTTTCCACCCGTCTGGTACGCGGCTGGACCCACCTTGAACGCCAGCGCGGCGGCATTGGTCTGCGCGGCCCCGGCGAGAAGCAGCTGGAAACCGATCGTCGCCTGCTCGGCAACCGGGTCAAGCTCCTGAAGGAGCGCCTCGACAAGCTCTCCCGGCAACGCGGCGTGCAGCGACGGGCGCGCTTGCGGCGCGACGCACTGACCGTGTCGCTGGTCGGCTACACCAATGCCGGCAAATCGACGCTGTTCAATGCGCTGACGAGGGCGGGCGTCTATGCCGCCAACCAGTTGTTCGCCACGCTCGACACCACCTCGCGCAAGCTATGGGTGGAAGGCGCGGGGAATATCGTCCTGTCCGACACCGTCGGTTTCATCCGCGACCTGCCGCATTCTCTGGTTGCGGCCTTCCATGCGACATTGGAAGCGACGGTGGAGGCGGATTTGCTGCTGCATGTGGTCGATAGCGCCAGCCATGTGCGAGATCAGCAAATTGCCGAGGTCAACAAGGTGCTGGCTGAAATCGGCGCCGAGCATGTGCCGCAAGTGCTGGTCTGGAACAAGATCGACCTGACCGGCGTGGCGCCGGCAATCGAGCGGGACGACTATGATAGAATCGTTCGCGTCCGTGTCAGCGCCCGGTCAGGTGAAGGCCTTGCCCTGCTACGCGAGACGCTGGCCGAAATTTCCGGCGAGAAGGTCGAGGCGCGGCGTGTTGCCGCGTCGATCGACAACGCCGATTCCGATGAGCTAACCGAGCATCCCGAACACTCATGATTCCGACCATAGGCATACTGATGTCGCTGAACGATCCGCAATGGGGTAATCGCGGGGGTGACGACAAACCCGGCGCAGGCGGTCCGCGCCGCCCCAACGACGGCCCGCCCGATCTGGAGGAGATTCTTCAGGAATTCAAGCGCCGTTTGAACGGCGTGCTGGGTCAAAAACGCGGTGGCAACGGCAATGGCGATGATGGCGGGCGCCCGCCGCGTACGCCGGTCGATTTCAATCCCAAGTTTCTTGGCAGCGGCCTTGGCCTGCTGGGTGCCTTGGTCGTCATCATCTGGCTGGCGTCTGGCTTCTATATCGTCGATGCCTCGCAACGCGGCATCGTGCTGGAATTCGGCCGCGCCAAGGAAGTGACCGAGCCAGGCCTGCGCTGGCGGTTGCCGACCCCGATCCAGTCGCACGAACTGGTGAAGCTGTCGGACGTGCGCACCGTTGAAATCGGCTACCGCGGCAGCGAAAAGAACAAGGTGCTGAAAGAGGCGCTGATGTTGACCGATGACGAAAACATCGTCAACGTGCAGTTCGCCGTACAGTACATCGTCAAGGACCCGAAAAACTATCTGTTTACCAACCGTAGCGTCGACGATGCCGTGGTTGGTGCCGCCGAGACGGCCTTGCGCGAGGTCGTGGGCCGTAACCGCATGGACGACGTGCTCTATGGCGGCCGCGCCAAGATCGCCAGCCAGGCGACGGTGTTGATGCAGGGGATTCTCGACCGCTACGAAAGCGGCATCTATATCTCCAAGGTCACCATGCAAAATGCCCAGCCGCCCGAGCAGGTGCAGGCCGCCTTCGACGATGCCGTCAAGGCCGGGCAGGACCGCGAACGGCAGATCAACGAAGGCCAAGCCTATTACAACGATGTCGTGCCCAAGGCGGAAGGCGCCGCCGCGCGTCTGCGCGAGGAGGCAAAGGGTTACAAGCAGCGCGTGATTGCGTCCGCCGAAGGCGATGCGGCCCGCTTCCGCTCGGTGGTTTCCGAGTACGCCAAAGCGCCGGAAGTGACTCGGCAGCGCATGTATCTCGATACTATGCAGCAGATTTTCTCCAACACGAGCAAGGTGCTGGTCGATACCAAGGGACAGGGCAATCTGCTTTATCTGCCGCTCGATAAGCTGATGCAGGCCGGTGCGGCCGTGGCGACGCCGGCTCCGGTGGCGGAATCGAACGCTGCCGGGCCGTCGCGGGCGACGCCGATTCCCAACGAGGCACCGCCTCAGCTTGACCGGCAATCAGATAACAAACGCGGGCCGTCGCTGTCCAGCCGCGAAAGGGAGGCCCGCTGATGCGCCACGGTTTCGGTTTCTTCGGCGCCATTCTGGCGACCGTCCTGGTTGTGCTGGCGATGTCGGTCTTTACGGTCGATCAGCGCCAGTACGCGATCATTTTCCAGATGGGCGAGGTCAAGTACCTCATCAAGGAGCCCGGCCTGACTTTCAAATGGCCGCTGATCCAGAACGTCCGTTTCTTCGACAAGCGCATCCTGACGCTCGACAATCCTGAGCCTGAGCGCTTCGTCACCTCCGAAAAGAAAAACGTGCTGGTCGATTCCTACATCAAGTGGCGCATCGTCGATCCGCAACTGTTCTACATCTCAGTGCAGGGCGACGAACAACGCGCCAAAATCCGCCTGAATCAGACCATCAACGCCGGCCTGCGCGAAGAATTCGGGCGCAAGACGGTGCACGATGTGGTCTCCGGCGAACGCGACGAAATCATGAAGGTCGTGCGTGCCAAGGCCGATCTTGATGCGCGCACCATCGGCGTGGAAGTGGTCGATGTCCGCCTGAAGCGGGTCGAGTTGCCGACCGAAGTCAGCGACGCGGTCTATCGCCGCATGGAGGCCGAGCGCAAGCGCAACGCCAACCAGCTCCGTTCGGAAGGCGCCGCCGAGGCCGAGAAGATTCGCGCCGACGCCGACAAGAAGCGCGAAATCATCATTGCCGAGGCCTATCGTGACGCCCAGAAGATCAAGGGCGAAGGCGATGCCGCTGCAACGGCCACCTATGGTCAGGCATTTGGCCAGAATCCGGAGTTCTACTCGTTCTATCGCAGTCTGGAAGCCTATCGCGCCAGCTTCAAGTCGAAGAGCGACGTGATGGTGGTCGATCCCGGTTCCGACTTCTTCAAGTACATGAAGGGCGTGGGCAAGGGCGGTGAGGGCGGCCGCGGCAAATGAACAATTCGTTGCTGGTGGCCTTCGCGCTGATGCTGGTGCTCGAAGGCGTCCTGCCCTTCGTGTGGCCGAAGAAATGGCGTGAAACTTTCATGCGCCTGATTCAATTCACCGATGGCCAACTTCGCTTCATCGGCCTGACTTCGATGTTGGCCGGCCTCATTCTGTTGATCGTCTTCAAATGAACTGGCTGCTTCCCGAATACATTGCCGATGCGCTGCCGGCCGAAGCGGCGCGCGTCGAGGGCTTGCGCCGTAAGGCGCTCGATCTCTTCACCGGACGAGGCTACGAGCTGGTGATGCCGCCGTTGCTCGAATACCTCGATTCGCTGCTGACCGGTACCGGTCGTGATCTCAAACACCAGACCTTCGAGGTCGTCGATCAACTCTCCGGGCGCACCCTGGGGGTGCGGGCGGACATCACGCCGCAGGTGGCGCGCATTGACGCCCATCTGCTCAACCGCCGGGGCGTGACCCGCCTGTGCTATTGCGGCAGCGTGTTGCACAGCCTGCCGCGCACCATCGCCTCGAGCCGTCAGCCCTTGCAGATTGGGGCGGAACTGTATGGCTATGCCGGCATCGCCGCCGATCTTGAAGTGATTCGCTTGCTGGCCCAGACGTTGGAGATTTGTGGTGCGCAGGCTGCGCGCATCGACCTGGGGCACGTGGGTATCTTCCGGGCACTCGCCGAGTCCGCTCAACTCGATGCCGCGACGGAAGAACAACTCCTGACCCTGTTGCGAGCCAAGGATGTTCCTGGGCTGGCCCAGCTTTGTGAGTCCCTGCCAAATGGCATCGGCGAAGCGTTGCTGCGCCTGCCGCACTTGTTCGGTGGCGTCGAAGTGCTGGCGCGGGCTCGCGCCGAATTGCCACCGCTGCAGGCCATTGGTGCCGCACTCGATAACCTCGCCGAATTGCTGGCAGCTGCACCGGAATTGCCGTTTTCCATCGATCTTTCTGACCTGCGCGGCTACCATTATCACAATGGTGTGGTGTTCGCGGCCTATCGCCCAGACTACCCGGCGGCCATTGCCCAGGGCGGACGTTATGACGGCGTTGGCGAGGCATTTGGTCGTGCCCGCCCGGCCACCGGTTTCTCGTTCGATCTGCGTGAAGTGGCTCGACTGGCGCCGGTTGGCCCGTCTCGTTCGGCTATCGTTTGCCAGGCGGCGGGCGCTGACGTGGCGCTCCGCCAAAAAATCGAGGCCCTGCGAGCGGCCGGTGAAACAGTGGTGGAATTGCTCCCCGGCGAAGCCATCGACGAGCGGCCCGAAGGTGACCGTCGCCTGCGGCCGGCTGGCTGTCAATGGATTATCGATACCCTCAACCCCAACTGAGAATTGAACATGGCAAAGAACATCATCGTCGTCGGAACCCAGTGGGGCGATGAAGGCAAAGGCAAGATCGTCGATTGGCTGACCGACCAGGCGGGCGGCGTTGTCCGTTTCCAGGGCGGACACAATGCCGGGCATACGCTCGTGGTCGGCGAGCGCGAATACAAACTCAATCTGGTGCCTTCCGGCATTGTGCGCGGTGTGCCGTGCTACATCGGCAACGGTGTCGTACTTGACATTGCCCATCTGCTGAAAGAAATCCATACGCTCGAAGCGGGCGGACTGGAGGTGCGCAGCCGCCTCAAGGTGAGTTCCGGCTGCCCGGTCATCCTGCCCTATCACTCGGCGCTCGATTTGGCGCGCGAGGCGCAACGTTGCGGCGACAAGAAGATCGGCACCACGGGCAAGGGCATCGGCCCCGCCTATGAAGACAAGGTGGCGCGGCGCGGCGTGCGCGTCTACGACCTTTTCCATCCCGAATCCTTCGCCGAGAAATTGCGCGAGGTGATGGATTATCACAACTTCGTGCTGACGCAGTTCCTCAAGGCAGACGCGCTCGACTACCGCAAGGTGCTGGATCAGGCGCTGGCCGATGGCGAGCAGATCAAGCCGCTGGTGGCGGATGTTTCAGCGGCCCTCTATGCGGCGAATGCCGCCGGTCAGAACCTGCTGTTCGAGGGTGCCCAGGGCACGCTGCTCGACATCGACCATGGCACGTATCCTTTCGTCACTTCTTCGAATTGCGTGGCGGGGCAGGCGGCAGCGGGTGCCGGGGTGGGGCCGGGCATGCTGCACTACGTTTTGGGTATTACCAAGGCCTATTGCACGCGGGTCGGCGGCGGCCCCTTCCCGTCCGAGCTCGATATCGAAACCGAGGGCACGCCGGGCTTCCAGATGTCCGACAAGGGTAAGGAAATCGGCACCGTGACGCGGCGCAAGCGTCGCTGTGGCTGGTTCGACGCCGCGGCCCTGCGCCGTTCGGCCCGCATCAATGGCCTTACCGGCTTGTGCATCACCAAACTGGATGTGCTCGACGGTCTCGACGAATTGAAGATTTGCACCGGTTACAACGTCGACGGGCAACGCCTGGATCTGCTGCCCATCGGCGCCGACGAAGTCGCCCGTTGTGAGCCGATTTACGAGACCCTGCCGGGTTGGCGGGAGACGACCTTCGGTGTCAAACGCTGGTCCGATTTGCCCCCGGCGGCGCGCAACTACCTCGATCGCCTCGAAACCTTGTGCGAGATTCCGATCGACATCGTCTCGACCGGACCGGAGCGCGACGAAACCATCCTCAAGCGTCACCCGTTCGAGTGACGGCCGGGGCGGACCGAAGCGATGTCGAGATGGTGACGCCGCTTAGGATTGTGCTCCCCTCGCCGGCTGAACGCCCCGCCGCCGTCGCAGCGGCGACCGATCACTGGGGTTCGATGATCGTCACGCGTGGTCTACGCCACCCCTTAGCCGACGCACATTGGCTCGTGGCGATGGAAGGTTCGTCGCTGCTTGGAGCATTGTCTTGGCGTGACGCCGAGTCGGACACGACCGAAGTGCTGACGCTCGATGCATTCAGGCCGGGACAGCGCATCGGCGCGCAACTATTGCGCCATTTTCTGGCCGGCTGTCCCGACACCTGGCTGGTGACCACCAACGACAATGCGAAAGCACAGGCGTTTTACGCCCGCATGGGGGGGCGGTTGGCGTCGGTGGACATCGACGCGGTCGTGCGGGCGCGAGTACTGAAACCGGAAATACCACTCATCGGCATTGATGGCGTGCCGATCCGCGATGAATGGATTTACGCCTGGGGACGGGCGCAGCCGGGCTAGCCGCTCAAGCCTCGCGCAGCCAGTGGCCGGATTTGCCGCCCTGCTTTTCGAGCAGGCGAACGTTCTCGATGCACATGCCCCGATCCGCGGCTTTGCACATGTCGTAGATTGTGAGCAGGGCGGTGGCGACGGCGGTCATCGCCTCCATCTCGACGCCGGTTCGCCCGCAACATTCCGCGGTGGCGATGCAGTCAACCGCGGAGTCGGCGGTGTCGATTCCGAATTCGACCGCAACGCGAGTCAGCGCGAGGGGATGGCAGAGTGGAATCAGGTCGGCGGCGCGCTTGGCGCCCTGGATGCCGGCAATACGGGCGATGCCGAGGACATCGCCTTTGCCGGCGCGACCTTCTACGATCAGGGCCAGCGTGGCGTGGGAGACTACAATGCGGCCGGCGGCCCGCGCCACGCGCACCGTCTCGGCCTTGGCGCCGACATCGACCATATGCGCCTGCCCGGCGGCATCGAAATGAGTGAGCGGGGAATCGGAGAGTTGATCGGGCGGGTTCGGGATCGTGGCCATTTTACGAATGCTTACAGCTTGCGTCAGTCGCCTGAAAGAGGGGCTGCGCTATCATAACACCATGACTCGAACCTATCGCCTTGCCTGCGGCCTAATGGCCGCGCTCATCGCCTTCTCTTCGGTCGCCGGTAACAATCTGCCAGAACTGGGCGATTCGGCCGGAGAAGATCTCTCGATGGCGACTGAAAAGCGCATCGGCCAGCAAATCATGCACGAAATCCAGGCGCGCGATCCCGCCTATCTGGACGATCCCGAGATCGAAAGCTACCTGAACCAGTTGGGTGGTCGACTGGCGGGCGCCAGCAGCGATCCGGGCATTGGGTTTCACTTCTTCGCCATCGACGATCCGAGCATCAACGCTTTCGCGATGCCGGGCGGGTTCATCGGTGTGCACACCGGCCTGATCCTGGCGGCGCAAAGCGAATCCGAACTGGCCGGCGTGCTGGCGCATGAAATTTCGCACGTTACCCAGCGCCACATCGCGCGCCAGATTCAGCGGGAAAAACAACTCTCCCTGGCTGCCATGCTGGGCATGGCGCTCGCTCTGCTGGCCGCCCGCTCCAATTCGCAGGTGGCCTCGGCCGCCGTCGTTTCTGCGCAGGCTTCGACGGTGCAGGCGCAACTGGCGTTTTCGCGCGATTACGAACGCGAAGCCGATCGGAGCGGCTTTGAAATCATGCAGAAATCCGGCATGGACGTGCGTGGCATGTCCGGGTTTTTTGAGCGCCTGCAAAAGGCCACTCGGGTTTACGAAGGCAACGCGCCGGTCTATTTGCGCTCGCACCCGCTGACCGTCGAGCGCATCTCGGACATGCAGAACCGCGAGCGCACCCAGCGCTATCGCCAGGTTCCGGACAGCCCCGATTTTCATCTCGTCCGCGCAAAACTGCGAGCGATGAAAGGACATAGCAGCGAGGCCATCAAGGATTTTCAGAATCTGGTCAACGATCGCAAATATCCCTCGGAAGGCGCGGCGCGCTATGGATTGGCGGTGGCGCTGACCCGCGTCAGGGATTGGCAGGGCGCCGAAAAGGAACTCCAGGCGGCGCGGCGCCTTCGCCTGGTGTCGCCGATGATCGACCGGCTGCTGGCGGAAGTGAGGATCGGCATGGGGGATATCGACGGCGGACTGGCGCTCTATCGTGACACCATGGCCCGCTACCCGCTCAACATGGGCCTGATGTACGCCTATGGCGATGTACTGACCAGCCAGCAGCGATTTGCCGACAGCCTGAAGCTGGCCGAGGATCAACTGCGCAACTACCCGCAGGATGTGCGCCTCTATACCCTGATGGCCCGTTCCTACGCGGCGTTGGGCAAGCGCGCCCTGCAACACCGGGCGACGGCCGAAGCTTACGCGTTGCAAGGGCAGACCGGCGCGGCGGTGGAACAGCTGCAACTTGCGCAAAAGGCGGGCGACGCCAACTTCTTTGAATCCTCGGTCATCGATGCCCGGCTGCGCGAGCTGAAGAACCGTCTTGCCGATGAGATGAAGGAAAGGCGCAAAGAGCGATAGAATAGCGGCTCGCCAACTGCCGCTATAAGACCATGTCATTTGATCGCGAACTCGATGTCAAAGGGCTGAACTGCCCGCTGCCCATCCTGCGCACCAAAAAGGCGCTGGCGGAGATGCAATCCGGTCAGGTATTGCGCGTACTCGCCACCGACCCCGGCTCGGTCAAGGATTTTGCGGCTTTCGCCCGCCAGACCGGTAACGAATTGCTCGAACAGAGCGCCCATGAGGGCGTGTTCGAATTTTCGCTCAAGCGCAAATAGTCCCCTCTGTTTTCGCCCTCTTTGAAGACAGACTGGCGCCGTCCGGCGAGGCGGCCGCCTGGTTGTTCACCGAACCTGTCGCCTCGCTGACGGCGGAGACTCCCGCCGATCTTGCCGCCGCGCTAGCCTGGCAGGAAGGCTGGACGGTGCTGGCGCTGGATTATGAACTCGGCTACGCCTATGAACCGGCCGCCGCATCTGCGCAGCGGTGGCGAAGTCCGGCGAAGCCGCTGGCGCGCTTGTGGCGTTTTGGGCGCCGCCAGCCGCTGTCTCCGGAAGAGGTCGAACTCTGGTTCGACATGGCACTTTCGGCGCTCGATGAAGATTCGCGTCACGCAGGCGTGGGCGGCTTTGAATCCAGTCAATCGGAGGCTTGCTACGTCGCAAACGTGGAGCGCATCCGCGACTGGATCGCGGCGGGCGACTGCTACCAGGTCAATTACACCTTTCCGCTAACCTTTCGCGCCTGGGGGCATCCGCTCGCGCTGTACAGGGCATTGCGCGCCCGCCAGCCGGTCCGTTACGGCGGGGGGGGGGGGGGGGGCGGAGGGGCGGCGGGGG
>APMI01000057.1_pt1 | contig 91777 bp, 94 predicted proteins | sample 667938 | NCBI WGS metagenome assembly APMI01 (sample SAMN01084076, study PRJNA167559) | wastewater metagenome | biome: Wastewater | place: Denmark: Ejby Moelle, Odense | collected 2011-11-28 | reverse complement strand
CCCAATAAAATTGCCGAGCGCCGCCGCCAACGGGCGGCGGCGCTCGGCTTTCCTTGTCGTAATCAAAAGGGTTGCGAGTGGCAGCGACCGCTCAGTCGCGGCACCAGTCCGGCTTGGTGCTGTACGGCGGCCAGGTCCGCGCGATGCCTTGCGCAACGAGCAAATCGCCGAGATCCCGGCCCTCGAGCGAGACCCTGGCCACCGTCCGGTTATAGCTGCGTCCTACGCGCACGAAATCGACCGCGCGGCCCTGGAGAAGGCCGCGCGCACGTGCCGTGGCGGCTTTGCCGCGCTCGATTTCGCGGGCGCATTTCGCCTGGCCGATCTGCGTTTCGGGCGCGTCGATCCGCGCGATCCGGATGCGTTCGCCCGATGCGAGGCGGAATGTATCGCCATCCGTCACCCAGGCGATCGTGCCGTTCGCGACCCGCTCGGGCGGCGACGAGGCCGGCGATGCGCCTATAAAGAACAAGGCAGGTAGCGATCGGAAACAGCACATGATCTTCTCCTATGCCGGACGCCATGGCGTCCAACCAGTGCAGGTTTCTCCCAGACGCGCGCGCTTTTTGCGATATGATTGAGCGACATCCCCCTACGCTCTTGCGTTTCGCCACGCGCGCATTGCCGTGCCGGATCTTCGCGCCGATAAGCACAGGCCAACACCCAATTTTTTGCCGTAAGGACCCGGAATGGACGAAGACCTGCTGACCCTCACCGCCGACATTGTCGCGGCCCATGTTTCGAACAACCGGGTCAGCGTCGGCGATATTGCCGGACTGGTGGCGAAGGTGCACGGAGCCCTTGCGGCACTCGGACCCGCCGGGGACATCACCATTTCGTCCGACCAGGCACCTGCGGTGTCGGTGCGCGCCTCGATCAAGCCCGATTATCTCGTCTGTCTCGAGGACGGCAAGAAAATGACGATGCTGAAACGGTATCTGATGCGGAACTATGGCCTGACGCCCGACGCGTACCGGGCCAAATGGAACCTGCCAAAGGACTATCCGATGGTGGCGCCGAATTACGCCGCGCGGCGCAGTGTGCTTGCAAAAACGCTCGGTCTCGGCCGCAAACCGCGCGTCAAGATCGCCTGACCGCCCAATTTCCCCAGGCGCGTCGGCGGCTATCGCGCGTGGCTTAGGCCGCCTCGCGCAAGCGCTTGAGGAAATGGACCTGCCAGAGTGCGAGCAATGCCTCGCGCTGGCTCACATCGGCGGCGTCTGCAGACACTGCGAAGCGATCGTTGTCGTTCTGGATCTCATGGACGACGAACGGGCTCGGACCGGTGAGCCGGAGGCCGTCGAGAACGAGACCGTCGCGTTTGAGCGCGGAGCGGGCATGCTCGTCGAATGCGAGGTCTGCCCAGAGCGCGGCGGTTACGCGTTCGATATCGCGTACGGACTGGCCGCCCCGGTCGAAATGCAGTTCGCTGTCCATGGTCCCAGAGCCCCGTTCGCGCAGCACCGGTTCCGCCCCCGGATCCCGACGCGCGATCCGCTGTATCGCGCGCGCGCCGACGGGCAATGACGTTCGGACTCGGATCGTCGAAAAGCTGTGGAGAACTTAGCCGCCGCTGCTGCTTCGCTTTACCCTGTGCCGGGCATGTTTCGGACCCTCATATGCCCGCGGACCGGTTCCAAGGACGTGGCGCCAAGACCTGGAACGGCCCGTGCCGTCCGCGCAACCGGCGCCGGGCGGCGCTTATTTCCCCGGCGTTCCGCCTCCTCGCGGTCGCGCGTGCGCGCTTCAAATAAGCGCCGTGGACGCCGGTCCTCCGCTGGGCGCTCCGGTCCTTCGGGTGCGCGAACGGCACGGCCCGTCCCTTGGTCGCGCCATCGCTTCGGAACGGTTCCGGCGGCGATTATCAAGGAGACACGAAATGCCTTCCATCGGTCATGTCACGAAGCAGTCGAACGGCGGCTACAAGGGCAATCTGCGCACCTTGTCGATCCGCGCATCGATCGAGCTGGTACCCAACGCCCGCAAGGCGAACGACAGCCAGCCAGACTTTCGCGTCGAGAGCGAAGGGGTCGAGATCGGTGCCGCCTGGGTCCGCAAGAGCGAGACCTCGGGTAACGACTATGTCTCGATGTCGGTGGCGGCGCCCGAGTTCGGGCCGCGCCGCATCTACGCCAACCTCGGGCGCATGGCGGGCCAGGACGACGACGATGTCTTCGCCCTGATCTGGAATCCGAACGACTGAGCGGTCCGAACGCCCGCGCCGCCCTCCACCGGGCGGCGCGGGCCATTGGCCGAAAAAATCGTTCCGCAATTGTTTCGGGGGCCCGCCGACAAGCGCCAGTCCGGGTTCGGCGCAAAGCCGGTGAACGGACGGCGTCTACGGCATGCGAACACGCCAGGCGCGCGCCTTTTGCCCGATACGTTGCGCCCGTTGTCATGGGGCATTGGTAGGGTCGAAAAACGATAGGGGCGTTTTCGATCCTACCCGGCGCGCGCCGTTCAGCGCATCGCGGCGACCCGAGCGGCACCACGTCGCCGGGAAGCCACGGGACCGGACGGATGGACACCGACGACGACATCGAGCGCGCGCAACGGGCGCGGCAGGGCACTCCGTTCCTGAGCACGGGGCAGGCCGCCGCTTGGCTCGGCCTGTCGTTGCGCAACCTGCAGCGTCTGCGCACCAGCGGCCAAGGCCCGCTGTTCCGCTTCCACAGCAGTCGCATCCAATATCATATCGACGATCTCGAATCCTGGTCGCACGCCCGCTCGGCGCGCGGAATTCGCCATGATTAGGCGGTCCGACCACCGGGAAGGTGCGCCCCTGGTCGCATGGGGCGAGACGTTGCGCGCCGCCAAGGCGCGCCGCCGCACGCTGCGGCTGCGGGGCGCAGGGATCGCGCTCGGCACCATGGTTCTCGCTGGCACCATCGTATGGCCGCCAGTGCCGCGACTGGTCTGGAACGCGAGCGCGAGCGCACCGATCGGCCTCTACGCAGTCAGTCCGGACGCCGTGATCGCGCAGGGCGATATGGTCATTGCGCGTCTTCCGGCGGACATGCGGCGCCTTGCGTCGGCGCGGCGTTATCTCCCTGAAAACGTGCCGCTGGTGAAGCGGGTCGCGGCAATCGCAGGCGACGAGATCTGCGCGCTCGGACCGACCGTTTTTCGCGACGGGTGGCCCGTCGCCATCCGGAAGGTCGCCGACGCGCGGGGGCGTGCGATGCCGTGGTGGCAAGGGTGCCATGTGCTGCGCGGGCCCGAGACCTTCCTGCTCATGGACGCACGCGACTCGTTCGACGGCCGGTATACGGGGATCACATCCGGTGCCGATCTGGTCGGACGCGCGCAGCTGGTGTGGAAGCGGTGACGCGGCTGTCGGCGTTGATCGCCCGTGTCTCGCGTGCGCCCCGGCGCGCGTTCCCGGCAGTGCTCGTGCTAATCATGCTGGCGACACCCGCGCGCGCCGACGATGTCTGGCGCTGGCGGCCGTTCATTGCCGACGCGTCGGAGCGTTTCGGTATCCCGGTGCGCTGGATCGAGCGCGTGATGCGGGCGGAAAGCGGCGGGAAGCCGGTGCGCGGTGGGCTCCCCGTCCGCAGCCCTGCGGGCGCGATGGGCCTGATGCAATTGATGCCCGCGACCTGGTCCGACATGCGGCTGCGGCACGGCCTCGGCGACGATCCGGACGACCCGCGCGACAATATCCTTGCCGGAACCGCCTATCTTCGCGCGATGTACGATCGCTTCGGCTACCCCGGATTGTTCGGCGCCTATAACGCGGGACCGGCGCGTTACGCTGCGCATCTCGCAGGACATTCGCCTTTGCCGGGAGAGACGATCGCCTATCTGGCGACGGTTGCCGGTCCCTACGAGCGCGCGCCGTCTCCAGGCCGCATGGATCACGCTTCTCCCGCCGGAATGGCGACCGACCGCATGTTCGCACTGCGCAGTGCGCCTCCTGAAGCGTCCGGATTGTCCCGGGCCGCGCGCAACGGAAGCGGCCTGTTTGCGATCGTCCGCGATGGGCAATGAGCGGCCAAGGGCATGGCATGGCGGCGGTTCGCGCGGCGGCAGCGTGACAGGGCTCGTCTCGAAAGACCAAGCACGACGGGCGCCGTGCCGCCTGTGCAAGGCCGGCGGCCCCTCCAATTTTACCGGCGGGCCGGAGCCTGCTGCGCAGGCGAGTCTTCGCTTGTTTGCCGCCGGCAAAATCGGCTCCTCCGCCGCCGCTTCGCGGTGCCTGCGCTGCGCTCCGGCAGCCCTGACAGTCGTCCCGTCACCCGTCTTCGAATGAATGTTCGCGATGGTGCGAACGCAATTCGGAGATCGATGATGGCACAGGCAATGACAATCGGCGCAGGCGTGGACCGGGTGATGGCGGCGCTGGTTTCGGGGCTGGAGCGTGAGTTCGGGCGTGGTGCGGGAGCGGCGCTGGCGGAGCGGTTTCTCGAAGCCGAGGAGACCGATTTTTGCTGGGAAGCACGCATTTCGGAGCGGTGGCTCGGCAGCTACGCAGCGTGTGAAAACGGCTTCGCTTGGGACGAAGACGACGACGCAGGCACGGATCTCTTGCTCGATAGGGTGGCGATCTGCGGGCGGATCGATGGCCGGGATTTCGTCGCGACAATGATCGTCGATGGCGAGGGAAACGCACACGGAATGCTCGGAAAACGCGAATTCGTCAGCGCAAAAGCAGCGCGTTCGGCGTTCGCGGCGCAGCGATGACGCGCGAAATTCCTTGTCGATGGGGCGGCGCATCCGGTGCGTCGCCTCTTCCGGCATCCCGCATGGTCCCTGTTCGAAGGCCTATGTCCGATGGGGACGGTCCAGGCTGCGATGGCGAGGTCGGGGACGAAATGCAGCGGTGTGGGGGGCGAGAGAAGCGGAAAGGGAGGCGAGGGCAAGATAAAGGCAGTGTCTCCTGGACCCTGCTATCTGTTTGTCTGCACATCGTTTTTTCACGAGACGTGTGGAATGGTCGCGAGATACGCCGCGAAGAACGGCAATCCTTGTGAGCGGCGACGACGACTTCGAGCCGCATCTCGGAAAAATCCGCAGCCGCGGTGGCAGCAAGGCGCGGCGCTATGTCAGTCTCATTACCGCAGCGACGGTGCGTGCAGGACTGAACGTTGCGGGTGCGAGCGGACCCCGGTCGCGGCGCTTCGATGGCAGCCGGATCGGGCGTGGCGCGAGCTTCGGGCGGGTGCTTTCGAGCCGGAGCGCAACCTTGCGCCGCGCAACGGTCAAGACACGCCTCGTCCGACTGTCCGGAACGGCGCGTGCCGCGGCCGGCGCCCACCTGCGGTATTTGAAACGCGACGGCGTCACGCGCGAGGGCCAGCCGGGCCAGCTCTACGGACCCGAGACCGATGCCGTCGACGGCAAGGCGTTCATCGAAAAAAGCGGCGACGACCGGCACCAGTTCCGCATCATCGTATCGGCCGAGGACGGCGGCCAGTATGATGATCTGAAGCCGTTCACACGACGCCTGATGGCGCAGGTCGAGGCAGATCTTGGAACGAGGCTCGAGTGGGTGGCCGTCGATCATTTCAATACCGCTCACCCGCACACGCACATCATCTTGCGCGGGGTCGATGAGCGTGGCCGCAATCTCGTCATCGCGCGGGAATATATCGCGGAAGGATTTCGGGCCCGGGCGACCGAGCGTGCGACACTCGATCTGGGACCTCGAACACAGTTGGAGATTGAGGCTCGGCAGCGCATCGACGTCGGCGCATCGCGGATGACGGCCCTCGACCGCTCGCTGCTCCGGGATGCCGACACCGAGCGTGTTGTCTTTGCAGGTGCACCCGACCCGCATGCGGCTGCGCTTCGCGCGGGCCGATTGCGGACGCTTCAGTCGTTCGGTCTCGCCCGCGACGTCGGTCGAAATCGGTGGCAGCTCGCCGACGACCTTGAGGCGACCCTGCGGGCAATGGGCGAACGCGGCGATATCATCCGGACGTTGCAGCGCGAACTCACCGCGCGCCGACTTGATCGATCCAGCGACGGATCGACGATTTTTAATATCGAAAGCGACGGCACGCCGCTCGTCGGGCGTGTGATCGCGCGCGGCCTCGCCGACGAGCATCGCGACCGTCACTATCTTCTCGTCGATGCGGTCGACGGGAAAGCGCATTACGTCGACATCGGCCGCGGCGAGATGCTCGAACCCCTGGCCGACGGTGCGATCGTGCGCATCGCGCGTCGACCCGCGGCAATTCGCGATGCCGACCGGACGATCGTTGCGGTGGCTGCCGCAAACGGTGGACGCTATTCCTCCGACCTGCACCTCCGCCACGATCGGGCGGCGACGCAGGCCTTTGCGGACACGCACGTCCGTCGCCTCGAAGCCATCCGGCGCAGCGTCGGCCTCGAGCGCGACGCCGACGGCAGCTGGCGGATCGGGACCGATCATCTCGATAAGGTCGATGCCCATGAGGCGCGACAGCGTCGCGATCGTCCTGTAGCCATCGACATATTGTCGCCTGTTCCGGTCGAGAGTCTCACGCGTGCGGACGCCGCCACATGGCTCGACCGCGAACTTGCGTCCGAAACGCCGCAGGTGGTCCGCGACGCGGGGTTCGGTCGCGACCTGCGCAATGCGCTTGCGGTGCGTCGCCAGTGGCTGGTCGAGCAGAAGCTGATCGATCCCGCAGCGCGCGATGCCCGGCTTCGCGGCTCGGTCTTGGCTGCCCTTCAACGCCGCGAATTGATGCGGATCGCAGATGAACTCTCGCTGCAGCTGGGCAAGCCGTTCGCGCAGGTTTCCGGCGGTGACGATATTCGCGGCACGCTGACCCGGAAAATCGACGCGCTCGGCGGACAATATGCGGTTGTCGAAAAGTCGCGCGAATTCACGCTTGTCCCCTGGCGCCCCGTGCTGTCGCGGCATTTGGGAAAACAGGTGCAAGGAATAGTGCGTAAAGGCGGGATCGGCTGGACGATCGGGCGCAGCCGCGGTCCGGAAATTTCTTGACGAAACCGTGGTTGCGGCAGCGCGCTCGGTCGTGGCGCACGCACACGAATTTTGGGGGCCTGCAGAAGGGTGATCGCGGCACTCCTTGCCGGTTTCGCGGGCGAAAAAACCGGTGCGCTCGGTTGCAGCGGCGACGTTGAAAGACGCCGGGCGACCTTGTCATTCTTGTCGCCTTTTTTTGTGTCAAATTCGGGAGCAATGATCTAATAACGAGCGGGTCGTTCAGGCCCGTTCTTTCTCGGGATTAAACGCGCATGCACGCATCATTCAGCCGGTTCACAGTGACGCGGACAGCGGTGCTCGTGGTGATGGCGGGCGCGCTTGGGGCGTGCGTCATGAACGAGCGCTTGCAAACCCCGTTGTTGGTCGCGGGCAGCCGCGTTCTTCAGGTCTTCTGGGTCAATGCCTATCCGGATCCCAATGGTATCCAGATTCTCGGACGCGTGCGCCGGCAGGAATTCTATCTTGGCTCGATCCGGGGGCATCTCCACATCGAGGGCCGGTTCGCCGACAACAGCGCACCAGTGACGGTCGATACGCGCTGGAATGTCCTGCCGGCGCGGGGTGCGAAAACCGCAGCCTTTCAGGCGCTGCTGAAGACCGATCGTCCCACGGAAGTCGTACTCGTGCGGGTCGAGCATCGCCTGTATGACGACGACCGGGCACCAGCCACATAGGCGGGTCACCGACAGCCATGGGATAAAGACCAGATCGGGGCCCTGCAGCTGGATAGTCCGTCTGGTTCCAGCGCTGACGATCGGTCGCGCTAGCTTCGTTTTGGATAGGGGCGCCAGGGCCGCAACCGCGGCGTCATGGATAGCCCGAGTTTTTGTGCGCGGCCCCGAATTGCGTCGCTCGTCCGGCCGAGATCCGACGCGATGTCGCCGATCGATTTGCGCGCGCTCAGTTGATTGCGCAACCGCAGGTCGTCCTCGGGAGTCCAGAGCCGCGAAGGTTTCCCCGATCGGGCGCGGTGCTCAGGCGTGACCATGGGCAGCGCCACAGTCTTCGCCGAGCGCCTCGGTCTGAACGGTGGTGTGGCTGATGTCGAAACGCTCCTCGATCATCGTCGTCACCGCCCTGCGCACCCGATCCGAATTCGCGTCGGATGTAAGGCTCACGTGCACCGTACAACTCGTATCGTCATTGGACATCGACCAGACGTGGAGGTCGTGCACACCGGCGACCCCGGCAATGCCGGCAATCGCACTCCGGACGTCCCCGAGCGAAAGTCCGCCTGGAACGCCCTCGAGCAGGACGTTGGTCGTGTCGCGCAACAGGATCCATGTTCTCGGCAGAACCCACAGTCCGATTGCGACGGCGACGATCGGATCGATCCACGACCAGCCGGTGAACTTGATGACCAGGGCACCCGCGATAACGCCGATCGACCCGATCATGTCGGCCCAGACTTCCAGATACGCGCCCTTGACGTTGAAGCTGGCGTCCTTGCCTGCGGACAGCAACCGCATGGAAATCAGGTTTACCACAAGACCGATGGCGGCGACGATCAGCATCCCCCAGGACTGGACGGGTTCGGGATTGTTGAATCGCTTAATCGCCTCGACGAACACGTAAATTGCGATGGCGAAAAGCAGGATGGCGTTGAACGCTGCTGCCAGGATTTCGAACCGCCGATATCCGAAGGTGCGCCGGTCGTCGGCGGCACGCCGGCCAAGGTTTATGGCCATCAGCGCGATGATGAGCGCGGCGACGTCGGTCATCATATGCGCCGCGTCGGAAAGAAGGGCGAGGCTGTTGAAGACGAAACCGCCGATGACCTCGGCGACGAGATATGTCGATGTCAGCCCGAGCGCCCAGCCGAGCATTTTTACATTGGCGGTCTTCGTATGGTCATGGGCATGTCCGCCCGAAGCATGGTCGTGAGCTGCCATGGTCTCGATATCCTTAGTGCGTCATCGCGTGCGACACAGAACACACTTCGATGGAACATGCTGCCATATACTTCGTCGATGGCGAAGAACTGGATGGACAACGCCAACAACGCGACCTGCCAATGCGTCTTTGCTGCGATAGACCGAATAGTCGGGGGAGCAACGCCGGGAGCATGGCCATCGGCTTGCGCGAGAGGTGTGTCCCTACCGTCGCTCCGCTTCCGCGACCCCGGATTTTTGAGAATGGCCCGGTGCGACGGCTGCGAGATCCGAAGGGCTTGCCGTCGCTAAGCATGAACACTCATGCTCCGGGGCCGGGTCCCCGGTAACTGAATTCCGTTTGTAGCGGTCGTATCGGACCGCTGCGCCCGCCGAACGGCGCGCATGGCGTTATCCGCTGACCGAAGGGGCGCGCGGCTCACCTCGCTACCTGCGACTGGGTTTTGGTCGCTGCGTCGGAGCTCTGGCGCTTGGCCAGCCATGTGCGCATCTGGGCAAGCTCGCCCGTTTGGGTATCCACAATCTTCTTGGCGAGTTTGCGTGCCTCGGGATCCTGGCCATGCGCAAGCTGCGCGCGCGCCATGTCGATAGCGCTTTGATGCTGCGGGATCATCGCGATGATGAAGTCGGTGTCGATGTCTCCGGTATAGTCGAGCGCCATCCCCCGGTGGAGTTCTTGTGTTGCGTTGCGCGAGGCGGCGGTCGCTGCCCGCCGCTTGGCTTCGCGCTGGCTCGGGCTGGTGAAATTCTCCTCGCCTGAGCAGGCCGAGACCATCATCGTCAATGCCGCCGCCGCGATCAGTTTTCGCATGTGATTTTCCCGCTCTGCGTTCGCCGACCTGGACGAGTCCCTTGCGACGATCGTGCCGCGGAGATCATGCGAGGCAGCCATGCTGGAGAATGTTTCGTGCGATCCAGAGACTCAGCGTGGCGCCCGCGACACCTACCCCAATCAGAAGCGCGAGTTCGCTTCGTGCCGGGACGAGTTTGAGCCGCCACATGCGCCGCGCCGTCATGGCACCGCCGACGACCAGAAGCAGGGCGAAAGCGGCAAACCCGACGGCGACGAACGGGGTCACCATCTGCGTGACGCAGAACCCCAGCCGATGTCCGCGTCCCGCATCGCCCACGCCGAGATACGCAATCGGGACCGGAAGAAGGCTCGCGACAAAGATCGGCAAAGTTGCCCGGTCGAGCGTACGCTTGCGAGCGATCAACCGTGCTTGCCGCCGCTCCTCCAGCCGCAGGACGTCCGAGTGTTTCTGACGCGGCCTCCGGCTACGCGGCATGACGAACCTGCATGACGGTCATCCCAGCGCCTCTTCGATCAGGAGGAGGCCGAGAAAGCCAGCGAAGAACATTGCGCTGATGAGTGGAGAATCCGGCTTGGTGTGTGCCTCGACCAGCAATTCTTCGGTCACCAGATAAAGCAGCGCCATGAGGCCGAAGCTCAGGAATCCGGCGATGACGGGAGCCGAGAACGTCGCGACGGGAAGCGCCGCAAGCGCGCCGAGCGGCATGAACAGCGCAAGCCCGGCGATGACGAGGATGATCCGTAGCCGCGATGCAATCGTCTCACCGAGTTCGGTCGTGAGGACGACGCCCAGAAACAGGACTTCCAGCGTCAGCGCGAAGGTCAGGAGAATGCCCGCTTTTGCTCCGGCAACGAAAGCGAGACCGAGCACGAGTCCGTCGACAAAGATGTCGACGCCGATCGCCCCGAGAAGGACTGCCGGCCCGCGAAAGCGGGCTTCGACACTCTTGAGTGCCAGCATCAGCGCAACGCCGAGCGCGGCGCCGACGAACGTCGCAACAGGATCGGCCTGATGCATGACCTGCGGCAGGATCTCGGTCGCTGCCGCGGCGAACACGACGCCGGCAGCCAGATGCTGCATGGCGCTGATGAAAGCGTCGCCGGGGCGCCTGATGCTCGCGACCGCCGCGCCGAGAATCACCGCGATGGTCGGAATGACGGTGTAGCCTAGCGCAAGCGTCCCCCGCCCTACGATCACGACGGTCATTCGGCTTCGGCCGTGGCGGTTGGTTCGCGATATCCCAGCAATCGCAGGGCATTGATCACGACCAGCAGGGTCGATCCTTCATGCATTGCGACCGCCGGTCCGATCCCAAGACCGAGAATCGTTGCCGGCACGAGAATCGCGACGACGCCGAGGCTGACGAAGACATTCTGCCGGATAATGCCGCGTGTTTTGCGGCTCAGCCCGACGGCAAAAGGAAGATGCGCAAGGTCGTCTGCCATCAAGGCAACATCGGCCGTTTCCAGCGCGACGTCCGATCCGGCGGCACCCATGGCGATCCCGACGGTCGCGTTTGCCATGGCCGGTGCGTCATTGACACCGTCGCCGACCATCGCGACCATGTCCTCGCCCGCAAGCTCCTTGATCGCCGCGACCTTTTGCTCGGGCATCATGTCACCCCAGGCCTCGTCGAGACCGACCTCGCTTGCGATCGCCTGCGCCACGCGCTGATGATCGCCGGAGATCATGATCATGCGAGTGATGCCCATGTCGTGCAGGCGGCGGAGTGCCGCCTTGGCGGCTTTTCGCGGCGTGTCCATCAATCCGATCGCGCCGAGATCTTTCGACCCCTTGCGCACCACCATCGTCGTGCGCCCGTTGGCCCGCAGCGCAGCAATCGCCTTGGTGGTTCCTTCGGCGAGCGCGGGAATGCCGTCGGTGCCGAACATCTCGGCCTTGCCGATCCAGACTATCTCGCCGTCGATCGTTGCCGTGACGCCTTGACCGGTCAGGCTCTTGAGATCGCTCGCCACCGGAAGTTTGATGTCTCCGAGCCGCTCCCGGCCTTGTGTGACGATCGCTTGCGCGAGCGGGTGGTCACTCAGGCTTTCAACGGCAACGGCGATCGTCAGAAGCTCGCTCTCGTCAGCCGCGTCGATCGGCACGACATCGGTGATCTTCGGCTTTCCCTCGGTCAGCGTGCCGGTCTTGTCGAAGGCGATCGCTTTGAGCGAGCCAAGGTTTTCGAGCGGCGCGCCGCCCTTGATCAGCACCCCGCCACGCGCGGCACGCGCAACGCCCGACAGGACGGCGCTCGGGGTGGCGATCGCCAGAGCGCAGGGGCTCGCTGCAACCAGCACCGCCATCGCGCGGTAGAAGCTGTCGCGGAACGGCTCGTCCACGACGACCCAGGCGAACAGCAGGACGAACGACAAAGCGAGCACGGCGGGGACGAAGACGCGCTCGAACCGGTCAGTGAACCGCTGTGTCGGCGATTTCTGGGTCTCCGCCTCGCTGACCATCTTGACCACCTTGGCCAGCGCGGTTTCGTTCGATTTGCGGGTAACTTCGATATCGATGGCCGCACCACCATTGATCGTGCCCGCAAAGACGCGGCTCGCCGCGTCGACCATGTCGGGTTTGGCCCTTGCCGCGGCCGGGTTCGTGACAGCGATCTTGTCGACGGGGATGCTTTCTCCGGTCACGGGCGCCTGGTTGATCGCGCCAGATCCCAGAACGATGAAGCCGTCGGCGGGCAGGCGCTCATTGGGGCGTACGACAACCACGTCGCCCACCGACAATTGTTCGACCGGAATTTCGGTTGTCTCACCGTTACGTCGTACGCTTGCGGTGGCAGGCGCGAGTTCGGCGAGGGCTTCGATCGCGCGTTTCGCGCGCCCCATGGCATAATGTTCGAGCGCGTGGCCGAGGCTGAACAGGAAGAGCAGCAGCGCGCCCTCCGCCCATGCGCCCAGCGCCGCTGCACCCGCAGCCGCGACCAGCATCAGCGTGTCGATCTCGAATTTCTTCAGCCGAAGATTGTCGATGGCTTCACGCAGCGTGAAGAAACCACCGAACAGGTAGGCGGCGACGTAGAGCGCGGTCGGAATCCAGCCAGGCGCTGCGCCGACAAGCTTCTCGATCGCGAAACCGAGGCCCAAAACGGCGCCGCAGGCGAGCGCAAAAATCAGTTCGGTATTGGGGCCGAGGAAGTCAGCATGCGCATGATCATGACCGTCGCCCGGGCCGTGTTTCTCGGTGCCTGAGGCTGTCTTGGCGCCGTGAGAATGGCCGTGATGATCATGTTTATGGCCTTGGTCATGGTCATGCCCATGGTCCTTGTGCTTGGCATGGTCGTGGTCGTGGCGTGCTTGCTGAGGCGATGGGCCCGGACCTTCCTTCAGCCGGACTCTGGCCTTGGCCAACTCTTCCCTGAGCGCATCTTCCGACGTCGATCCGCGGTCGAACTCGATGCGGAGTGTCCCTACCGAATTGGCTTCGGCCTCGAGAACGCCCGGAATTTCCTTGAGCCGTGCACCGATCCTGCGCGCACGTCGCTGATGCGACATCCCGTCGATTTGCCAGGTAACATGGCCGAAGCGTTCGGAAATCGTGGCGCCTGCGGACCGCACGAGTTCGCGGATGCGGGGCAGGGGCAGAATGACCGGGTCATAGTGAATGCAGAGTTTCGCCGGTCCGCTCGGGGCGTCGAGATCGACATGCGCGCGCACGACGCCCGCCCGTGCGGCAAGGTCGTCGGTCAGGCGTTTCACGCAGGCGTCGGTTGCGTCCGGCACATTGGGCAGGACCACGGGAATATCGAGCTTGAGCACTTCCGTCATCGGTCGTCTCCTTGAATGAGCGGCAGGTGATAAGAGGGGTGCGAGGGCGCCTTTCCGGGCGCGTCCCGCTCGTCCGTCAAGTCGGACAATTGTCGCAGTTGTTCGAGCGCAACGACGCGCTCCAAATAAGCTTCCGCGATAGCGACATGAGCGGCGACTGCCGCGGTATGGATCGCAAGCTGCGCCAGGCCGAGCTGCTGTTCGGCGCGCTTTCGGAGGTACTCGATCTCCAGACGCGTCTGGATATGCAGCCAGACCTCGATGTCGTCGTTGGCGACAATTTCCTCTTCGGTCTTGCTCGTTACCAACGCCGTCGCGATCGCCTGCTTACGCCGGCGGCGGACGCCGGGCCGGGAGCGCCGCTTACGCTTTTGGTCGGGCCGGCCGCGGGCTGCCATCATACGCTCTCCTTGGACTGTCGCATCTCGCCGCGGGCATCGCGCAGGATTTCAATGCCACCCTTGATGGCGATCAGCGCCGTCGCGAAACCGACCAGCAGGTCGGGCCAGTTGCTGCCAAGCCAAAGGACAAGGACGCCGGCGACGAGAATGCCGCCGTTCGATATCGAATCATTCAGGCTGAAAATGGTCGCGGCCCGCAAATTGACGTCCGGCTTTTCGAGCCGTTGCAGCAGGCGCAGGCAGATGTAATTCACGACTCCGGCGACTGCCGCCATGATCATCATCATCGGGCCGACGGGTGTGCTTCCCTCCAAATAGCGGCGACCGACGTCGAGGATCACGCCGATCGCGAAGACGAGCAGCATGATACCAGAAACCATCGCCGCGCGCGTCTTCCATCGATCGCCGCGGGTCAGTGCAAGAAGACTGAGCGCGTAGACCATCGCGTCGGAAAGATTGTCGATGCCGTTCGCGATCAGCGCGCTGGAATCGGCGATGGCGCCCGCCGCAAGAAACGCAGCCGCGATCGCCGCATTGAGCACGAGCACGACCCACAATGTGCGTCGCTCGGGCGCCGTCGCGCTCATCAGCGCGACCGTCCGCGCGCCGGCGCGTAGCGTGCGATGGTCGTCGCGCGCCGGAGGAAAGCGGTGAGGCTCGCGTTGACGACCCCCAGATTGCTTTCCGCCTTTCCAAGGAGTGCTTTGGCGGCGATCCTTGAGAGCAATCCGCGACATCGCATCCAGTGGCGGATGCGCGTGCCGCGTCCGGATTTCGCCAGGTCGAACCCGTGCTCGATCTGCAGCAGCCCCCGCATGCCGATCTGCCAGCCGATCTCGTTCGGGCGTTGCAGGCGGGTCACACGCGCCTCGGTGTTGAGCGTCGGCAGCGGTCCAGGAGCCGCCCGGAAACTCAGCTTGAGCTTCGCGCCCATCTCGGCGGCGCCCACGAGCGAAAAGGCGGGGTGCCATTCGGCATAATTGTCGAAATCGGTAACGACGCGCCAGACCCGGCCGATCGGTGCGTCGCACAGCCGCGTGTTTTCGACCTGGAACATTCGCGCTGCCTTCAGCCGTCCGCGAACGCGCGGTCGGCGCCCCGGACCACTTCGACAGCCTCGAGTGTCATCAATCCAATGCCGCCCACGTCTGCCAACTGCGTGACGAAGCGCCGGAGGCGGTCCTCGCGATCGACGATTTCGATGACAACCGCGCGGTCGCTTTCAAGCACATGACGTTGATGCAGATGCGCCGAGCGGCCGAAGCCGATCAGGGCTTCGAGCACCGTTGCACCTGCGACCTTAGCCGCGCGGGCGCGCGAGGCGATCACTTCATAGACTTTGCGGTCGCCCACATAGGCGGCTTCATCCGTGTAGATGCGCAGCAATTTGATCGGTTCGTTCATGATAACCAACTCCCTAACTTATCTGCTCGATGGCCTTGTCGATGAGCCACAATACGATGGCGACGACGACGAAGACCGTCCAAGACCAGGCAATCCGGTGTGACCCGATCTCGAGGTCGGTGATACCGAATGGGCCACCATCCGCCTCGATGCTGGGATGCAGCACGTTGGCGAGGAGCAGTGACGTCATGGTACCGCCGGCCAGAGATCGGATCAGAGCCATCGGGCAATCTCCAATGGCCTCAGGTGGCGACGGCGTCGTGAGCGACGTCGTCCGGAACCGGCGTCTGCCGGGTACGCCGGCGCTCGACCGCTCCAAGAACGAGCTGCGCGATGGCCGGAAGAACGAGCAGCGTCAGAATGGTCGCTGCGATCAGGCCGCCGATAACGGTCGTCGCTAGCGGTTTCTGCACTTCCGCACCCGTACCCGTCGCGAGCGCCATCGGAACGAAGCCGATCGCCGGAACAAAGCCTGTCATGAGCACCGCCCGCATCTTCTCGGTCATCCCGGCGCGGATCGCGTCGGAGATAGGCACGCCGGCTTCGCTGTGTTCCCGGATGGCGGTCATCACCACCAGACCGTTCAACACCGCCACACCGGCCAGGCAGATGAAGCCCACCGCCGCCGATACCGAGAAGTTGATCCCGGTCAGCGCAAGGGTGAAGACACCGCCCGCAAGACCCAACGGAACGGCAAGGAACACCGCTGCCGCACGTCCGAAGCTGCCAAGTGCCATGTAAAGCAATCCGAAGATTGCCGCGAAGCACAGGGGAACCACGATCGACAACCGCTTCGATGCAGCCTGCAAGCTCTCGAACTGCCCGCCCCATTCGACATAATAGCCGGCCGGGAGCTTGACCTGCGCGAGCTTCGCCTGCGCCTCCTGGACGAATGACCCCGCATCGCGGCCTTCGAGATTGACCTGCACAACGACACGGCGCTTGCCGTTTTCGCGGCTGACCTGGTTCAACCCTTCGGTGAGCCGGATCTGTGCAACCTGTGCCAGCGGCACCTGACCGCGCGAGCGCCCGTCGACCGACGGCAGCAGCACGGGCAGTGTCCGGATCGCGTCCAGGTTGACCCGGGTGGTCTCTGGCACACGGACGGTCACGTCGAAGCGGCGGTCGCCTTCGTAGACGAGTCCGGATTCGCGCCCGCCCATGGCGGCCGCAATTGTGTCGGCGACCTCTTGGACCGTCAGGCCAAGCCGGGCGATTGCGGGGCGGTCGAGTTTGACGTCCAGCGTCGGCGCACCACCGACTTGGTCCGCCTTGACGCTGCCCGCGCCCGGGATCGTCTGCAGGATGCGGACCATCTCGTTCGCTGCCAGCGACATCTTGTCGAGGTCGTCGCCGTACATCTTGATGGCGACGTCGCCGCGAACGCCGGCGATCAGCTCGTTGAAGCGCAACTCGATCGGCTGGCTGACTTCGTACAGATTGCCGAGCTGGCCACCCGCTGCCTTTTCGATGCGCGCGACGACGTCGGCTTTGCTCGTCACGCCTGCCGGCCATTGGTCCTTGGGTTTCAGGATGACGAAACCGTCGGAGATGTTCGGGGGCATGGGATCGGTTGCGACTTCCGCCGTCCCGGTCTTCGAGAACATCAGCTCGACTTCGGGAAGCTTCTTGACGGCCTCCTCCACACGGCGCTGCATCGTCAGTGACTGTTCGAGGCTGACCGAGGGCACACGCGTCGAAGCGAGGGCCAGGTTCTTCTCGTCGAGCTGCGGAATGAACTCCGAGCCCAGCACGCCAAACGCCGGGATTGCCGCGAGAAAGAACGCCAGACCGCCGAGAACGAACGGCCATGGCTTGGCGATCGCCTTATCGAGCAGGGGAAGGTAGCGGTCCTTGGTCTTGCGGATCAGCCAGACTTCCTTTTCCGCCACGCGTCCGCGAATGAGCAGCGCGACGAGCGCGGGAACGAGCGTGATCGCGAGGATGAACGCCGCAACGAGCGCGAGCATGATGGTGATCGCCATCGGCGAGAAGGTCTTGCCTTCGACACCGGTGAACATCAGCAAAGGCGCGAACGCGAGCAGGATGATGGCCTGACCGAACACTGTCGGCTTGATCATCTCCTGGCTGGCCCGCATCGTCTCTTCGAGACGTTCGTTGAGCGAAAGCAGCCTGCCTTCGTGTTCCTGGCGATGTGCAAGTCTGGCCAGGCAGTTTTCGATGATGATGACCGCGCCGTCGACGATCAGACCGAAGTCGAGCGCGCCGAGGCTCATCAGATTGCCGGGGACACGAAACGCATTCATCCCCATCGCCATCATGAGGAACGAGAAGGGAATGACGAGGACGGCGATGACGGCAGCGCGCCAGTTGCCGAGCAGAATAAACAGCGAGGCGGCCACGAGCAACGCGCCTTCCGTCAGGTTTCGTTCGACAGTGCCGACCGTCGCGTTGACCAGCTTGGCACGGTCGAGAACGACATTCACCTGGACGCCGGGTGGAAGCGTTTTCGCAACCTGATCGAGCTTTGCCGAGACGCCATCGGCGACGACGCGGCTGTTTTCGCCGATCAGCATGAGCACGGTACCGATCACCGCTTCCTTGCCATCCAGACTTCCGGCGCCCGTCCGAAGATCGCCGCCGACCTTGACGTCGGCGATCTGCCCGACCGTGATCGGGACGCCGCCACGCGTAGCGGCGACGGCGTTGCGAATTTCGTCGACAGTGCGGACGCGGGAATCGACGCGGACGAGATAGGCTTCGCCGCCGCGATTATAATAATTTGCGCCGACTGCGAGATTGGCCTTTTCGAGTGCCTGTCCGAGTTCGGTGTATGAAATGCCGAAGCTGGCGAGACGGGTGGGGTCGGGCTCGACGACGAATGTCTTGGCGAAACCGCCGATCGAGTCGACACCGGCAACGCCACCGACCGCCTTCAGCTGCGGACTGACGATCCAGTCCTGCACGGTCCTTAGATAGCCGGCCTTGGAAATGGGGTCGCTGAGCTTCTCGCCTTCGGGGGTCAGATAGCTGCCGTCAGGCTGCCAGCCGGGCTGGCCCGCAACTTTCTTGGCGCCAACGCCGTCGGGATTGGCATAGCCGACCGTGTACATGACGACCTCGCCGAGACCGGTCGTGACCGGACCGACCTGCGGCTGGACGCCGTCCGGCAATTTGTCGGTCGCCTGCCGTAGCCGTTCGCCCACTTGCTGACGCGCGAAATAAAGGTCGGTCGAGTCCGAGAAGATGGCCGTGACCTGGCTGAAGCCGTTGCGCGAAACGGACCGTGTCGTCTCGAGGCCGGGAATACCGGCGAGCGAGATTTCGACGGGGTAGGTGACGAGCTTTTCGATCTCGACCGGCGAGAGCCGCGGATCAATCGTGTTGATCTGGACCTGTTTATTGGTGATATCAGGGACAGCATCGATCGGCAGCTTGATGAGCTGCCAGATGCCGAGCCCGGCAATGGCGATGAAGAGGAACAAGACCGTCCAGCGGGCGCGGACGGAGAGCGCCATGAGGCTAGCAATCATGGCTTATTCTCCCTCACCGGCGCCCTTGCCGAGCTCCGCTTTCAACAGGAACGCATTGCGCGTCGCGACCTGCTGACCCGTTTTCAGGCCGTTGAGCACTTCGACGCGGCCGGCACTCCGCTGGCCGACCGTGACGCGTTGCGCACGGAACCCGGTGTCGGTTTTCACGAACACGATATCGCGGCCTTCGAGCGTCTGGACCGCTTCTTCGGGCACGACGATCCCGTTCGAGATTTCGCCGCGGCTGGGTCGAAGTCTGACGCGCACCGCCAAACCGGGCTGCAGGCTGCCAGACAGGTCGAGTACCGCCGTCGCAGAGCGGGTATCGCCCTGAAGTCCTGGCGTTACGGCGCGAACCCGGGCTTCGAGCGTCTTTCCGTCGGGCAGCTCGATTACGGCGCGGTCGCCGGGGCTCAACCGTTGTGCATCGGAGGGGCCGACAGCGGCTTCGACCTGGATTTTCGACGGATCGGCAACGCGAAAGAGTTCGGTTTCCGGTTGAACGAATGCGCCGAGGCTAGCGTTCTCCGAGGTTACCCGCCCTGAAATCGGGCTGGCAACCACAACGCCGCGTCCGTCGCTCGTTACATTGGCGGCGCCGGCCGCCGCTTGAGCCCGGCGTGCTTCCGCCGCTGCAGCCGCAGCCTCGGCCTGGGCCTGTTCGAGATCGACCCGCGCCGAGACTCTCTGGCCGAACAGATATTGCTCGCGCGCCAGCGCCTTTTGCGCGAGCACCGCTTTCGCACCGGCGACGGACCGGTCCGCCGCGATTTGTGCCGCATCGCGGCTTTCGACGATCGCCAATGCTTCGCCTGCGCGAACGGGGTCGCCCAGGCGCTTCAGGAGTCGCGTAACCGCGCCGCCTGCCCGGGCCGTGACGATCGCCTCACCCGACGGCGCCGCCGTGATCAGCGCTTGCGAGACGATTTCGGCGCCAAGTCCGCCAGCGCGGATTGTTTCCGTAGCGATCCCGGCCTGGCTGATCGCCTGCGCGGATATCGTCAACGTCTCCGTCGGCACCTTGGCGGCTTCTTCCTTTGCCGCTGGCACTTCTGGGGTGGGGGCGCTGCTTGTGCACTTCGCGACGGTGAATCCGCCCAGCGCCGCGACGAGCGCCACGGCCGCTGCGCCGCCGAGCAAACGACGGTTTTGGGGCATATCCTCAGTGTTCATCGATTTTCTCCGGGAGCAGTGCTCGCAGGCGTCGTCAGCCGTTCGAGGCGGGCCTGGGCGTTATGATAGGCAGCCAGCGCATCGACATGCGCCTGCCGTGTCAGCGAGAGGGTACGTTCGGCGTCGAGCAGGGCAATCTGGTCGAATTTGCCCTGTGCCCAGCCGATGCGCGCGATGCGTGCGGCTTCCTGGGCAGCGGCGAGGCCGGGACCACCGGCCGCACGCGCCGTTGCGGCGGCATTGGCCACTTCGGTCTGTGCCTGCGTGATGGCCTGCTGCGTATCGATGACGGCAAGATTGCGCTGTGCGACCGCCTGTCGCTCTTCAGACCGCGACTGTGCAACCAGCGCGCTGCCGTTGTTGAAGACCGGAAACGGAATGGTGACGCCGAAGACAGCCGCAATGTCCTTCGTCGCTTCCAGTCGCCGTGCGCCGGCGCTGACAGTCACGTCGGGAACGCGGAGCGACTGCGCCACGCGGACCTGTGCCGTCGCCGATTTCACATCGGCCTGTGCCGCAGCCAGAGCGAGCGTGCCATCAACGTCGACGGGCTCGACCGGACCGTAACCTTGGACCCGGTCGAACCACGCGAAATCCAGCGGGCCGACGATCGGCTGCCCCGCGACGGTCGCCAGATTGAGGCGTGCCGCCTGGGCTTCCCGCGCCGCGTTATCGGCGGCGATCTGCGCATTGATCTGCAGCACTTCGGCACGCTGGCCCTCGATCGGACTGACCGCGCCGACCCTGATGCGGGCAGTCGCGATGCGCAGCGTGTTGGAGGCGATTCCTGCCTGCTCGCTCAGGACCTGCGCACGCCGTTCGGCGGCGACCGTGTCGACATAAAGCTGCGTGATACGAAGCCGCAGGTCTGCGCGTGCGATTTCGGCCTGGATCTCCGCCCGCGACAGGCGTGCGGTGGCGAGCGCAACGCGCGCTGGCCGCTTGCCGCCGAGTTCGAGCGGGACGCCGAGAGCGACTGTCGTTTCGGCACTCGACGTGCCGCGATAGGGACCGCTTCCGATAACGTTTTCGAATTGGCCCTGAATCTGCGGGTTGGGGCGCAGACCCGCAACGCGCCGCGCTGCTTGGGCGGCCTCGATGCCCGCCGCGGCGGAGGACAGCGCCGGTGCCGGGGGAGGCATGGTCTGTTGCGGAGACCGCACGGTGGGACGGTCGACGCCGACGGCTCGAATGACGTCGTCCAGGGTAAGAGCGCTGCCGTTGTGCAGCACGGGCGTGGACGCTGGCTCCGGCGCTATGCCGGTTTGCGCCGTCGCCGTGGTGGCGATCGACGCCGCGGCCAGCGCGGCCGCGATGATACGTTTCATGTGAGATAGCTCCTGACAAATCCTGTGGCTCCGCGCGCGGGCGGATCAGCGGAATGTCAGGCGATGGGGGGACGAAGCGCCGGGTCCGGTTCGGTCGAAATGATCGCGTCGACGACGCTGAAGACGAACGTCGCGGCCGAGAACGGTGTGAAGCTTGGGATGCCTTCGGTGCGCGGTTCGCTTAACTGATGGCTATGGCATCCGCCATGGTGATGCGGCGAGGCCTTGCCGAAATCGGAAGGGACCTGATCATTGTCGCCCGAGACATGATCCGAGCCCATGGTGTCGCTCAACTCGACACATTGTACCGGCTCCATAGCGTGCGCGACGGTGCCCCCAGCCAGGGAGAAAATGGCGAAAACCAACGCGAGCATGCAGAGAAATTGCCGCACGGGCGCGAAACCTCGCCCTCGCAGTCCTTTCTCCGTAACTCGCGACCGCATGATCATTTTTGCCGCAAAAAGCCTTTTGCCGATCCAGAATAGATTCGCCTATGCACCCTGAAGCCACTAGAGGGTCAAGCGATTTCGAAATGTTTCGCTTCGATTAGGATTACGGCTTTGCCTGCACTTCGGATCGGTGATTTGTCTCGTGCAACGGACACCAAAGTCGAGACGATCCGGTGGTATGAGAAGGCGGGTCTTCTTCCCCAGCCTGCACGAACCGGCGGCAACTACCGGATTTACGGCAGCAGCGAACTTGCTCAATTGCAATTTATTCGCCGGGCGCGCGATCTCGGCTTTTCGCTCGATCAGGTTCGAAAGCTTCTAAACCTTTCAGGCGACGCGCGGACGGGATGCGCGAGCGTTCACGACACCGCGCGCGATCACATCGAGGAAGTCGACAGGAAGATCGCGAGCCTGACCGCATTGCGTCAGGAACTTGCTCAGCTGAGCACCGCCTGCGCTGGCGGCGCGACGGCTAGCTGCGGTATTCTTGAAGCGCTTATTCCTGCGCAATAGACGACACCCATTCACTGACGGATTCCGTCGGTTTGCCTATGTCGTTTTGCGCGATAGTGCACCGCTTACGGCTCGAGCAGACGACGTGAAACTGCCAGGCGTCGGCGCTTCGCACAAGCTTCGTGTTTGAAATCACAATTGCCGTCGTCATCGAGCCGCTCTCAATCGTCCGTAGCGCTGCCGCAAGACTCAAGGACTGGTCGACCTTGCGCACGAGACGCGACGACCTTCCTTTCACCAAGCAGCGTCCGCGGGTCGATGATCCGGCCAGTCAGGCCCTACTTAGCGGTAGACTTGGGGCCAGCCCGGCCTAATTGGTCCGGCTTTGCGCATACTGACGAAACGGCTCAAGGGGGAAACGTAATGCGGATGTGTATCGCAGCAGTAGTCGCCGTGTTTGTTACGCTGCCGGCGGTTGCACAGAAACCCGCGTTCGATCCTCGAAGCTGGAAGGGCGCGCAGGCCGGCCCGCCAACGCAGGTCCTGACGATCGGGAGCACCCACCTCAGTCAGCTTGACCATGCGGTGACACCCGAGATGATGGCGCCGCTTCTGGAAAAGCTTGCCGCATTCAAGCCGGATATCATCACGCATGAGGGCATTTCCGGCGAACAGTGCGACCTTCTGAAGCGCTACGCCGCAAAATATCCGAACATGTTCGACACCTATTGCTGGCCGACTGATGACGCGGAGAAGTCCACGGGACTGACGGTCCCCGCGGCCATGGCGGAAATCGACAAAGTTATGGCGAATTGGCCTTCCAACCCGACAGCAGCCCAGCGTCGCCATTTGGCAGCGCTGTTCATTGCGGCCGGCGATCGCCCCTCGGCACGCGTGCAGTGGCGGCAGCTGCCCGCCAACGAGCGCCGCACCGGCGATGGTGTCGATGACGTTCTCCTGAAGATCCTCATACCCTCAGCGGCCAAGCCAAACGAAACTGACGTAATCGCTGTTACTCTTGCCGCGCGGCTTGGTCTTCAGCGCGTCTATGCCGTGGATGACCATACAGCAGACACTATTCAGGCTTTGGCTGGACCGGGTTTCGATCCTTACATGACGAACATGTGGAAGACCTCAAAGTCGGCCATCGTCGATAAGGACCGGCAGATGAGCGCGTCAATGCGCACTGGCGCCGAACTTCTCGACTATTATCGCTTCATAAATCAGCCGGCTTCGCAGCGTGACTATGTCACTACCGACTACCGGCGCGCGATGAGCGCGGCTTCGCCTGAAAATTACGGACGAGCCTACCTTGCCTGGTGGGAAGTGCGAAACCTCCGCATGACTGCGAACATTCGGACAGCCTTCGCCAATAAACCGGGCGGGCGCGTGCTCAACATCGTCGGATCGTCGCACAAGGCTTATTACGATGCCTATCTCGGCATGATGTCAGACGTTCAGCTTGTCGACGCTGAAGATGTTTTGAGATAGCGGGTGGCCGCCGCTGTTGCACAGCTTGGTTGCGTCGAGAGTGCTAATGTGAATGGTCGGCTACGCCTCCTTCGCAGCGACCAATATCGGCAGGCCGATCGAAACCAACAAACCTGGTGCTAGGTGTTCCAGCTCGAGGACGCCGCTGTGCAGGCGTGCGATGCCATTCACGATCGCGAGACCGAGACCGAGACCGGATGTGCTCCGCGCCTCGTCGAGCCGGCCAACCGGACGCAGCATGGCGTCGACGTCCTCGGGTTCGACGCCCGGTCCATCGTCGGTGACCACGATGCTTGCCATGTCGCCTCGGATACGCCCGGACGCAACGATAGCGGTGTGATGTCCTTGATAAACCGGCTATCGCCGCCGTCCGGAACCGCAGATGCAGCGCTTGCCGGACACCGGGAGAGTTGACGTGCTATTCCACACGATGGTCGGGTCTAATGATATTGAACGATCCAAGCGATTCTATAATGCGTTGCTCGGCACGCTTGGCGCGGACGAAGCGATGCTGAACATCGCAGGCAGTGGCCATACCCGCCTCTTCTATCGAAACGCGGGCGGCACGAACTTTATCGTGACGGAGCCGATCAACGACGAACCCGCGTCCGTCGCCAATGGCGGCACCGTTGCGTTCTCCTGCAATTCACCTGAGCAGGTTCAGGAATTTCACGATGTCGCCGTCGCAAACGGGGGAACGTCGATCGAGGACCTGCCTGGCCCGCGTGACTCGGCGATGGGCACAATCCATCTCGCCTATGTGCGCGATCCCGATGGCAACAAGCTTTGTGGAATCTACATTCCCGGATGAGCCCTGGTTGCCGACGACGGTAGCGTCGCTGGCAACGAATGGTCATGTTTGGGGTGACGGCTATGCGCTCCCATTCTCGCGTGGAGCGATGAACCGCCGCAACTGAAAAGCGGCCGTTGGGCCCGATCGTCGCGGAAATGTCCAATATCAATCGTCGCCGGCGTAGCGCTCAAAGCAAGCCGTCCGCCCACACGGCGAATGGCTTTTGCATCAATCGAATTCGACAAGCTCAGCTGAATAGCGCGGGCTTGTTGTCGCTACCAACATAGCGGGTAAATTCTTCGGTGTAGCGCTTCGTAAGGACAGCTTGGTCGGCTTCGCTTTGAGCAAGGTCAGCAAACCACGTCCCTTCCTCTTCATACATGTGCTGGGCTACTGCATCCCGGACGTGCGTAAGCTTGTCAGAATAATCCTCGCTCGCCGGATCGAGACCTTCCAGAAGGAACATTTCGGTCTTGGCCGTGGCCTGCTGCGTGTACGCCGTCGTCGCATGATGCTGGTGCCCGGTATCAACCATTGCCGGATACAGGACCGACTCTTCGGCGTTCGCGTGACCGGTGAGTAGTACGCCGAGCTCCTTGTGCGCAGCAGCTCGACCGGCGCTGTCAGTCGCTCCCAGCGCTTTAGCAAACAAGGCTTCCAGCTTCAGATGGTGGTCGAGGATCATGCCAACCCATTCCGCGCGCCCGGTAAGGCCGCGAAATTTTGCGCGGGCTTCAGCGCGATCTTCTTCGTTCGCCAGCGGCATCACCGCGGCGGCAACTTTATCGAGAATTGACATGGACTTACTCCTGGGTGTGTCCGTTGAACCGCCCGCGCCTGCTGACGTTCCTCTTGCGAGTCAGTCTCATGGCGCCCGAAGATTGAGGTCGCTTTCTACGCACGTCGTTCTTATATTATTCCGAGTGCTTGCGTGACTTCACCCCACGAAATTCCGATATCGTTGCCAACATCTTTAAATGGTGGTTGGCCGCGAGCGACCAATATCGCCTGATCGCCGAACGTCGCGGTCAGCGAGGCGACGATGTCGGAAAGTAGGTCCGCAAGCTCGGCAACGCTTGCTGAGCGCGCCGGCAAACACGCCTCGATGAAGGAGAAAACAAACACGCATCAGGTACGACCCACAGCGTCAGCTGGACGCACTTTCGCGAACCCACGACATCTCTGCTTGTGCACACAGCGCTGCAAAAGAACGAGCCGCCGGCCTTTCGACCGACGGCTCACTTATAAAGCAGATATATTAGCTCAGGCGAACTGAACAGTCGTCCGAACTTTTGAGCGGCGGCGCATCGCGTAACCGATCGAGCCGAAGCCGACGAGCATCATTGCCCAGGTCGTGGGCTCAGGCACAGCGGCGGCTACAGCCGAAATACGCAGCGTGCTCGATCCCGACACAATGCTGGTCAGGTTAAACGAACCGGTCTTGAACACGGGCATGGAATTGACGAGCGTGAAGAGATCGGGTCCGCCGAACTGCGTGAAGCCAAGCGGAGTCCCGCCGATGTTCAACTGCGCGAAGATATTGGTACCAAAGCCGATTTGCGCATTCTGCGTGGTGCCGCCGAAAACGCCCGCGACGCTGTTGTAGGAAATCTGATCGCCGAATGCCGTTGAGCTCTGTGTGGTGGGTGCGATCGCTGTATCGATCGTGAAGGTCGCGCTTCGCGATCCGGTCAGTTCGAACAGGAACGGTGCTGCCGAGGCCGGAACTGCAGCAAGGCACGACGCGACGCTGAGCGTCGCAAGAACAAGCGATTTGATTTTCATGATCTAAGTTACACCCAAGCCTTACTCTGGGTTCGAAAATCAAACCCAAGATCAGAGATGGTGAACAAAGCGATAAAGAGTCAAAGATTATATTTTTTCAGTGCCTTGCATCTTTTTTCTGTTTCAAGCGTGAATACGAAATTGTACCATTTATTGGGGATTCGTTATCTTTGATTTCAGATCGGACCTGAAACGAGTTCCGGGGAATAAAAGCCTACCACGCCAACTAAGCCACAGACTGGTTGCTTACGACATCGGTCAGCAGTCCATCAGCGAGCCATTGCCCAAGCCATGCGCCTCCCGTTTCAATTCCCGCCTCGTCGCCCATTTCGTCAATGAGAAGTACGCACAGTGCCGCAAAGGACAGGCCGTTACGCATGACCAGGATGGCCCGCTGCTCTGACGTACCCAGGACACGAAATCTGGAAACCTCGTCCTGACGCCAGACCAGCAATGCAGCGGGTGCAGATAGGTATTCGGCGGCCGGAGGCATGCTCTCGTTCACCAGCGCGGTCCAGATGGCTGGTGCATTTGTCGTTGAGCGCAGCATGTCGAGCGTCGGACTGAAACGAAAGACGGCTTCGTTCCAGTCGGTGTGCGCGAGCTGCTCCGCAGCGATCACTTCCGCATCCTGTCCGACAAAGGCCTCGGCGAGCGCCAGCTCCAGCTCGGCAAGCTCGGTCACATCCGGATCGTCCGGATAGCGTAGCGCGAGCGTCGCCGGAAAATCGCGCGGATAGGCATCAAGCGTCCAGCTGCTCGGCGGCACGCGTTCGACATGGTGAACCATGGCATCGTGAAACGCCTCGCCACCGATCCATTGCCGCGTGATGGCGAAACTGTCCTCGAGGCACGACGCGAGCTGCGATCGATAGTTATTCTGGTAGATTCCGAGGCCGGGCTGAGCGCTAGGGCCGAACATTCCTGCGTCTGACGCGCCTGTGCTCAACCACGCGCTGAATGCTTGTTGTGTCTGTGCGAGGGTCATGCCGCTAGCCGCTGCGCCGATTGACCGATCGCGCGGGCGTGGCCCAATTCGGAGAGCAGCTCGTGCAGTGGCGGGATCGCATCGTCGCGCTCGATCATCGTCGCGACTGGGCCGAGGTGCGGAAGGACATGCGCGTACAAGTCCCATACCGATGGTGGCACAGGCTGGTCGTGCGTATCGATCAGCATGGCCTCGCCTTGCGAATGGCCGGCGAGGTGTACCTGTCGCACGCGGTCGTGCGGCACACCGTCGAGATAGGCGATGGGATCGAAGCCGTGGTTCGTCGCGCTGACGAACACATTGTTGACGTCGAGCAGCAGTCCGCATCCGGTGCGTGCGCAAAGTGCGTCGAGGAACGCCCATTCACTCATCGTGTCATTGTCGAACGCAATATAGCTCGACGGGTTCTCGATCAGCATTTGCCGTCCCAATGCGTCCTGCGCCGTACTCACATTGGCGCAGACGACGTCGAGCGCTTCATCCGTGTAGGGTAGTGGCAGCAGGTCGTGCGAATTGAACCCGCCGAATTGCGTCCAACAGAGATGGTCCGACACGAACAGCGGTTCGATCTCGTCGACCAGTGCGCGTAGCCGTGCCAAGTAGGCGGTATCTACGCCGTCGGCCGATCCGACTGACATCGATACGCCGTGTAACGCCACGGGATAATTTTCGCGAACCTGGTGGAGGATGCGCTTGGGTCGTCCGCCGTCGACCATGAAGTTTTCCGAGATAACCTCGACGAAATCGACCGCGACACGCTGCTCGATAAACTCGAGATAATGCGGTTTGCGCAGGCCGAGTCCGAACCCGGCAAAGCTGGGAATTGTCATCGCACACCTCGGTAAAAGTCGGAGAATGCGGCCCGGCGGGTGGGCGTCATTGGGAGACCCGCCGGACCTAGGGCATTATTTCTCGGTCAGGCTGCCACCGGCGGCGGTGCACTTCTTGGCCGACATGACCTTGAATCCCATGCCCTTGCAGCTGTTCTGACCCTTGCAGTCGTTGTGCGCGGTCTTGCAGTCCGACGTGCCCTTGCAGGTGTTGATGCCATAGCAGTGGACGCCCGCAGCGCCCTTGGCGACGGCAGCAGTTGGAACGGCAGCGGCGCTAATGGCGATGAGTGCTGCGGAAGCGGCAATGCTGGTGCCGGTGCGAAGTGTGATCATGATCGTCTCCTGGAAATATGCCGGGTTGGCCTCTCCAGTTCGCAGGCGATGCCGCCTCGGTTACATCACCAGCGCAAAAGACGCGGGCCGACAAGCGCGCCGAAGCTCGCCGCGAGCAAGATGCCGAGTGTGTACCAGGTCAGCACGAAGATCGCCGACACTTCGGGGCAGTGGAGGCAGTAAACCGTCGCCGCAAACGCGCCCGCCGCAAGTCCTGCCGCCGCGCCCGCTGCGCGCAGCCGCGTGGGTGCAAGGCGACGGAATGACCACAGCAGCCCGATGAAGATCGGCATCGCAAGGCCCACGACCAGCCACGGGCATTTGCTCCAGCTACGGCCCAACCACATGGCGAGCCATTCGCTTGAGGGGGTATGGGCAAGCTCCATCACACCAACACCGGCAAGCAGGCTTACCGGGATTGCGATCAGCCAGAGTGCCCGCAGGCGCCCAGGGTCGGGTCGTGCAAGCCGCGCGGTCGCGTAGATGGCGATGGCGGACAGTGAGAGGGTGTACGTCCATTTCATCCAGAAGGCGAAGCTGTGCATCGCGATGCCGAGGTCCGGGCGCACCCCGAGCGAAGCCAGAACGAGCGTGGCTGAGACTAGAGCGCCGATCACAACGCCGATCGTCAATCGCCTTCCGACCGCGTGCCGTGGCACCGGCTTCACGTCGCTGGCGAGGGTGTCGATGAGTTGGTCGATCTTCATACGTCGCTGCCCCGGATACGTGCGGTCAGCGCTTTCAGCCCGCGGTGGATCGAGACTTTCACGTCGGATTCGCCATAGCCGCTTGCGGCCGCTGCCTCGGCGATGCTGTCGCCGTCGATCCGCGTCGCACGGATCATGCGGGCCTGTTTTGTGGGCAGGGTGTCGAGCAGGTCGTCAATATCCAGGCGAGCACCGCTGCTGCTCTCGAACCCTTCGACCATCAGTATCTGCTCGAGATCTTCGATGGGCGTCGTCACGCGCGAGCGCCGGAAATGATCGATCATCTTGTAACGCGCCACCGAAAACAGCCACGCCGTGAAGGGGCGCTCACGGTCGTAGGTGGAGCGGCGCGTGTGAACGGCAATCAGTGTCTCCTGCACGAGATCCTCGACATCATGGGAGGCGGTCATGCGCCGGTTGTAAAACGCCGACAGGATCGGGACGAGCGCGTGCAACAGGCAGCCATGGTCGGCAGAATTGCCGTCCAGCCCACCCAACATCCATGCCCGAAGCTGTTTCTCGTCCGCCCGCATTCATGCTCCTGTGACAGGGCATTCGTCGCCGCGGCGGCAATGGTTACACGCCAACGTCACGTACATCGCGATTTTATTTTGGCGCGCTATTTGTAACCACCCGGCCGTGGCCCGCGAACTCCTGTGCATGCCCGACCTGTGACCGGGCATCGCATTTTCAGGAGACCGACAATGACCAAGACCCATGCCACCCTCGCCGCTACGCTGGCCCTCACCATCGCGGCAACCGCAACCAGTGCGTCTGCCGCACCCCAGCCGATGGAGAAGTGCTACGGCGTTTCGCTCGCGGGCAAGAACGATTGCAAGGCGGGTGCCGGGACCAGTTGCGCCGGGACGTCGAAGGTCAGTTACCAAGGTAATGCTTGGAAGCTGGTCAAGGCCGGCACCTGCACGTCGATCAAAACGCCCAAGGGCTTCGGGTCGCTGATGCCCAAGGCGTAACCCGCAACTGATGCCACGTCGTGCGGCCGAACATGCCGCCCGGCGACCTCCACCCGGAGACCACCATGACACCCACATTGACGCGCGGACTAGCCGCAATGCGCCGACTCACAGCGCGTATACCCGACGACCTGTTGCTGCTCATCGACCGCCTCGCGATCGCGGCCATATTTTTCCAGTCGGGCCGGACCAAGGTCGATGGCGTCCTGCACATTACGGACGGAACCTACGAACTGTTCCGCACCGAATACGTTCTGCCGCTGGTGCCACCGGACATCGCCGCGCATGCAGCCACTTATTCGGAACACCTGTTTCCGATCCTGCTGGTGCTGGGCTTGTTGACCCGCCCTGCGGCCTTGGCGCTGCTTGGGATGACGACGGTCATCGAGTTATTTGTCTATCCCGACGCGTGGACCACGCATCTCGGCTGGGCGGGATTACTGCTGCCGCTGATCCTGAGAGGCGGCGGGCGCTGGTCGCTTGACGCGCTGCTCTTCAAGTCGAACATCGATGCTGGACCGAGGAACTCATGATGCGTCTCATTGCCTTGCTTCCCATTGGCATGTCCCTCATCGCGTCGGCCTCAGCCGCGCCGCCGGGCAGGCCGGTCGTCGTCGAACTGTTCCAGAGCCAAGGCTGCTCGTCCTGTCCGCCAGCCGATGCCGTTCTCAATGCGCTTGCCGATCGAACCGACGTGATCGCGCTCAACTTTGCGGTGACTTACTGGGATCAGCTTGGCTGGAAGGACACGTTTGCGCGGCGTGCGTACACGGCGCGCCAGTGGGACTACGCTCATGCGGGCGGTCGGGGGAATGTATCGACGCCTCAGATGATTGTCGATGGCCGCACCGCGATCGTCGGGAACCGGCAGGCGGAAGTCGATGGCTCCATTCGCGCGGGCGCGCATTAACGCTGCTGAGGTGCCGATCGCGGTCAACGGACCGACCATCTCGCTCCCGCAGACCCGGACCTCAAAACCGGCCACGCTCTGGCTCGTCCGTTATGACCCGCGGACAATCCAGGTCGCGATCCGCGCGGGCGAGAACGGCGGGCGAACCATCCCGCATCGTAACATCGTGCGCGATCTAGTCTCTCTCGGAACATGGAATGGCGAGGCGAAGTCGTTCAAGCTTCCGGCGGGCGTGCCCGGGCTGAAAAATGCACTGCTGCTTCAGGCAGGCCGCGGCGGCCCCATCGTTGCGGCGACACGCGCTTGAAACGTCTGGGTTCGGCTGCACTGCTTGTGAGCGCAGCGCTGGCGTTCAGACAACATCGGCGGCACGAGCGTTTGTTGCAATGGCAGGAACGATATGACGACGCGGGATGGTCTTTTGCAACCGGTACATACCCCAGAAGAAACGCAGCAACGAAAAAGCGTGTAAATTCCTTGCACCTTGCTTCGATCGCTGTGCTTGGGCTGTGCCACGTGCCGCCGCCGATCTTTAATTAATGGCCATCGCGGTTTCAGCATTCGTAATCATCCGTCACCGGCCAGCGTCTGTAATTGGGTTGCAGCTTTCAGTTCGTGATGCGCCCGCGTCACAGTGTTTTCCGCAACCGCACGATGTTGCTTGAAGCGGCAACCAGTCACCTATGTTCAGCCTTCTGAAATCTGGAGGGGGCAAGGCTGTCGCTTCAGAGGGTGATGGGACGCTGGCATGCAATTAAAGATAATTGGTTTTTTGGCGGTTATGATGGTGTCCACCATGGCCCAAGCGATGACCGTAACCGAGTTTCTAGCCAAAACCGACGCAGTCGAAGCAAAAGGCATGAAGGCGCTGTTTTCGTCGGATGTGACGCTACTCAAGACGGAGTTTGCCGCCGCCGCCAAGGCCTGGCGAAATCAGGCACATCGACCCAATGCATGTCCGCCAACTGGTCCGTTAAAGACTAATTCCGATGATATCCTGGCGTTGTTGCGGGCAGTCCCTTCAGCGCAGCGGGCAGGAACCAGCGTCACCGCGGCAATCGTTGCAGGCTTAAACCGACGATACCCGTGCGCCTGACAGAGCAGTAGCTTAATATTGATCTATGCGTTGTTTTGAGATCAAGGCCACTCGCCAGTTAGCCCAGCTCGGTGTCGTGTGAAAAATACTGCGAAATGACGCAAAGGTGGTTTTCATCGATTCCGAATTCAGCCTGCATTCTTGTCGCCACAGGCGCGGGGTTGGGGTCTAGGATCGTGATGCGGGGCATCGTCTTTCTGCGCGCGAACGCACGCTTAAAGAGCTTTTCGCTCTGAACGTCCGTCTGTGGGAAGGAGTAGCCGATGATCATGATTTCGTCGGCAGAAGTCAGCGCCTCCTCTGCCTGCGACCAGAGATCCGCGAAGAGCTTACCATAAAAATCATAGCTCTTGTTTTTGACCGGGGGAATAATCAGCGGCATCGAGGTCAGCCCATCCTGCGGAGCGCTGCCGCTCGGAATCCAAGAGGGCGTGAATCGCACGATTTTCCTTCCCTCTGGCGCTGGCCGACCGGTGAAAGGAAGATTGGGCGGATAGTAACCGTAGGAATAGGGGGCATAATCACCAATGTATCTCCCCTTAAAGCAGGCGTAGGGGCCGCTCGCCTGTTCGAATACGGCGAAGGCGGCCGGGTCAACGTCCTGGCCCGGTACGATTTTGCCTTTGCCGTCCGTAAGCGAAAATGCGGTAAGCCAGTTTGTCGAACCATGGAGTTTAATTAGCCGGTTTCCCCTGCGTTCACCGGTCGACCTGGGTTCGCGCCATCCATCGTCGAATAAGGTCTGCGGCGCGATCCCGTACCCCCAGTCCGGGCGCCAGCAGGTGCGTTCGCAAAGCGTTCGATCGAGAAGAGTATCCCAATTGAAGGTTATTATAACGTCATCTTCGGCGAGACCGTCTATCAGCCGCATATGCGCCTTAGACGGGGGGCCGTTTTGGATATCGTTTAAGACAGCGGCGAAAAGAAACAGCAGCTCGTTGTATGCCTTATAGGGAGTCATCGCTGCTACGAGGCCCTGTTCGTGGAGAAGCCGATCGCGATCGGCTTCTATCTGCGAATGCAGTTCCTCGATATCTACGCCGGACCGCAGGTAAGCGTAGGCATCCTGATTGCCGAGAAAATCCTCAACGTAATTGACAAGCGATCCGATCAGGACCCAGGGATTGGCTGATAGGTCCAGGCCATCGTAGGTCTCGAAAAAATCGCGCGCGATCGGCATTCGTTGGCCGCTAGGGCTATCCCCGTAACTTTTTGAAGCGCCGGCACCCAAAACGAAAACCCGCATGATGTCCTCCCGTCCGACGCCTGTCAGTTGCGGGGATTCACGGCAAGCCGGTTTCATGTCCGCGATAGGGTCAGAGGCGGCTGCTGAGGCTTGTCGCTTAGCCGTCGGCGGCATCCGGCCGTCTCGGCGGTTGCGTCGAGCTTCCAGGCTTTATGGCAGCCAAACGACGACGCCATTCGTGCTTGCTGATCGTCCGCTGCTGAGCTTAGCTAAGGCAATGCCCGCAAATCCAACGCAAGATGAGATCATGGCCGCTGTCGAGGCCTCCGGCTATCTCATGGAGCAAGAGGTCGCGACTCAGTTGGAACGTCGCGGCTTTAACGTACAGACGAACGTCGCCTTCGAGGACGTCGACGAAGGAAAATCCCGCGAGATCGACGTAACGGCGATCAAACGAAGCGCGATGAATGAGGAGGCCAAGCTCATCGGGATCATCGAGCTGTTGGTCGAGTGCAAGAATTCCTCAAATCCGTTCGTGTTCATCGCCCGACCGAAGAACGAGGGCGATCGGCACCGGCATCCTCAGGAATTCGCTTTTCCCTTTGAATACAAGATGACCAAGCCTCTGGATGCTCGTCGCAGCACCTATCGTGAGCGCCCGGCGTTCGATCACCTCGGCTTCGATCAGGTTTTCGATGCGCATGTCCGGCCATGGAAGGCGGTCCAATTCTGCCGGATCGACCGAAGCGGGAAAGGGTGGCACGCCAACCATGGCGGCCTTTACGACGCGATTTTCTATCCCATGGCGAAGGCGCTGAATGCGCGGCGGAAGGAAATGCCAAAGGTAAGGCAGCCGGACGACTGGCGATACATCTGGCTCTTCTTCCCTCTCGTCGTCACCTCGGGCGATCTTTTCCTCATCGATTCGAGCGTCGACGCGCCGCGTCCCGAACCGGTCGATCACGTGTCATTTCAGCGAGAACTCAAATCGGGGAAAATGTCGGGAAATTTCATGGTGACGTTCGTCCGCCAGCGCGCGCTGGAATCCCTCATGGCAGCGGTTGTCGACCCGCTCGCCTCGCTCTCGGCCGACCTTATCGAGCAGCGCTCCGATTTTGTAAAGACGACGGAATTGCCATGGGAAGATTAGGGAACACGGCGTCTCCTTCAGGTGACGAAGTGTGCTGGACGCTCGTGTTCTGATCTCGAAACAGGGCGCCTCCGCGCCTTGAAACCTAGCTGCGCTTGCTCATGGCTTCCATGATCTTCGCGATCTTCTCGACCGACTTGCGGGTCATGTCGAGATAGGCGACTTCCTTCTCGTTGCCGTAGTCGCCGGGCGACCATTCCTGCACGATCATGCCGTCGCGCCGCGGCACTGTATAGACGTTCTGGGAATCATAGCTGATTGCATAGTCCACCTCCGGCTGCGGGATGAGTCGGGCCGTCTGACCGCGCACAGGGACGAGACTGTTGTCGCCGAGAAGCGCTTTTGCGGCATAGCCGGTCGAATGGATGATTGTCCGTTCGGGAAGATCCTGAAACTGCCGGGGACTTTCAAATTCCCGGATGACGACGTCGCCGCCACGCTCCAGAAACTCCTGCAACAGGGCGTGCGCGTGCGCCGGAATGTTGAACATCATGGTGTTCATGCGTCGAACATAATCCACGGGGAATGGGTGCTGGTCCCTGGTCAGGGTCTGAAACCCCGACATCAGATCGGGCGTGTACTCGTCCTCGAGATGCGGATACTCGGGCTCGTTCGGATAGGGCGCGTGCGTGTAGAGTGATGCGCCGCTTGCAAAGGGCGTGTCGGACATCTTGTAGGTGTCGATCCATTCGACCGGGTTGCCCGGTAGGCCCAGCATCGAATTGTACTGGAAATACGAGTATCTCGCCATCTCCTCCCAGAGTTTCCGGAAAGCGGGCGTTGCGTGTTCCAGGCTGACGATGCGCGCGCTCGGCGACCAGACGCCAGTAGCACGGAACGAGCGGACGTTAGGGATCATGTCCTTGGTGTAGATGCGAACCTTGAACCCCGAACGTTGCGCCACGAGCGCGGTCGTCAGGCCGATCGCCCCGGCGCCGATCACCGCGATTTCGCGTGCGCCGGTGGTTTTTGCAAGCATCGTGGCCTGACGTCCGGAACCCCAGCTGAGCGACCAGCCGCTGCCGCCATGGCCGTAATTGTGCACGATCGCCTTCTTGCCGACATGCTCGATCTCGATGCGGGGACCTTGAGGCCGAAACGGACGGAGACAGGATTCCAGTGAAATCACACGGTCCATGGACGCGCGGATCGGCATCAATGGACCACGCTTTCCGATCCGGGGTCCCGGGGTGGTGGACGGATCGGTCGGAAGCAGGCCGGCGCCGGCCGCCTGCGCGGTCGAGGACGCTACCGAGGCCGCGGCGAGTGCAGTACCGCCATTTTTGAGAAAGGTGCGCCGCGCGACGTTTGCATTGTTCGAAGAGCGATTCATGTCATGACCCCTTGCACGAGCTGCTATCGGGCCATCACGATATGCGCCTATTTCGGCATTTAGGACCGAAGCCGCGTAGGCAAATCGGGAAATATGCCGCTGGCACCGGGCGCACGACAGATCGTGTTCAGAAATGGCCGGCGTGGACATTTCACGCTTCGAACCGAAAAGGGCGCGAATTCAGTTGCCGTGCTTTTGCTTCACTTTTCGGGGCGCGCTTGGGGGAGCGCGCCCATGGCGTGTTACTCATCGCGGGTGTTTGCGTTGAGGTCCCGGTGCGCGAGAATCAGCCGACAGCCGTGACCGGAGGCCTCACCTGATGTGGCCGCCCGGTCCCGAAATCACTGGCTGCACGAGTTTGCCCGGTGTTCAGAGGCGGTAGATCGCAAAGACCTTGGTGACATGTTCGCGACTGTCCCACGCTGTCTGTGACCCGGCTTCGACGAGAACCAGGCTACCCTCGGCGAACTTTTGCGTCCGACCATCCTGGTCGGTCAGCGTCACGGAGCCTTGATTGATCAGCATGATCTCGTGATGGCCGTAGTGAAACCCTTTGCGCTGATATGCGGTCGAGTCCCATGTTCCGCACACGAACTTGCCATCGTCGACGCGGTAGTCGTTGAAGTTGCGGCACTCCGGTGCGGGGCCTAGCAGAACGTCGGCAGCTGGCTTTGCTGATGGCTCAAGCGCCGGATCGTGGCTGATCCGCGTGATCGGGCGACCGCCCGCCTTGCTTTGCCCATAGCGGAGCGAAACAGCGAGCACGTCGTCGTTCGCGCGCCACGTGAAGCTAGTCCCATGGGGAATGACAGCGGCGTCGTCGGCGTCGAGATCGTAGCCGGCGCCGAAGCCCGTTAAGCTAAGGCGGCCCTTGAGTACGATGATGAATTCGTCATGCGGCATCGTCGCGTCGCCGCCGCTGCCAGCGCTGAGGAACAGGGCGCTGGCAGGACCATCTTTGCCCGCGACGGGAAGCGCGAGACGGTTCGAGATGAAATCGCCTCCCTCTCGAGCGCCATTGCGAAGTGATGGTTCAGCGACCGCAGCAAACGCGCGCAGGTCGACGAAGGACGGCGCGCGATCGCGGTCCAAGGCGTTCGGAAGGGTTTTTTCGAGAAGGGACATGTCTTATCTTTCGAAGAACGGATCAGCTGGCCGGCGGCTCGAACAGATCCTTGTAGAAGCCGGTTGTCTGGAGCTTGATCGTCACCGGCGCGTCACTGCCGTTGCGCCAGTACCACCCGTGGATGCCGTCATAGGCTGCGGTAAAGGAGCCCTGCGCTGCGCTCAGGTCCTTTTGCTTCCAGTAGGTCGTGAACTCGCCATCCTTGGCCGGGCCGCGCTCGCCATGCATATCCATACGTACGGGTCCCGTCGCGGACCAGTGAAACACGAACCGGTCGCCCCGCACCATGTGCGCCTTGATTTCGACACCGCTGTGGGGCGCAAGAGTGAGCGTCTTCTCGTCCGTGCGCCACGGGGTTATGGTCTCGATAGTCTCTTTCAGCTGCGGACCGATCTGCACGGCAGCCGCCAATTGTGGTGCTGCGGCCGGGGTTTCGGGTTCCTCGCTTTCGGCGACGCGGGCCATGCGGGTGAGGCCGAGTGCCCTGCCGATACCGGTCGGGTCGATCGCCCATTCGGCGGGAAGAACGAACAGCGTGAGGATCGCCGCTGCCGCAACAGCGGCGCCAAGCGTCGCACGTGCGAGCGCGCGGGGCGATGCCTGATACGGAAGGCTAGGATCGCGGGCGGCGGAAGTGGTCATAGCGCTTTCTCCGAAAAGAAGCCGGCGATCTGGTAGCCGGTGAGGACCATGCCAGCGCACATGATGATTGCATTGGCGACGACGACGTTGCGGTTGAAGCTCGCGCTCCGGCGCCACAGCGTCATGAGGATGAGGATGAAACTCAGCGCTATGACCTGTCCTGTCTCGACGCCGACGTTGAAGCTGATGAGGTTGGCGAGGAGGCCATCGCGAGACGTGATCAGATCCTGAACCTTGGTGGCGAGTCCGAAGCCGTGGAAGAAGCCGAAAATTAGCACCGCGGCTTTCTGATTGGGCTGGAAGCCGAGCACGGTTGGAAAGGCACCGAGGTTGTCGAGCGCCTTGTAGACCACCGACAGGCCGATGATCGCATCGATGACGAAGGGGTTGGCGTGCAGGTTGAACATCACGCCGATTAGAAGCGTCGTGCTGTGTCCGATCGCGAATAGCGTCACATACGTCCAGACATCCCTCAGGCGATAAAGAAAGAAGATGACGCCGAACAGGAAGAGGAGGTGATCATATCCGGTCACCATGTGCTTGGCGCCCAGATAGATATAGGGAATGATGTTCACGCCCGGATTGGCGCGAATGAAAGCCTTGTCGCCTTCGGCAACGCCATGCGCCATGGCGTCACCTGCAAAGATCGTCATGAGCAGCACGGCGACGAGCATCGCACCGGCACGGACGGGAAAACGAAGCTTGGGCATCATGATCCTCGGGCATGGAGAGGGCGGTCGCGACGAGCATGCTGGATCACCGATCGGGCTGCTCGCCCGACCCTGACCCGAAAAGCTTGTCTACCAGACGAATTGATAGTGCTTGTTATCGTCGCGGAGACTTTTGCTCGGCGTGCCGCCCGGCAAAGCGGGCAGAGAGGCCGATACGGTGCCCAGTTATTTTATGATGAAGGTGGTGCCATAGCGCGCGCCCGTGGCCTTGTTGGCAACGAACACAGCCACATTTGCGCCCTTCGACAGCTTCAGACCCTTGGCGAAGAACTGGTTTCCTTTGCCAGGCACGAGCGCGACTTCGGTTTTCTTGCCGCCGGAAGCGATGCTGAGCTTCGCGGTCATACCCGCGGCGTTGACGGGATCATCCTCGTCGACGACGTAAAGGGAGACGCCGGCAGGAGTGCTCGCCAGTTCGAACAAGGTCTCGCCGTTCATCGAGACCACGCCGCCGTGCTGCGGCTTGGTCAGGCCGTGCGACGATGCGGGGGTGGTCAGGCTGAACGCCGCGACGGCCGCCAAGAGAAAGGGTGTCTTCTTCATGATAGCGCGCTCCGCGATGTGAATTACTCAGGGCGATGGGGCAGGACGAAAGACAGCGTCGATGTGTGCTCGATCTGCTTGTAAAGCTTCGGCTGATCGCTGGGGCCGTCGAAAACCGCGCGGATCACGTTGATACCTTGGTTTCGGACGGGCATCGTGACGGTTCCGTTGGCTGACGTCATCACTTCCTGAGCATCGGGATCGTTCACCATATCGTTGATCATGCGAACGTTGGCTTGCGGTTTGCCGTTGTACAATACTTTGTACCGCATCGGCGCGCCGAGCTTGTCGGGGATCGGTCCGTCCGGCACGATCTGCAGCGCCAGAGTCGGAAGCGCTGGAATGGGCTTGCTGAGAGGTCCCTGGATGCTGAGCGCATATTTGATATTCTTGGTCGAGACCGTCGCGTTGGGCATTTCCTGAAGGGTCTTTTTCTCGAACTCGCCGTCGCCTACACGCGACCAGATGCCGTAGGGCATGATAGCGGCAACCAGGGTCGGTTGCGCGTCGGTGTCGATGAGAACAATGGCGCCAGCGACCCGCGGCGTAACCTTGATCGGCTTGTAGTCAGCGTCATAGGCGGTCACGCTTTCAACCTGCGGGAGCCGCTTGACCATATCGAGGTCGTCGGCGCCAATGCCATAGATTAGGGCAAGTTGCTTGGCCCGCTGGGCGAACCAGATGCCGTGAGCATTGGCCGCGAACGGCGCTGCGACGGTGGCGGCAACTGCGAGAACGAGTGTCGGTAGCTTCGATCGCATGCGTTTACTCCATCAACGACCGGACTTGCCCGGCATTTCGGTAATAAGCAGCCTATGACGCGCTCTCGGCGTTTTCTATCGCGTTACCGCGCCCGGCGGCAGATTTGCGCGTATTCGAGGCCGCTACGGAATCTGCCGCCGAACCGGCTGGCGCGCGTGCGTACGGTCAAGAGACAGGGTCGAGCGCAAACTTGTCGGCAAGACTCTGCGCCACGGCGTCGTTGACGATCTCGCCCTTGTGAATGTTGAGCCCGGCGCGAAATCCCGCATCGGCATCCAGCGCCGCAAGACCATGGTCCGCAAGCGCGAGCACATAGGGCAGCGTCGCGTTGTTGAGCGCCTGGCTAGACGTCTGGGGCACCGCGCCGGGCATGTTCGCGACGCAATAATGGATAATGTCGTCGACCACGTAGGTCGGGTCGTCGTGCGTTGTCGGCCGCGATGTCTCGAAGCATCCGCCCTGGTCAATCGCAACGTCGACTAGCACGGCATTGCGTTTCATGAGACCCAGCATTTCGCGCGAAACGAGCTTCGGCGCGGATTCGCCCGGGATTAGTACGGCACCGATCACCGCGTCAGCCGATGCGATCTCCTGTTCGATCGCCTCCAGCGTGGAAAGCCGCGTCCGGACCCGTCCGCCGAAAAGATCGTCGAGCTGGCGCAACCGGGGAAGCGAGGCATCGATGATCGTAACTTCGGCGCCCATGCCGACCGCGATCCGGGCGGCATGCGTCCCGACAACGCCGCCACCGATCACGACAACGCGAGCAGCTGAAACGCCGGGGACTCCACCCAAGAGGATTCCGGAGCCACCGGCGTGACGGCGCAACGCCGCGCCGGCCGCTTCGATCGACAGCCGGCCAGCAACTTCGCTCATCGGCGCGAGCAGCGGCAGGCTGCCTCGCCGGTCGACGATGGTTTCATAGGCTATGGCCGAGCAACCTGAGCGCATCAGGCCGCGGGCCTGTTCGGGGTCGGGCGCTAGATGGAGATAGGTGAAGAGGATCTGGTCCGGGCGAAGCATCGGCCATTCCGACGGTTGCGGCTCTTTCACTTTCACGATCATCTCGGCGTCGCGAAAGACCTGCGCGGCCGACGCGGCGATGCTTGCGCCGGCCCGCACATAGGCGTCGTCGTCCATCCCGATCCCCGCGCCGGCATCGCGTTCAACGAGGACGCTGTGCCCGGCGGCAACGAGTTCGCGGACAGATCCCGGCGTCAGGCCGACCCGATACTCATGAACCTTGATCTCTTTGGGGACTCCGACGCGCATGCGAACCTCCGGATTGACGATAAGATCCACCCTATCGGGCACGCTTCGGCAGATGCAGTCGAAAGACGGTTTGAATGGGCCAGCGCCACCCGTTTATTTCCGTGTGATCGGAATCATCGTGCGCAGCCTGGAAAAGGCCACCGATCCTGCATGGCATGCATCGTTATCCGCCAGTGCGCCTGGTGCACCGCGTCGAGATCGGCGACGGCGTACTTCGAATGTTCGCGGGTTTCAGGTGCGGGCCAGAAGCGTCTCGGCCAGCGCGACGTGCAGCCTGATGCCGGTCCCGATGACATCGTCGTTGAAATCATAGAGCGGACTGTGGAGCGGCGTCGAGCGATCGGCACATCCTTGCCCAAGCCATAGATAGGCGCCCTTGCACGCCTGCAGCATAAACGCGAAATCTTCCGACGTGAACGCCGGTTCGGGTGCCTCGACGGCCGTCGCGACCGTCGCCGCTACTTCCAGCGCCTCGGCAGCTGCCTCGGGGTCGTTGATCGTCGCGGGATAATAGCGATCGTAACCGACCCGGCACGACACCGAAAACGACCGGGCTACACCGTCGGCAATTTCGTTGATACGTGCTTCGATCCGGTCCTGCACGTCCGCGTCGAACGTGCGGACCGTCCCCACGATGCTTGCACGGTCGGGCATCACATTGTGCGCATGACCGCCGTGAATCTGCGTGACGCTCAGCACCGCCGAAGCCATGGCGGGGATGTCGCGCGCAATGATCGTGTTGAGCTGACCGACCAGGGCCGACGCGGCGAGCAATGCGTCCGGGGTGTTATGCGGGATCGCGGCGTGGCCGCCCTTGCCGGTCACGATGATCTCGAACTTGTCTGCCGCGCCCATGATCGGCCCGCTTCGCGTCGCCACGGTACCGGCGGGCAGGTCGGGCCAATTGTGGAGTGCAAAGACGCGGTCGCACGGAAAACGCTCGAACAACCCTTCGCGAACCATGGCGCGTGCGCCGCCCAGACCCTCTTCGGCGGGCTGGAAGAAGAAATTGACGGTGCCGTCGAACCGCCGGCTGCGCGCGAGGTGTTGGGCGGCGCCCAGCAACATGGCGACATGACCGTCGTGGCCGCATCCGTGAAATACGCCATCGGTTTGGCTGGCGTAGGGAAGAGCGGTGCCTTCCTGGATCGAAAGCGCATCCATGTCGGCGCGCAGGCCGATGGCCCGCCCAGAGTCGCCATTTCTCAAGACGCCCACGACGCCCGTCTTCCCGACGCCCTCATGCACCTCGAGACCCAGTTCCCGAAGGCTCTGCGCAATGCGCGACGCAGTCCGGTGCTCGGCGAACCCAAGCTCGGGATGGGCATGGATGTCGCGGCGGAAGTCCACGAGCGGCGCCAGCAGATCGTCAATCTCGATCATGATCGTGCTCCCATTGCGCGTACTTCAGGCTTTGGAGCCGTTGCATCGGCGCTCAATGTTGATCTCCGAACAATTTCTGGATCGGATAATGGTGCTTGATGAAGGGCGACTTGATCACGACGTAGCTGAAATATTTCTCGATCCCGTAATCGCCCTCGAGCATGCCTTCGATAATCGACTGGTAATGGCTGACGCCGCGCGTCACGAACTTGAGAAGATAGTCGTAGCCTCCGCTGACGAGGTGGCACTCGACGATCTCGTCGATCTTCCTGATCTTGGACTCGAACCGCGAAAAATCGCCCGACCGGTGTTCGGTGAGGGTAACCTCGGTGAAAACCGTAAGCATTTCGCCGAGCTTGTTGAGATTGATCTGCGCGCTGTAGCCGTCGATGAACCCGGACTTCTCAAGACGCTTGACGCGTGTCAGGCAGGGGCTGGGCGATAGACCGACAGCGTCGGCAAGCTCCACGTTGGTGATGCGGCCCGATTGCTGCAGCTGCGCCAGTATCTTGAGATCGATTCTGTCGAGCTTGAGGCCGAGGGTCATGACTGGCGTTTCCCTTTTTCCTCAGCGCACCGCTTGTCGAATGTCCGACTCTTCCAGGAGACTGTCTAGTACCCGTTTGATGCGGTCGAAGATCATGTCCATCTCTTCCTCGGAGCAGCTGAGCGCCGGTGCCAGTCCGATGATATTATCCGCAAACGCGCGATAGATGACGCCGCTTTCGTAACCGCGCCGGAACAGCCGATCGGCGAGCTTCAGCGAGGGATCGAAGGCAGCCTTCGTCCGCTTGTCGGAAACAAGCTCGATCGCGCCGAGCATGCCGCGCCCACGCGTGTCGCCGACGAGCGGATGTTCCGCGATGCCCGCAAGTCCGGCAGCGAAGCGCTGTCCGACCTTTTGCCCGTTGGCGAGAATGCCGCCTTCCTCGTAAAGCCGAAGCACCTCCAAGCCGACAGCCGCGCTGACAGGGTGACCGGAGTAGGTGAGCCCATGGCCGATCGGCAGCTCTGGGGCCGCGCCATCGGCGATCCCTTTATACACCTTGTCCGACATCAGGAGGGCGCCCATCGGGACATAGCCTGCGGTCAGGCCCTTGGCGAGCGTCATAAGGTCCGGACTAACCCCTTCGGCGTCGCACGCGAACAACGGCCCGGTGCGGCCGAAGCCGGTTATGACCTCGTCTGCCACGAACAGAATGTCGAGCGCGGTGCAGGTGTCGCGCATCGCTTTCAGCCATCCGACCGGCGGCACAATGACACCGCCGGAGCCTTGGATCGGTTCGCAGAAAAATGCTGCGACGTTGTCGGCACCGAGCTCGGCGACTTTCGCCTGCAGCTGGGCGACCGAAGCGGCGATCAGTGCCGCATCATCTGCCGCGTCGCTCCGATAGGCATAAGGCGACGGAATATGGTGCTGCCACCGGAGCGGGAGGTCGAAGTTTCTGTGGAAATTGCCAAGCGCCGTCAGGCCCGAGCCCGTCGAGCTCGAGCCATGATAGCCGCGCTCGAGTGCGATGAACTGCTTCTTGGTCGGACGGCGGACAGCGTTCCAATAGTGAACGATATAGCGGATCGCGCTGTCGACCGCGTCCGATCCTCCGAGCGTGAAGAACACATGGTCGAGACCTTCCGGGGACAGCGAGGTCAGCCGGTCGGCGAGGCGGATCGCAGGCTCGTTCCCGAAGTGGAAATAGCCAGTGGCATAGGGAAGGCGGCGCATCTGCTCCGCCGCGACCTCGACGATGCTTTCCTGCCCATAGCCGACGTTGACGCACCACAGGCCTGCAAAAGCGTCGAGGACACGATTTCCGTCGATGTCGGTCAGCCACATCCCGCTGCTGCTCTGGAGGACGGTCGCTCCGGTCGCCTCATGGCCGCGAAACGACGTTACCGGATGTATCAGGTGATCCCGATCGATTTCCAGCAGGGAGCGGTTGCTTTGGGCCATGTGCGCGCGGCTCGTGTGGTTGATGACCGCCCGACGCTAGGGGAGACGGCGGGAAGGAAAGCGCCGATATTGGCCGCCTCGCCGAACCGAGGCCGTGATTCCATTCGCGATGCGGCATAATATGCCGAGCGGCGCGGTCCGGTTTCTGCGGTATCAGCGCAGTGCGTCAGCCACCGCCTTGCCGCACGTCTCGGTATTGGCTGTGCCCTGCAGGTCCGCCGTACGTCGCTCGGGGTCCGCCAGGACCGTCTCGATCGCGCGCATCACCGCCGCCCCAGCGTCGAATTCGCCGAAATGCTCGAGCATCATTGCGGCCGACCATATCTGGCCGATCGGATTGGCGATGCCTTTGCCCGCGATGTCCGGCGCCGAGCCATGCACCGGTTCGAACAGCGAGGGAGCTGTGCGATCGGGGTTTATGTTGGCCGACGGCGCGACGCCGATGGTCCCGGTACAGGCAGGACCCAAGTCCGACAGGATGTCGCCGAACAGGTTGGACGCGACGACCACGTCGAAGCGATCGGGGTTCATCACAAACTGTGCCGCGAGGATGTCGATATGGTATTTGTCGACGCGGACGTCGGGATAGGATCGAGCCATCTCTTCGACCCTTTCGTCCCAATAGGGCATGGTGATCGCGATGCCGTTGGACTTGGTCGCCGACGTCAGATGCCTGGCATCACGGCTTTGCGCCAGATCGAAGGCAAAACGCAGGATGCGATCGACGCCATGGCGTGTCATTACAGTTTCCTGGATAACGACTTCGCGATCGGTGCCAGGGAACATGCGGCCGCCGACCGAGCTGTACTCGCCTTCGGTATTTTCGCGGACGATCCACATGTCGATGCTGCCGGGGCCACGACCGGCGAGCGGGGAGACGACGCCGGGCATCAGCCGTGCGGGCCGCAGGTTGACATACTGGTCATATTCGCGCCGGAACTGGAGGAGCGAGCCCCACAGCGAGACATGGTCGGGAACCGTATCAGGCCAGCCAACCGCGCCGAAAAAGATTGCGTCCGGGTTACCGATCCTGGCCTTCCAGTCGTCGGGCATCATCTTTCCGTGCCGGGCGTAATAGTCGCAGCACGCAAAGTCGTGCCACTGCTGATGGATCGAGAAGCCGTAGAGCGAGGCCGCCTTTTCGAGGACGCGGATGCCCTCCGGCATGACTTCGGTGCCGATCCCGTCGCCCGGGATGACGGAAACTGTGTAGGTGCGGGTCATGCGGTTCCCTCAGAGTTTCAGGCCGCCGATGTGGAAGGCCTTCGATTCCAGATATTCCTCGAGGCCGTCCCGGCCACCTTCACGGCCAAGGCCCGACATCTTCACGCCGCCGAAGGGCGCCATTTCCATCGCAATCGAGCCGGTATTGAGGGCGACCATCCCGGCTTCGAGCCGTTCGGCGACCCGGAAGGCCCGGTGGATATTCTCCGTGAAGAAATAGCTCGCGAGCCCGAACTCGGTGGCGTTGGCCATCGCGATGGCTTCGTCTTCGTGCGCGAACCGGAAGAGCGGGGCGACGGGACCAAAGGTCTCTTCCCCGGCAAGGAGCATCGACGGGCTCGCGCCGGAGAGAATGACGGGCGTCACGAAACGATCGTCCGACATCGTGCTTTCGGCATGCGCGAAGATTGTCGCGCCTTGGCTCAGCGCATCGTCGACATGCGCCTTGACCTTTTCGACGGCCGCGCCGTTTATCAGCGGTCCGATGGTGACGCCTTCGCGGTCGCCGGGACCGACACGCAAAGCCGATACTGCCTTGGCGAGTTTTTGCGCAAAGGCATCGTAAATACCGTCCTGGACGAGGATACGGTTCGCGCAGACGCAGGTCTGCCCGGCGTTGCGAAACTTGCTCGCCATCGTGCTCGCCACGGCGATATCGAGATCGGCATCGTCGAAAACGATCAGCGGCGCATTGCCGCCAAGTTCCATGCCGGTCTTCTTCACCGTATCGGCGCACTGCCGCAGGAGCAGGCTGCCGACGCGCGTCGAGCCGGTGAACGACAGGTGGCGCACGGTGCGGCTGGCGGTCAATGTCGCGCCGATGGCCTCGGGTCGACCGGTCACGATATTGATCGTGCCGGGCGGAAAGCCTGCCATTTCGGCAAGCCGGGCGAGGGCCAGCGCGACGAACGGCGTAAAGTCCGAGGGCTTGACCACGACGGGACACCCGGCGGCGAGCGCGGGCGCACACTTGCGGGTGATCATCGCCGCGGGGAAGTTCCACGGCGTGATCGCGGCCGACACGCCGACCGGTTGCTTCAGGACGAAGATGCGACGGTTTGTTTCTGGAGCCAGAACGTCATGGCCGGACGCCCGGCGGCCTTCTTCGGCAAACCATTTTATGAAGGTGGCGGCGTAGCGGATCTCGCCTTCCGCTTCGGCAAGAGGCTTGCCCTGCTCGGCGGTCATGATGCGGCCGAGATCGGACACATTTTCCAGAACCAGCGCGTGCCATCGCTCGAGGATCGCCCCACGTTCGGTTGCCGTCCTGGCGCGCCATGCGCCGAAGGCGCCATCGGCGGCCGCGATTGCCTCCGCCGTCTCGTCTGCGCCGCAATCGGGGACGGTACCGAGCGCCGCGCCGGTCGCCGGGTTCTCGACGGCGATCGTCGCTCCCGAACGGGCGCCGACCCACGCGCCGCCGATAAAGGCGGATGAGCGAAACAGTCCTGGGTCTTTCAACGTGTCGATCATGGACTGTCCCTCAGCCGAGTGCCTGGTTGATGAGAGCGAAGGCGCGAGCCTGTCTTCCCCGATCGGGTAGAGCGCCGCGGCACATCCTGGTTACGCGTCCGACGCAGGGGAGGCCGAGTTCATCCAGCCAAGTCGACAAGCCGCTGTCTTCGGGAACGTCCAGACGGCAGAACATGCCGACGTTCGAGCCGAGCCAATGCGTGACGAGCGTCTTTGCCCCGCCGATGTCCGGTGCGACCACCGGCCCGATCGCGTACCCGCGTCCAAAGCGGCGGAACAAGGCATAGCCGGCTTGCGTGTCGTTGCGGTTGAGCACCACGCCTTGGGCCGCGTCGTAAAGATAGTCGATCACCTTCGAGCGGTTCATTCCCGTCGCATGCCGATCGAGTTGCGCGATATCCGCGACCTCGCCGACCTTCATCGGCGCGATCCGCTCGTCGGCCATGAGTTCGACGATCGGAACAGCGAACGCCGCGCCCTGGTGCTGGTAGACAGAGCCGATCGTCTCGAACCCGAGGCTTCGATAGAGGTCGAGGCCTTCGTCGGTGGCATTCAGAAGAAGCGAACGACCTTCGAGGGTGCCGACCGCCTGTTCCATCAGGCGGCGGCCGATGCCCATGCCCTGGACCGCGCTCGAGACGATGACCATACCGATGGTGGCGAAATCGTCGCCGAAGCGCCACCACATCGCGGTTCCGACGATCTTGCCGTCGCTCTCGGCGACCACGCCCTCGCCAAGGTCTAGAAGGCGCGCCCAGTCCTTTTCGCGGTGGGGCCATTTTTGCTCGCGCGACAGACCATGTGCCGAGGGCAGGTCCTCGGGCGTCATCTGGCGTATTTGCACGTCCTTCTTCAACCTCGTTGCCATCTGTTCGTCCTCCGAAGGGCCGAGTCCGCCTTCGTGTAAAAATGAGTCTGCAGCGGGACAGTAAAGACCGGTTTCTGGAATTAGGTGCTGCCTTCCAGAATTATTCGGAACAAAATGGCGGACCGTCTGGCGTTGAAAGCCCAAAACGCGGCCCGCTTTTCGTACCGTGCGGCCGGAATTTGCATCGGAGCGTGGCATGAACAGTTTTGATCCCGATCTGGTCAAGATCCAGGCAGCTAACAATTTCGTGGGCGGCGTCCGCATGCGCGGCCAAGGCGATCCGATCGAGGTGCAGCGACCGTCCGACGCGCACAGTTACGGAGCGCTGGACAGCGCGAGCGCGGCACAGGTCGATGCGGCGGTCGAGGACGCGTGGCGGGCCTACAAGACCAGCGGATGGGCGGCGACGGACCCGCGTGCGCGGATGAAGGTCATCCGCCGCTGGGCCGATCTGATCGATGCCGATGCAGCGCACCTCGCTCCGCTCGAAGCTGTCGGCTCGACGCGGACCATCGGTGAAGTCCTGGCGTGGGATCTGAGTTACACGGCGGAATGCCTTCGCTTCTTCGCCGAGTTTGCGGACAAGGAAGGGGGCGATGTCATGGCGACGACGCCCGACAAGATCGGTTTGACGATCACCGAGCCCTATGGTGTCGTTGCGGCGATCGCACCGTGGAACCTGCCGCTCGTCATGGCGGCCTGGAAGATCGCGCCGGCGATCGCGGCGGGGAACTCGGTGGTGCTGAAGCCGTCAGAACTCACTCCGTTCAGCGTCGTGCGCCTTGCCGAGCTCGCGATCGAAGCCGGATTGCCCGCTGGAGTCTTCAACGTGGTGCAAGGCGACGGACGACTGGTGGGCGATCCATTATGCCGGCATGCGCGCGTTTCGAAGGTGAGCTTCACCGGATCGACCGCGACAGGAATAGCGATCATGCGCGCCTGCGCGGAGACAGGGCCGAAGCCGGTGACGCTCGAGCTCGGCGGCAAGAGTCCGCAGATCGTATTCTCGGACGCAAAGGATCTCGGGCAGACGGCGGCACTCGTCGCACGCGCCATTACTCTCAACGCGGGACAGGTGTGCGTCGCGGGGTCGCGTTTGCTGGTTCAGGACAAGGTCGCCGACGCCTTCGTTGCCCGGATCGTGGAAGCGTTTGACGCGCACAAGCTTGGACCGACCTGGGCCGACGACACCACGATGGGACCGATCTTGTCCGAACGGCAACTCGGCCAGATCGACGGTATTGTTTCGCGCGCCGTTGCATCCGGCGCTCAGGCTGTAACGGGCGGTGGCCGCGCGCCAGCACCGCAGGACGGCAGCTATTATCTCCCCACGCTTCTGACCGGTGCCGGACAGGATTCCGAGGTCGTGCAGGGAGAGATCTTCGGCCCCGTGCTCACGGTCCAGACTTTTAGCGACGAGGAGGAAGCCTATGCGCTCGCCAACGACAGCCGCTATGGCTTGGCGGCAGGCGTTCACACCGGCGACCTCAACAAGGCGCTTCGCGCAACGCGTGCGCTGGAAGCCGGGACCGTCTGGGTAAACCGCTACGGCAGAAGCAACGATTTCATGATCCCCACCGGCGGTTTCAAGCAATCCGGAATCGGGAAAGATTTGGGGCGCGAAGCCTATCGGGCAAATCTGAAGAGCAAGGCCGCTCTGATCCAGCTTTGAGGGCTTGGGGAGGCCCGGGACATCGCGGAAAGCACGTTCCGGGCGCCCTTCGTCCGGCGACGGCCGGGATGCGCTTCGGGCGCGCCGCTCTCAGTGGAAGCGGTCGAGGCGATAATGCGACAGGTCGATGTCGGTCGTCCCTGTTGCGATCAATTCCGCAATCGTCTCGCCAACGCCGGGTCCGATCTGAAATCCAGCGCCGGAAAACCCGAATGCGTAGTAGAGTCCGCTGACGGCGCTGCTCGGTCCAAGCACCGGCTGTTCGTCGGGCGTATAACTCTCGATGCCGCTCCAGGTCCGGATGATGTTCAGTTTCGCAACCGCTGGAATAAGCCGCTGCAATTGCTGCCACTGGCCGATGCTGTGCGCAGGATCGATGTAGACCCGGCGTTCGTCCGGGTACGTCCGGTTTTGCCAGCTGCCGCCGATTACGAGATTGCCGCGCTCGACCTGCCGGAAGTAGACCGATTCCAGAGTGTCGGATGTCGAAACGCCAATCGATGGGCCGATCGCATAGGGCAGTGGTTCGGTCACGCACATGTTGGGACCCCGCGACGTCAAAGCGATGCTTTCGCCGAATCCTTCGACGAACGCCTTCGCCCAAGCCCCTGCCGTGACCAGCAAGACCGGCGCACGGAATTCGCGTCCGTCGTCCGCGACGACACGAAAATCGATCCCATCCTTGCGCGCTTGTGCAACGTTGCAATTTTCGTGCACGATCGCGCCTCTGCGCACCGCTGCGCGCGCGAGGGCCGGGCCGACGAGTCTCGGATTGGCATGACCGCATTTTGACGACAGGCTGCCGAGCATCACTTCCGACCCGATCCAGGGAAAGCGATCGCGCAGCGCATTACCAGAGAGCAGTTCTAGGTCGAGGTCGTGGTGCGCGGCGTTGGCGGCGTAAGCTTCCATGCGTTCGGCCGTTTCGGGCCGGTCGCGGTAGCAGATGCGCATATGGCCCCGTTCGAGATACTCGATGTCCGTGCCGAGCAGTTCGCGCGCGTTCCGCCATGTCGTCATCGCGCGGTTGGCGAGGGCAAGCTGGTAAAGCGGACGACCTTGGCGCCGGACGTTGCCGAAGTTGGTGCCGCTCGCCTGCCGTCCCACGAGATCGCTTTCGAGCAACGTCACGGACAGCCCGTACCGGCGCAGGTAGAAGGCCGAGGCGCACCCCATGATTCCGCCACCGATGATCAGGACGTCGGATTGCGCGCGGGTGGTCATGCTGGGGTGCCCGCCGAACCGGCGGCGATGGGTTTGACGGGCGCAGCGCCGCGCAGGCGTCCGACCGTCTCGATCGGCACTCTCGCTTCGGCGGCGATGACCTCGGCGGCGGCAAGACCGCAATAGCGGCCCTGACACCGGCCCATGCCGACCCGGCTGAATGCCTTTGCCCGATTAGCCTCGTGCGCGCCGGTTTCGTTCACGATCGCGCGGAGTTCGCCAGCGGTGATACTTTCGCAGCGACAGAGAATGGCGTCGTCGGGCAGCGCCGCCGCCTGCGCAATCGGCCAGGGGAACGCCTTCGTCAGACCCTTTGCGAACTTGGCGTAGCGCGAAATCGCCTTGCGGAGGCGCGCCTGCTCTTGGCCATCGGTGGCCAATCCGAGATCGCCAAGTGCCGTCAGCGCTGCCAGGCGGCCGCTCGCCTCGGCGGAGCGCGCGCCGAGAATCTGCGCCCCGTCGCCGCCCAGGTACACGCCCTTGGCCGAGGTCCGCCCGCCCGCATCGCGTCTCGGAATCCATTGGCGGCTGGTGGCGTCGAACGCGAAGTCGCAGCGTGCGAGGTCGGCGAGCTGTGTTTCGGGCCGGAGATGGTATCCCATGCCGATCGCGTCGCAGGCAAAGTGCAGGGTACGTCCGCCGGGCGCGCGCGCGGTCACGCCGCGAACGCCATCTTCGCGGTCGCCGAGGATTTCCACGGGCTCGATGCCGTGGTGCACCGCGACGCCCGCCTTCTTGAGCGCGAGCGTCAGCGCGAGCCCGTCCCACAAGATGCCCGGCTGGGCGAGAAGCCACGGCAGGGCGGCGATGCGTTTCGAAAACGGGGCTGTATCGAGAACAGCCACGACCTTTGCGCCCGCTTTCACATATTGCGCGGCGACCAGATACAAGAGCGGTCCGGCGCCAAGGAACACGATCTCGCGGCCAATTGCGCAGGCTTGCGCTTTCAAGGCGATTTGCGCCGCGCCCAAGCTGTAGGCGCCCGCGTGGTGCCAACCTTTCACCGGCATCAGCCGGTCGGTCGCGCCTGTGCAGAGGATCAGGGCGTCGAACGGGATCGCTTCGTGCCGGCCGTCGGGGCCCAGGGTCCAGATTGTGTCGTCAAAGATATGCCAGACGAGCGTTTCGGGGCGGTAGTCGACCTGCGGAATGATGGCATCGAACGTCGCATGCACGCCACGCGCGCGCGCTGCTTCCGAGCCGTAGAGCGTGGCGTAGTTCCGGACGAACCCATCGGGCTGACGCCGGTAGATCTGGCCGCCCGCGCGGAGTGCCTCGTCGATGATGACGGGCCGTATGCCTGCCGCGACGAGCGCCTCGGCCGCCCTGACGCCCGCTGGACCCGCGCCGACGACGATTATACGCGGTTCGCCCACGTCGCCTCCGGCTCGGTTGTCACGATGTTGAGACCATCGGCCACCGGCGTGGAACAGGCGCGGATCTTGGTCCCTTCGTCCGTCCATACCCAGCAGTCCTGGCAGGCGGCCATCAGGCAAAAGCCAGCGCGTGTTCCGTCGCCGAATTCGGATTGACGCAGGCGTCTGCCGTTGGTCAGCATCGCGACGAGCAATGTATCGCCGGCGAGCGCATCGATGGCACGGCCATCAACATGAAAGCGCACCTGCGCACGCTCCGTCTCGGCAAGGCGGACGAAGCGCGCGGTCATGCGGGCTCCCTGAGCCCCTTGCCCTGATGAGCGGCGAGCGCTGCCTCGTCGCGGTGGCAGAGGATGTCATTTCCCGACGACAGCCGATGGCGCGGCGGGAAGACCGTGTCGCACGCACCGGCGAGCCTCATCCCGCAGCGCGGCAGGAAGCGGCACAAGTCCGGGGACAGGCTGTCGGCCACCGGCGGCAGATCGCCGACTATACCGCGGGCCTGCAACCAGCCCTGCTCCATCTTGGGGACCGACGAGATCAGCAAGTCGGTATAGGGGTGGTATGGTGGCTCGCCGAACGCCGTGCGCGGGCCGCGATCGACCACGTCGCCCAGATACAGCACCATGATATCGTCGCAGATCGACCGCACCGTGGAAATATCGTGGCTGATAAACATCATGGCGATGCCGAGCTCGCGGCGAAGTTCTGCGAGAAGATCGAGAATTGCCGCTGCGACGACGGTGTCGAGAGCGGATGTGACCTCGTCGCACAGGATAAGGTCGGGTCCGGCGGCGAGTGCGCGGGCGAGGTTGACGCGTTGCTTTTGCCCACCGGACAGATCGGTGCAGCGCCGGTCGGCCGTCGCGCGCGGCAAATGGATACGGTCGAGCAGTTCGGCGATTTTCGCATCGGCCTCCTTGCCCTTGATGCCGTGGTAAAAGGCGAGCGGCCGCTTCAGGATCTGGCCGACACTATGCGAGGGGTTGAGGGCGACATCGGCGTTCTGGAAAACGATCTGCACCCGGCGGAACTGGTCGCGTGAGCGCCCTTCGAGGCCGGGCCGCAGCGCGGTGTCATCGAGGAGGATCTCGCCCTTGGCCGCCGGCAGCAGGCCGGAGATGGCGCGGGCGAGCGTCGACTTGCCCGATCCCGATTCGCCGATGACACCCAGGATCTCGCCCCGCTGCAGCGTAAGCGAAATGTCGCGCAGGACCGGGATGGCCGGCGTGCCCTGTGCGTCGATCCTTCCATAGCCTGCAGTGAGGTTGCGGACCTCGAGCAAGGGGACAGGCGCCGGACGACCGTTCGTTCCCAAATTGGCTGCGGGCTTTGCGGCGGCGACGAGCGTGCGCGTGTAATCGTCCGTCGGCGCCGACAGGATTTGCGCCGTCGAACCCGTTTCTCGGATGCGGCCGTGATTGAGCACGACGATCTGGTCGGCCATCTGCGCGACCACGGCGAGGTCGTGGCTGACGTAGACCGCGGTCGTCCCGAGGTCGCGTACGACGGCGCGGAAGGCTTGAAGGACACCGATTTGTGTCGTCACGTCGAGCGCGGTCGTTGGCTCGTCGAGGACTACCAAGTCCGGTCCGGTAATGAGCGCCATCGCGGCCATGAGACGCTGGAGCTGGCCTCCCGAAAGCTGATGAGGGTAGCGGTCGCCAATGGTGTCAGGGTCGGGAAGGCCAAGCGCGCGAAACAGGTCTATCGCTTTCTTCCGGGCCCCGGCGCGCGACATCAGCTTGTGCACCAGCGCAGGTTCGACGACCTGGTCGATCAGCGTCCGCGACGGGTTGAACGCCGCCGCCGCGCTCTGTGCCACATAAGCGATGCGATTCCCCCGCAGCGCGCGCAATTCGCTTGCGGGCAATGCGGTGATTTCGTGCGCGCCGACATGAATGCGTCCCCCCTCGATTGCGGCACCAGGGCGAACATGGCCCAGCAGCGAAAGCGCGATCGTCGTCTTGCCGGAGCCGGATTCGCCGATCAATGCAATGACTTCGCCGGGCGCCGCCCCGAAGCTGACGTCGTCGACGATGACGATCGGCGCACCCTGCGCGTCGCGCGCGCAAATACGCAGGTTCTCGACGCGGACCTGGGGGATCATTTGCGCCTCGGCGAGCTGGAAATGGCGTCGATAAGTAGGTTCACGCCCACGGTCAGCGTCGCGATGGCAAGGGCGGGCATGAGAAGCGCAGGCGCTCCGTCGGCGACGCCCGATATGTTTTCGCGGACCAGCGAACCGAGGTCCGCCGCGGGCGGCTGGACGCCGAGCCCCAGGAAACTGAGCGCGGACAAGAGCAGCACGATGAAAACGAAGCGAAGCCCGAAATCCGCAAGCAGCGGGTGGATCATGTTCGGCAAGATTTCGGAAAGCGCGATGTAGGTTGTCCGCTCGCCGCGGGCGCGTGCAACCTGGACGAAATCCATCTGGTTGAGATTGACCGCGAGCGCGCGAGCAATCCGGTAGTTGCCCGGAATGTAGGTGATCCCGGCAATGAGCAGCAGCAGCCCGAGCGAGGAGCCGAAGGCGGCGACCATGACCAGCGCCAGGATCTTCGACGGGATCGAGATGAAAGTGTCCATGAACCGCGAGAGGAGCTCGTCGAGCCAGGGCTTTCCGACTGCGGCGGTCAAGGCGAGCGACGTGCCCGTGACGCAGGCCAGTAGCGCGGCCCCGGCTCCCAGCCCGACCGTGTAGCGTGCGGCATACAGCAGCCGGCTCAGCACATCGCGACCGAGATAATCGCTACCGAGCAGGAAACGGTCCGAGAAGCTGCTGAACACGTCCTGGTCGACGAACGCGCCGACCGAATAGGGGGCGAACAGGGGACCCGCCAGCGCCACGAGGCTCCAGAAGACCACGAAGATCAGCCCCACCTTGCCCGAGACGGGCAAGCGCGCGAACCATCGAAGGGCGGCGGCGGGCGTCATGCGTTGCGAAGCCGCGGATTGGCGACGATCGCCACGACGTCGGCAATCAGCATGAGGAGAAGATAGACGGCGCAGAAGATCATCGCGCAGGCTTGCAACAGCGGCATGTCGCGGCTGGTCACGGCATTCACCATCAGGCTGGCAAGTCCAGGGTAGTTGAAGATCGTCTCGACGATAATCGCGCCGCCGAGCAGGTAGGACAGGCTCAACGCCATGGCATTGACGATCGGACCAACCGCGTTCGGCAGGATGTGAAACAGCACGACGCGCGGGGCGCTCAGGCCTTTGAGAATTGCCATCTCGACGTAGGGGCGGTCGAACTGGTCGATCACCGCCGCACGCGTCATGCGCGCCATCTGCGCGACGACGACAACGCAAAGCGCCATGACGGGCATCGCGAAATTCTGGAACAGCTGCGCCCAGCTCGCTTTTTCCGGGAGCATCGAGATGGATGGCAGCCATCTGAGCTTCACCGAAAAGATGAGGACTGCGAGTGTGGCGACGAGAAATTCGGGGACTGCGACCATCGACAGCGTCGCGATATTGAGCGCCCGGTCGAGACGGCCGCCCCGGTTCATGGCAGACGCGATGCCGATTGCCAGCGCAAGCGGGACGGCGACGAGCGTCGTGATCGCCGCGAGCAGCAACGAGTTCGGCAGTCGTTGCGCTATGATCTTCCCGACCGGCATGTTGGCGACCAGCGAAGTACCGGCATCACCACCTGCAAGGCTGACGATCCAGCTCCCGAACCGCTCGTATGCCGGGCGATCGAGCCCCATTTCATGGCGCAGCGCTGCGACCTGGGCGGGTGTCGCCGTCTGCCCGAGTGCTTCCTGCGCGGCGTCGCCGGGCAGAAGGTCGCTGATCGCGAATATGATTAGCGAAACGAGGAACAGGGTCAGCATCGCCGCGCCGATACGTCCCGCGATGAGGCGCAGGACGCGGTTCGTGCCGTTTGCGGGTCCGGAGATCATCAGGATCAGTCCTCCCACCAGAGGTGTTCGGCAAAGGCGTAACCCATGAAACCGCCCAGTGGTACGGGATACCAGCCCTTGAGGCGGCGGTCATAGCCGTCGAGGAGACTGATGAAGACCGGGATTCCCGAACCGCAATATTGACGCACGAGACCCTGCATGTCGCCATAGATCTGCTTGCGCCGCCCATTGTCGGCTTCGCCGCGGGCCTCGAGAAGCAAGCGGTCGAACCGCGGATTCTTCCAGCCCGACTCGTTCCAGGCGGCATCGGACTTGTAGAACAGGCTGAAGATGAGGTCCGCCGTCGGGCGGGGGTTGGTGTTGCCGAAGCCCAGCGGATGTTTCATCCAGTGGGTCGACCAATAGCCGTCGGCCGGCACGCGATTGACCGCGAGATTGAGTCCGACGCGAGCGCCATATTCCTGAAGGACCGAGGCCATGTCGACCGATCCTTCGGCCGCCGGCGACGCATAGAGGGGCAGTCGCGTTTGCCCGATGCCCGCGCGCTGGAGATGCCACTTCGCCCTGTCGAGGTCCATGACGGTTTGCGGCAGGTCGTTGCGGTAATAGGGATGGAAGGGCGGAATCGGATGATCGTTTGCGATCGTCGCATAGTTACGAAACAGCGCGCGCTTGATGAGCGGCCTGTCGATCAGGTGCTTCATGCCCAAGACGAAGTGCGGATTGGACGTCGGCAACTGGTCCTGGCGCATGATGAGGTTCGTGTAGAGCGCCGACGGTGTTTCCCGGACGATATGGCGCGGCGATGCGGCGACGCGCTTGGTCGAGCGCGGGTTGACGGCAAGCGCCATGTGGATGTCGCCCGAGAGTAGCGCATTCACCCGGCTGACCTCGTCGGGAATGCCGATAAGTTCGATCTCGTCCAGATAGGGACGGCCGGGTTTCCAGTAGTTCGTGTTCCGCCTGCCGAGCGTCCGTACACCCGGCGTGAAGGCTGCAAGCTTGTAGGGCCCGGTCCCGTTCCCGCCGGTAAATTGCTTCTCGCCATTGGGGATGATCGAGAAATGCGACTGCGCCAGGATCACGGGAAGATCGGCGTTGGGACCGTCGAGTTGCAGGACAATGTCGAGGGGGCCGTTGGCGCGAATGGACTTGAACTGTTCTGCAATGGTCGCGAGCTTGGACCCGGTCGCCGGATTCTTGTGGCGAAACAGCGAGTATATGACGTCCGCCGACGTCAGCGGTTTGCCGTTGTGAAACGTGACGCCCTTGCGCAGCCGGATGTGCCACATTGCCTGGTCGTTGCTGGAAAGGCTTTCGGCGAGCGAAGGGATCGCACGCAGCGAAGGATCCAGCTCGGTCAGGCAATTGTAGAGCATGAAATGCCGGACGTAATCGCTCGAGAGCGACCCCTTTGCAGGATCGAGCGTATCGGCGGTGGAGAGGCCGATACATGCGGCGCGGATCCGGCCCCCCTGTCGCGGTCGCCGAGGCACCGCGGCCTCGAGGCCGACCGGGAGCAGCAGGCCACCGGCCGAGATCCCCATGGCACCCAGCAGGGCGCGGCGGGACAGGGCGCCGTCGTCCATCAATGGAGGATGTCCTGCAGTTTGTACCATGCGCCGACCGCGGGGAGGAACCAGGGTTTCCCGTGCAGCCCCGGCACGGCGGGCCAGGCAAGGTCGTGCCACGGGTTGGCGGATGTATCGCCGCCCATATAGTCGACCATTCGGCGACCCATGTAGACCGACATCTGGACACCGTGACCGCTGTACCCCATCGCGTAGAACAGCCCCTCGTGCTCGCCCGCGCGGGGCAAGCGATCGGCCGTCAGGTCGACCATGCCGCCCCAGACGTGAGCGATCCCGACGTCCGCGAGTTTGGGAAACATGCGCCGCATCGCCTCGATTAGGATGGTGCCGCTTTTTGCGTCGGAGTCCGCGTTTGACACGGCGAAACGCGCCCGTCCGCCAAAGATCAGACGATCGTCAGCTGTGAGGCGGAAGAAATTGCCGATAACACGACTCGTCACATAATTGCGGCGGTGCGGGAAAAGCCGTTCGACGAGCGCCCTGTCGAGCGGTTCGGTGGCGATGATGAAACTTCCGACGCTGACCAGGCGGCGCCGGAACCAGCGGAACGGCGCCTGCACGGGCGCCCCGCCGGTGGCGACCAGCACCTGGCGTGCGCGAACCGCGCTCGTGCCAGACCGCACCACCCATCCATCGGAGACGCGGCCGAGATCGGTCACGGGGGTATGCTCGTAGATTTTCGCGCCCCGCGCGGCGGCGGCATTCGCAAGGCCGACGCCGAAGCGCCCCGGGTGGAGCTGGGCGCTCGTCGTCTGGAGGAGTCCGCCGAAGAACGCGTCCGATCCCACTTCCGAAGCGATCCGGTCGGGCGGGATCAGTTCGACGTTCGGATCGACTTCGGCCTTTAGCAGCGCATAGGCCTTTTCGATTTTGGCAAAATGATCGGGTTTAGCGGCGAGCTTGAGCCTGCCGCATCGTCTGAAATCGCAATCGATCCCCGCGTCCACGACGGTCCGTTCGACGAAATCGACGGCGTCGACATGGGCGCGATAATAGGCCTGAGCCCGGTCGCGGCCAAGGCTTGCCACCAGCGATCCATAGTCCTGATGGGTGCCGTTGTTGCACTGACCGCCGTTCCGTCCCGAGGCTTGTCCGATCACTTCGCCGGCCTCTAGGACCGCGACACTCGCGTTCTGCTCGCGCAATGCCAGCGCCGCGGACAGTCCCGTGAATCCACCCCCGATGATCGCGACGTCGACCTGCCCCTCGGGCGCGTCCGTCGTGCCGCCGGTAAAGGCAGGAGCGGTCGCGAGCCAGTAGGAAACAGGACTGGGCCGAGACATCGGCTGCAGCACCTGCGCTCAGAGACCGACGACGGCGGGAAGGCAACCGATGTGCGGAATTTCGACGTCCCGGTAGAACGGGTTCGACGGTTCGTGACCCCGGCCCACGAACACCTGGCAGCCGAAGCGGAGATCCTTGGCGGTGTTGTGATCGTAGCGAAAGCTCGACGAGACGTGCATCATCTCCTCGGGGCCGCAGCCCAGCTGGTCGAACATATATTCGAATGCCTGCATGCGCGGTTTGTAGGCCTGCGCCATTTCGGCTGTGTAGACCGCATGGAACGGCGCCCCCAGCTTGTCGACGTTCGACTGAATCTGGCTATTGCTTGCGTTCGACAGGATGACGAGCGGGATCTTGTCGCCGATCGGCGCAAGCCCGCCGGGCACGTCGTCGTGGGGACCCCAGGTCGGCACCGCCTCATAGACGGCATTCGGAAATGCTTCGTCATAGGCAATTCCCCAGCGCTTGCAGGTCCGTTCGACAGAATTGGCGATGATGTCCTTGTACGGCTTCCAGTCGCCGAGCACTTCGTCCAAACGGTAGCGCGCCCAGTCCACGAGAAACGCGTCCATCTTGTCTGCCGGAACGATGTCCTTGTAAGCCGCCCGCGCCATGTCTGACATGTGAAAGCGCGTGAGCGTACCATAGCAATCGAAGCTGATATATTTCGGCCGGAAAGTCATGCCAACGTGTTCCTCATCGTGAACCGGCGAGCCGGACGGGCTCGTTCCCTGCCATGATTAGCGCATGTTGCCGCCGAAGTTTTGCTCCGATCTCATGGCCGCTCGCAGCGCATCTCAAGCCATTTGCCGCTGCTTTCGGCATAGTTTGCCGCCGGGGTCCGATCAGGCTCCGAAAGGCACCTCTCGCACCATCGCAGCATTTTGTGCTCCTATGATCAATAGCCTTCGGCACGCCTGACCAAACCGTCGATAGCCTCGCCCCTGCAGTGCCGGCGGATGTTTGCGATCATGACGCTCGCAGCCCGTGCCGGATGGGTGACGCTGGCGATATGCGGCGTGACCAGAATGTTCGGATGGCTCCAGAAGCAATGCTCGGGCGGCAGTGGTTCGGCTGCAAACACGTCGAGAATTGCTTGCGAAATCTGGCCTTCGCCGAGCGCAAACAGCAGATCCTGCTCCACCAGGTGCTGACCGCGGCCGACATTGATGAGCGACGCGCCGCGTGGCAGGCGATCGAAGACATCCCGGCACAAGATGCCGGTGGTTTCGGGCGTCAGCGGAAGCAGGCAGATGAGAATGTCGGTGTTCTCGAGCATCGATCCCAGGCCATCGTTCCCCGCGTAATGCGTGACACCTGCCAAGGCGCGGGGTGACCGACTCCAGGCAGAGAGCGGAAATCCGAACGGACCGAGAGCTGCGAGCACCGCGCGGCCCAGTTCGCCGGCACCGAGAACCGAAACGCGGCGATCGGCAGCCTGCCGCACGGGCAGCTCGGTCCAATGCCCCGCGCGTTGCTGCCGCGCATAGGCAAAGAAGTCGCGGTGCAGCGACAGGACGGCCGCGGCAACATAGTCCACCATTCCCTCGATAAGGCTGCGCTCGATAAGTCGCACGACACCTACAGAAGCCGGGAGCGCCGACAGGTCGAACTGGTCGACCCCGGCACCGGTGGAGAAGACGAGCTCGACGGCAGGGTAGCGTTCTGCGAGGTCGCGCGGCGGTACCCATGTAGCAAGATAGCGTATCCTTGCCGGATCGCCTGGACACTCGCGGTCGAAGAAGGGGATGTCGGGCGCTTCGGCAGCGAACACGGCACGCATCTTGGCCGAACGGGCCGGGTCGCCGAGAAACAGGAAACTCATCGCCGCACTCCATCAAAAAAAGGCGCGGGGACAAAAGTCCCCGCGCCCAATGACATTGTCCTCGAGAAGATCGGGAGCCTCGAAGACCGTGTCAGAACTTGTAGCTTGCGCGAACCGAGAAACTGCGCGGCGATCCCGGGAATGTCCAGAGCGCCGAGTAGCTGTTTGCGAACCAACGCACGTCAAAAACGTTATCGATGTTGCCGCTGACGGTGATCCTGTCGGTAACATCGAACGAACCCACAATTCGGGTGAGCGTCGCGGACGGCAGGAAATAGTTCGAGGCCGTCTCCCCGAGACGCTCGTCGATGAACTGAACGCCGCCGCCGATGCTCGCTTTTCGATTGCCGCCGAGATCGAAGTTCTTGATCAGAAGAATGTTTCCGCTGTTCTTGGATACCCCGATCAACGGATCGCCGGCGAGAATCGGCTTGGCGAAATCGGGATCGCTAAAGTTCGCGGTCCAATAGGCGTCGGTATAGGCATACGACGCTATAAGGTTGAAACCATAGGGCAGCTTGGCATTGATATCGAACTCGACGCCTTTCGACCGGGCGCCACCGACGGCGATGACGAATCCAGCATTGGCCGGGTCGGCTGTCAGGATGTTGGTCTTCGACATCGTATAGACCGCAACAGAGGCGGTTATGCCCCTATGCTGGTACTTTACGCCGACTTCGTAGGATTCAGACGTTTCCGGCTGAAAAGTATTGTTCCGGACGTCCGCGCCATTGTTGGGGCGGAAGCCTTGTCCATAGCTTCCGTAAATTGAGACGCTTTCGGTCGGCTGGATGACGACGCCGCCCTGCGGACTAAAGCGGCTCACATTCTGAAAGACGGTCGGGTTCTCTACACCTGCCACCGTATACGTCGTGTAATGCTGGCGAAATTCATCGTAGCGGCCGCCCGCGCGGATCTTCAGCCATGGAGCCAGGTCGATCTGGTCGTAGAAATAGGTGCCCCAGGCATAATCCTTTTCCAGCCGGTTATAGACGAAACTGGTCGACGCGTCAGGCAGAGCATATGCGCCATAGGTCGGATTCAAGACATTGATCGCGTTGTAAGCGGCGCGAACGGCGGGATTGGTAAAATCGGCTGTGGCCGCGCCTGCCGCCGGACGGAAGCGCGTTTGGAAGTTGGTGAACCGGAAATAGTCGTAGTCGGCGCCAACAACGAGTGTGTTGGCGAGGCCACCTACGTCGAAATGCCCCGTGATTTCTGCGCGGCCGATCGCATTCTCCGTCTTGGCGTCCGTGTAGCGGCGCTGGCGGGACAGGATCGTTCCTGCGGTCGGGCCGACGAGGAAGGGCTGTCTGGAGGCGACCAGTTCGGCGACTTCCTGGAAACCGACAAGGTGAGTCGTGCGAAATGCGCCGCCGACCAAGAGAGACCAGTTGTCGTTGAAATCATGCTGCAACTGGACCTGATGACCCAATGTGTCGAGTTCGATCGGCGGATCGCCCGGCTCGCCCAAATACCGTGACGGAGGCAGCCGGGTAAAATCGTTGTTGTAGATGGGAATTCCGCGATCAAACGGCACTTTCATCGACGAGAATTCGAGTTCGTAGGAAATGCTGGTCTTGTCGCCAATCTTCCAAAGTGCCGACGGGGTGATGAAAACCTTCTTGGTGTGTATTATGTCGCGGAAGCTCTCAGCGTCTTCGTAGGCGCCGTTAATTCTTACTGCGAAGCTGTCGGATAGCGGCGTGGTGAAATCGGCATCGACCCGATAGTTGTTGTAGCTGCCGCCCTGAAGCTGGAGCGAGCCCTTCGTTACGAACTCGGGTTTCCTGGTGACGATGTTCACCGTGCCCCCGGGTTCGCCGCGGCCGAACAGCGCAGAGGTCGGGCCCTTCAAAACATCAATGCGTTCGACACTGGAAGCATCGCGAGGACCCGAAAATCCGCGCGTTGCAAAGCCGTTTACCAGCAGTCCGGAGGGCACGTTGTTCGAATCACCCGCAAACCCGCGCACGGAATAGGCGTCCCAGAGACCGCCATAATTGTTTTGATGCGAAATGCCGCTGACAAGGTCGAGCGCACCCTCGAGCCGCGTGATGCCGATTTCCTTCAGCACACTGCCGCTCAGAGACTGCACGTTTTGCGGGACATCCTTCAAGGGAATGTCGCCGACATAGGCCTGTCGCTGCGCCGTGACGACGATACTGCCGTCGTTGCCATCCGTGCGGGTGTCGGCGGCACTTTGTGCCGATGCCGAGGTTGCCGAAACGGTTGCAAGCACTGATGCGCCAACGGCGAGAGTTTTAGCGAATGCGGAACTGCGCTTCATGATTAAGGTCCCCTTGGAGCAAGAGCTTTTTCTTTTGTTCCTTTTCATCGACGCACTTTTCCAGTCGCGAGCGACCAAGTCGAACGCGTCGATGTCCTGCAGTATTTTTTATGCGGCGCGTTTGTGTCGGTGCGCCTTGTTATGCAGTTGGGAGCCTATGCGCTCCCTTGAGAATCTTTCATCGAAGAACCGGGTTACGGCAGCGTAATGTTGTGAATGGAATCGTCATTCGCGTGTAATATGCCGGAACTATCGATCGGTCGGGACCGGTCGTGAACCTTCCTGGCTCCTATAGATATTTAAGCCACCAGATGTCCTTGCGCCTCTGCTTCAGTCCGGCGAACCAGCGCGTCGGCAAGTAGAGCGGCACGATCAAAATCGCGACCCAGATCCAGATCGTGGAGACGTTGTCGACTCCGTACACGGTACCCTTTGTCGGACCGTAGATTGCAAGCGCGATCAGGTAGAGCGCTTTCAGTACGTAGAGGTGCAGCAGATAGTAGAACATGGGTGCGCCGCCCAGCACGGCGAGCACGGGCATCGCCCGGCTATTCTCGAATTTCTCGAACAACGCCAGCATCAGCGCGCCGAACCCGATAGTTGGCAGAAGGAACAGCAGTGACGGTGGGTATTTGGTGAGTGCAACAAAGCTCATCACCGTGCGGAGCGGCGTTTCGGCATGGAACCAGGGCTTGTCGCCATAGATGTTCGCGAAGCGCAGTAGAACGAAGGCGAGCGCAAGTCCCGCGCCGAGGGTCGCCAGCCGTCGAATACGCGGCGCAGGATCCGAACCGCGGGCGAACCAGGGACCGGCGACATAGCCCAGCACGATGACGCCGATCCACGGCAGGATCGGATAGGTTGTCTTTGCGATCATGCCGCCGCCCAGATGGATGATCGAGCGTTGGTGGAGGATCGCCCACAGCGGAAAAAGGGGTTCGCCTTCGGTCATGACGATGCCGTCGAGAAGATTGTGACCGAACACGATGATCAGGCCGATGGCGAACAGGGCTGGACGGGGCAGGTGGATCAGCGCCGATAATGCCACCATACAAATACCGATCGCCCAGATCACCTGAAGCCAGAACGTGGTCGGCGGGAATTTGGCTGTCCAGGCGAAGCCTACGAAGGTCAACTCGAGGAAAATCAGGAACAGGCCACGCTTGAAAAGGAAGGATGAAACTTCCGTCTTGGTATGCGACTGGCCGTAGAGCCACGCGGAAAGCCCCGTCAGGGCGACGAATACGGGCGCGCAAAAGATCGAGACGAACCGGGTGAAGAACAGCGCCGGGTCCGATGTGTTGGCGTCGACTGGATCGGACACCTGCATGTGCAGGAACCAGGTCTCCCTCACATGATCGACGAGCATGAACACCATCACGAGCCCGCGCAGCGCGTCGATCGCGATCAAGCGCGTGTTCGTGGCAGCAGGCGCCTTTATCGGCTTGGCCGTCAGACGGGCTGCCGTCCGATCGATCTTGGTTGATGTCGCCATAATTCACCTCGAACGAGATAGACCCAGCGGGCAAGTTATGACAGAGCCGGAACAGGAATTGCCATATTCGCACGCGCGTTGGCATTTTATTGCGAAAACCGCATTTCGATCAGGACAGTTTGTGAAGCGCTGCCGGTCGTGGGCGCGGGAACAGCCACGTACACGCGCTCATCATAGCGTCTGTCGCACAATCCATCGTCTTACTGATAGAGAACATAGGGTGGGCCTTCGCTCAACGGCGAGCAACAGGATGTGACGGAATCAGACTCGCGGAAACGTCAGCTTTCCGCGGCGTCAGCACCTGACTGAAAGCGTTCGGCGCAGACCGCTTCGACCAGCGCTTGCAAACCCGCGACATGTTTGGCGAGCCAAGCGAGCTGCTCTTCGGTGATCACGTAATGATCTGAGTAGCGGGCGTTCACATAGGCAAGGCGCAAGAGCTCGAAGCAGCGGCGCTCGAACTTGCCGTCGCGTGGCCACGCAACTTTGAGCGATGGGACGATGTCTTCGCAGTGCGACCGCAGGAAATTGAGTTTGTGCGACTTCGGGCTGTACAAGGTGAAGACGAGCAGCACGCAATGGTAAAGATGCTCGACCGTTTGGTGAAAGTCGAAGGCGGCCTTGTTGTTGTCGCCATCATCAATTGCATGGCGAGCGCCTCGCAGAAATGCAGCGGAGCTACCAGACCATTTCTCAAAATGCTTCTGTGCCTCCGCCCGCGCCTCGTCGGGGGGAAGCCGACGCGGCGCGGCGAAATTGAACCCCTCAGCTTCGTAAAGCGCGATGCCCTGCGAAGCGATATCTACGAAGAACGGGCGCCCACGTTCTAGCTGTTGATTCACATCGGTCAGGCTGTGCACGATCAGATTGACGGGCGCAGATACTGCCTTGTTGATCGTCAAGTCGCGCATCAGCCGATCCTCGGCGGGCGACCAGTAATCGACGAAATCGGTCAACCGCTCGTCGTTTACAACGACAAGGATATCATAGTCTGATTGATAGCCGCCGATCGGATCGGTTACCCAGTCGCCACGCGCATAGCTGCCGTAGAGCACAAGTTTGAGGATTCTGCCTTGCTTGTTCCACTTCTGCGTGCCGGGTTTGGTCCCTGCTTCGAACTCCTCGAACAGCACGCGCACAACATGCGCGAGTTCGCGCTGGGTTTGTTGCGGCAAGTGATCCGGCAGGTCGCGCATGGCCTGCCGAGTCTAGCGGCGGTCGCGGTGAAAGCACAATGGTAGGGTCGCCGATGGTACATCAAGACGGCCGGCGAATGATGAAACCTCGATCAGGCGCAGCGTGCAGATTGTTTCGTACGACGGTAACAACTGGGATGACCGGTAGCTCGATTTCACGTCTCCGCGCATCAATCGTATTGCTAGAATGCGCATTCGAAAGCTCAGCACTTTGCAAGGAGATTCCTGCTGGACTAGGATCGCTCGCGCTCTCCCGAGGTTCCGGCATCTCTGGCCTTGGCCGCTCAAGCTTTTCGGAAATCCGAGGTCGAGATTGTAGCGTTGCTTGGGCAGTTAGGAGAGGCAAAGTGATGGGCGGTTTTCTCGACCGCACCGCGCACCATTATCGAGAGGATTCCAAGCTCAGAACAGGTTTCGTATTTGGTCTTCTGCTTGGTTGAACCGCTCATAGCGTCCAATAGCGGAACATTTCGGCCGGTCGTGCCGCTGATTTCCCGTTTGAAATGCGTCTCCAATGGTGCAGAGATCGTCGCGCCGGAACTAAGGGCAATTTCATGGGTCATCTTTGGTGCTGGATTTTTGGTCATAAACCCAAGCGTCCACGCAGGAGCAGAGGTGAATCGACTTTGTTCACGACATGCCGACGTTGCAGAGTTTTTTTTATTCGCGATTATTTTGATGGCTGGCAGCGTGCGACTGCTATGGAACGGAAATACTACATCAAAACTTACGGTGGCAACGCGAACACGACGCCTGCACAGCCGACAGGAAGCGACCCGTCGGTCGGCTAGCCTTGCGGGCCGGGGAACGCCTTATGTTTGGCCACCCGCCTTTACGTTTTCGCTGGCAGGCTATTAGCTTTTCGGGTGCGCCAATCTAGGGTCTCGTTTGGGGGCAGGCGCGAAATTTCCCAGTCATTTCGTCTGCTTGCTTCGCCAAACCAATCCGCATAACCATCGTTTAAATGTAAATTAGGACCGCTGCCGCTAGTGTATCGGTGCTTATTCGATCTTGAGAATCAGCTTGGGGGCAAGCAATGAAAATTTTGGTGACCGGTGGGGCTGGATTCATTGGGTCGCATCTGTGCGAGAAGCTTCTCGCTGAGGGGCACGCGGTGTGGTGCCTGGACAATCTGGAAACTGGTACCTCTCGCAATTTGCGTGATGCTTCTGAGTCAGACAGGTTCACTTTCATCAACGGCGACATAAGAGATCCGCTGCCTGATTTCGACCTTGACTGGGTCTTCAATCTGGCGTGCCCCGCTTCACCGAGACATTACCAACACGACCCGATCGGTATATTGAGGACAAATTTTCTTGGGACGCTGAATGTGCTCGAGCACTGTCGTGCCAATGGCGTCAAGCTCATTCACGCTTCGGCAAGCGACGTGTACGGGGACCCGGATGTTCACCCGCAAACAGAGGATTATGTCGGCGCCGTAAACTGTGTTGGACCGCGCGCTTGCAATGACGAAGGGAAACGCGTCGCTGAAACCTTGTGTCGCGATTACGCCCGTCAGCACGGCGTCAGCGTCGTCATTGCACGAATATTTAATACCTATGGCCCTCGCATGCGCCCGGATGATGGACGGGTCATTTCGCAGTTCGTCGTTCAGTCGCTGAATGGCGACGAGATTCAGATTTTCGGCGCTGGCACCCAGACGCGCTCATTTTGTTACATATCCGAAATGGTTGACGCGCTGATCGCACTCATGCGTGTACCGGCGGCGGATGGCTCTCCGATAAACCTGGGGAACCCCGACGAAATCTCGATGAGGGATTTGGCAAACCTAATTATTAGAAAGACTGGGTCGACGTCCAGGATCGTCTACAAAGACGACATACAGGGAGACGCGCGCGTCCGTCGTCCCAATATAACGAGGGCAATAGAAGCCATCGGCTGGTCGCCATCAACGTCCCTCTCCGACGGCCTCGACCTGACAATAGAATGGTACCGCAGACAACAATCCGAAAACATCACCAAGCGTCCGGTCATGTCCGAGGGAAAGTCGCTTGTGGGGATTATCGGCGGCGGGCCGGCCGGACTGACCGCCGCCTATGAATTTATCAAGCACAGCGACAAGCACCATGTCGTCGTATTCGAAGAATCCAACCAGGTCGGTGGGATTGCTCGGACAGAAGTGTACAAAGACTACAGGTTCGACATCGGGGGACACCGCTTCTTTACGAAAGTATCGTCGGTCGAGCAGTTGTGGCGCGAAGTGCTACCCGAAGAATTTTTGAAACGGCCAAGATTGAGCCGGATCTACTATCGCGGTAAATATTACGCATACCCTCTCAAGATCTTCAATGCGTTGTTCAACATGGGAATATACGAGTCATTCCGTATCATTCTGAGCTATGCCAAATGGCACTTCAAACCACACACGTCGGAAGACAATTTTGAGCAATGGATAACAAACCGCTTTGGCGGAAGATTATTCCTGCATTTTTTCAAAAGCTACACGGAAAAGGTTTGGGGAATGCCCTGTACCGAACTTCAGGCCGATTGGGCCGCCCAGCGTATTAAGAACCTATCATTGCGCAAAGCGATCTGGAATGCGCTGACAGGCGCGAACGATACGTCCAGCCTTATCGAGGAGTTTGACTATCCGCGGCTCGGACCCGGCATGATGTGGGAAGCCTTTCGAGACAGCATTCGTGAGAACGGAGGCGAGGTTCGCACAAAATCAGTCGTGAAATCGGTTTTTCACAATGATGATTGCGTCACCTCGTTGGGAGTGCATGCGATTGATGCTGATGAAACCAGCAATTTCGAGGCTGACGAGTTTATTTCCTCGATGCCCATATCGGACCTTGTGCTGGCGATGAAACCACCAGCCCCGGAACCCATAATACTTGCGGCGAAGAAACTGAAATACCGCGATTTCCTCATCGTGACCCTGATACTCGAAGGCCGTGATCTGTTCCCCGACAACTGGATCTATATTCATAGTCCCGACGTTCAAGTCGGAAGGATCCAAAATTTCAGATCCTGGTCTGAGCACATGGTTCCCGACGAGACCCGTTCCAGCATCGGGATGGAATATTTCTGTCAATACGGGGATGCGCTCTGGACCTCGGACGATGCTGCGCTGATTAGGCAGGCGGCATCCGAACTGGAAACGCTCGGTCTCGCCAAAGCGACCGCGGTTGTCGATGGAACTGTCATACGGCAGCCCAAGGCCTATCCGGTCTACGACGGCGAGTATCGAGAATCGCTTGATATGATCCGAGGCTGGCTGGCGGCCTTCAAAAACTTGCAGGTCGTGGGACGAAACGGCATGCATCGCTACAATAACCAGGATCATTCCATGCTTACCGCGATGTTGGCGGTCAAAAATGTCCTTGGCGCAAACAACGACCTGTGGAGCGTAAACGTCGAAAAGGAGTACCACGAAGACGTTGAAGCTGCCCCTGATCACACGAGATCACGGTCGAAGGTAAGTTGAATATGAGCCGGAGATCCAGTGTCGCGGTCATTATTCCCGCGTTCAATGCCGAAGCAACGATAGGCGATTGCCTCGCTGCCATCTGCGCGCAGGTCCGTCCGGGAGACGAAGTGATCGTTTTTGACGATGGCGCAACTGACCGAACGCACGCGATCGCGACAGCATTCCCAGTGAAGATACTCAAGAACGACGGCTCGCCCAAGGGGCCTGGCCACGGACGGAACGCTGCCGCCATCGTCGCGACCTCCGAACTGCTTCTCTTTGTCGATGCCGACGTGATCATCGCTGCTGATGCGCTGGATTTGCTGGCGGCGGAAGTTGCGAAGACCGGTGCCGTTGCAGCGTTCGGTTCCTATGACGACCGCCCGCGATCTCTCAGGTACACGAGCTTATACGCAAATTTACGGCACCACCACTTCCATCAGCATTCGCCAAGACAGGCAAGCACCTTTTGGTCGGGAATAGGGATGATGCAGCGTCGCATCTTCCTGTCATCCGGCGGGTATGACGCAGAGTTATTCCGGCATCCCAGTATCGAAGACGTTGAACTCGGCGCGCGCGTGATAGCGGCTGGTTATCAAATTCGGCTTGTACCCGAAGCGCAGGGTAAACACTGTAAAGACTGGAGCCTCTTCCGCGTCTGGCACACGGACGTCGTGCGGCGCGCCTATCCATGGGCTGGACTGATCGCCGATGGGCAGACTGCCGGGGCTGATCTGAACGTAGCGGCGCGTGAACGCGCATCCGCACTTTTTGCCGGCCTGATTCTGCTCTCCCTTGCCGGAACAATTGCGTTCCCGCCGGCCTTTGTTGCGACGCTCGTGGCGATCTTCGGCTACCTATTCCTCAATCGCGTTTTCTTTGGTTTTCTTGCGCGGCGAATGCGTCCTGACGGTCTGCTCGTCGCGGTTTTACTGCATTGGTGCTACCACATCTACGCGTCCGCAACATTCGTGGCTGTCGTGTGTGCGACTCGGTTAGGCATAAGGCCGCGGTCCCACTATATGGAGGACCGCCTTGCGACGCGGTAACTCTTCTTGAGCGTTTCCTGTCGGACTGTATGAATCACCTTGATTTGACAATTGTCGGTCGACCGTCATCCGCGCCAAGTTTGCACAGAAGGTCCTAATGACACAGCGTCACCACGTCGAAGCAGAAACTGCATTGGTCAATTCGCCTCCAGCATTTAATATAATCAATAATTTTCTACGGCGGCGAACCGTGACGCGGATCTGTAGCTTGCTGATCTTGATGATCGTCTCTTTTGTGTGTCTGCGCCTTGATTTTGGAAGTGCGGTTGTAGACCGATTTCATGAAGGAGAATATTTGGGGCTCGCCACCTCGGTCGGAATCGGACCGCCAGGCTCTTACCCGATACTTGCCCATGGGATGCTGGATTATATACCATATGACATCGCTTGGGCGATCTGGGGGCCGGATCGAACGATAAGTGCTGTCAGGGCCATCAACGCTTTTCTTACCGGAATGACGATGTTGACCTTTGCGCATTGTCTATTCGTAATGGCGGGACGACGTTATTCGACCCAAGTTTTAGCGACAATCCTAACAGTTTTATTATTTGTCTCCGTCAATGGCTATAGAATAGACCATCCACAGCTCCATCAAGGAGCGCCGTCTGTGAGAGATTTGTTCTTATTTATCGAACTATCTTGCATCATTGCTTTACTGGGCGAACGAAATTTTCGTGCCAATCTTCTTTTTTCGATCTTGCTCGGCATTTCGGCGGCCGTAGGACTGTTTTGGTCTTATAACAGAGGGCTGATCGGGATCGCGATATTGTCAGTCTTTTTGCTTGATTTGCTAATAATTAAGAGGAAGGTGCAGCAAGTATCAGTCATATGTCTGTCGGGGGCGGCTGTTATTGCATTGATCGCGATGTTCGATCCAAACGGAATATTGGGTCATCTCAACAATATCTATTTCTGGCTGTCGGCGCCTCCGCCCGACGGCGGCGGGGCGCCGAGGAGTGTCGAGCATCATCTATTTCGAGGAACCCAATTGCTGATCGCGGCATCCGCGTGCCTTTCTGGAACTCTGCTATTTTCTACCCTTCACGCGAAAATCAAGAAGCAGGATGATCCTCTGCCCGTTACGTTGGCGGCGATCCTTCTATTGCTCAACCTAGCGTTCGTTCAGATTGCATTGTCCCGTCCTGATGTGCAGCATACGCAATTCGGGATTCCCTGCCTTATTCTCACACTGATCGGCGTTTTACAGTGCTTCCGTCCCGGCAATGCCGCCATGGCACCACTGCCACTGATCGGGCTTTGTGTCGGTGCAGGTCTGATATTCGGTTCGCTCGATTCAACCTGGGCATCTGTTGGCGCCATCAAGCGCAACCTGTCATATGTTGTTTCGGGCTTTCCTGCCAACGGCACACTCGTTTCGCACGAGTCGGTGGCCGTGGCTGCCGCACTTCGAACGACACACCAACGCTGCCTGGTGAATTTTGACAATGATGGAATGAGGTATTTGCAGACGGGGCTGCCGTCCTGCTCGCGGTTCACCTATCTATCCTATGCCCGCTCCGACTCGGAAAATTCTCTCATCAACGATCTGGACCGAACGCGCCCCGAGGCGATCATATGGGCCTCAAATTTGTGGTCGTTCAGGATTGATGGTGAGACGGCAGTGGACCGCATGCCCAATCTGGGCCGCTGGGTGCTACGAAATTACCCGCACAGAGTGCAAATTGGTAACACCGCGGTGCTGACTCGTAATCCTCCTGCAACACGTATGACATATCCTCGGCCCCTATGAGCGAGGCCTGCATTCTTAGGCCGCTTTCGCCGTCGAACTTCCTATCCGTCCCGTGGCAATCGCATAATGAAGTGCGAGGATTGAGGACTCGTCATTTTTTCACGCCGACTATCTGGAAAAAAGGCCCGACGACACGGAAGATGATGCGCGTTGCCGGCAATCCTACGAGCCAGTTATACAGATTTGCGATGGCCGCCTTTGCCCAGGAAAAGTTTTGAATGTGGTGCGTTTGAATTCGGGGTATAATAGTCGATACCGCGAAGGTGCTGTTGCGCTTTATCAAGTCCATGAGTTCAGCGTGGCTGCGAAGAATCGTATCGTCGTAGGTCTTGCCGCTGCGCCATCGAACGAACTGCTTCTGCCATCGGCGCGGGATCCAGCCGACCCCCCAGACGAACACGTGCGGCTCGGCCGAAAGACTGTAGCGATTGGGAGTCGAGAGGGCCACGAAACCGCCGGGTCGCACGACACGATCGATCTCACGCATATAGCGAGGCACATCGCGGACATGTTCGATCACGTCGAGCGAAACGACCGAAGCGAGAGACTCATTTTCAAATGGCAACGCTTCGGCGACGGCGGCGGCAAGGACTGGAGCATAACCGGCGTCGCGAACCATTCGCTGGGCCACGATCAACCAGGTCATAGACACATCGATGCCGACACATTCTCGGCCTGCCGAAAGAAGCGCCACGACCATCGGTCCGTTGCCGCATCCCAGATCAAGGATTGGGCCCTTTGAAGTAGGGCGGGCGAGCCAGCCAGCGACCTGCTCGCTCATCTGACGCGGTGCAGCGAGCACCTCGCGCGTGCGACGGGTTATTCGGGCAGCGTCCCAGTCCGGTCGCGCCGAGTAAACCGCTCGGATCATTTCTTCGAGCGTCAGTTCCGTCGCGGCAAGCGTCCGCGCAAGATCAAGGTCAGTTTGGAAATCGATCCAGCTGTCGACGTCAACGCGCAGATCCGGAATACCATCGATAACTTCATAACCGGAATTGCACGACGTGCACTGAAGGCTATGCTCCTGCGCAATCAATTTCGACTGGCAGCGGGGGCAGCGCCAAATCATGACGGACCTTTCGATATTAATTGTCGACAGAACCTCAGCTTCTCTTAGGGCGAACTCGGGCAATGCCAAGCTGTCCCGGCGTTGACGAAACAATTTGAGCACCGGCGACCCCAGATCCTCTGGTCCGGTCGGGCCAGGTGAGGATCTTACATATGTTCAAGGTTGGACCCTTGGCAAAAGATAAGCCGATGCGACGGTTTTTTCTGGTGGCGGTCGCCAACATCGTCGCAGCGGCTGCGGGTCTGGCGCTTTTCACCCTTATGGCCAGATCACAAGGTCCAGTTGAACTTGGTCACATGGCATTGGCTCTGTCATTCATGGTCTACGGACTGATACTGTCGAATTTCGGGACCGACAGCATCGCCATTAGAACGGTCAGCAGGGATCCAGAGAGTGCATCCGGAGTCGTCGGGGTTGTCATCGCATTTCGACTGGTTACCAATATCCCCGTAATTTTCCTGGGAACGATGCTTGCCCTCGCTTACGCCGGATCCACCATTCCCGGCTTGATGGCTATCCTTGTGTTATCGCTGACGATTGGCGCGATCGCTCCTGCGTGGCTGGCGCCCGCAACCGAACGGTCTGACGTCTTGGGCGCTTACAACATCATGTCGCCGGTCGTGACCTTCTTGACTGCTGTCTCGTTCCTCAACTTGGGGTGGCCGCATGGAATTTATGCGTTTGCCGTGGCGCGTGTGGTCGGTGACCTGATTGCCGCCTCCGGTCTCTTGTGGTGGGCGATGAAGGTCACAGGAAAGATTGACAGGCCGAATTTCAATGAGATTTTGAAGCTCGGTCGCAAGGCGGGGCCCATAGGTCTGTCGCGTGTGATTAGCGGTCTTGGCCAAGCGGCCGATTTGTTTATCGTCAGCATATTTGTGTCAAAGCACGACACTGGCATCTATGCTGCATCCTTGCGAATTTACTTGTTGATGCTGTCGATGTCTCTCCTTTACTCCGGGGTGATCTTTCCAGCATTTGCGCGCGCAGCGAAGGACGGTGTTCAATCAGTCGTGCGTCATTTGCATGGAGCACTGAAAGCCACAATACCGCTCGCTGTTTCTGCAATGCTGCTGATTATCCTACTGGCGCCGTCATTGCTCCACGTCGCATTTGGAACCGAATTTGCAGGGAGTGCGCTGATCTTGCGTCTGTTTTGCGTCTCAGCACTGTTAAATTTTACTTCAGTGATGATTGGCACTGCCCTGCTTGCGACCGGTCAGTTTCGCGATTTCATGCAGGCTACCATCTTTTCGACGATCATATTGGTCGTTGCAAAAATCATCTTTATCGCGTGCTTTGGCATGATCGGTGCAGCCGTCGCCACTTCGCTCGGGGAAGGGGCGATGATCGCGTTCCAATGGAGGCTGCTCCGTCGTGTTGGCAAAAGCGGATCTTTGATGAAGCCTAGTGTTTGACGGCGCTACACAAAGATACTCCGACGCGATACCGCAACGTTCCGCCCCGTCGCTGGACGGCGGCGCATTGTTTGTGAAATTCCGCCTTCAAGGCCGCGACCTGGCGCCGATCCGCTTCCGCAATGCGTTTGCGGGCGATTGTCGAGAAGGTCGACTGCAACCGCCAATAATCGTTGGAACTGCCTATGGAATAGCTGCGACCTATCCAATCATTCTCGATCGCACCGAGCCCGGCATCTGAAAACAGATCGCTCATGGAGCCGGAAAAGCTGTGATGGCCTGCCGTCCAGTCAGCAATTTCCCTCTGTTTTGGTCGTGGAAGATACTGTTCAACCAGCGCGTCTAGATGGCCGCACGCGTTCAGTTCCAGCCCTCTGTATTTATTCTGCAGTCTCCAGGGCGCGGTGAGCACCCTGCGAAGGCCTTGGATCGATTTCAAACTGGGAGCGCTGCCAACCGCAATGATGAGCGTGCCGCCCGGGCGCAAAACCCGCAACGCTTCGGCAAGCGCTTTAGCGGGATGCGGCAAATGTCGCCATGCGTAGAGGGAGACTACGGTATCGAATGAGGCGTCGGGCAAGCCTATCGACTCGGCATCGGCCTGCGTGAATTGAAGCCGATCACCGAGTCTCAGGCTTTTCGCTTTGTTTTCGGCAAACGCCAGCATTTCTGCAGACAGATCGATTCCGGTGACACGGCAGTCGGGTCCAAACGCCTTGGCGGCGGCGATAGACACAACCCCCGACCCGCAACCAATGTCCAGGATCGTACTTTGGCCCTTCGCGGGGATACGGGCGAGGATTGCGTCGACAGCATATCCCGAAAACTGATCCGTAAATGCGTCGAAGATCTCGACATGGCCATCATAGCTATCTGCATCTTTTCTTTTGAATTGCTTGCTGTCGCTCATGTTGGCCGAGGTCTCCCCGCTAGCAGTTCGCAAAATATCACGTCCAAGCTTGCTACCGTGAATGCCGCGCTGCACAAAGCGCCTATGGCGACAAAGGCAAGAAAAATTGGAGCGACCCGCCGCACAATTATTGTCGGGGCAGGCCTGATGGGGCGCTACCATGCGGCCGCCACCCGGCACGTCGGATCGACGGTCGTGGCGGTGGTTGATCGCGACATCGACCGCGCGTGCTCACTAGCGCGGCAATATCGGGGCGCACTGGGATTTGCCGACCTGGACGCAGCTCTTGAACACACAAAGCCCAGGATTGGACATGTGTGTACGCCGATCGATAGCCATCGGCCTTTAGCCGACACACTGGCAGCCTCGGGAATTCATGCGCTCATCGAGAAGCCGATGGCTTTGAACACCCGCGAAACGCGCCTGCTTCTTGAGAAATTCAGTGAGACGGGCGCCATTGTCTGCCCGGTCCATCAATATGCGTTTCAACGGTCAGTGGAGCAGGCGATAAGAGCGTTGCCCCTGCTAGGTTCGTTGCGTCGGATTGGTTTCGATATTCGCTCTGCGGGAGGAGGGAGCGACACTGGCGGTCAGGATGGCATTGCCGCTGAGATTCTGCCTCACCCTCTGTCGATTATCCAGCGTCTGCTTCCCGGAATAGATATCGGTGCTGCCGGCTGGATATTGCAGCGTTCCGCGCCTGGCGAATGGCTGGCGAGCGCACACAGCAACGGCGTCATGCTATCCATCGCGATCAGCATGGGGGGGCGACCAACGCGCTTTGCGACGACCGTGTCGGGAACCCATGGTACGGTTGAACTCGACAACTTCCATGACTTTGCGGTCATGCTTTCGGGAAAGGTGTCGCGGTCCGCCAAGGTCGCGCAGCCTTTTGTCCATAGCGGACGTTCGCTTGCCTTGGCCGCGGTAAATCTGGCCGGGCGGTCCATTCGAGGCGAGCATGCTTATCCAGGGTTGCGTGCTCTGACTTACCGCTTTCATCGAGCGACGGAAGCGCCCGCATCACTCGAACCGCCAGTCACGCCCATCGAAGCCCTTGCTGCAGCTATCGCGCGCGATACGCTTTTGAAACAATGTCCCGGGTGGCCACATGGCTGAAGATTTGACGATCGCAATCATTTCCCTGGTGGGCGGTGCGTCGCTGACGACTTGCATTGAAGCATGCAGAGCCGAAGCGGACCAGCTGCTCATTGTCGCTCGCGACGGGACAGTTCGCGACGGTATGGGCACGCCGATGGGGCAGGCTGGGCGGGCCGATGTGCCCGCGCGACGGAAGCGGGCAGCGGAACTTGCGACGACGCCCCTAATCGGGTTTCTCGAAGACACCGTGGAGCCGGCACGCGGCTGGGCCCTCGCAGCGCGCGCGGCGTTAGCCAATGACGCCGCCGCCGCCGCTGGAGGACCGGTTTTGATCGGCGCCAACTTGCCTTCGACTGCCCGAGCGCTCGCCCTCACCGAATATGGGCGATTTGGCCTATCCAATTCCCGTGCTCCGGTTCGAGCGCTTCCAGGATGCAACTTCGCGTTTCGCCGCGACGAATTGCTTCGGGCGATGTCACCCGATGGGTTAATCGACACCGAAATATTCGGTCGGCTTGCGGCAAACGGGAGTCACTTGGAATGGGCTCATGACATGACGGTGATCTATTGCGCACAGCATCGCGAAGGTGCTCGGCTTGCCACACGGTTCGGACATGGCCGACTCTACGCTGGGCGGCGACTTGCTAAAGCTTCCCCGCTTGCGAAGATCGCTGGCGCGGTGAAGGCACTGGCTTTGCCGCCAGTATTTTTGGGGCGCACCCTTCGCGAAGCCAGCAGCGCAGAGTTGCGGTCCCTTGCAACACTTTGGCATGCAGCAATGCAGCACAGCGCGTGGGCAGCGGGCGAGTTCGTCGGTGCGCTGTTCGGACCTTCGGTCGATGGAGTTTCGGTGTGGCGATAGCGCCGCTGACGATCGGCATCGATGCGACCACGTGGTGGAACCGGCGTGGCTTTGGCCGATTTACGCGTTCACTCCTCGGCGCGATGATTGCCGAGGGGCGGGGCCACCAATTTGTCCTGTTTGTAGACCGGTCGCCTGCGCCTGAAATGCTGGCCGGAAACGTTCGCGTTGTCGTGGTAGATACATCGGCAACGGTCACGGACGCGGCGGTCGCTGATGGCAACCGGTCGATCGCCGATTTGTTGAGATTTCGAAAAGCGGTCAGCGCAACGCCGCTCGACATATTCTGGTTTCCGGCTGTCTACAGCTGGTACCCCACCGGGGGGCGCACGGCAGTCGTTGTGACCTTCCACGACGCTATTGCGGAGCATTTCTCGAACCTGGTTATGCCGGGCTTGCGCAATCGGATTTTCTGGAACCTCAAAACCCGCTTGGCCCGCGCGTCGGCGAAGCAAATCGTGACGGTGTCGCAGTCTGCACGCGAAGAACTTCAAACTTACATGCGAATTCCCCGCGAGCGGATAAGCGTTGTCTTCGAGGCTGCCGACGCACGGTTTGCCCCAGTTACCGATCCTGTCGAACTGAAGGCAATGCGTCGCGCGCTCAATCTTTCTCCAGGACGGCGTCGTATTCTCTACGTAGGCGGAATAGCACCGCACAAGAACCTGAGTGGCCTGGTTGAAGCGTTCGCGCGCACCACTTCCCAGCCCGGCTGCGAAGACGTCGACCTTGTCATCGCGGGCGACCCCGCAGGCGACGGCTTTCATTCCAGTGCCGATCAGCTGCTCGCAACCGTATCCCGTCTAGGACTGGCGGCGCGCATTCATTTCACCGGCTTCGTTCCTGATGACTTGCTGGCGGCCCTTTATTCTGACGCCATGGTTGTCGCGATGCCCGCGTTCTCGGAAGGCTTCGGCTTGCCTGCCGCCGAGGCGATCGCCTGTGGTACGCCGGTTATTGCAACGGGTGGAGGTGCCGTTGCCGAGGTTGTCGGGAAAGCCGGCCTGTTTTTCGATCCGCATGACCGCGCGGACATGGCGCGCGTCATTTCCACCGTAGCGCGCGACAAGGCGTTGATGGCGCGCTTGCGTCAGGCCTGCCTGCCGAGAGCTCGTGAAATGTCCTGGCAACAAAGTGCGTCGGCGATGCTCGACCTGCTCGAGCGCTGCGCGGCGCCCGGCTGATGCGCTTCGCCATGCTGACCACCTTCTATCCGCCCTTCAGCTACGGCGGCGACGCGACCTACGTTCGCGCACTGGCTCGTGCGCTTGTCGCACGGGGACACGAAGTCGACGTGATCGCTTCGACCGATGCTTATCTTGTCCGCAGCCCTCGGCCAGAATGCCTGGAGCCCTTGATGGACGATGGCGTTCGCGTGCACAGATTGCGCCATTGGCTAGGCGTAGGGGCCGCCTTGGCGAGCCAGCAAACCGGCCGCAGCGGCTTTTACACCAAGATCATTCAAAAACTGCTCGCCACGCCGTACGATGTCCTTCATTTTCACAATATCTCGTTGCTCGGTGGCCCTGGCATCTTGTCGATGGGCACCGCGCGCGCGCGTCTTTATTCGCTTCACGAACATTGGCTGGTTTGTCCGGCTCACATTCTTTGGAAAGATCGGGAAAGGCCATGCGATGGGCCGACATGCTTCAGTTGTTCGATCCGATCAAAGATACCGCCGCAGCTGTGGCGATATACAGGCTTGCGCGATCGCAAGCTGGAGTCTGTCGACCGGCTACTCTCGCCGAGCGCATATACGGCTCGCCGCCACCGCGAGGGCGGTGTAACGCGTCCCGTGACCGTGCTCCCGTTATTCTCGGCGTTCAACCCCGCGCCCGGACTGCCGACGCCGAACGAGCGGCCGATCCTGCTCTACGTCGGGAGGATGACCGCTTCGAAGGGCGTCGAGCAGCTCGCGAGAGTAGCGGCAACCCTTCCCGACATCGATTGCGTCTTCATCGGTGACGGGGATCTCCGCCTGTCCCTTGCCCAACAATATGCCGCTCATCGCCACATCCGGTTTGAGGGGGCCGTGCCACAACAGGCCCTGATCGATCACTACCGGGGAGCGACTGTGCTTGTCATGCCGTCCATGGCGCCGGAAACATTCGGCCTGACCATTGTCGAGGCTGCGGCCTTCGGCACGCCCGCGATCGTGGCCGCGGGTTCGGGGGGAGCGGCAGAGATCGTGAACGCGACGCGCGGCGGGATCCTCTACGAAGATGACGATGGCCTCCGCGACGCCATCCGGCGCATCACCGGTGACGGGCAGCTGCGCGCCGGACTGGGCGACCTGGCGAGGCGTGGCTACGAGGAGCGTTATACGCAAAAGCAACACATTGATGCGTATCTCGCCGAGGTCGACGTGGTGCTCGACGGGAAGGCATAATGCGCGCTGTAATCACCTTCCATGCCCTCGACCTGCAGCCGGGACCATTGTCGTACTCCCCGGAAGGCCTTGATGCTTTGCTGGGCGCGTTGAGCGATGCCCAAATTCCGGTGCTCGACCTTGACCGGCTCCTGTTGCCGGAGACAAAACGGGGAGTGTCGCTCACATTCGATGACGGGCTAAAGTCGCTCCACGACGCCGGTGTGCCGATCCTTCGCGCCCATCGCGTTCCGGCTCATGTGTTTGTCGTGCCCGGCCGATTGTCGAAGGACAACCGATGGCCAGGACAACCGGCCGCTGCACAGACCTATCCGATGCTCAATTGGACGGAAATTGAGGCTATCCAGGCCGCTGGGGTACGGATTGAAGGCCACACGGCCAATCATCCGGACCTGCGCGCACTCGATGACGCGGCGATACTGGAGGAACTCGAAGAGGCAGATGCGATTATCGAGGCGCGGACTGGTCGACGCCCGACCTATTTTGCCTATCCTTATGGGTATCACAGCCCGCGGGTACAGGCGATCGTTCGTCCACGTTATCGCGCGTGTTTCACAACCCGCCTGGCATATTTGAGCGAGGGTGACGACAGAGCCGCGCTGCCCCGCCTCGACAGTCATTATCTCCGGTCGCCACGGTTGGCCCGGAGGCTGGCAACGGCGAGGGTACACCGCTACCTCTCGCTGCGCGGCTTCGTTCGCAGACTGCGCGGCACGGAATGACCATTGAACCGCAGCTCAGCGTTGTCGTCGCGATCAAGGGTGCGAAGGACAATCTTCCCAGAATTCTCGAAGCGCTACGCGCCCCGCGCTGTGAGGTGCTGGTTTGCGTCGCGGGCGAAATGGACAAGATCGCTAGCGCTCCGGAGATGATCGTGATGACCGCGTCGGCTGACGCGCTGGTGCCGCATTTATGGCGTGATGGAATCCGCGCCGCTCGCGCACCGCGCGTTGCGCTCACGACGGCCGAGTGTGTGCCGTCGGATGACTGGATCGAGCGAATGGCGCGTTCGGACGTCACGCAATGGGCCGGGGTTGGAGGGGTAATTGCCAATGACCCTGCGGCCAGCGCCGCCAACTGGGCTGTTTTTTTTCTGCGCTATTCCGCTTTTGCGCCACCGCTGGAGGGGGGACCGGCACGCGAGATCGCGGCGGACAACGCAGTGTACGACCGCGCCGCGATCCTCGCCTGTGACGATCTTTTGGCGGAGGGGTTCTGGGAACCCAGTTTTCATCGCAGGTTTCGCGAAGCCGGACGGATGCTTCTGCTCGACCCGGCCATCGTCGTTACGCACCACGGGCGCATGATGCCGTACGCCTTTGCACGTCAGCGCATGGCACATGGCCATGAATATGGGGAAGAACGGGGCTCACGGGGGTCGCGACTTCGGGCCCTCGCCCTGCTTGCCTGCAGTCCGGTCGTCCCTCTGCTCATTCTCCTGCGGATCGTGCACCGCGTGCATTCGCAGCCGGCATACCGGCGTCACCTCTTGCGGGCCACGCCATGGCTTCTGTGGTTCGCGCTGGCTTGGAGTGCCGGCGAAGCGACGGGCTATGCGTATGCCCTTGCCAAGACAAAAGCTAGGCGCGGCTGAAAAGCCGGGAAAACACGATGAAAAATGAAACATGTCCCCCCCTTGTGTCGGTCGTCCTCGGGCGGGTCAGTACCGAAGATGGCGACCGAATTCTGGAAACGATCGCAGCGCTTCAACCGGACGTGACGGGGGCCCTGTGCGAAATCGTCATCGCCGACCGGATCAACGACGCTGTGAGCAAACGGATTGCTCGAGCATATCCAGGGGTTCTGCTCATACCCTGCCGTGCGGACATGTCGTTGCCCGAGATGCGCACCGTCGCGTTCGAAGCGAGTGTCGGCGACATCGTCGGTGTTACGGAAGACCACTGCGTACCGTGTGCCGGATGGGTGGCGATGGTCTCGGACGCTTTCGCGAACGGATCGGCGACATTGGCGGCGGTTGGAGGAAGCGTCGTCAACGGGGTGACGGAAACGGGTCTCGACTGGGCCACTTTCCTTTGCGAGTATAGTTTCTTTTCCCCGCCGGTGGTCGAGGGGCCGAGCGACATACTACCGGGTATGAACGTTGCTTACCGTCGAGCATTCCTCGAAGCCGTACCGCGCGATCGCCTGATTGACGGTTTCTGGGAAACCACCGTGCATCCCCTTCTGGCCGCCGCGGGCGGCGAACTCCGCTCGCTGAACGGACTCGCGATGTACCATAAAAAACGTTTCTCATGGCGCCTCTTCGCCCGCCAGCGGTTTATCTATTCGCGTTATTATGCCGGCATGCGGTTTCGCAGTGGCGGGCTTGTAAAGCGTACCGCCGCCGCCGCCGCCTGTCTTCTTCTGCCGCCGATATTGCTGTGGCGCATGAGCACGGCGGTTCGGGACAAGGGGCTGACGAGCGAGTTTCGCTCCGCCTTGCCATGGCTAGCGATGTTGGTGGTGATCTGGGCGATCGGGGAGAGCATCGGCGCCCTTTTCGGCCCCGGCGATGCGCTCGAGCGGATCGAGTAATCGCGTGAACGGGGTAAACTTTGTCTGTCCGGCGTGCGGATCCCGCGTCGTCAGGTCGGAGGAAACGTATCGCTGTGACGCGTGCGGCGGCGCTTATCCCATCTTTTTCGGCATTCCCGATTTCCGCCTTCGTCCCGATCCATATTTGTCGTTCGAGGATGAGCGTGCAAAGGCAACCAAGCTCGAGCTTTTCGGGCGGACGGCAACGTTCGCTGCGCTCGTTGCCCATTATTACCGGATCACGGACGATGTCCCCTCATCCCTTTTACCCGTGTTCACCGGCTACGTGCTTGGCGCGAGCGAGCGCACGAAGCCGACGCTCGAGGAGCTGGGCCATGATTGCGTGCAGGGTAACCTGCTCGACCTCGGCTGCGGCAGCGGTGGCTCGTTGCTCGCCGCAGCTGACATCTATGCCTCTTCCACGGGCGTCGATATCGCGCTCCGCTGGCTGGTGATCGCAAAAAAACGCCTGACCGAAGCGGGAATCGAAGCGCGTCTGGTATGTGCCAACGCCGAAGCCCTTCCGTTTCCGCCGGGGGTTTTTACCCACGTGCTCGCAAATGACCTGATCGACAACGTTGATGCGCCGGACGCGGTGTTGACGAGTGCGGCGCTCGCGCTCGCGCCCGGCGGCCGACTTTGGCTGTCGGCCGGAAATCGCCGCTGGATCGGACCTCATCCCGCGACCGGCGTTTGGGCGGCAGGACTGGCTCCAGCACGTTGGCGTAAGGCGAGACTGGAGCGCAAGCATGGCTTCGATCTGCTTCGCGCGGTTTCGCTGCAGACCTCGGATAGATTGCGGCGTGTGGCTGGACAATACGGCCTATCCACGATCGTCGTGCGTCCCCGTCAAGTCGACCCGTCGCTGATGCGCGGTCGATCGCATGTTCTTCGGGTGCTCGCGCATATTTATCGCCAGATCGGCCAGGTACCAGGATTTGCGGCTTTGCTGATCGCGATCGGACCAGCGTTCGAAATCCTTTTTACAAAATCACATGAGGCCAAGAAACTATGACCATGAGATTCGGCTTGATTGGTGTCGGTGCGATCGGCGCAATACGCGCCGAAGCGATCCGGCGTTCTGCATTGTGCACGTTGACCGCAGTGAGCGATCTGGATGAAAAGCGTGCGAGGCGCGTTGCCCCCTCAGCGCAATATTTGGCAGACGCGAGCGAACTGGCGACCTCGAGTTCGATCGACGCCGTCATTATATCGGTCCCTCCGAATTATCACGAGGCGCTCGCCGTAGCGGCGCTCAACGCAGGCAAACATGTCCTCGTGGAAAAGCCGATGGCACCCTCGGCAGACGCCTGCCGGCGCATGATAGCGGCCTCCAAAGCTGCCCGCCGCCTGCTAACGGTGGGCTATAACCATCGCTATTTTGAGGCGGCCAAGCGGCTCCGGGATGCGGTTCAAGGCGGTCTTATCGGTTCACTAAGTCACGTCCGAGCCTATGCGGGCCATGCGGGTCTTGCAGAATTCAAGGCACCATGGATGTACGACGCTGAGATTATGGGGGGAGGCGCCTTGATGGACAACGGCACGCACATCCTCGATCTGGTTCGCTACGCCATGGGCGATGCGACAGAGGTTTTTGGCCAGGCGACAAATCGCGTCTGGAAATTGCCGGTCGAGGACGAGGCTGTGACACTTCTGCGACGGGCCGATGGCGCGACGGCTTCGATCGAGGCGAGTTGGGACGAGTGGAAAGGATACCGGTTCTTTATCGAGGCCTATGGCGATCGGGGCATGGCGCGCGCTTCCTACGCACCGATGCAATATTCGCAGATAATCCTCGACACGCCAGGCGGCCCTGGAAAGGCCAAGCGCGACTATTACCCCAAAGCCATGCTCCGCGAAAAATTCCGTGGATGGCAAAGCACGGTGGTTCAGACGTTTGTGGAAGAGTTCGCCGACTTCGTCGCCCTCGCAGACGGCGCGACCGACTTGACGCGCATTGCATTGGCCGTGGACGGGATGCGCGCTGTGGAAATTGCCCACGCCACCTATGCGAGCCACCGTTCGGGCGAGCGCGTCACCCTGCCATCGCTTGCGTAGCTCAGTCGAGCAGCGCGACGTTGCCGGTATGGGTGGTTACATAACCAACGAATTCTCCGGCGGACCAGCACGTCTCGGCCGCGACGATTGCCGGCAGATGACGCATTACCGCAAAGCGTAACGAGGGCCGTCGCCAAGCATGCCTTATAATGCGCGAGACACGCAGCAGGGGCAAAAATAATGTGCAGAGAATGAGAACAGTCCGGGGAGGGGCGCCGGGACCAGCAAGACGGATTGCTCCATAGGCCCTCGCATGGCGGAAGCGGCGTCGGAAAAACGGGAGCAGTTCGAATGGGCGCCGGTGCAAGACCGGGGCGCCGTTGACCCACTCCGCGCGAAACTCACCCGCTCCGAGCATCCGGGTCTTTGAAAAGCCGTCGCGTTCGATGCAAGAATCGCCTTCCAACATCGATTTCGCCAGAACCAGATTATTCCCCGGGACCTCGTTCATCGCTTGGGCGATGGGGCGGTGGAACTGGCAATATTCGACGAGATAGCCGATAACGCGCGGATCGCTGGGCGGATAGCCGGGTTCGACCGGGCCACATAGCGCTTGGTGTAACCCGAGCGAAGCCAACATTGCCTGCGCCCAACCAGGTGCCGGCGGCGCGGAACCGTGAAGGACCGCGACATAGGGGGAACGGCACCGAGCAATGAGATCTCCCCACATTTGAAACAGGGACATGCCCTCGCGGACGACGACTTCGATGCCGTCCACGGGATCCGCGGGAGGACGATCGCATGCGACCCAGATATCGATGCGCGGTGATATCGCTCCTGCGGCCTGCAGGTCACTCGCCAGTTCGGCGCAATCCCAAGGACCTTTGATAGCGATCGCCAGCGAAAGCTCAGGCATCAGCGCGCGTTTGCTCTGCTCGGGTATAGCAATCGTAGACCAGCTGGAGCGTGTGTCGGCTTTCGTCGAGACCGTTGGGAGGCTCCCGGCCATCGTGGATGGCATCCAGAAACGTCCTGTAGAGCTTGGCAGTTGCATCTGGGAAAAGATCGATCGGCGACTTGGCAAGGGTCACATGCCGTTCGCCCTGATATAATCTCGCTCTCCCGCCAAGGGTAAAGTCGACGTCGGCAAAGGGGCGACGCCCTTGCGGCCTAAGTCCGAGGGTCATCTGGGCGCGGCCGCCGATGCTCGTTTCAATCGTGCCGTTTTCCCCAACGAGACGAATTTCCAGATATGAGTGCCGCGCGCGCGTTAGACGGTCGAGCGTGATCTGCGCGACGCGATCGCCGCTGAAATCGAGATGGACGAGATCGAGATAGTCTGGGCTGCGCCCGTCGCGAAACGGGCGCGGCATCCGTGACCGCATGGCAATAGGGCGCTCGCCGAAGAAGAACTTGCACAGGTCGATGACATGCGTCCCGAATTCCTTGAAACTGCGCTGCGGATCATCCCCGCGCCAACCGGTCTCCGTCTCGGCTGTAACAACGAAGGACTGACGGATATCGAGAAAAAGCAGCCGACCGAAGCGTTCGCTGCCGATCTCATCGCGCGCCGCTGCGTGAACCGGCATATATGGAAATTCACTGTTGATCGCCACGCACCGACCGCAACGGTGGGCCACGCCGCTTAGCAGTTCAGCTTCGGCCATCGTCGCCGCAAGCGGCTTCTCGCAAAACACATGGGCGCCGGCTTCTAGCGCTGCAACCGCGATAGAGACATGTGACGCGGGGGGCGTCGCGACGGTGACGACGTCCGGCATTCCTACCGCCAGCATTTGCTCGAGCGAATCGAACGATCTTACCCCGGTGATCGCGTTTACGGGATCGTACCCCCCAACGACTTCCACATCGTCAAGTTTCGCCAGCGCCGGCAAATGGATCGTGCGTGTTGCCGCGCCCAATCCCGCAATCGCGATGCGTGTTCGAGGCATCTCACTCCCTTAAGACCATTGGTATCGCGTGATTGCGCACGGCGCGCCATCGACCGTCGATCGCTAGAATGCTTAGCTGGACAATCGCGCCTGTAAACCAGGAAGGGACGTGTGAGAATTGGGGCGTTCCGGTGCTTCGATCTAAGTCTTGATCACGGAGATCTGGTGATCACCTTCGCGATGGTTTGCCCGCCCGCCAACAACCCTCGGGACGAACAAGAACATCGAGCGGTTCGAACGCACTGATGATTGGGCATGGTCCCTCGACGCCTTGCGCGCACTCACCCGCCAAGGCCTGCAGCGATTTCCGCGCGGTCTCATATCCCGCGATCTTCTTATCGATCTGCGCTATCCGCTCGATCGCGAGCGCACGCACGCGAGCACGGTCTTGTGTTGCATCCAGCATCAGCAGCTCCTTGATTTCGGCGAGCGTGAATCCGCTCGCCTGTGCCGCTCGAATGAAGCGTAACCGGGTCAGGTGCGTCTCGTCGTAGCGACGTATCCCCTCTTGGCGCTCAGGCAGCGTCAGCAGCTCCCGTCGCTGATAGAAGCGGATGGTTTCAACGCCAACACCAACGGTCGCGGCCAGTTTCCCGATTGTCATTGCGCGCATGCTTGACTCCGTACCGTGGTACGGACCTTACAGAGATCGAGCAACGTTTTCCACCAGCAAGGAACAACCATGGCTCAAGCTGCTAATCCCAGACTAAAAAACGCCAAGTCTGCCAGTAAGACGGCCACGATTTACCGCATGGCAATGCCCGGCCATATTTGCCCCTATGGCCTGAAGGCCCTCGATCTCCTGAAGCGAAACCGCTTCGCCATCGAAGATCACTGGCTGACGACCCGCGCGCAGACCGATGCCTTCAAAAAGACGAACAACGTTGCGACCACACCTCAAATCTATATCGGGGGCGAGCGCATTGGCGGATACGACGATCTGCGTCGCTATCTCGGCCTCAAGATCGCCGATCCCAAGGCAACGACATACCTGCCGGTTATGACGCTGTTTTCTATGACCGCGCTGATGGCACTCGCTGCCAGTTTTGCCGCCTATGGAACGCCCGCGACGATCAGGGCAGGTGAATGGTTTATCGCCTTCAGCATGTGCACCCTGGCTATGCTCAAACTCCAGAATGTCGACAAGTTCGCGACAATGTTCCTCAATTACGACCTGCTTGCACAGCACTGGGTGGGTTATTCACGAATATACCCGTTCGCTGAGGGAGTGGCGGGCGTGCTGATGATCGCAGGCGTGCTCAATTGGCTCTCGATTCCGCTCGCGCTGTTCATCGGCGGCATCGGCGCGGTTTCGGTTTTCAAAGCGGTCTATATCGACAGGCGGGAGCTCAAGTGCGCCTGCGTCGGCGGCGACAGCAATGTGCCGCTCGGTTTTGTCTCATTTACCGAGAATATTATGATGATTGCGATGGCGATTTGGATGCTGTCGGGCATCCATGCGATGCGCGCCGCGGCGTGACGCACCAAGAATCGGACAGTGCTCGTTGGGGAGCGTCAGGACACCTCGTCACATCTTCGTTTGCGCCGCTGTGCGGGCGCGATCGACATTGTCTTGGACATGAGGCTTTCAGAGCGGGTCGCTGACGGAAAAAGCGCGTTGGTTCTCAGGTCTTCGCTTATTTCCGAGAAAGGATTGATTTCATCTGGTCTATCTCGTCGCGCTGCGATTTCACGATATTGCCACACAGCGTCACCAGTTCGGGGTCACGAAGCTTCGCTTGCTCGCACATGAGAATTGCGCCGGAATGATGGGGGATCATCGAGCGAAGAAATTGCGTGTCGCCGATGGTTGTCTGGGTGCGGATGAGCGCGAAGCTTCCGAAAAATGCAATCAATGAGACTGCGATCAGTGCACCGTTGGCAGCCTTCGACGGGAACATGTCTTTCATGGCAACGATCATCAGCACTACCATCGGTGCGACCATCATGAGCGTCATGTAGAACATATTGAGATTGTTGAAGAAGCTCGTCGTGCGGTCGATCATCACGAACATGACGAGGTACATGATCACGGCGCCGACACCGGTCTGAAACAAGAGGCTGCGGTAAGGTCCAGACATAAGCATCTCCATCGCGCGGTCTACGGTTCGGCAAGCACTTGCCCGGTAACGGGCATGCTGAGTGCTCGTTTCTTTAACGTGACCGCGCCGGCTATTGTTCCCATCTCCCTTGCGTCGATGGTGATCATGAATGTCTGTCGCAAGTTCGAGCAGAAACTCGGTTTTCGATTTGTTCGAACCATACCGCGACCTGTGAGAGCGCTGAAGACGAAAAGAGCCGGTTAGGATTCTTTAGAATCAATCGCGAGGTGCAAACGCGCGTGGCGGCAACGATCATTATGATCGATCTTCCGGCCAGCGCGCACCGGACATGTGTGTCGCGCTCCTTTCGAGCCAAGAGCGATTGCGACGTTAAAGAATCGCGAGTTCATGACGTTATCCTTCTCAGCACAAGGGTTGCGCTCGTCCCAGCGTCTCGGGGGAAGGCGAGGAAGCCCCCGGACCAGTGTCAGGATCGCCATGTCAGTCACGTACAATGCTGTCGTACATGCGATGGATGCCCGATATGCTTTCGGGGCCGTCGGCATCGGCGCAGTCGTGATCTGGCCCCATGCCAACAGTCTCCGCGCCGCCACGTTCATCCAATGTCTGGGAGCGGCCGGGCTCGCAACCTATTTTGCTTTGGGCGGCGCGACCACCGCAGCGACCTCCTGCGCGATCGCGATGGTGCAGCTGGTCGCGGCCACGACGGTGCGGGACCGCACGACGCTTCACGCAATCTACGTTGCGACCCTTTTTTGCCTGAGTTTGGGCATTCTCTCCCGCTGGGAGGGCTGGCCGTCGATGCTGGCGGGCGGCGGCACGATGCTCTCCACATATGCGAGAACGCAAGGGACAGCTTTTCGGATGAAAAAATGGTTCCTGATCGCGTCCCCGTTCTGGCTCATCCACAACATCATCACCGCGAGCTACTTTGCGCTCGTCATCGACGCGCTATCGCTCATGAGCAGCGGATGGAGCGTGTTGGAAGACGACCGTAAAGTCTCGGTCTTCGCCTGGCAGAAAAACACTGCACTTGCGTGACGAGCCGTCGGGCGGTGATCGACCCACTGCAGGTGCGGTTAGTGGCGCGCAATCACGACCGGCGTTGCTGGACCGAATGCGATGACATCGTAGCGAACTGCTCTCATGCCCGCCATTTCCATGCCCGGCGAACCTATCGGCATTCCGGCAACAGCCAATCCCCTGATGCCTTTTGGCTTCGTCGCCAAAACGCGCTTCATATCGGCGATGGGCACATGACCTTCGAATGCCATTCCGTCGATGATTGCAGTGTGGCATCCAGATAGCATAGCCGGGACGCCAAGCCGCGCACCATAGCGCGCACGATTGTCGTTATCGACTATTTTGATGTTCCGTCCAAACGCTGAACGGACCTGCGCGGCCCAGTTTTCACAACAGCTGCAGCCTGGGTCGCGGTGCATGACGATATCGCCTGCGGCGAGCACGGGCGTCGATACTAGAGCAAAGCTGAGGATCAACTTCTTCACACTTCTTCTCCGTCTCATTTCTTCTCCGTTCATCGCTGGCAAGGTTTTGGTTTAACAAAAGGTCGCGATCGTGCCGTTATCCGTGTCGTTCGCGTGGTCCTGCGTAACCGGCTCGAGGGGCGATACTTGTGCATGGTTGGCCGTCGCGAAAGGCTCTCGTGTGGGACGATTATCGAACATCCGGGTGCCGTGCCTCGGCTTCACATCGATAACGAACTTTCCAAGCAGGCTGCGGAGCCTCGGGCCTTCGGAATCCCTTTCCGCACGATGGGGAATTCGGACCGTGTCTTTCACGGCGAAGCGTCGCGGATTTTCCCCGTGGCATGGCGATCGACAAGGTGGTCGCCATGCACCATATCGATCGACACGACAATAATCCGTACGGCGCTCGAAATCAGCATTGAGGGGGAGCCCGATGACGAGCGCCAGCTATGCGAGGCGACGACTGGCGATCAAGTGGACCCATGGGCGACGCGATTCCGGCCGGGTTTCTTCCTATTGGGCAGGCTTGCCATGGCTGCGCAACCACCCCTGCATTTCGGCGATGTCCTTCTCCTGCTTGTCGATCGTCATCTGCGCCATGCGCTTCGTCTCGCGGTCCGACGCCTGGGCGATCGCCACGCGAGACATCGCCAAGGCGCCACGATGATGTTCGATCATTTTGCGCGTCCACTTCTCCGCAGCATCGCCCGTCTTTACCGCCATCATCCGCATGTGCATATCGGCCTCGGCTTTGGCATAAGGGTTCGACGGATCGTTCATCATGGCGCCGTGATCCATTCCCGTTTGCATCGGCTTCTGCGCTAGCAAAGACACAGGGAGCGCTACGGCCAGCACCGCGATTGCGGCTGTCGTCAAGTTGCGTGTCATCTTCTTTCCTTCGTTGTCGGCCCCCGCTTGCGATAACCCGCCCCGCTCCTAATTGGTGCCATTGGTTGCTGAAGGAATGTCAAAACCAGAGACGAACGCCCGCAACCAACCCGGCGTTCGTGACATTCTCCCCATCGGCGCGCGCATAGTCCGCGGTTGCACCCAGCTTACGGTCCCACGAAACACCGATATAGGGCGCGAATTGACGGGTTATCTCATAGCGCAGCCGAAGGCCGAGTTCGGCGTTCGACACGCCCGCACCAATGCGATCCTCGGGAATGTCCTGCGCGGCGAGATTGAGCTCGATACGCGGTTGCAGGATAAGGCGCTGCGTAATGCGCTGGTCGTAATAGCCCCCGAAACGCCCGAGCACTTCGCCCTTCGTTGACAAGAACGCTGCGCCCTCGATCTCGAACATATACGGAGCGAGACCTTCAAAGCCGATCGTCGCATAGGTGCGGCGCGCACCCCGGCCCAAATCCTGTCTGACGCCGGCTTGGAGGTTGAAGTAAGGATCGACGGCGCGTGAAAAGACCGCCTGTATTTCGGCAGCCTCGACGCCGCCGCGAAACATCCCTTCGCCCTCCGTCTTCAGCGTCAGTCGGTTGATGTCGCCGCCGTACCAGGCCTCCCCTTCCCAGCGAAACCCATCGCCATCGCGACGCGGTTGGTATTCGGCCAGGTTGAACATGACGAATGCCAGCTTCTGTGCTCCGCTTTCGTCCATCATCTGCCGATGCGACCGCTCGATCTCGGCAGCCGGAAAAATGCGCGCGGCATAATGGTCGGTCGGCGGTGCCGGTGCCGGCGCGTTCCCCGCGGGCAGGGCCGTACCACTTTTTGCCATTCCAACCATGTCGCCTGCCGCAGCCGGTGGCGGCGTCGCGTCGCTACCCGCAGGCATCGCCATTCCGGGCATGGCTTTGGCATCATTGGGCATGTCCATTTCGGGCGTCGTTCCGGGCGAGCCACTCGCGCCCGTCGGACCATTGTCCATCCCCATCATGGCGTGCGTCGCCGGGGCCGGTGCCTGCGACGTGCCTTTACGGTTCGTCGCCTGCGCTCGCTTCACGACGGATGGGGCGCGGGGCGCACGGCGCGCACCTGCCTTCGTGGCGGGTGCGGGGGTCGCGCGTGAGCTGGGCTTTGCGACGGGCTTCTCCGGAGGCGCCGGCATTTTCATGCCGCCCATGTCCATGCCTTGCATTCCTTGCGCGAGAGCAGGCGAGGTTGCCAGCAAGGCCAATGCGACAGCGACGCCCGTCGACGCCCGGATCATGCTTTGTCTCCCCGGGGCCGAACGCTGACGACACGCATCATCCCGGCGTGCATATGATAAAGGAGATGGCAGTGAAA